>Ga0210064_1000031_pt1 | contig 61526 bp, 46 predicted proteins | sample Muzzi_CordC_D2_FD_185531 | JGI IMG/M metagenome (GOLD analysis project Ga0210064, IMG submission 185531) | Wetland microbial communities from San Francisco Bay, California, USA, that impact long-term carbon sequestration - Muzzi_CordC_D2 (SPAdes) | ecosystem: Environmental > Aquatic > Marine >... | reverse complement strand
CCCATGGCATAAAGATCCGCACCTGCATGGGTGCTGTAGCCTTGAAAATTTCTGTAAAGTTTTTTTTCTTTCAGCGCCAGCGTGAGTTCATCATCGGGTTTGGCAAAATGATCCATGCCGATAAACACGTAACCTGCTTGTGTCAGTTTTCGCGTTGACATCTTGAGAATATTAAGTTTTTCTTCCGGAACAGGCAAATCTTCCGGACGAATTACTTTTTGATGTTTTTTCATCCAGGGAACGTAAGCAAAATTAAATAGCGCAATTCTGTCAGGATCAATATCGATAACGGTATCCACTGTCTTTTCAAACGTTTCTGCAGATTGAAAAGGGAGCCCGTACATTAAATCGAGGTTAATGCTGTCGAATCCCAATTCGCGCACCCAACCAACGACCTGTCTTGTCAGCGCTTCCGGTTGTATCCGGTTAACCGCTTTTTGAACCTTTTCGTTGACGTCCTGCACCCCCATGCTGATGCGGTTAAAACCGCCGCTTCTCAAAGCCGCAAGATGTTCTTTGGTCAATTCTCTGGGATCAATTTCACATCCGGCCTCCACATCAGCTTTAAAATTAAACTTATCATGAATGAAGGAACTCAAATCAGCAATTTCATCCGGATTCAAATGCGTTGGCGTGCCGCCGCCCCAGTGCAGTTGGGTTGCTCTTCTATCATGTGAAATATGGGACGTAATCAAGTCTATCTCACGCTTTAGATAACCAATATACCTTTTGATCCTGTCTCTGTTTCTGGTTACAATCATATTGCAGCCACAAAAGTAACAAAGTGTATCGCAAAAGGGCAGATGGAAATATAACGACAGGTCCGGCAAATCCTTTCCTTGATTGGTCTTGATGATCTCATCAAGATAATCTTTGTGGGTAAACGATTCATTAAAATGAGGCGCTGTCGGATAACTTGTGTAACGCGGTCCGGGTTTGTCATACTTTTTTATTAAATCAATATCGATATCTAACACGGTTCTTCTCCCAATATGATTCTTTTTCAGTCGTCAATGAATAAACATCATTAACTTCAAACTTTAGTCTTTATTGACTTTTCTATATTACTCAAATTTCGCAATTCCTAAAATATTACTCCACGCTGCGATGTCAATGTTCATATCGGCTTTATTAAATATATGGCGTTGGACCGGGGAGTTTTTATTGTAAGCACATATATGTCAGGTTTCTGCTCGTAAAGCCTACAGTTAGGAGAGAGGGAAAGCGGAATGGATAATCTTTTTTAAAAAGCGTGTACTGTTTGACCCGCCTGCCACGTAAGGCACGAGCGGGCAGGGTGGTTTAGGGATCGTTAGAAAGAACAGACGCATATCGGAATATTCTTAAACATAACTCATTTTTTCCAGACGAAGTCATTTTTTTTTATATTTAATTCTGTTTTTTCTTTACGATCCTTTAACCACGAGTTTACACGGTTTGATAAAAAAGCATTATCCATGGAGCGATTTAACAAATAAAAACTCCCCGACCCCTAAACTAAGTTACGCTCTGGTTTTTATCATCGAGGTGATAAGAAACACTCTCTTCTTTAACAAAATCCACTAAAGCTTTAAGGTTTTCCGGTGGGACATCAGGCAATATACCGTGACCAAGATTGAAAATATGTCCGCTTCCCTTACCGAATGATTGTAATATTTTCCTTGCTTCATATTTAATCTTTTCATGACCGGCATAAAGAATTGTGGGATCAAGGTTCCCTTGAAGAGCAACTCTATCTCCAACCTGTTTCCTGACCTCACCGATATTCATTGTCCAATCAAGACCCAACACGTCAGCGCCGCTATCAGCAAGTTTGTTTAAATGATAGTGCACACCCTTAGCAAACATAATGACAGGCACCTTTTTTCCTTTGACCACGGAGATTATTTTTCTCATGTAATTCAAAGAAAATTCTTCAAAATCATCTTGGGAAAGAATGCCGCCCCAGGTATCAAATATTTGAACCGCATTTACACCAGCTTCGATCTTGGCGCATAAATAAATTGTGACGGCATCAGCAATTTTATCCAAAATACGATGGGCCAGTTTTGGATTACTGTAAATCAAATATTTAACTTTTGAAAATGTCTTAGATCCCTGGCCTTCAACCATATACGCCAATAAAGTCCATGGAGAGCCGCTGAAACCGATCAATGGAACACGCCGGTTTAATTCATTTTTTGTCAAACTTACCGCATCAAGCACATATTTTAAGTCAACTGTCGGGTCTATTTCTTTAAGGGTTTTGGCATCACTTTCATTTCTAATTGGATGGGGGAACACAGGACCTATGCCTTCATGCATTTCAAGATGCATACCCATTGCTTCGGGAATAACCAGAATATCGGAAAAAATGATAGCAGCATCAACCCCGATCAAATCGATGGGTTGTAATGTGACTTCGGTCGCAAGTTCAGGTGTTTTGCACATGGTAAGAAAATCGGCTTTTTGGCGAACCGCTCTATATTCCGGCAAATACCGCCCTGCCTGACGCATGATCCATATCGGAGTTCTTTCAACCGGCAAGCGTTTGCAAGCGCGTAAAAACAAATCATTTTGAAGCCTGTCCACTATTTCCCTCCCTTAGTTTCCAACTCGGATTTCCGAACCACAAACGGTTAATAACCTTTTGACATCGCAGGCCAAATTTTTTTATTAAGGTAACACAAGTCTTTAAAACATTTTTCTGGCCTGATCAGCAGTAATGGCGTTTCTTAAAATTAAGGATACGAGACTTATGTTTCCAAATTAAAAGTTTTATGTAAAGTTTATATATTAACATTAGATCCTAATTTTAACAATACATTAAAATGCTTATGTAAAAATAGTAGAACCGGTTATTTATTTTCCGATGGTTTCGGTTCTTTTATCCGGGTCATGAAAATATTCATATCTTAATAGCGCGTCAAGTCCATGACAGTCCATACAAACCATTTTATAACTCAAAGTCCTTAAAAATTTTCCCGTAAGTTTCCTCTCCGGATCATCCTTGGCAATACGATTTTCAGGGTTCCATTGATGGGCGTTGTGGCAGGAAGGACAGGAAAGATTGCCGACATTTACCTCTTTGCCGTTTTCATCAAATATGAGTGTATAGTTCTTGTTGTCTTTATTTATCCGCATAATATTATTTATCAACTTTTTTTCGGGATGGGTTGCGATGGGTGGAATTTTTTTCGCTGCGTTCTTCCCCTTGGAATGGCAACTGGTGCATAATGCGTTCATGATGCCTTCTTTCTTGGAAATCGGTCCGAAGGGCCTTGCCCAAAGTTTAAGTTTGTTGGGACTGTTATGGACCAGATGGCAGGCGCCGCATTGTCCCGACATCGCTACCGTCTGGCCCAGCAGATTTTCCGATTTCGTAGCCGTTATGATGAGGTCGTGAGCTGTTCCTTCCACCATTGCTTCATCAGGATGACATATTTTGCAAAGATCCGGTGCCGGGAAATTCGCTTTTCTCAAAAAGCTGTTGGTCGTGTCCCCCTCCATGTTTTTGAAGGTATAATTCAATAAAGGACCTGTATTTTTCGGATCCCAGGTATGGGGCTCATGGCAGGTCAAACAGACAATTTTCATACCGGCCTTTTTGTCCCCATCGCCATCATATAATGGGAGCAAAAAGGCCTCTTTTTTCCCGGTTGCGTCGATATTCAACATTTGAAAAACCACATTGACAGGGTGATTGTTGTCGTGGATGAGTTTTGTTTTAGCGGCCCCGTCCTTGCTGTGGCAACCAATACATAATTGGGACACAAAATCTCTATCGGCGGACAGCTGTTTACCCCATAGCCGTCTCCCCGATGCATTGTGGGGTACGTGGCACGAACCGCATGGTCCTGAAGCCGCTGCGGTCAATTTTTGAAGATTTTCCTCTTTCGGCGCGGTTACAGCGAGGTTGTGGTCGGAAGTTACGAGCTGTTTCTTGTCACCGTGACACGCAATACACAAATCGGATGCCGGGCGGTTCGCTATCCTTAAAAAACTGTTCGAGGAGTCGCCTTCAACATTTTGGGCGCCACGGTTGTCCGCATTATTTGGATCCCATTGATGAACCGCATGGCAGGTGAAACACTGAATCCGCCCCTTGGAATTTTTTGCCAAAGAAGGTGAATATAACGGCAACCCGCTGGTATTAGGAATTTTTGAATCCGGTTCAATATCCATCGGGTGCGAGTGCTCTCCGATATGTGTTGTCTGATAACCGCTCTTTTCGCCATGACACGACAAACACATCTGCTTTGCCGGGTTGCCGGGAGCGAGTTTTCTGGCCCACAATCTTCTATTGCCCGCATTGTGGGGAATATGGCATGCCCCACAAGGTCCGGACCGGGATGAATTCTGCTGCTTGATATTCACTGCTTCCGGCAAGGTCAGCCGAAGATCGTGTTTGGAGTCGATTAGGGTTTTCTTAATTTGATGGCAAATAAGACAAAGCGTTGAATTGTTCGATGGGGCCACCAGGGCCTTGTTCCCGTGCGCATTGTGGCAGGATTGACAGATTATTTCCCGCTTGGGTCCGAATTTTAGTTTTTGGGGGAGGCGTTCCAGAATGGAGATATCTTTCACCTGCTTTAAAACTGGATGGTTGGCAATATCTTGCCGATTTGTTTTGTTGAGATGACAGGCCATACACATTTGGGAACGCTCGTTGTCCAATCGGAGAAACGGCGTGCTTCCCACGGTTTCACCGCCCCGAATGTCGTGCAGGGTATGGCAGGTGCCGCAGTATATTTCGTTGTTCATATCCAGACGAAAGCCCTTTGGCAATTGGAGCGAATCCGGAGGTTTTTTTAGCTGATGATGCGGATTTCCTTTGACAATTTTAACTCTGCTGTCGACGAGATATCCGTCATGGCAGGATTCGCACATCTCCCGCGATGAAGCCAGCCCAATGGAACCTGCAACCACAATGGATGAGTCTTTGTGTTTAAGGAGGGTTTTCTGGTCGGTTTTAAACACATCAAACCAAAGGACATGACACAAAAGACATTCTTTGGAGGTACGCTTGGTTATCGCCAGCGAGGGACTGGTTTGGAAAAAAATACCTAATATGACGATTAAAATTAATCTTGCGATGATCATTTTCCCCTTAATACAAAGACACTGACTTTGTTCAGCGTCGCCTGGACGACATACAGTCGACCGAGGGTATCAAAAGCCAAACCCAGCGGCGTTGTCAGACGAAGAAAAGTTTCGCCGTCCGTGGATAAAATACCATGAAATTTCCCGGATTTGTCGAACACCTGGATAATACCTGTATAACTGTCGGAGACATAAATGAGAAAACGCTGATCAACCGCGATCCCTTTGGGGCGGAAAAGTTGACCGGGGGAAACCCCCAATTCGCTGATCGGCTGGGGATGTTTACCCTGAGCACTGAATATCTGAACGCGGCCGTTGAGAATGTCGACAACGTAAAAATTTCCGTTTGGATCAATGGCCGTCATTCCCGGAAACCTGAATTGACCGGTTTCTTCCCCTAAGCCGCCCCAGGAAAATTTGAAAGTGCCGTCTTTATTGAAACAAAGTATTTGGTGATTGTTTGCATCGGTCACGTAAATATGATGTGTCGATCCATTCACCTTTACCGCAACGGGACGAGCATGCCAGCGGGACAGATCAATTTTTCGCAGATAATTTCCATTGGGGTCCAACACCTGAATTCTCCGGTTCCCCGTATCGGCGATATAGATATCACCCTGCGCGTCGATATCCATGCCGACAGGATAACCAAATTCTCCCTCCCCTTTGCCGGATTTCCCGACGGACCTGACAAACTTTCCGTTCCGGGTGAAAATTTTTATCTTGTTGTTGGCCCCGTCCAGAACATATACGCTCCCCTTCATCCCAACGGCAACCTCCGTAGGCTGGTTGAAATCACCGTAAATGTCCAAAACATGCTTAACCCGGATATGTTTTATTTCCTGGCAGTAAAGCTCTAAAGGCGCTGACAGTGCCAGGCAAATAAATATAAAAAACCATGCGCCGCATGAATTCCGTTTGGCATGTGATGCTTTTTTCTTCACCGGTTTATTAAAAATCATTCTCCTGAAACCACAGGCGGCGCTGTATGTTGCTGTGAGGCTTTTGGGCCGGCAAGGTCATCAAGCTCATCTTGTTTGTGAACTTTGTCCGTTAAAAGGATAACCACTCGTTTGCCGGGCGCTTCCATGGAAGACAAGTTCTTGCTTAAAACCTCCTTAACCTTTTCCCTAATCTGCTTGTTGCGGATTCCGAAAATCAGTCCGTTGATAACCGAGTTTACGATTGGATCGTCTTTGATCGCCAGGGTAGAAACAAATACCCTGGGCCTCATTAGAAACATGTCCACAAACTCATGGGACAAATATTCCGCCGGGAACCCATAGGCCCTTGATCCATATCGGATTAAGGAATTTAGAATATACGTGTCGCCGTTAATGACAAAAAGATCGGCCAAATAAGATAGACAATTCATAACATCGATGATGGCCATGGAAGCTTCTCCGTTGTCGGCTTTTTCCGAATCACTCCCATGTTGCGACAAAATACGCAGCAAGTAATCAACGTTCACTCGATAACGAATATCTCTTTTAGCGGCCATATAGGCCAGCAGCGTTTTTTCCCTTGCTTCCCAGCCTTGTTGCCGGCTTAATTTTTCAACAAGCGTTTTGGCAACGGGCAGTTCAAGCTCATCCAACAAACGCAAGGCGTCACAAATCGTCTCTGTCCTGACAAAATAATCGACCTCCTTCCGGCTGTGGATATCATCTCGATCCATGAGTATTTTTTCAAGCACGGTAATCCGGTTCTTGGAATCGAACCTCATCCCGATTTTATCGAGCGCGAGGACGTCTTCCTTGGTCAGGGGATATTCCATTTTAAGCAGGTTTCTCACCAAATGGGAGATATAATTTTGGGCATAAACGTCCCCCCCAAAGCTAATAAACAGCATGACGACACCTGCAGTTATTATTTTTTTTCCCATCTTAGTTGTGTTCATTTAGATCCGTAAACCCCGGTCCTCCGGCGTAGATTCTTTACTTATGCCTTTTCTGTGAACCGGGCTCGATATACCCGTGTTTGCGCAGAAAATTGTCGGCTTTCCATCCGACTATTTTTTTAACTTCGGGAATAAATTCCATGTAGTAGCGTTCAGCGACCTCCTGCATGCCTTTCCTCCAGGCATAGACCGGCCCCGCCATGGCGGTACCGAACTTTGCCCGCCGCCCTTCATTATCCACCAATTTCCAATAGATCCGGTCGAGCGTTTCATCATAGTTGTTTTTTGTTAGTTTTCCCGCTTCCATAAGCGCTTTGCGCATGTTGGTCGCCGGAACGGCAAATTTTTTATTATAGAGCTCAACGAGGCTGTCAAACTGGGTGTAGAACTGTTTAATAAAATTTTCCGAGTGGCATTGATAGCATACACTTTGCATTAACTCTCTATTTTTTTGCCAATTATCTTGTTTTTTCGAAACTGGGTACCGCAAAATCCAGGAAAGTCTTAATTGAACGTCATGGGAGGCCCCGTAACGGATTTGTTTGGGTCTTGGCGGCGGCAAAAGCGCCTTAAACTCCTTCCCGCCCCCCCCTGACAAAACTGATCTCAAGGCTTCCTCCAGCCTCTGATCGGCGTCCTTGACAACCATTTGGGGAGGAATGGCACTCATGTGGCAGGTGGCACAGGTAGGTGCCTGAAAATAATCCACGCCTACCCGCCATCTGCTTCTGTCCATGCTCATTTTGTCTCGGAATGCATGGTACATTTCCCCGTGTTTACTGTCAGAATATACTTCAAACTGGGGGAAATCCGGTCCTCGGTGGCAGCGGCCGCATGATTCGGGTCTGCGGGCCTGCTCCCGGGAAAAGATGTGACGGGTATGGCACGCAGAACAGGAGCCTTTGCTCTGGTCCGGATTGATCCGGCCGATACCCGTGTTGGGCCAGGTCGCAGGATCCAGCCTGCCGTCTTTTTGGACTTTCAGAATCGATCCGTGACAGGGAATGCACCCGGTACGATCCGCACCAGAGCCCCATACGGCCCATCCGAAATAATTATCAAAATTTTTCAGGGTATTGACGGCATCGGCATGATGAGAAAACGAGTATTCCTTATATTCGTCTTCATGACATCTGGAGCAATCCTTGGGAGTGACCACAATAGATATCATTTCTTTATGCTCGAACGCATCGGGATCGCCCTTCTCCGTCTTATGGCAGTCGTAACAGTTAACCCCTGCCTGGCCCATAACGCTCGCGTTCCACTGATTATAAATGCCGGGAGTGGCTTCACGGTGGCATGTGAGGCAAACTTGACCCTCAGGCGAGCCGAATTTCTTGGGGTCAACATAATACGCTCCGGCCGCCTTGGGAAAAAGAATGAAAACGACAACTATCAAAAAAAGGATTTTAATTAAGTTTTCCGTTCGCAGCATAACAGCTCCTTTCTTGTTTGACCTGTTTTGAGTGCAGCCGTGCTTAATTCTATCAGTTAATATAAACACCAGGAAATAATCCTGGATGGATACATTTGAAAAAACAACGAGCAGCCAGTTCGGAATCGGCTCGGTTTCAATAAATGCTATGAGTGTGATTCCAGGGCCGCATGGGCCGATTCAGGCGACTTCTCAATCCCGGTCTCGCCATGCCCTTTAAAGGGGTCACGAAATGCAAGCGGGATAGCAACCTTGCTGTAAACTGTAAATATAAACGCGCCGACACCGACGATGCCAATGCTGATCATCACTTCAACCTTTGAGGGACTATACTCGTACAACATCCCGAGAGTACCCGGAGATAAACCCGGCAGAACCAGGCCGATTCCTTTCTCAATAAACACCCCGACAATTACGAGAACACATCCTATATTCAGGGTAGCGTGAGTATTCCGTGTTTTGGGGATCAGGAGCAAAAGAAAGGCAAAAATATTGCACAGGGCGCCGGACCAGGCCCAGAGTACCAGTTGCTGATGGCCTTGCAGTCCCTGAAAATAGAACTGGATGTGAACCGTATGAACGGTGGCAGACCGGAATTCGGTAACCACCTCGGCCAGAAACAGCAAAAGATTAACGAACAAAACGATCACCATTATCTCCGCAATTTTAAAGAGAGCCTTATCCTTGATGTCGATATTAGCTACTTTCCTGAGAACCTTGAATGCAAGAATCATGATTGCCGGTCCCGCACACAGCGCCGTAGAAATAAACCGGGGGACCAGAATCGCCGAGTTCCAGTACGGCCTGGCCGGCAGAACATTGAAGATAAATGCGGTCACCGCATGAATGCTGATTGCCGCTGGTATGGAAATGAGCATCAGCGTCATGAAGAAGATCTTGTTGTAAGGGCGCCTCAAATACGAAATATAGAGGAAGTAGGTCACGATGACGATGTTAAGGATTAAATACGCATTCAAAATTAATATGTTCATGGCTATCAGCGATAGGGGCAAGTTGGGTTTCCCCAGTATGGGAAAGGCATGCCAGATGCGTTCGGGATGCCCTAAATCAGCCGTCACGTTCAAGAGTGCCATCACAACGGCGCTGATGGCAATTATTTCGCCCAGGACCACGATCTCTTTGATGGGCTGCCAATGATACACGTAGCCGGGCACGGCAAGGGCCACCGCCGCCGCGGCAACTCCAACCAAAAAAGCATAAGTCCCGATAAAGAGCCCCCACGGAACCGTGTCGGACATATTGGCAACGATATGACCGTGAACGAACTGTTGATAGTACCCGGCAACGCCGATCATAATCAGGACCCCGAGAAAGGCTAACCAGGCGTAGTAAGCCAACCCACCGCGCGAGACTTCTTTAAGACAGAAGATATTGAATGAGACAAACTTCTGTATCGTCTCCTTTACATTTTCCTTTATATTCACCATAATGTTCTCCAATGTCAAGACCGGCGACAGGGGTCACCTCTTACTGAATACGGATATATCTATCCCGTTTAAAGCGGAATAGATTTGCAAATCGAAAATCCCGCTTGTCGAAGATCCCGCCTCCGGGTCTTTGAGAGTCGTCGTCAATTCTTGAAAAAGCGATTCGCGTTACCCGTAGAAGCTGTAAAAGTAGAAGAACTTCGGCTTTGTCCCGATTTCGGCCTTTAAAACAAACGTCCGCTTGTGTTTTAACAGTTGCTGAATCTCGCTGTCAGGATCGAGAAAGTTGCCGAACTTGCGGGCGCCTACGGGGCAGGCCTCGACACAGGCAGGGTAACGGCCCTTGCGCGTGCGATGAATGCAAAAGGTACATTTTTCTACAACACCGCCCATGCGAGGCCGGTTGCCAAGATAGTGCACATCCGGGTTGACTTCGTCCGCAGGAATTTTTGGCTCGGTCCAGTTGAAGTACCGCGCTCCGTATGGGCAGGCCGACATGCAGTACCGGCAGCCGATGCACCAGTTGTAATCGATGACAACAATGCCGTCCGGGTCCTTCCAGGTCGCATTGGTGGGGCAGGCCCTCACGCATTCGGGATTCTCGCATTGCATGCAGGCCACCGGGAGATAAACCTTATCCTTTGCAGGCTGAAGTCCGTGATCAAAAAACGGGGTCCCTTGCTCGAAATTGATCCAGCGGATAGTGTCTTCGCGTTTGAACTCGAAAACGCGTATCCAGTGCATTTGCGGATCGCGCGACTGGTTGTTCTCAGCAACACAGGCGTAGACGCAGCGGCGGCATCCGATACAGCGGGAAAGGTCCAGCCCATAGGCATAAAGAACCCCCGGTACGGCCGGTTCGGTTCCTAATACAAACTCCCGGCCGAACTTTTCCTTATACTCTTTCAGCAAACGCACCCTTACCCTTTCAATATCTTCGGGCGTCATTTCCGTAAAATGGCGCTGAAAGTATTCTTCCAGCAGATCACTATGCAATAATTTGCCCCCAAAACTACAACCGCCAACGGCCAGTGACGCTGTGGCAATGCCTGCTCTTTTCATAAACGTCCGCCGGCTGATGCCTTTTTTAGGTACTTTTTTCATATCGATCCTTATTTCAGATATGGTTAACAAGTTGAGGGGTTAAATGCTCGACAGGTTCTTCGGTTTTTACTCTTTATTTTCAACTGTTTTCCAGCGCTCCGGCTTGATAAACCGGGGCGGCTTTTTCCCTGGAAGCTTGCGAAATCTTGGTTTATGGGGATCGTGGCAATGGGCGCAGAGCAGGTACAGTTTTTTACCGTCCCACTGGCCGACTCTTCGGCCGTGAATGCCTATTTTCCAGTCGCGATAAATCGTGCCGTGACACTGGCCGCAAAGCCGGTAGGACTCCTCAAAAGAAATATTTTCTCCGGTTATGAGATGCAGTGTGTTTCTTTCATAGGTACTGTGGCAGTTGAGGCACCACATCCATTCAGCATGTTGCAGGGTAATGTCTGTGTGCATGCGCACCAGAATCCTTGGCCTGGGATCGGGGACCCGAATATACTTTCCAAGAAATGATTTCCCCTTCTCCAGTTCGCTGCTCACACCCCGTATGTTCCTTCGATGACAGGCCTGGCAGGGAAACAGCCCCTGGTAAACCAGCGGGGGCGGTACAGGATATACCTTCACCGTTGTTTTTTCTTTAGAAACGGCCACACCCTGCCCATCAATCTTTTTATGTTCCGCCGCCGCCCCCCAAGGAACAAGCAGGCAGATCAGGGCTACAATTACAAATCGCATTTGATTTTTCCAAATTCTAAAATTAACTGCCATTTTTTTATCTTCATTATAACGCGGGCACGACGGTACCCAAAACTTAACTTACACATCACGTTGTGGCACGCCAAATCAACTCTAAAGCCATTCGATAATCGTGGAAGTCTCAGATCTCAAGGACCCTCATTTCCCCGGTTTCAATGGGAATGGCGATCTTCACGGCAAGGGTGTAAAAGAGAAAGCCGACACCCCATACCCCCACAGTTATCAGAATTTCCGGCATTTTCGGTCCGTATTCCCATATCTCGCCTAAAGGGGTAGGAATGAAACCGGGAACGATGAAGCCCAAACCCTTTTCGATCCAGACCCCGACTACAATAAGAACACTGGCGAGATTGAAACTCACAAAGTTTTTCTTTGTCGCCGGAATAAGAAATAATAAAAACCCTAAAATGTTAAAAATTAGGGCCGTCCAGATCCATTTTACCAGCCCCGTGTGTCCGTGGAGTCCGGCAAACATATATATGATAGGTGCCTTGTGCCAGGAATCCGTATAGAGTTCCTTGAACACCTCGGCACCCAGAAGAAGCAAATTTATCCCCATGGCGATACAGACCATTTCCGCGATTTTAAATAAGGCTTCATCCTTTACTTTGAACTTGGTGAACTTGCGGATCAACTGGAAGATAATGATACTAAAGGCCGGTCCTGAACAAAATGCCGAAGCCAGAAAACGGGGTACGAGGATGGAGGCATTCCAGAAAGGTCGCGCCCCAAGCCCGTTATATAAATAAGCTGTTACCGTATGGATGCCGACAGCCCAGGGAACAGAGAGTAAAACCAAGGGCATATAGAGCCATTTTTTAGTCTGCTTGCCCAAGTACATCATGGACAAAAGGTAGGTCGAAATAAAAATATTGATAAAAAGATAGCCGTTTAGAACCAATACGTCCCAGTCCAGCATCGATGAGGGAAAGTTGGGGGTCCCAAAAAACGGCAAAAGATGCCAGACCCGTTCCGGATGCCCCAGGTCCAGGGTTACAAAAAGCATGCACATAATAAGAGCAGTTATGGCCAGGATTTCTCCTAAAATGGTGATCTCCTTGATGGGGCCGAAATCGTAGATATAGGCCGGTATAATTAACAGAACGGCTGCGGCCGCCACACCGACCAGATAGGTAAAATTGCCGATATACAAACCCCAGGAGACCTGATCGGTCATTCCCGTTATGGTCAGACCCGCCCCGAACTGTTTCCCATAGGCCCAGATACCGAGACCAATCAACACCATAAGAAGCAAGACCCAACCATAGTATATGGGTGGTCCTTTAACCAGGCGCTGTATAATTTGCTTGAATAAATGTATGATTTTCGACATAAAATTTGCAGATCTCTTACTTTTTTCCAAGAAAACACTCCTTTTCAAATGGAAAAGAAATAATAGAATTTAGGCTGGGTGTTCAACTCCTCCTTGAGCCGAAAGACCCTTTGTTTCTTTAACACCATACTGATTTCGCTGTCGGGGTCCAAAATATTTCCGAATTTCCGGGCACCCACCGGACAGGCTTCCACGCAGGCGGGATAGCGGCCTTTGCGTGATCGCTGTATGCAGAACGTGCATTTCTCAACGACCCCTCTCATTCTAGGCCGATTGCCCAGGTAGTGAAGATTTGGATTCAATTCCTTCTTAGGGATTTCCGGATCGGCAAAGTTAAACCGCCGGGCCCAATATGGGCAGGCCGCTATGCAATACCGGCATCCGATACACCAATCATAATCAACGACAACGATTCCATCCGGCTCTTTCCAGGTAGCCTTGGTCGGACACACCTTGACGCACGGTGGATTCTCGCATTGCTGGCACTGGACCGGCATGGTATAATATCCCTCTACCGGCACCATACCGGCCTCGTAGTAGTGCTCTGCGTCTTCAAATTTAAGGGTTCCATCCTTGAAACGCAGAACCCTAATCCACTGAATTTGAGGACGGCGGCTCTGGTTGTTTTCCTGCACGCAGGCATAAACGCATCGACGGCAGCCGATGCACCTGGAAAGGTCCAGGGCATAAGCGAACAGCACGTCGGGATAGGGCGGTTCGGTCCCCAAAACAAACTCGCGACCGTACTTCTTTTTGTACTGCTTCTGCAAACGCGTCTTCACCTTTTCAATTTCATCGGAGTCCATCTTTTTGAAATGACTCTGAAATAATTTTTCGGCGACATCGCGTGAGAAGAACAGCTTTTCCCCAAAGCCGCAACCGCCGAGAGCAAGCGAAGCGGTAGCTGCGCCGGCGCCTTTCAAAAACGTCCGCCTGCTCAAGGTATTTGCATATTCTTTTGTCATGTATGATCCTTATCTTACATCCTTGGGGGTCCGCCTTTGTCTATTAATGATCAGCCGCCGTTTCCCATCGCCCGTAACTGGGTTTTTTAGGCGGATCTTTGGCAGGAAGCTTGCGAAACCTGGGTTGGTGAGGGTCATGGCAATGGGCACAGAGCAGATACAGTTTTTTGCCGTTCCACTGGCCGACTCTCCTGCCGTGAATGCCTATTTTCCAGTCGTTATAAATCGGGCCGTGACACTGTCCGCAAAGCCGATAGGATTGCTCAAAAGAAACCGCTTTTCCGGTGATGAGTTCTAAATAGTTTCTCTCTTCAAGATTGTGGCAGTTGAGGCACCACATCCAATCGGCATGTTTTAGACTGATGTCCCTGTGCATGCGTACGAGAATCCTGGGCTTAGGATTTGGAAGGCGAATATACTTTCCAAGAAATGATTTTCCCACCTCCACCTGACTGTTAAGACCGCGGATATCTTTGCGATGACAGGCCTGGCAGGGAAACAGCCCCTGGTAGACCAGCGGAGGCGGTACCGGATATACTTCTGCTTCCGCCTTTGGGGGGTTAACGGCTGGGTCAGGCGCGACAGCGTTTTCTTTCCCCTGGATAACCCCTGGAATAAAAAGCAGATAAATCAAACATACAACAACGAATCGTATCTGATATCTCCGGAATTTGGGTGTATCGGTCATGGAAATTTTCCTCACAGGTTTAAATCGAGACGCCATGTAGTCGTTGCACTTGGAACCAAAAAGAACGGCGTCCACTTTTCGGTGAAGGGGTGAGTGATTTTAAGGGCCCATATGTTACTCCCTGAAATGCCCAATCATTCGGCCAACATAATTTTTCATCTTTGCGGGCCATAACAGAATCGAATGCTTTTCTGAAAAACCGAATAGCAAAATTTCTATCACAATGTGGTACAGACGTCAACAAAAAACTGTTATTGATTTGAAGATTTCGGACATAACTTGTTGAGAACACCCGATATTGAATTATAGAAATTGTAAAGAAGGCCGTTGAAAAAACAGTTCGAAGATAGCAATGCGCTGTTGTCAATGATCTTTCATAACGAATGACGCTGCTTTCTCTTTAAAAATATAATCCTTTAAATTGTTTAAATCTGGCAGGTATTAATTAAACCTTTTGATCTTTGCTGATTTTTTCAGATTTTCGATGTAACCTTGGATTTCAGTTTTTTCCTTTTCTTTTTTTAAATGTTTTTCGATTTTCGGTTGAACTTCTTTATAGGGAGTGGATCCGGCCGGCTTTTTGTCGTTTACTTTGATCAGATGGTAACCAAATTTGGTCTCAACAATTCCGCTGACCTCACCAACGTTCAAGGCAAAGGCTGCATCTCTTATGGGTTCTGCCGTCTTGCCTCGCTTTAAATAGCCCCAAGCACCTCCGCGCTGGGCATTGGGCCCTTCGGAATAGGCTTTGGCCAGTTTACCAAAGTCCTCACCCTGTTTGACTTTTTTTTGAACCATTTCAATTTTCTTGCGGGCTTGAATTTTTTTGGATTCTTTATCGTCGGGCTTTACTTTTATCCAAATAAGGCTGATTTTTACCTGCTCCGGCTGCTTATACAAATTCAAGTTGTTGTTATAATATTTTTTGCCCTCTTCATCGGTTACTGTAATTTTTTGGAGAACGTTGGTATCGAGCAACTGGTTTATGGCCAGGGCGCGTTGAATCTCGGTACGAAATTCTTTTTCGGAAACATGCATCCTTTTTAGCGCTTTTTTATACGCCGTTTCCTCCGCTGTTTTGTCAGAAAAACGCTTTTTAAACTTCTCAATTTGCTCGTTGATAATCTGGTCGTCGACTTTAATCCCTTCTTTTTGACTCTGTTGATAAAGCAATTCAGTATTAATCAAGTTTTCCAGAATCTGATTTTTAACAGTCGTTAGAGCTGCGTCGTCCAACTGCCGGCCTGAATGTGCAGACCGTTTCTTAATAATAGACAGCCTGCTTTCATACTGGCTTTTGGAAATAGCTTTGCCGTTGACTGAGGCGATTTCTTTACCGGAAGATGCTGCCTCATCTGCCCACGCCGGCCCGGTAAAAGGGGACAAGGCCACGGCGACAATAATCAATAAGTTTATCCCTTGGAAAAATAATCGCATTTTGATATTCCTTTCAAAACCATGGATTTGAACTAAAGTTTACAAGGGGTGGAAATTTGGAATCCCCTTATCATCGCAAGAATGAATAGCCGACAAAAAAGAAATTGGAATCGATGCTTTTGTTATCGTCCTTAAAACCAGCATTGGAAATATGATGGTACCGATAGGAGAACTTTATGAATTGGCCATCTTTTACTGCGTAACGAAACCCGATGCCTAATTGGGGGGTAAAACCCCAATTCCCTCCAAAGCCTTTAGGGGAAAGGTCTGTTACAACAAAACCGACCCCTGCGTCAACATAGGGCGTCCATTTCCCATATTTTTTAAAGTTATAGATAAGTAAAGGAGTTACACCGGCCAAATATTTGTTTTCGCTGTCCTGTTTCGCATAACTGATAATGCCTTCCACACCATACTCCAAACTTGCATCAGAAGTAAATTCCTTAAATACCTTATTCCAGGATACAAGTAAGGGCACGAACTTGATATCTTCACTCACAATTGGGTTCCTTACGCCGTTGAAGTTTTTACCATAACCAACGCTAAATGACCATTCGGTCACGCCTTCGTTGAATAGACCTCCAGCGTAAACCTGTAAGGGCCAAAGCATACCCACAAGTAATCCTATTATCAGAGTTGTCTTTTTCATCCTGTATTCTCTCGGTTAGGACAAACGAAATAGCTCACATATCAGAAGAGGAAAAAATTGTCAAAAGCCAATTTTGCTGTCGCCAATCTCATCTATCGGGGCATGTGTCTTTCGGTTTTTCGCCGGTGCACCCACTGGCGAATGGACTTTCCGCAATGTTGATGACGGCTATTTCGATGTGCCTTCATCCTCCTGGCGGAGGCCGCCCACAAAGTACATCATTTCGAACGTGCGATTCAGGTTTCTGCTTTTAAAGTCGGCAACCGGAATGCCTGGAGGCACAAGGACCTTATCTCCGGGTTTTCCGTCAAAAGCCGGCACCGCCACCCAGACCCGTTGCTTTCCGGTGTCGATGTGAACATAAATGTGCCTGCCGGCATCGATTACCTCCACCACCGTGCCTTTAAACATCTCCGACATGCCTTCCGGGTTTACTGAAGGGGTTTGATTGCTCCCGGATGTTTTTCCGGCAGGCTGCGCTTCAGCCTGGCCGGTTGCCTGCCGGCAACCCATGGAAATCGTCAGCACCAGCAGTATCAACATATACCGTGACAAGCGGTAATAATTTTTTTTCATATACCCCTCCTTATTACCATGAAGTTAAACACCTTTTTCTACCCCCCCGGATAACGTGTCCCATTATGGGCGACTCCGTGGCATCTCAAAGAGCATTGACCAGTAAAGCGGCCGTTGTCAATATATTCAAGCCGTCCAAAACTGTTCGGTGAAACAATGGATAGATCGAAATTGATCAGGTGGCTATTGTTTACGGCATTGCCCTGAATGGCGCTTATACCGTGAGGGTCATGGCAGGCTGAACATGGTGCTTTTTGATCCCTTACATGTAGATCGTGCTCGAAGGTAATACTGCTTACCACAACGGACCGGCTGTGGCACTTGTAACATAGCGCATAGCTGGAAAACGACTCCGGAGTATTATCATCGGTGATATAGGTATCGGTTAGAAGGTATTGATTATCAGAGCCATGGGGTCCCGGGGGGCCTAATGTATCGCTGTTGCCATGGCAATCCGTACAGCTGATGATGCTGGTGGCAGTATATGGCGGCAGCAGGCTCGGGACATCCGGATTTTTCCCCTGGGTCACCACCGGATGGAACGACGGGTTTGCCGGATCGAAGGAATTTCGCTTACTGAGTTCACTGATCTGACGGGTAACCGGCGGTGTGCTGACGACATTGTTGTCGATGTCGCCATGACACTTGAAGCATATTTCATAAAGATACTGGGCCGAAGTTACCCATTGACCCGCCGCAGACACGCCCGATACACCCCTTGTCGCACCGGAAACCACGCCTCCTCCGGGAGACGGGGCGCCATTTGCCTGGTGGGCATTGTGGCAATCAACACACTCAACATGCTTGGGAACAGTTCTCAACGTAAAATCCTCCGCCTCATCGTGAACACCCGTAAAGTCCTGAACCCCATGACGATATGGTCTTGTCAGTACCGATGCAATGTCAGTGGATGCCACCTTTCCGCCATGGCAATCAAGGCAGTTGTCCTCCTCGAATGCAAATAACAGCAGCCGTTCTTTGCTTCCGGCGGTATGCGGCTTGTGGCAGTTTTCACATCCATTTTCACCCACGGTTGCATAATCGGTATTCGACCACAGTCCGCCGGTTCTGTCGAGCGACGCCGTAGACCGTGCATGGGATGAATTGATCCAGTTTGTCTTGTCATGGCAAGCCGTACACAGGGATGAAGCCGTATTGTCCATCACCAGGAATTGACCATAGGGGTTATGATGCGGATCGTGGCAGGCCGTACACTGGAGTTGGTTGTTTTCGAGTTTCACTTGCGGGGGGAGAGCGGATGGCTCCCTGAGCTGCCGGTTTTCCAGCGAAAGCATTTCGTCATATACAAACGATATTGGATGGTCATCGGACAGGTCGGTGCCCAGATAGGACGAGCTGTCTTCCGGTATAAACCGGATGCCGCCCTTAAACGGTATTTCTGTTGGGGAAGAGGCGATTGCGCCCAGCGCAATCGTGCCGTCATGACAGCTCAAGCACATCCGCGACGCCCCGGTGGGCTGTCCCACATCCGCCCTTAGTGTCGAAGAGAAATACGGGATATAAGGATTCCCCGGGTCGGAGCGATTCCAGAGATACCGTATTGCTGAACCTTTCTGATGGGGGATGTGGCAAAAAATGCAAATTCGGCTTTCCAATGAAGCGGTGATCGTGCCGGGTCCGCTAATGGAAAGATTATGCTTCGTAGAGCGGATTTCCAAACCCCGGGCGGACGTGGCGCTCTGATTCGCAGAGCGGATATCCAGGCCCAGGGCGGACGTGGCGAAAAAAAACAGGATCAGGGCGGCACCCCACACTTTGGTCTTAAATGGTATCATTTGGCCATATTTTCTTTCAGGTACCTGAAAATCTGCACCCGTTGGTTGCTTGAATCCGATACATAGATCAGATCGTTGTTATCAATATAAATCCCGGTGGGAAGCCAGAAGTCTCCATATCCCTTACCATGATTACCGAATGCCATCAACAACCGTCCCCTTTTGTCGAAAACCTGGATATTGTCAAAAAGGGCGTCCACCACATATATGTTGCCGTCACTGTCCGCAGCCACGCCCTTGGGCCTTGAAAATGTTCCCGGTGAATCACCCATGTGCCCGAAGGTGAACAGAAAACGCCCCTTTGGTGAAAATACCTGGACCCTGAAATTCAAGGCATCGGATACGATGATATCGCCGGTCAATGTCACGAAAATATTCGTCGGGTAATGAAACAGGCCTTCCGTCGCACCATCTGTGCCGAATGATCCTTTGGGTAACCGGCTTGAAAGATCAAATCTGAATACCCGCGACTGCAGCGTGTCCACCACAAGCAGCTCCGATGTCTTCGGATTGACGGCAATTCCTGTGGGCCGCTTGAATATGCCTTGACCGATGGTCGAAAAGAATGTTTTGCCGTTGTCTTTAAAAATGTTAACAACTTCTCTCTTTGAGTCTGTTATATAAACGATGCCATGGTTGTCAATGGCAATACCCACGGGTGAAGCAAGCAAAGTTCTGTCCGCAGGGAAAAAAAAATATTGATTCCCCACGGCATCGAAAACATGAATCCGTTTCAGGAAGGTGTCGACGACATAAAGCCTTCCTTGGGAATCGGTGGTGATGCCATAGGGGGAGACAATGGATGCTGCGGCCCTCCCGACGACATAGTTAAACAAACGTTTCAAAATACCGGGGCGGATATTCAGATCCTCCGGTTTTGAAACGGCCTTGACAAACTCTATTCGCTTGACTTCCGGCGGATTCGGCCAGAAGATATCCGGACGCACTCCTGAAACATCCGCATGCTTGGCGCATCCGCTCATAACCAAGCAAATAGCCGCCGTAAATACAGCTGGGATGACAAACCGGCAACACATATGAAACGATCGATGTATTCGTACGCTTATTTTTTCAAGCACTGTCAGTGAAGCCTCCCATCGAATCCGTTACCTGAAATGGCTACCAGAGGTGCCTGGTTACCTGAATAATCGTCTCTTGCCGCCACAGGCTGTTTCCATTCTGCTTATCATCTTGATCTCTCAGCCTGTAGGAAAGGCTGCACGTCCAGATTCTATATCTCAAATTGACGGTGGTGGCGAACTCTGAATTGAGCTCGTCCCGCAGATTTCCGGAAATGCTGTTGCGCAGGTAGTTCAGGCTGAAATTGCACCACGATTTCGGCGTCCAGCCAATGCTGGATCCAAGCGAATAGAACCTTTCATCTTCATCCAAATCCGGGAAATCTCTGTCTCCGATATTTCCTGACAAATTGAGAAAGAAATTACTCGCCGGTCTGAAATTGATGCGTTGGGTGATGCTTCTGGTAACGCTTGAATTGTCATTGCTCCGGTCTTGCTGGTCATATAGGAACTCCGTGTCCGACCATTTTGTAACGAAACTGAGGCGCAGCGTGTTAGACGTATCATGCAGAGGATCGTTCGGCGGCTCTCCGGATTGAATGTGTTGATCGATGCGGCTGTGCGAATACGCCAGATATAAAAAAGACCACAGCGCCAGACTGAATCGGTATTTCTGCCCGAAACGCGAATCATCATATGCGTTATCCGTACGGTAGCTGTAACGCACAGTTACCTGCTGACCATCCGCAATGGCACCCAGCAGGGTGCGGCTGATTCTCACAACCGGCCCCACCGTTGCAATCTGGTAGTCGATATTTTCGGTATACACGGTGGCACCGGTAATATCGGTCACCACGATCGACCCGAGGTCAACATTTTCTTTATCCAGGAACGTCTGCGTGCCGGTTGACAAGGCAATCCGATCATCTGTTGGAATGATTTTCGGAGTGCCGCTGCGCTTTGTCATTCCATAATCATATGCGGCGCCGAGCTCGACGCTGCCCCAGTCGATGGGACGGCGGTAAAGGAAGCCGAGATTCGATTTATAGAGATCTTCACTGCCGTCCTCAAACTTGTTGATCACGGCGGCAGCGCCTATATCCGTCGTCAGTTGATCGTAGAGGTGATGAGTTAAAGCGGCGCTGAGGCGTGTTTCTTCGTTGACTGAGCTGCCGAATTCCCGCCGGTTGTAATCGGCACGATACCGGGTCAGCAGATTTTTACTGTGCGTCCAAAAAAGATTTTCAGATAGAATCCAGTTAGTTTGGTCGAGGTCGTTATAATCAGCCTGCATATTATATATCTGGGAATCGAGCCTTACCCTGTTGTCATCAGTAATGAAATAGGCATTGGTGAGCTCCGTGTTCATCGTCTTTGATGAGATATCTATGGTATCGAATGTGGTGCGGGTCGTCTCGGAATTATTGTAGAGCATGTTCAGCTGGGTGACACTCTTTTTTGCATTATGTCGGATCGTTACCTGCGCTTCATCGCGGTCCTCTTCCGATTGATAAAATCCGGTCTGATCAAATTTGCGGTGTATCCATGCGACGGATACCGGCAGCGTCGCATTGTTAAAATTCAATCGGGTGCCATACGTTTCGCTCTCAATATCAGAGTCCTGAGCGTTGGTGAGATCGATTTGCCCCGTTTTCCGATCGGCAAAGATATTCAGTGAGAGGGGTTTGTGCTGAAGCAGCGTTGCTCCCACGTCATAGGCCAGGAGTGAAGTATCCCTGTCGTAGGATTGAGTTGGATTGATTGCTGCTTGATTTTGACGAAAGGTTTCCTGTTGCCATTGGGGCTCAAGAGAAAGGTGGAACGTCATTAGATTGGGATGATACATCCACCCGTTCGTCTCGACAGTCAACCTTTCCCGGAACTTCTCGTTTGTGTTTTTTGTTTTATTGTTCGGCGATTCCCTTTCTTCATCCACCAGTTTATAGTATCCACCCAACCCCAGTTTCGGCCGCTCAATAAAAAAACCACCGGCATCCTGAGCATAGAGTTGCGATACCGTTGTTTGGAAAATAATACACGATAGAATAAAAATGATGACGGCTGTCCGGGTATTCTGCATGAGAATCATTGAATCAATTGGAGCCCATAGCTCATTTTGTTTCACAAAGTCAGTTGCTGCATCAATGGTCCGGATCTTCAATCAAGCCGCATGTTTTATTCCCCGGGCAAGGATTTACCGGTCCAATGCCCGAAGCCATAAACATTCAGCATGTTTTTGCCAAACATATTGGTCACGTAAACAAGGTATTCCAGTTTGAAATCCGGATACGCAAACTTCTGGAAATACGCTACATTGTTGTCATCAACGGCAATCCCGGCCGGAAGGTAGAGATTGTCCGGGTCGCTGCCTGGACCGCCGAAAAAGAGCAACATTCGGCCCTGGTCGTCAAATATCTGTACATTTTCAAACGCGGCATCCACCACATATAGTCGGTCGTTTTTATCTACGGCCACCCCCTTGGGTCGCACAAAGCCGCCGATTTGATCGCCATGAAACCCGACGGTGTCAAGGAGCTTGCCGTCGGGAGAAAACTTCTTGATCAGGAAGTGAAATGCATCGGTGACGAAAACATTGCCTGAGGGGCCGACGGTCACATGGGAAGGTTTGAAAAATTCGCCTTTCTCGCCGACGGTTTTGATCACCTGGCCGGTATCCCTGTCCAGGATAAACAACCGTTCCTTATCTATGTCGACCACGTATATCCGTTTCCCATAAACAGCGACGTCAACCGGCTTTTCAAATACCTCGCGGCTGCCGTATGTTCTCAGGAAACGGTCGTTTCCATCAAATGCCACCACCTGCTTTCTCTGCATATCCGCAACATACTTGATATCCTCTTCTGAAACCCAGATGCCGGAAGGATCGCTGAGGCTTCCGATCCCGTGATCATTTAGAAACGACATTTTCTTGCCGGCCAGGTCAAGGATAACAATTTTTTTATACATCCTGTCCATGATGTATATTTTCCCCTTGCAGGCGGCGACATCATAGGGTTTTCCCAATAATTGATCATAGCTTTTTCCGAAGAGAAATTTCTGGAACGCACTCTGTTTTTTCCCCAGATCATTCTCTCCGGATATCGAACGTAAAAACTGCAACCGGGGCCTCTGCGGCAGCGCCGGATAAAATATGGCTGCCGGAGGCACGGCTGGCTTTTCGGGTATGGAAGCGCACCCCATGCAGATGATCAGCATGGAGAGAATAAAGGTCTTCTTTTTCATTTCGCAGTGGCAATCCTTCAGGTGATTCCGATCATCGCCGCATGTATAAATGGATGGGCCCGACCTATTTATTGTGACATGTCAAACAAAGCGCCGATCCGGCATTGTCTTTCACCAACAATTTCGTTTTCGGCACCGCATATTTATTGTGAACATCATGACAGGATGCACATTCCATCCTGTTTAAAAAAAGCATATCCGTATTGATGGTTTCGGTACTGCCGGTCACGCCTGAAAGCTTGGTCGACGGATCATAGAGGTCTCTATTTTTCGTAGCCAGTGCGGTGTTGTATATGAAAGAAATCGGGTGATTATTGCTCGGGAAGGTGTCGATTAGATCCTTGTCGAAAAGAATGGCGGTTCCACATGTATTACCGCCATAGGCATCAGGCGCAACAATTCCGTCGTGGCACGAAAGGCATATTTTAGACATCCCGTCCGGCTGGCTGCTCACCTTCTCTTCCATAGTCGGGGGGTGGGTTTGGCCGTACGAGATGTATGTTTGTGTGGGCAAATCATGATCCCACAGTGGGGCAGGCAATGTCTTTGTTCCGTGCAACGCATGGCAAGGATTGCAAATCTCTCCGCTGCGTTCCCATTGATATCCTCGAAAATCATGGGGGGACCCCTCGATGGTCCCAGCCGAAGTAGGGGACTCCTCGATGGTCCCGGCCGAAGTGGGGGATCCCTCGATGGTCCCGGCCGAAGTGGGGGATCCCTCGATGGTCCCGGCCGAAGTGATAGATGATGAAAGGAATATTAGAATTATCGCCGCTGCCGATATTTTGTTCTTTAACGTCATCTTATGCTGCATCCGATTTGTTTTAAAATGAAATTTGGCGGCCAACAAAATGGACTTATGAATCGAATCCACCCCTGCCCTAATTCATCTCTTATAAAAAAATTAGCATATTAGACGAGTTGTGGCAAGATCAATCTGCCGCCCCGAGTCATGGTAATAAAAATCAATTGTTCCATTTATTTGTCTGAACCTCAACCTTGTCGTGTGTTCGTTTGCGGGGATCATGAAAAAATTTTATCCGTAAAAGTGTATCAGGGCCATGGCAGTCTTTACACAACACCTGCATCGCTTGTGATCTGAGAAAGCTATTGGTTGCATCGCCATCAACATTAATCCCTTTTCCCTTTGCGGGTATTCTTGAATTCCATTGATGGGCATTATGACATGATGGACATGAAATATTTCCGAAGGGAATCTGTTTTCCTGATATATCATCAAAAATTGGAAAAAAATCAGGCTTTCCTTTAATGTTTCTCCCGACATTCAAAATCAGTTTATCCTTAGGGTGAGAAAAGATTTCAGGAATTCTATTTTTTGCAGAGCCGTTTTGTGAATGGCAGGACAGACACATCTTTTCCATGATGCTGCTACCGGAGCCCAGGGTCTGTGCCCATAGTAAAATCCGTTTTTTGTCGCCGTGAACAATATGGCAGACGCCGCACACTCCCGATTCAAGAGGGGTCTGATGAATGATATTTTTTGAAAAAGGTGCTGTAACGCTAAGGTCATGGTCTGTTTTTTCAACATAGGCCTTATCCGAATGGCAGTTTTCGCAAAGCTTTGGGGAAGGCGAATTCTCAAGTCTTAAAAAACTGTTTTGTGAGTTGCCTTCATGATCAAAGTGGTTTCCGACAAACGTTTTCAGCGGATTCCAGCGATGGGGATCATGGCATGTGCTGCAGGTCATGACGCCGTTTTTGGAAATTTTACCATTTTGTTGAAAAAGCGGCAGGGTGGTATTCAGTCCTTTTTCAGCCGGTGAAATATTAAGGGCATGAGAAGCGTCTATGATGATTTTCTTCTTGAAAATGCCCTTTTCATTGTGGCAGCTCATACACAAATCTTCCTGGATGCTCCCGCTTTTTGCAGTGATTTCCCTTGCCCACATAAAATTTTCGTTTCCGCCATGGACGGCGTGGCAGCTTCCGCAGAGTCCTGACTCCGAAGGGGTTTGGTTTAAGATATTTTTACTTTCAGGCACAACCTTAAAAAGGTCATGTTTAGAGTTTGCGATGGAAAACTTTTTGCCATGACATTCACCACAAATATCAGGTGCTTTTTTTCTTAAAAAATAAGTTGTCTTATTTTCTTTTGCACTTTTTTCAATTTTTCTTTGGGTGGGATCCGTCCTTGATTCATGAGGATTATGGCAGGTCGAACAGGTCATGTGTCCATTTTTATCCTGAACACCGAACTTACTAAAAAGAGGAAGGGTTAACTTCTCCTTGTCAACATCGATGATGGTTAATCCTGAACGGGTATATTCGTTTTTAAAAGGGTTAACGTTTAGAGGGTGTGCACTTCCGTTGAAATCTTTTTTTGCGGCGACATTTCCTTTTTCGTGACAGCTCATACAGAGCTGCGTCGAAAAATCCTTTTCCCCGGAAAGTGTTCTGGCTGTTCGATGCGGCAGATGACAAGCAGAGCATACCCCCGCCTCTGCCGCTGTTTTACCTTCAAGATTCTTTTCCCGGGGCGCTGAGCGCATGAGATTGTGTGTTGTGTTCGTGACGGATTGTTTGTCGGGATGGCAGATCAGGCAAAAGGTGGATTTTTCATCATTTTCAACGACCAGCAATTGTTTTTTTACGTTGTTATTATGAACCTTATGGCATGACTGGCAGGTAATTATTCCATTGTAACCGATTTTTGCCCCTCTTTGGATAAAGCTTGCAGGTATTTTTGCTTTTTTGGGTTCAACATTTATGACGTGAACGGTGTTTCTTTTTCCCTCCGGCGTTAAGATATTCTTGTCGCCGTGACAGTCAAGGCACAAGGCGGAATTCCCTGCACCATCAATTAACAGGCTTTCATAAGGAGAGCCGTGAGCGGTATGGCAGGTTTCACAAATCATCTGGTTCTTTTTTCCCCCGGTAATGGCACCCCCATCGATCAGCTTTTTTGCTATGGGTTGTTTGGAGGTTCCCACCGGGTGATTTCCCGTTACGATTCCACCCGTTTTATCCGGGTGACACTCACGGCACATGGCAGAATCTTTGTTGGAGGTTCTCATGAAGATTGTCTCTTGCGAGTCCGGTCCGCTCGGTACACCATGGGCGGTGTGGCATGTGGCGCATTGCACTTTACCGTCTTCATCCAGCGGAAATATTTCGGGGATTTTCATCTTGTCCGGCGGGGGCATATTGGTTTTATGCCCGTTACCATTAATCATCCTAACTCTTGAATCTTTCACACTGCCGTCATGGCAGGAAAAGCACATTTCAGGGGTTGCCACAACCTTTTCCGACTCATACTCGACAAGTTCCGAACCTTTACCTTCTATAAAAAAGGTATCGATCCAGCGGTAATGGCATATGGCGCAACCCTTTGCAGAATTCGGATTCTTCGGGGGTTCAACAGCTGCCGCCGGTGTGATGATTGCCAAAAGCAGGCCCGTCATAAAAAAAAGAATATATTTATTAATCAAGTGTAAAATCTTCTGGATCATTCAGTTTCAATGCGGTAGACACTGACCCTGTTGGCCAGCATTTCAACAACATACAGCCGGTTATTGTTGTCAATGAATAGTCCCATAGGTGTTTTGAATTTTTTCGGTGCGCGTTTAGCCGGGTCACCAACTACGGCAAAAAATTCACCGTTGGAGTCAAAAATTTGAATGACCCCCATATAACTGTCACTGACATATACCCGATTATTTCGGTCTATAGCCACGCCCTTGGGCCTGAAAAATTCTCCTTTTTCAACCCCCCAGCCGCCGATGAATGCCACAAACAGTCCGTCAGGATTAAGCACCTGAACCCTTGTATTAATGACATCAACGATATAGAGGTATTTATCTTTGTCCAGGGTCATTAAAAAGGGATACCTGAAGGCGAGTTTTCCGGAACCGGGAGAACCGTATGTTCTAATCAATTTACGTTTTGAAAGGTCGTAGACCAGAATATAATGGTTGTCATTATCTACAATATAGCACCTGTTTCTGGAGTCATCAACGGCGACATCGGTCGGGTCCGCAGGTTGTTTATTATTTGACGGAAGGGTTATTTTAGCGATAAATTTGCCGTCTGGATTAAAAATCTGAAGTCTGTGGTTTCCGGAGTCGGCGATATAGACTTTCCCTGAATTGTCAATATCTATACCCAGCGGGAATCTAAATTCGCCGTTTTCAGAACCTTTTTTCCCAAACGAAGATAAATATTTTCCGTTTCTGTCGAAGATCCTGATTTTATTATTTGCGCCGTCGACGACATAGATTCGATGGTCTTTCGATACAGAGACATCACTTGCCGCGTTGAGATTAGCGGTCATATCAAAAAGGTGTTTAACATTTATCCGTCTAATTCCATAGGCAGGTTTGGTTGTAATCAATATTATCGAGATGAACAACAATACAAAAAAAAAGTGCCATAAAGGGTTAACGTCATGAATTCGTATTATATTTATTCGATCTCTTTGCATGGTTAAATAACTCAGGGGTCGGGAAGTTTCTATTTGTTAAATCGCTCCATGAATATTTACAATAAAAACAACCCGATCCTTCAACACACTGGTGTCCATCCAGAAATGAGGATTTTTTGTCCAAGATCCCCCGCTGGAAATCACGGGATAAAAAGGCATGTGAGAAAATTAACCACAGGCATATATTTGATATTCCGAGGATTAATTTTCAAGCATAACCCAGAGAAATAGGCTCCGCATTTTACAGGGCAAGCGCAGAGACTTGTCCGCCTCCGGCGGATTGGGCAAAAAGACCATTTATGAATGGACACCAGTTAACGGTCAAATAGATGCGGTAAGTAAAAGGTTTTATATTTGGTCACCAATCCTTTAATATTCAAATAGATGAGATCTTTTGTCTTTCTCTCGTCAAATCCAAGCTTATTGTAATCGAGAATACTGGTTGAAGAATGGCATTCATTGCAGGCCACGCTGATTTCTTTTTTTTCGATATCCTTGTGAAAATATGCCAATTCTTTTTTTTTCGCATCCGGCTTCAGGTTTTTTTCTTTTCCAAGAAAGGCTTTTGCCCTTGCAGTATCCCAGATATTCGTCAACGAACGCTTTTTCCCATTACCGGTTGTAAAGGCGGCTATTCTGGAAATAAAATGACTATCTTTATGGGCGTTTTTAGTACGTGGATTATAAAACGTTCCGAAAGGCGTACCGCTGAATTCCGCATTTTCAGAACTTTCCCACTCATAAGAAAGATTTTTAAATTTTTTTCTATTGATATGACATACTTCACAGAACATGAACCCGGCATGCAAGTTAAGAAAGCCCCTTACCAAAGTGTTGTCACTGTGCGGGTATAAAGGGTGGCAGGCCCGGCAGGATGATTCGTCTTTCAATTTGACAATGAAAGATTGCTCTTGTCTGTGAAACCCTTTGAGAGAATAGTTCTCGGGCAATTTTTTTTCCTTATCGCCCTTGTCGCCCTTATGGCACTTGGTGGTGCAGTCAATTTTTGTCTCACCGGCGTGTGGGACCTTAACAATGGTGACATGGCATTGAATGCATCTCAATTTCCCATGGGGTGAGTTGAAATATTTGACTTCATCAATATGAAGCGCCTTTAATCCATCAGGTTTTGCGAGTCTCACCAGACCGGGATACTGGTGGCAGGTAAGGCAGCCACCCTCATCCAAGGCAGAGACGTTGTTTGTCGTTAAGACAACCAAAGAGAATGTCATGGCCATTAAAATAGGAAAAAGAAAATTTTTCTTTTTTTTCATTTTACTACGCCTATGATCTATTTTATTTTTCAAATGAGTTTTCATTGCCAAAATCAATTGCAGAAGGTAGATAAAACGTCTTGTATTTTTCGATCATGCCGACGACTTCGGAAGAATTGAGATGATTAATTCTTTGTATGGGAAATCCAAGCTTGGCATAATCAAGATAGCCGTCTTTTTTGTGACAGTCCGAACAAAACACCGGTTCTGATGAAATGTGTTCGTGCATTTTCTTTTTTGCTTGAGCCACCTGGTCCGGAGAATATTTATCCTTTGTTAATAAAAATTGCCGGGCCGCTTGATCGTCGACCGGTCTGTATATCTTTTTATGGCCGTCGGCGGTGACCTGTATCGGAAAGATTTTGGCCGGGTATTTGCCATACTGTCCTTGGACGTTAGCGGCGATCTCTCCGGTCTTACGATCAATCCAAACGAAATCGATTCTTTTGTCTCCAGGTTTTTTGCGGGCATGACATACCGCACACGCGATATAACCGGTATGAAAATTTAGAATCGATCGCACCTTCTTTTCCTTGCTGTGGGGGTAGGTCCCGTGGCACATGAGGCAAAGTGGCGGGTTTGATTCCGGCTTGGTAATATATTCATCAACCATGTGAAAATGTTCTCGAGCGCTGAGCGCATTTTGCTGTAAGATCGTTCTGAAAATATTTTCATCATCTGCCCTGTAATGAGTTATATCAATTATTTTATGGGTATCGAGCTGTGGAAAATAAAGCATCTGAATCAGCCACAGACCAAACAATAAAACCGGCAGTATATAAATGGCTTTTAAAAGAAAAACCGAAAATTTTGCTAGTTTGTTAAAAATTTTGCTCATGAGTGTCTTTGGCGGATATTTGGTATTGTCATTTTATGAAGCTAATTTTTTTTAGCCCCTGATCAGTAAGTATTCTAACTTCTGTATAAATTTTCTGTAGCTCAGGATCGTTCATAATTTTTTTATAGTGAATCGGATACTCTTCTTTCATCTCTTCTTCATCAATAACTCCGGTAAGCCACATGTGATCTATGGGAAATTTGTGGGGTCTCAGATGAACTTCATAGAGGTGCCAGACCATGATCGCCAGACAGGCCAGGATGGCTTCCATTCCATGGATAAGGGTGGAAATATCTATTAGAAATTTACTCCAATCTTGTTCCGTCCACATCAACACACCGGTTACCGACATCAGTGTCGTACCGGCAAACAGGGCCCCATATTCCAGTTTATGCTTGTAACAGAATCGATCGAATTCGGGAGGGCTGTCCTCAAGCCCCAGATAGTACCGAATATTTGAAATCATATCCGTTATATCCTTTATTTTTGGCAGCATGTCAAACAGTAAACGCCTTCCTGCCGGTTTAAATAATAGGTAGTAGACGTGATATACGCTGGTCAGAATCATGATGACACCGGCCGTACGATGCAACAGACTGCGGTAGTAGAACACGATATTTCCAGCCGCTCCTAGCCAATCAAGCATGTCTTTGGAGATTTTTGTCATAAACCCGGTAATGACCAGGATAATAAAACAAATCACAAAAATCAGATGCTGCACCCGTTCGGAAAGATTTAATCGGATAAAGTACAGTTTGTCCCCATCTGATTCATTTCTGAGACTGCCATTGGATATTTTGACAGCAGCTATTTTTTCTTTGGTTTCTTGCTCCTTTTCCATATTAAGCCCTTCTAACTCGTGTGAGCATTAGTGATGTTTTTGATGTTTTCTCTTGGTTCGGATATAATCCAGCATCTGATGAATAACCATGGAGCCGATCACCCCGGCAATTAATATTTGATAAAATAATCGAATTATTTTTAATATGTTATAATGAAATATCTCTTTATGTTCAATTTCTGCCTGGGCCCTTTCGGCCACCAGATTTTTTGTTTGACTTGGCATTTTCAATTTTTCATTGTACGCAGCAATTTTAGCTTTGATGCCATAGGCATGGACTCTGCCGCTGGCAAACTCGGCATGAGCGCGCGGATGACAGGTTTTGAGTCCACCTTGATTGCTGCAGGTCGTGATTCTATTTGTTATATATATCGGGGAGGTTGGATCGGTTTTAGGGCGGATGTAATGGGTGGAATAGTTGATCGGAACATGGCAATCAATGCAATCGGGCGCATTCTCTACGCCGTATTTTACCTGGGTAAAGTGAAATGTGTCTTTATAAGTTTCAATGGTTTCCAGGCCGTGACGGGCCATTTTTTCTCGATTTTCATGACAGCTGGTGCATAACGTTATAATTTCTGTCTGGCTTCTTCTTCGCCGCATGCGATGGATAAAATGTGAATAAAATCTTTTCGCCCATTGTTCTCGCGTGTGGCATCCCACGCATCGGGCCAGTGTTTCTTTGGACAGGGCTTCGCTCTTCCCCCAATTGGAACTGAAGGGATTATACATGCGATTGGTGTGACAGTATTTACAGGTGGGAAGATCTTCGGGATACGGCTTAGCCTTACCGTTTATCATTTTGCCGTGAACGCTGGCCTCATACTTTTCAATCATGTTTAAGTGTGAGAATTCTTTATTGGTGGAGGGTTCCGCGATATGGCATTTTGTAGAACAGTCCACTTTTTCGATATTGGTATGGGGGATGGTATCGAGACCGACATGACAGCTCTTGCATCTCAAATTCCCATGAACGGAATTGGCAAACAGCTTTTCATTGATATAGAAAACCCGTTTTTTGCCGGTTTGGTCATACCGGCCCATCTGTGGATAGCGATGACAAAAGAGACAGTTTTCTTCATCAGGTACAGCGACTGATTGTGCGAAACCGATCCCGACAAAGAAAAAAAAGCAAACAACCGCATAAATGACGGAATGAATAAAAACAGAAGATCGCATGTTTGCCTTTGCTGTTTTTCTTCTGTAGTGTTTCATAATGTGGTCGAACTTCCCTTGCGTCACTCATTAATTCGGCGCATTATTGTTGCTGAGCGCTTTCCGCCTCGCCTTCGCCCAAACCCGGATGCAGCATTTTGGGTATAAAAAATTTGGTGTAGTTTCTAATCATACCGATAACTTCGGTGCCTTCAAAAGCATCGATTCTTTTTTTCTTATAACCCAGTTCCTCATAGGGAAGTATCGGCGCCTCCTTCTGATGGCAGTCTTCACACAAGTATGGTTTTTGGCTCACGATTTTATGGATGATCTGTTTGGCCTTTGCCTTTTGAACATCGGTGAGTGTTTTTTCCAATTCACTGTAATCTTTGGCAAACTCAATTCTTTCCTGTGTATCGATTCTTTGAAGTTTTCCGTTGATGGTCACAAACGGTATAATTTTACTCTGATAACTTCCAGGGAAACTACCTTCTTTAACAGGGCTTGGAACAATATCCCCCGTGGATCTGTCATACCATTTATATACACCGGTCTTTTCCGATGCCTCGAGCTTTACATGACACGTCTGGCAGGCAATATAAGATGCATGCATGTTTGCAAATGCTCTTATTTCCTTTATTTTACTGTGGGGCATATCCCCATGGCATCCAATACAGTATGATCTTTGGTCCGGCTTAAAGTCAAAATCAATATGGTGGAAATGATCTTTTATTCTCAGCTCTTCTAAAACCCTGTAACCCAGGTAATGTTTGACCCGTTCTTCGCCTTGGAGTATGGATTCTTTAAATGTAACTCCCGCAGTTACCTTTTCCTTTTCTTGTTTTTCGCTGATATCTTTTGCAATCTCATCGACTCTTTTTCTGAGAAAGTTCGTATCGACCAGATGTCCGAACGTCACTTTCCAAATAATGAGCATAAAAAATACCGTCAACATCATGAACCCTAAAATATATAATTTTGAAAATAGCTTTTTAATCATTCCGGCTTTCTCCCTTCCGCGGATTCATCGTTTGGAAAATTTCGTCGGCTGAAATTGTATCCGATTCTTCACGACCCATTTTCCCTTTTACCGGTTCCCCCTCATAAGAATCATTGGGCGGCAATATCTCCTGTTCGAGGCCGGCTTTTTTCATAATTTTCACATAATATTCGTAATGGTCTTCCACCATCAGCTTTTCGGATAAATAACCGGTGATAAATACCGTGCCCATTGGAAAAACAGATGTTTTAAAATGGACATTATACCAGTGCCATATAAACAAAAAGAGTGCGGCCAGCAATGCCTCGTCGCTGTGGGCAATCAATGCATAATTGATGAATTCTCCGGGTAAAAATCTTGTGGCAAACTCTTTGTTCCACATAATGAGACCCGAGATTCCGAGGACCGGGACCCCCCAGAAGGGCGCCCAGTAATCAAACTTATTCTTCCATGTAAATTCATCGCCCTGGGGCTTTCGATCCGTTAAAAAAAACAGATATTTAAAAAGCTGAACAATGTCCTTTAAATCTTTTCGATTCGGCATAAAGGGCTGAGTGGCCAGCAGCTTTATTAATTTACCGGCACTTAATTCTTTTTTCCTTCGCAAAGGCGCAATCTGCCCGAAATAGATGTTACATGACAGATAAATGATATGGTAGATAAATAATAACATTAAAATACAACCGGCTGTCTTATGAATGATAGGGGCCACTTTAATTCCGCCGAACAGCGCATAAAGATAGGGTGCCCAAAAAGTATCATGAAACTTCAGCGGCATGCCGGTCAATACAAGAACAATCACACAGGTTGCCAGTATGATATGCTGTAATCTCTGATTCACCGTGGATCTGAAAAAGTATTTTTTCCCCTTTTTCTCCTTGATAATACGATATGCTTCCATTGACTTACTTCCTTCGCGTGATTTTTATATTCGGGAACAATCTTCTGAACAGGTCCAAAAACATAACGCCCATGAGCGGGAGCAGTGTCCCGCCGGTGAGCGTAATGAAAAATACCTTGAAATAATATTCTTTAGGGCTTTGTATGGGGTCGAATTCCATATGAACCTTGTAATTGGCAAGTCTGGGCGTTGCTTTTGGGTGGCATTCTATATTCGTACAAATTGCAGCCTTGTTGGTCTCGTAGGTGATGGACAGAGGGTCTTTGTGACTCAACATCTGGTGAACGGATTTTCCTCTGTTGACGTGACAGTCCAGACAATCGGGGATCCTTTCATCCAGGTAACTGGCGGCCTTGCCGTGAAACGTCTCTCCGTAGGAATAAACCGCTTTTGTGGTCAGGTTATGCCGTGCCACCACCTTGGGATCGTCATGGCATCGTCCGCACATTTCGGCAATATTCTTGGGGCTTCTGATGGTATGTAATCTTGTGGTCACGTGATTGTAAAATCTGAAAATAAACTCGTCATTTTTATGGCAGACCCTGCATCTGCCCAGCGCCATTTCTGAAATACCGGGACGGACCCTTTTAAAGAACGAAAGGGGCCTGTATAAAGGATTGTCGTGACAATCGAGACAGTAGGGCATGTCTTCGGCATATTTTTTGGGGTTTTTCTTTTCATCGAGCTTGGTGTGGACACTATTCGATAAAAATTCGGCGACCTCTTTGTGTGAAAATTTCTGTTCGCTGGAGGGTTCAATGATGTGACACTCTTTCAGGCAGTCGACTTTTTTTGCAGGCTCATGAGGAATCTTTTGGATATCGGTATGGCATCCTTCACATTTTATCTTGGCATGAACACTGTTCATGAAGATATTTTCGTTAACGTAAAAGAGCCTGAATTTACCGTTCTCACCGATCCTGCTGAGGCCGGGGTACTTGTGGCACAGCAGACAGTTGCCCACATCCGCAGCCCGGGCGTCACCGGCATTGAATAAGGCAACCATCAAGATGACCATCGCCATGCCGGCAACACATTGAAGAATTTTGTATTTTCGCATTTTACAATTCCTATTATTTTTCTTTTACTTTCCTGACAATTCCGCGTTTGCTGAGGCGGTGATCCCATTTGTAGAAAAAATGGCATAAAGCGCACGACCGATCACCGACATGGACCTCTTTCCAATGGTCGTCAAATATCCTGATATGGCCTGTGGTTTGATGATTGAAGCGATTTCGCCGAGCCGGTTTTTAAGGGATGAAGCGGTAATGAAAAGATCGTGATCGAATCCGGCCATCAAAGAGATCTCTTCATGGCAAACGACACAGAGATCCGGGGCGAGAGAGGCTACCCTTTTTAAAGAAATGTTTCTTGCATCACCCGCCTTGTTTTTAACTGCCGTATCCGTCGGTTCTGTGGACACGTCGACAGGATCGGTTCCCTTTCCAACAGCCGACAAGATGTGCGGGTGATGACGACAGGTTCGGCACATGATACGATCACCGCTCCCATTACCCTAAATACCGCTCCGGCACGCATTGGCCTGTCCGTTACATGATGCGGTATCTGGCACACCCCGCAAGACCCGGAAACCACGGCGGTATCGACGGATATTTCGGAGGTGGTTATGATAAGAGCGGGCCTTGCGGCCCGCTCTTAGGTTGGTTAACGATAAAAATTACCTTTATCCTTACGGTATCGGATTTCCCTCCGAATCCTCATTAGGATTTGGCAACCAGGGGCCGCCGTTTTGACGCATGTGGTCAACAACTCCCGGGACAAAATCGAGGGTTGCTCCGGTAAACACCCCTGATGAGTTAAAATTCGTGAAGTCATTTGACATACCGACATGGCAACCGGCACAAGGCATCATGTAAGGCAATGTCTTGTAGGTGCCAGCAAAGGTGTTGGTTGCCTGGTCGTACTGGCTGTTGTGACAGGTGTTGCAGTTCATGATATCCCTCGGAAAGGTGACATCCGACCAGTCTCGGGAGGATTGCACCGCGTTATGTGTACTGAAGTTATAGATATCGCCTTCAGGATTAGCGGCATGAACGGCATGCACCCGGTTGGCCAGGGGAACGCCATGGAGGCGTTCGCCTTCGGCGTGACCCGAATCATGGTGACATGTCAGACACTGATCCGTGTCAAACGCCACTGAGTGGCGTTCGTCATGGAACGGAGCGGTTCCGGTGCCCGTTGCAAAGTCATAAGCTCCGTGACATTTGATACAGGCATCTCCGGCCACCTTAGGTTCCACTGTGGCCGTGCCGATCTGGATGAGTTGCCATTGGAACGAATCGATTTGGTAATCGCCGGCTGCCGCCCGGCCGTAATCGGCAAATACGACGCGCACAATGTAGGTCCCGGGCTCTACGTCAGCGGGTATCGCCAACGTTTGGTACTTAAAGCCGGTGGCGTCGGTCTTGACCTGGGGATCGGTTCCACCAACAAACATTTCATGTTCATCTTCGATCGCATCAAGATCGCCGTTCCAGTTCGGATCGGAGAATGTATCTGTGGCCAGTACCGGCACGGGCCTGGCACGGGGGCCGGAAAATTGCACGTAGGCCTCGCGCAATCCGCCGCCGACTACGCCCGCCGCGTCCTGCGGCGTAGTGTAGAGCGCGGGAGCCACCGGGGTGCCGGTTGCATGATCGGCCAGCGTGGCCGTCACAGTGATCACGTCACCTGCAACGTAATGGGTGCCGTTGGCCGGAGCTGGTGAGAGGCTGAGCGTTACGTCAAATTCTCGAATATTTTCGGGACGATAACCCTCATCTAAATTACCATTCGTTCCTGCTACTCTGGGTGTAATGTCGTGAACGCTAAACGTCGAAGGAGCAATGCTGTCTGTGGTTGCCTGGTGGCAGACAGTGCAGGCACCATTCGGTTGTACCCCGCCTCCGTGGTTTGCGCCGGTGACGAGATCGACGGTACCGTTACCGATTGGGCTTCCTGGAAAATGGCAACTGCTGCAAATTTCAATGCTCGGATGGGTCTTCCAGTTGTCGATCAGTGCTGCCTGGGTCCCCAGAGCCTCGTCGTCAACGCCGTCATGGTTGGAATCGTTGGTATGGCAAATGACGCAGTCCCTGAGTTCTTCGTTAGCATCCACCTGGGGAAAGGTGACCGCACCGTAGCCCCGACCGCCGATGCGATTGTCCCATTCAGGATCGACCGCGATGGCGCCGTGAATTCTGTGGAAGAAGATCGACGCGTAAGAATTGTTATCCTGCATGAACTGCCCGCGGTTCTGTTCAACCAGGTCGGTCTCAAACTGATCAAACCCTATGGGGCTGTGACACATGACGCAGGCCTTGATGTCGCGGCGGCCCTGTGTGTGACCCCCGGCCGCTCTCTCCCAGTTCGGGCTGTGGCATTGTTCGCAGGCCGTAGAGGTGACGAACTGACGCTGGGGGTCAAGCGCCGTCGCCTGGGTGGCTCCATCAGGAACAGGAACATTAAAGTCCAGGAATCCAACGCCTCTACCATTTCCACGTTCAATGGTGGGGTCGCCTTGGCCGTCGAAACGGATAAACAGCCGCTGGACGTGGCCAGTGACGGGTGTATGATCGAGGTCGGGCGCATCAGCCAGGGCTGTCGCAGAATCGAACGCGGTATCGAAGGCATAGGTGTAGTTACCGCCGCCATTGTCGGTAAGGGCTCCTTGTGGATAGGTGCCACCACTCCGCTCATAAGCCCAGCGCTCCCAGTAGTCCGTAGCAAAGGTTCCCCAGTCATTACCCGTAGGATCGGTGGGCGTATTCGCCGGAACAAGATCGGCCATGGCGAACCGGAAATCGTCAGCGGTGAGTGCAGCACTATTAAGATCAGTGATCGGCGTACCGTCGATAGACCTTACCAAATCGAAGGTCACCTGCGCGGTCCCGGCGTTGTTTACCAAGGAGATATTTTGAAACAAGACATCATCTCCTAAAAAGGACATGTCGTCCGGGTGCGCCACCGCGATATCGGCGATTTTGCCTGCCCCATGACAGATCGAGCAAGTTTCAGCAGAGGCGGCGGAGACGCTCGTGCCAGCCGGCCCTGTATCCCCTGTATCCCCTTTCGGCCCTGGAGGTCCGGTATCCCCATCACTTCCGCAGCCAATCAGCAAAAGTGCTCCTAAAATCATGACGGTGCATAAGAGTAAATACCCACCGCCTTTTCGCAAATACCTTGGTTTCATCGTTGTCACCCTCCTTAGTTACTGAGTTAATATGTATAGCCCTTTTTTAGCACTTCCCCTGTCAAACGCAGGGAAGTGAACCCTTCGACCCAAACCCTCAACAGAATTCGAGGGTTTCAATAAAGCAAGCTCGTAAATTACAAATAAACATCCAAAAATAAATTACGTGCCGTTTGATAGTAGACTGTTTTTTATAACAATCTGAACTATACCTTGGTTTGGTACAGAGCACCCCTTTCCTACCGTCACAATGTGTGATGATACACTGTGTACTAAATTGCATCTAAAACTATTTGTCAAGTAAATTTTTACCATAAACAAATTTGATATTTTGCCTTTAGTTTTTAGAAATTTAATTATTGATAATTATCGATAATAAATTATATGATTGGGTAATTTAGTTAACACCATGAACATTTTTTATAAAAAAATTTATACCATTATTTCTTTAACTGCTTCCATGGACGTTTTAAGAAGATCAAGATTCGTGAGTAAATTTTTTCTTTGTTCGGGCGCCATCTGCAACAAGACTTGATGATCAATAAAATCATGGAACCCTTTAATTTCATTTAATTTTTTCTGACCTTTAGTTGTCAGGCTGAGCAAAGTGATCCTGGAGTCTTCGGGATCCGGGATTCGTTGGACCATTTCTTTTTTGACCAGTCCATTGGTGAGCTTGGTCACTCGACTTTTGCCCACATTCATTTTATGAGCAATACCTTTGGGCGTCAGATAACGCTCCTCATCGAAAAGAATCAGGCACCTAAATTCTGCATCGGGTAATTCGAACCGTTCACATTGATATTGAATACGTTCCTGGCAGCATTGAAATAATTTTGCAACCAGAAAATGGAACTGCTGAAGTTGAATTTTTGAAACCTCTAAAAGATTATTATCCTTAGCATGGTTCATGATATGAACTAAATCGCTGAGATGAAATGAATCAGGTTTATATATAAGTTTAATTGGTTAATTGGAACTTAGTTTGGTTTTGAATGGCCCTTTCCTGATACCACATGGTATGATAATACATGGTGTACTATTTTGGTAGATTATTAATTAATCTTTGTCAAGAAAATTTTTAGTATAAATAACTCATCTGCTGAGCCTCCGGCTAAACGGGACAGAGTAGAAAAAGTCTTCGTCCAATTCATGGGCAAGGCGGGCATCATTTTTTGAGATCAACTTCATATAATAAGACCCGACTTCTAAATATTTTGGAAAACCTTGAATGACTTAATCGTATAAGCTTATTATGCATTATGCAAAAATCATTCAAATTCAATTTGTAATATATGGTATGACAATTATAGTAAGGATATTAATAATATATAATGATTACAGGAGAGGGGATATCCATTATGAATCACAAGAAAAAGTATTACATTATTTATATAGTGTTGCGAATCAATACAATGGGAATGAGAGGGGAGATAAATTAAGATACCTCGATCATCATCTGTAAGTCACCTCCAATCGTAAAAAAGGATGTGGTCTGCCCTTGCCATGAGCCTGCCACGGTTGGACCTTTTAGAGCCCTTTATTTTGTTAAAAACTATTGGATTTAATAAGGTTCCGATATTTTTCTGGAGTCAGATTTCATTTTAATTTAAAAGCGGCCCTGGTCGCCCCCATTTCAGAATGTATCAGCAAACCGATTGGTCGGGAAGAAATTTTCTACGGTTTGAATGTTGTTGACAAAATAAAATGAGCCAGATAATCCATTAAAGAAATGAAGACTAACGCTTATAATTCTGCCATTTGTATGAAGAAACTCATTCGAGGAAAAGCGGATATATGGCATCCTCAACTTTCGATCAATTGAGATCCCAGTAAAAGAAAAAATAGAATCCAATGAGAAGATTCGTTCTATCAATAATTATAATACTTGGCGGTTTCAGCTACAGTTGTTATCAAAAAGATGTCATGCCCCCTGATCAAACAGATCAGCAACGCCCAGTCCAGCAACGCCCAGTCCAGCAACGCCCGGATCAGCAACGCCCGGATCAGCAACGTCCGGAGCAGCAACGTCTAAAAGTTGAAAGTGGGGCTGTAACGGACGACACGAACGTCCACTATACCGGCAAATATTGTATGGTATGCCATGAGCAAACACCTCGAAAAGGCAATAAATTTTTAAAATACGAAGAAGATTACAAGCAATTATGCCGTTGCCATTACAGAAAGGCCGCCAGGGACATACATCCTGCAGATATCGAACCTCCAAAAGAATTCAAGAAAAGGATGCCGAATGATTTTCCACTCCGAAACGGAAAAATTGCCTGCATCACATGCCATGATGTATTTGCTCAGTGCCGGGACGGCAAACCAAAAGATGCGTTCACGAGTGGACTAAACTTCCTGAGGGGAGGGCCATATAGAAAACAAACCACTTTTTGCTTTAAGTGTCACGATAAAACAAAATATGAGAAGTTTAATCCCCATAAGCAGTTGGATAAAAACGGAAAGATTATTACACGAAAATGTCTTTACTGCCATAAGAAAGTACCTGATGTAAAAACAGAAGAGTTTAAAGACGTTGCCCTTATTGGAGACCTTGGACCTCTGTGCGTGAGATGTCATAATAAGGCAGACAAAACGACGTTACATTCAAGGCATCTTCGCAAACCGTCTAAAAAGGTATTGGCAAGAATCAAACAAATGGAAATCGAATTCGGCATCGTGCTTCCTCTTAATGTCGACGGAACAATCACTTGCGCAACCTGTCATAATCCCCATGAAAAAGGTGTCATCCCTTCCGAGAGAGCAGGGGCGAAAGGTGCCGGCAAGGAACACAGGCAGCGTCTTCCAGGAAACATATGCACGCAATGTCATCAAATGTAGGGCAGATCAGTCGATAAGGAGAAAAGAGGTTTGAGAACATCAAATGATTATATAAAAGTTTTTTTGTATGTCGCCGTACTGTTCGTTTTCCTGTTTGTCGGCCTCCCTGCAAAGGCAGCGGACAAGGAAAACTGTCTCTTGTGTCACAGATACCGCTTTTTGGGGAGAATCGATGAAAACGGAAAAAGAATAAATTATAATGTCAATGAACATATTTACAGTAAAACCGTCCATTATAATGTTCCCTGCCGAGACTGTCATACCTATATTGACAAACTGCCCCATGACCCTGTAACAGAGGAGGTCAACTGCGCCAATGTTTGCCATATCAAGCCGCCGTTTTCCGACGAAAACTTTTCCCATGAAAAAATCATTAAGATTTATAGTGAAAGTGCTCATGCCATTAAACCGGATGATTCTCCCGAGTTAAAAGAAGCCAAGCCTTACTGCAAGTTCTGCCATATCAATCCGGTATACACCAGAGTGGATGAAAAGCGAATCGCGTTTGAAAAAACCTTGCAACGATGTCTGAACTGCCATCAGGAAAAAGGGGTAACTCAGGCATATATACATGTGACCCATCGTCTGAGACACAAAACATCGCGTTCACCGCAGGAAATTGTCCGGTTGTGCGCCAAATGCCACGCGAATTCGGCCTTAATGAAAAAATTAAATGTTTCCGAAGAGGGCCAGACGGCGGTGAAAACGTATTTGCGCTCCATCCATGGCGAATCCGTTACACTGGGTTCTCAGAGTGCTGCTGATTGCATCACCTGTCATGCTTCAAGTAAACTCCATGATATTTATAAAAAGGACGATAAAAAGGCTTCGATTTATAAAGACAATATTTTGCAGACCTGCAGGCAGTGTCATAAACAGACCAACAAATGGCTCGTTCAAATCGGGGTTCATCCCAAAGCACATGACGAGGGACATCCGGTCATCCATTTTACGAGTGTATTCTTTACATTTGCCCTGTATGGCGCGGTATTCAGCCTGATGGGTCTTTTGCTGATGGAAACTCGTACCCGGAAAAAAGACGGTATCAAATTCCTGTTAAGACACGGTACGAGCTGGCGGGGAAAATTAAAACGCCGGCTTAAAAAATAATGGTGGAGGTTTTATGTCAAATTCATCGGAAGTGATCGCTGTTCCCACCGAACAAAGAGCGGTCGAGGACGATTATTATACCTATGTAGAAGGTGTCGGAAATATCCCCAGAGATATCTATAAACATGTTGAATCAGATCCAAAAGGAGACTTGCCCCGGTACTCGGTGCATATCGTTATTCAACATCTTTTGGTTTTGTTTACGTTTCTTGTGCTGGTTGCCACGGGGGTTCCGCTGCTTTTCGCCGAAAGTTTCTGGGCGCAATGGGTGATATCGCATTTCGGCGGCGCCGACACCGCTCGAATTGTTCACCGGACGGCGGCATTTATCATGATTTTCGCCTGTGCCTACCATGTCGCTACCATCATCTTTGGAACTATCCGTCAAATGATCTCCGGAAGGTTCGATTACAAAAGGACCATGATCCCAAGGCTCAAAGACCTTTTGGATATCGTCCATGATGTCCGGTATTTCTTGGGTCTTGATCCGTACAGGCCCAAAATGGAAAAGTTTATGTACAAGCAAAAGCTGCATTATTTTGCCATTATCTGGGGCAATTGTGTTTTGATGATCGCAGGGTTGGCACTTTTGTATCCGGACACCATGGCCAGAATATTTCCTGAGACCCTTGGGAGATTGTTGCCTCAGGTTATTGAAAAAGGGGTGTCTTTTCCGGCTTTGTTCCAGGAGTTTGCCAGATTAATGCATGCCGATGAGGCGGTTATGGCCCTGATCGTAGTGGCCTTCTGGCACTGGTCGAATGTTCATTTTGTACCGGGGCGGTTTCCGTTGCAATGGGCTTTTTTAACCGGCCAGATTACAAGAGAGCATCAAATCGAAGAGCATTTTCTGGAGTATATCAACAATCTCAAGGAGATTCCCGAGGAAAGGGAATATATGAAAAAGCTCCTCGAAGAAAAAGGTTTGGAAACATTTCCGAAGGTTTTTGATTCTGAACTGCCTGAAATTCATTGAAATCTAAATTAAACGATTGTCGAATTATCCGAGACAGTGTCTATCCGAAACGCGGAGGGAACATAGCATTGAACCAGACAAATAAAAAAAGAGGGAACCATCCACTGGCATCCTATTTAATCGGATTTGTTTTTATGTTGATCACATTGGTCGTGCTTGTCGGTGTTTTGTATCATTTGGCCTTTTCTTCCTACGGCCCTCAGCTTTTAATGCCGATGAAAGAAAAATATTTTTCCAAACCCCAATCACTCATTTTAACAGAGGCCAAAAAACTGGAGGATTTGGAGAAACACCGGCATTTTCACAACATCACTTCACTTCCTCTGCCTCCTGAAAATCTACGCCCGGTATGTTATGTCTGCCATTCGGACTTTCCTCACAAGAAAAACAAAAAAGTACGATCACTAATGAACATGCATACCCAGTGGTTTGTCTGCGAAACCTGTCATATTAAAGAAGAAAAGGAGGTGAAGATTATTTATAAATGGTACAATCCTCTAAAAGACAATCCTAAAGGACCGTTTTTTGGAACCAGTTATAATCCTGAGACCGGAAATTTAGAAAGAGTTGATGATCTGATTTCCAAAATGGCACCTTATTTTAAAACCGGAGACAACATCGAATTGGCCATACAGGTACAGGACGCCCCCTTGGCTAAGGATTACATGAGAGTGAGAGATCAACTCACCCCCGAACAAAGAGATGGTGTCAAAAATAAATTCCACATCAATATCAAACCCAAAGGATATGATTGCATCACCTGCCATGCGAAAAACGGTATTCTGAATTATAAAAAATTGGGATTTGATGAAAAAAGAACTGCGGACCTTCAAGAGTTGAATGTTAGAGGTATGATAACAAAATACAGAACATTTTACCTCCCGGATTTGTTTAAAGAAGAATAAAGTCGTGTACAATTTTATGAAACACCCGCCCTGCTGAAAGCGGGATGGGAGTTAAATGAATTTACCTTAAAAAATTTTCCCGGCCGGTTTAACTTTATTGGCGCTGCTAAAAATGGAGAGTGCGAACCGTGAGTCAAAAAATGACAATATTCGGAAAAGAAGGGGCTGTTGTTTGATTAAAACAAAAATTATGATCTATTTTGCAGTGATCTTTCCTGTGATGGTCATTTCAAATATCTGCTACGCCGAAGATTGTATTGGCAGTAAATTTCTTTTCGATATTAAGCCATCAGCCGACCAGCCCAGTGATATTGCCATGGGTCCCAACGGAGATATTTATCTGGTGGATGGTGTCAACAACAGAATCATCGTTTTAAATAGTTCCGGAAAGCGCAAATTTGAGTTTGGACAAAAGGGAGCCGGAAAAGGTGAATTCAAATATCCGCTGGGCATCGATATTTCTGATGACGGCAAAGTGTTTATCGCCGATACGGGTAATCACAGAATCCAGGTTTTCAGCTTAAAGGGTGATTTTAAACATATGTTTAAGGTAAAATCCGGTCCTGAAGAAAGACCTTCGGATCCGGTGGATGTGCTCGTTTCCGGGCTCAAAAATTATTTATACATATCCGACAATGATAATCATAAAATCAAAGTCTATGATCAAAACGGAACGTTTGAATTTGAATGGGGAAAATTCGGAGAAGAGCCCGGAGAGTTCAGATACCCGGGAATTCTGGCGCAAAATGAATACAATGAGATTTTTGTTGTTGACGTACTGAATACCAGAGTTCAGAAATTCGATCCATTCGGAAATTTCATTGCTGATATCGGTTCCTGGGGGGTGCTTCCGGGAAAGCTTTTCAGACCCAAGGGAGTTGCTGTGGATAAAAAAAACAGGGTTTTCGTTACTGACAGCTATATGGGCGTTATCCAGGTATTCTCTGATTTGGGACATTTTTTCGGGGTTATCTGTGAGAATAATAAAAATAGAACGTTTGTAACACCTGTTGGAATCGCTATGGATGATAAAACTAAACGGTTATTTGTTGTAGAGATGCGGGCCAACAAAATAAGTGTATTGAAACTATCACCTTAGTTTATTCACTATTCACTGTTTACTATCTACTGTTTACTATTTACTATGTACCATTTACTGTTTACTATTCACTGTTTACTATTTACTATGTACTATGTACTACTCACCATTCATTATTCACTTTAAAACTCAATGATCAGGGCTCCGATACATTTATACATATATGTAATTTTTATCTTTATTGTGATACCATCAACCGCACCTGCGTTGGAATTGTCTTCAAAAAAAGGTTGTGCCATTTGTCATGTCATGTGGTTGGACGATTTCAGGACAGACAAGAAAACCCTGATTAAATGGCAGCCGAGCAATGTTCTCATGAAGGATACCCAGGGAGTCGTTAGTTCCGAAGAAATCTGCTATAGCTGTCATGACGGTTATGTTAATGATTCACGAGCAACTCTATGGAAATATAACAGGCATAAGACATTTGTAAAACCCTCAAAAAATGTTACCGTCCCATCAGAGCTCCCTTTGAGCAACAAAGACGAAATCTACTGCGGAACTTGCCACTCGGCCCACGGAGTCAGTTCCGAGTTAAGAGACGGTCGTTCTCTATTTACTCCTTTTTCCAGAATAAAAAATATTGATTCAAGCCTGTGTGAAATGTGCCATGGAAAAGAGACCAATTTTAAGCGGTTAAACGGGCATCCGTTAAACACAACGAAGCTTAAATTGCCGGCCGTACTGTTTGAATTGGGCGGGGTGCGGAGCAAAGTTGAAAATAAAGTAATCTGCCAGTCCTGTCATAAGGTGCACGGGGCTAAAGGCGCCAAAATAACCATCGTTGACAACACAAACTCCAGGCTATGCGTTATCTGTCATGAGAAACAAAAAAGCCTAATCAATACCAAACACGACATGCGCCTGTCATTACCTGACATAAAAAATATAAAACAGCAGCGAGTTTCCCAATCAGGTCCCTGCGGCTCATGCCATACCCCTCACAATGCCGCCAATAAGCGGCTTTGGGCAAGGCAACTTGGACCAGGAGACCTTGCAACCCAGATGTGTCTGTCTTGCCACGGCGATAAGAGCGGTTATGACACAAAACATATCGGCAACATCTCACATCCTGTCAATAATGAACCCACACCAGATACATCTATCCCAGATAAGCTGCCGTTATATACGGCGGGCCTCACCAGGAGTCCTAAGGGCCGGGTTCAGTGCTTTACCTGCCATGATGTTCATCGTTGGTCGCCAAACTCTTCAACCGATAAAGGCGGTAAAGACATCGAAGGTGACGGTTCAAACAGTTTCTTAAGAATATCCAACAGTGTTTCATCCAATCTGTGTCTCGATTGCCACAAAAACAAAAAACAATTAATTACGTCCGACCACAACCTGATTGTAACTGCACCCGGTGAGAAAAATATTCAAGGGTTGACTGCAGACAAATCAGGTCCCTGCGGGGCATGCCATATGCCGCATAATGCTTCAGGCGGACATCTGTGGGCTAAAAAAATATCTGTAAAGAAAGATATCGTTACTCAATTATGTGTCGGATGTCACAATAAAGATGGTGCTGCAAAAGCAAAACTTATCGGCAACCATTATCATCCTGTTAATATTCCGTCTAAGATATTAAACCCCAGAGGCGCCGGAAAAGAAATTTCAACGGTGCTTCCTTTTTATGACAGTGCCGGGAATAAAATATCCAATGAAAAAGACGGAGAAATCGTATGTATAACCTGCCATGAACCTCATACATGGACACCGAGACAAACCGGACCTGTTTTAAATTACACGTTTAAAAATGTGGAAGGCGACACCACGAACAGCTTTTTAAGAAAAGCCAACTTTCCGTCTTCTGATCTTTGTAAGGTCTGTCATGCCGATAAGGCGCTTGTTGACGGAACGGTTCACGACCTTAAGGTATCAGCTCCAAAGACGGTCAACCTGCTGGGGCAGACCGTAAAGGAGTCGGGAACATGCGGAGCATGTCACCTTGTCCATAACAGCCCTAACCAATTGAAACTCTGGGCCAGATCGTACGGCCCTGTTTCTGAAAATGAAAGCATTATGGATGCCTTGTGCACAAGCTGCCATTCCAAGGGGAAGAACGCAGCGAAAAAAATTCCGCCCATCGCAACCCATCCGGCAAAGAAATTAATCAATAATATCATGCGGGCGAGTAAAGACAACAAGAACTATACACTTATATTTGATGAAAAAGGGAAAGAGGTGAATGTGGGTAATCTTTCCTGCCCTTCCTGCCATAATGCCCATCAATGGAGCCCTGAAAATCGTATTGCCAAAGATGATCCGAAGAGGAAACTTACGGGCAAATTTTTAAGGACTGAGAGTTATAACATGGTTTGTATGGACTGTCATGGACTTGACGCGCTTTTAAAATATGAATATTTTCATGATCCGAATAAAAGAACTAAAACCATCGGCGAATAAATTTATTTCAGCCTTCAACCCCAAAGTTTTTTATAAATATTAGGAGGCAAATTTTTTGTAAAATCCTTTTATCTTTTCTACCACATATTCTATCTGATCTTCTGAAAGTTCAGGATATATGGGAAGAGCCATTGTATGCAAGGCCGCATGTTCAGCTGCGGGGAAATCACCTTTTTTATAGTTCAGATCAAAAAAGCAGGCCTGAAGATGCATGGGAACCGGATAATACACTTCCGTCCCGACACCGGCATCATTTAAAAACCCGCGAAGATCATCTCTTCTTTCTTTAACACGGATCACAAATTGATTGTAGATGTGGCGATCTTCTTTTTCATAGGGGAGCTGAACCACATCCTCAAGATCTGCATGTTTAAAAAGCGATCTGTAATTTTTGGCGTTTTTCTGACGTGCTTTTGTCCATTGGTCAAGATATTTTAGCTTTATGGAGACCACGGCTGCTTGAAATGCATCCAATCTGAAGTTTCCACCGATAAGTTTATGATAATATTTGGGACGGGAACCATGTGCCCGAAGCGTACATAATTTATCGTAGGAATCATCTGAATTTGTTGTGACCATGCCGCCATCTCCAAAAGCGCCCAGGTTCTTGGACGGAAAAAACGAAAAGCAACCGAAATCCCCCAGGGACCCCGCCCGTTTTCCTCTGTATTCCGCCCCGATGGCCTGGGCCGCATCTTCAATAACAGCAAGGTTGTACCTTTCACATATCTCCAAGATCGGTGTCATATCGGCGCACTGTCCGTATAAATGAACGGGAATGACTGCCTTGAGTCTCTCAACTTCCTTTAGGGACATGGAATCGATGGTGCTTTCAAGGCATTCAGGAGAAATATTATACGTGTCCGGATCAATATCGACAAAAATCGGTCTGGCGCCGGTTCGAGCGATGCTTCCGGCGGTGGCAAAAAAGGTATACGGCGTGGTGATCACCGTATCCTGATAACCGACATCCATTGCCATCAAAGAAATCAAAAGGGCATCTGTCCCGGACGAGACACCCACAGCATGCTTTGAAGCACAATAATCGGCAATCTCTTTTTCCAAAGACGCCACCCTGGTCCCTAAGATAAAATATTGACTTTCGAAAAGTTCTTCGGCAGTTTCCAGGACTTCTTCTTTTATGGTTTTATACTGCTCTTTTAAATCTAATAAAGGTACTTTCATTGTGGGTAAATTATCCCTTCCTTATTTTAAACTCAGATCGATGTTCGAATTTACTCATCTTAAGTTTGATGCACTTCTAAAAAGTCTTTTGTGAGCGATATTTGAGTGCTCATCTTTTTCGCCGTCTCTTCCCATTATACCCATTGAATGTTGAAGAAGACTCGACCGGACGACATACCGTTTCAGCAGCATTGTATCCCACAAGCCGGTTCACCTCACGAATGAGTGACGAACCGGCTTTTAATTTTATCATATCGGACAGGGCAATAATCGTCTCCGTTTTTTCAGGATTCATCAAGTGAATGTAAGCTTTACAGGAACCCGGATGTCTTTTGATTGCGGTATTCAGCTTTTCAAGTAACGCTTTATCAGTGCGAGCGATGTCAAGATTAAAATGGATGCTTGTGGTCCAGGTCTCCTCGGCTTTATCCATGGAAATGACGCTTTCCGCCAATAGTTTTACTGAATTTTCTTCTTTTTGAAGGTGTCCTTGAACCAGGATGGCGCTATCATCTGTCAAAAGATCATACACTTTTGAATAAAGCGATGAAAAGATGGTAATTTCAACCGCACCATGCAAATCCTCAAGTGTGACAAAAGCCATTAAATCGCCCCGTTTGGTCTTTATGATTTTGGTGTTTCTGACCATACCGCCGATCCTAATGGCATCACCGTCATTTTGTTCTTTGAGCGTCACCGAGTTTGTGTTGGTGAACTTTTCCAGAATATTTTCATATCTGCTCAATGGATGTCCGGTGATATAAAACCCGAGTGATTCTTTTTCAAGGGTTAAAAGCTCTTTTTCATTCCATTCTTCGATTTCAGGCATGGACGGCAAATTAATAGATTTTTGTTCTTCAGTGAGATTGAACAACCCCATTTGAGGATCCGTCCTCTCCCTTTGAACACGCTGTCCGTAATCAATGCAGTTCTCCAAAGACGCCATCATTTGTGAACGATAATTTCCTGTGGTATCAAATGCGCCACATTTAATAAGGCCTTCAACAACACGCTTGTTAACTTTTTTCAAGTCAACCCGTTCACAGAAATCAAACAAAGATGAGAAGTTCCCATCATGCCGGGCCTCAATAATAGATTCAATGGCACTTTCTCCGACATTCTTCACGGCAACCAGTCCGAACCTTATCTTAGAGCCGGCGACGGTAAACTCTTTCCCGCTTTCATTGATATCCGGAGGCAATACTTCAATACCGTAGCTGCGACATTCAGCGATATATTTGACAACACCGTCTGTCGATTGCATTTCACTGGTCAGTAATGAGGCCATAAACTCTACCGGAAAATGCGCTTTTAAAAACGCGGTCTGATATGCGATTAACGCATAGGCCGCACTATGGGATTTGTTGAATCCATATCCCCCGAACTTTTCCATGAGATAAAATATCTTCCCGGCCCTGTCGGATGGAATCCCGTTGTCCGACGTTCCTTGCATAAACCGTTCCCGATGCATGGCCATAATCTCAGGGATTTTCTTACCCATGGCCTTTCTCAGATCATCGGCCTCGGCCATGGAATAATTAGCCAGGTCACCGGCAATTTTCATTACCTGTTCCTGATAAACAATAACCCCGTATGTCTCTTTCAAAATCGGTTCAAGCTGAGGAACAATGTATTCCACAATTTTCTTCCCGTGCTTTCTCTCAACAAAGTCATCAACCATTCCGCTGTCCAAGGGGCCTGGTCGGTATAACGCAACCAGTGCGATGACATCATCAAAAGTTTCCGGTTTCAGTCTCATCAACAAATCTTTCATGCCTGAACTTTCCAGCTGAAATACGCCTGTTGTTTCACCGGAGGCAAGCAGATGATACGTGTCAGTATCGTTAAAATCGAGGTTTGAAAGATCCGGCGGTGTGCCTCCTTGATCTGCGATAAGGTTTAGGGTGTTTGCAATTACCGTTAAATTGCGAAGACCCAAGAAATCAAATTTGACAAGGCCGATCTTTTCAACACATTTCATGTCGAACTGGGAGACAACCTCACCTTTTTTACCCTTATAAAGGGGCATGTAATCCACCAGCGGCTTGTCTGCAATGACAACGCCCGCAGCATGGGTCGAAGCATGTCTTGGAAGCCCTTCCAATACGCGGCAAACACTGATCAGGTCGGCAACTTCGGGATTCTTTTTTGCCAGTTCTTTGAGCCGGGGTTCCTGTTCGATGGCATCATCAAGACCGATGTTCAACACATCCGGTACCATTTTAGCGATGGCATCCACTTCACTCAGGGGGATATCCAAAGCACGACCGACATCACGAATAACGGCCCTGGTTTTCAGTTTTCCGAATGTAATGATCTGGGCGACATAATCACCCCCCCCGTACTTTTCAACCACATATTTAAAGACATCCTCTCTGCCGTTGATACAAAAATCGACATCAATGTCCGGCATACTTTTCCGGGCAGGATTGAGAAAGCGTTCAAAAATAAGACCATGCTCAATGGGGTCCAAATCGGTAATTCCAAGAGAATAGGCCACCAGGCTTCCGGCGGCCGACCCCCTTCCAGGTCCGACAGGAATACCGTTGGTTTTAGCATAGCGAATAAAATCGGCCACAATTAAAAAATAACCGGAAAAGCCCATGCTTTTAATGATATCGATTTCAGTTTCAATTCGATTATTATAAAGCTTCTCATCGGCATTTGGATGTTTATTTTTTACGCTTTCCAGGACGGTCCGAAATCCATCCCTGACCTTTTGCTCAAAAATCTCGTCTACAGTATGGTCTGATGACACATCAAATTTCGGAAAGTGATAGGATTTAACGTCGAATTCCAGATTGCAGCGCCTTGCGATATCAACGGAGTTTTCAAGTGCCCCCGGATAATCCTTAAAAGCGTCATACATCTCTGGTTTGGATTTTAGGTAGAGCTGATCGGTTCTGAATTTGAGCCGATCTGTTTCATGAACCGTTTTTCCGGTCTGAACGCATAACAGAACATCGTGAGCACGGACATCTTCTTTGTCGAGATAATGACAATCGTTCGAAGCAACCAGTCCAATGGAAAGTCTTTGACTCATATCCAAAAGTGCCCGGTTTACCGCCTCCTGAATATCGATGCCGTTGTTTTGAACTTCCAGAAAAAAATTTCCTTCACCAAAAATATTAAGATAATCCCGCGCAGCGTCGTCGGCTTTATCCATTCGACCTTCCTGAATCATCCTTGGAATTTCACCGTGAAGACATGCTGACAGGCCGATAAGCCCTTTACTGTGGTGTTTTAAGAGTTCTTTATCGATGCGGGGTTTGTAATAAAATCCATGAAGTTGGGCAATGGTTGCCAGTTTGCATAGATTTCGATATCCTTCCTGATTTTTTGCCAAAAGGATGATATGTGAAAGCCCACCTTTATCAAGGGGGGTTTTATCAGTATGACGCCTGGGCGCTATATAGCATTCGCAACCGATAATCGGTTTTATTCCGGCTTTTTTGGCCTTTTCATAAAACGTAAACGCTCCGAACATGGTTCCGTGATCGGTAATTGCCACAGTATCCATGTCAAAATCGGCGACTCGCTTTAGCAAGCGATCGATCCGGATAGCACCATCTAAAAGACTGTATTGGGTATGGACATGAAGGTGTACAAACTGAAATGATGCTTGAGTCATTTTATAAACTTGATTGGTTTTTAAAAAAAAGATCGTTGTTAGACTACGAATAAAAATTTTAGTGTTTAGACATCAGAAAATCCAGCAAAACACCGCCGATAGATTAAATGAGGGCGAATAGCGGAATGGATCATCTTTTTTTGAAAAGCGTGGACTGTTTAAGCGGTTTAGGGATCGTCAGAAATAACAGACGCATGCAGAAATATCTCTTGAATAAGAAATCGTTTGTTTCAAGACGAACCAATTGTTATGATATTGACATCTGTTATTTTTTTACGATCCTTTAACCGCGAGTTTCCACGGTTTAAAAAAAGCATGATCCATGGAGCGAGCCGGCCGATAAAAACACCCCAATTCTTGTTTATATATGGCGCCATTAATGAGCTCTAGTCAAGACGGTAGTTTGGCGCCTCTTTGGTTATGATCACATCGTGGACATGGCTTTCACGCATACCTGCTGCGCTTATCTGTATAAAGCGAGCCTTTTCTCTGAGTTCATCCAGAGTACGGCATCCTACATATCCCATGCCCGCCTTTAATCCCCCGATGAGCTGAAAAAGATTGTCCGCCAGTTTTCCTCTGTAAGGCACTCGGCCGACGATACCTTCAGGAACCATTTTATCGCCTTGGAGATCTTCATCCTGGTAATATCTGTCTTTGCTCCCTTTCTGCATGGCTTCTATGGATCCCATACCCCGATAGGCTTTGTAACTGCGGCCTTGATAAATAACAAGCTCTCCCGGACTCTCTTCAGTTCCGGCAAAAAGCCCTCCGATCATCACCACATGAGCACCGGCGCCAAGTGCTTTTGTCACATCCCCTGAAAATTTTATTCCACCGTCTGCAATCAAAGGTACGCCTGTTTTTTTGGATACCGCCGTGCAATTCACAATCGCTGCAATCTGAGGAACGCCGACACCCGCTACAATGCGTGTCGTGCAAATTGATCCAGGTCCAATGCCGATTTTGATACCATCCACACCTGCCTTAGCCAACGCTTCAGCACCTTCCGCCGTACCCACATTTCCTGCAATCAGTTCGATATTTTTGAAATTGCTTTTTAATGTTTTGACAGCCTCGATCACATTTTTAGTGTGTCCATGGGAGGTATCGATGAGAATCACATCAGCACCCGCCCGCAAAAGTGTCTCCGCGCGTTCTTCCATATCCGGCCCCACTCCCACGGCAGCTCCTACCCTAAGTCTTCCCAGCTTATCTTTACAGGCATTTGGATATTTTTTCACTTTTTCAATATCTTTTATCGTTATCATACCGATCAGACGATCTTTGTTATCAACCACCAGGAGCTTTTCGATCCTGTGTTTATGCAACAGGCTTTTTGAATCTTCCAGGGTAATCCCTTCTGAAACCTTAACAAGATTTTCCTTTGTCATGACCTCGGAAATCTTTTTATCGAGATTTGTCTCAAATCGAAGGTCTCTGTTCGTCACAATACCGACCAACTTATCTCCTTTGGTCACCGGAACCCCTGAAATACGATATTTATTCATCAGGTGTAATACTTCATGGACAAGCTGATCCGGATGAATGGTTACCGGATCAACAATCATACCGCTTTCAGATTTCTTCACCTTGTCAACCTCAATCGATTGACTCTCAATACTCAGATTTCTATGGATAAAACCGATTCCGCCTTCGCGGGCCATGCTGATGGAAGTTCTTGATTCGGTTACGGTATCCATAGCCGCACTAACCAGAGGAATGTTCAGGGCAATATTTTTTGTTAAAGAAGAGCGGGTGTCGACATCTCGCGGCAAGACATCTGAGTAGCCTGGGAGCAATAAAACATCATCAAAAGAAAACGCCGGTTCAGGCGGTATTTTTTTCATGGGAACCTCCATCAATCATTGTTACAAATAAGGCTTTTTAGCAATATTCGGGTGCAAAACTTGAGTATAATATTAAGATAGTATCGCATAACAAATAGATTTATTTTTTGCAATCTTTATTAGGTCAGGCAGAACTATCTGTTGTAACTATTTGAAATTAGGTATTTATTGTTAAACAATAAATTTATTAACAAAAAACACCGCTTCGCTTTCTTGACATTGCACCAGTGCCTGTAATAAATACATTCATCCATATTTTATGATAATAGTTTAGGCCTTTGACACAAATCGGTTTCTAAGCGCTTCAGGTACAAACGATTGATGATTGATGATTGTCGTAGATCCCTATTTATCGGGGAATATTTAAGGAATTCTTCCAATTTTCCATTCACTAGTTACTGTTTTCTATTTATTATTTGGTTCGAGTTCTTTCAGCAAAAATTTAATTATACCTGAAGCGGTAATGTTTTCAAAAGGATCGCCGTGATTTTTAAAATAAATCCCATAAACCCCCAGGAACGACTCCTATCAAAAGTGGTTGATGTACTCCAAAGAGGCGGCATCATCGCCTATCCAACCGATACATATTACGGAATCGGTTGTGATATTATGAACAAAAAATCCATAGAAAAAATTTACCAGTTAAAACAACGAAAAAAAGTCAAGCCTTTTAGCTTTATCTGTTCAGACTTAAAAAATATCAGCCATTACGCAAAGGTTTCAAATTATGCCTATAAAACAATGAAACGGCTTCTGCCGGGTCCTTACACGTTTGTTCTAGAGGGTTCGAAACTGGTTCCGAAAATCATGCTAACCAACCGAAAAACAGCTGGTATTCGCGTGCCGGACAATCGAATTTGTCTTTCCCTGGTTCAAGCTTTGGGAAACCCCATTATCACAACGAGCGCGGCAATGCCGGATGGGACAATCCTATATGACCCCTCTCTTATTGACGATCTTTTCCATCATAGAATAGATGTGGTTATTGACGGAGGCCCTGTTACAGGGCACCCTTCGAGTGTCATATCCCTGATCGATGATCTCCCGGAGATCATCCGAAAGGGTTTGGGGGATGTGAGTATTTTTGAATAGCAATTCAGGTTTCGACGGCAAAGTAAAAAGCTTCAAATTCCCCCGCATAAAACCAGCGGGATAAAAAGGCGCGCAAATTCCGAGGAATGAGGTGTACTTATCGTACTCCGCAGTGACGAGGAATGCAGCGCAACGCAGAAGTTGGACTTTTTACGAAGCCGTCAAACCTGAATAAAAAAGCGCCCACCAAGCGGGCGCTGTGTTTAATATCCTTTTCTTCCATCCTATGTTTTTCGTAAGAATCCCTTGACGTATTATTTTTGCAACGATCGTTTTTATTTAATCTTTAAAACCTGGTCCTTTGTGTCAGATCAGAGTCCTTTGGCTCTGCCTGAAAAATCGCTACAAGAGTTTGAAGTGAACTAAAGACCGGTCTTTTAGGCCAGGATTTTTTAATCAGGTCTGTAAATATAGTCTGCCGATAATTTCGGATTGAGAATATGATTTAATAAAGTCCCGGCAGATGAATCCGTAATATATCTTAAAAAGGAAAACTTTTTCTCCTTTGCATAAACTGTGGCGATCTTCCCTTTTATTCCGCCGAGTCGGCCTGCCCACTCAATGGCATCTTCTAAATTTCCGAGACGGTCCACAAGACCCATTTTTTTTGACTCTTTGCCGGTAAAAATACGTCCGTCGGCAAGCGATTCCACCTTTTTCATATCCATCTTTCGCCCGTCAACGATATCTTCAATAAATTGCCTGTGGATTTTTTTTGCAAATTCCTGGAGGATTTTTCTCTCTTCAGGTTTCATCTTTCGAACGGGAGATCCGATATCCTTGTATTCACCGCTTTTGACAACAATTGGAACCAATCCGATTTTATGAAGCAGCTCCTCATAATTGGTAAACCCCATGATGACACCGATGCTTCCGGTTATGGTCCCGGGATTGGCTACAATTCCATTTGCTCCGGCAGCGATATAATACCCCCCGGATGTTGCAATGGTACCCATGGAAGCCACCACTTTCTTTGTGGCGGATGTCTTTCTGATCTCCCTGAAAATTTCCTGTGACGGGCCCACAGCGCCTCCGGGTGAATCGACTCGAACGACAATCGCTTTTATCGCATTATCTTCACGGAAACGTTTGAGGTAATTAAGGACGTTTTTGGAATCTGCAATAACACCGCTTATCTCTATGACGCCGACTTTTTCTCCAAACTCAAACTCAGTATCTCTTGTACCGAAGGTAACAAGAACCGTCATTAATATCATTGCTGTGGCAACGACTGTAGAAAAGATCAGTATGAAAAAAAGATATGGATGCCTGCGTGAAAACATAATGCACTAGTTATTCCCCATTTAACTTTTCTTGCAGGTTTTCCCGCAAAATTTCCCCAAAAGTTGACGTCGTGGATCTGGTGTTATTGACATATTCGTTTAAAAAGCTTTGTTCGCTTTCGATTTCCAGCCGCTTGATTGAAAGGCCGATTCGTCTTTCCTGACTGTTGATATTCATAACTCTGGCTGTGATCACATCGCCGATACTGAATTTGCCGATGGGGGTCTTTATCTTTTCTTTGCTGATTTCAGATACATGTACAAGACCTTCTATTCCCTCCTCGATTTCCACAAAAACGCCGAAGTCGGTCAGGTTAGTCACTGTACCTGTGATCTCTTTGCCAACTTCATACCGTTCAGCAACCGTTTTCCAAGGGTCTTCCTGTAATTGCTTGATCCCCAGCGAGAACCTTTCATTCTCTTTTTCAATATCTAATACGATGGCCTGAACCACATCGCCTTTTTTATATAATTCCGATGGATGTTTTATCCGCTTTATCCAGGAAATATCGGAAATGTGTACAAGCCCATCAATCCCTTCACCAATACCGATGAAAAGACCGAAGTCGGTGATGTTCTTTATTTTACCTTCAATGGTGGTTCCGACCGGATACTTTTCACTAATAACATCCCAAGGATTAGGAACAACCTGCTTCATGCCCAAAGAAATCCGTCTGCTTTCAGGCTTGATATCCAATACTATTGTATCAACCACATCGCCCACGGAAACAACCTTAGAGGGATGGCGAATCTTTCGGGTCCACGACATTTCAGAAACGTGAATCAGCCCCTCTATGCCTTCCTCTAATTCAACAAATGAACCATAATCTGTTAGACTGACGACCTTTCCATTAACACGGGAACCTATGGGATATTTTTCTGTGGCTGCCAGCCAGGGGTCCTCGGAAAGTTGCTTCATTCCCAAAGAAACTCTCTCCCGTTCAATATCAAAGCTTAAAATTTTCACGGTTATTTTGTCACCGACTGAAAAAAGCTCCGATGGATGTTTAACCCGCCCCCATGAAATGTCCGTAATATGAAGAAGACCATCTACGCCGCCAAGGTCGACAAATACACCATATTCGGTTATATTCTTTACAATGCCCTCAACAATTTTTCCTTCTTCAATGCTATCCAGTGTTGAAGTTCGCTTGGAATCGCGTTCTTCTTCAAGAATGACTCGCCTGGATAAAACAATATTACTCCGTTTTCGATTATATTTAAGAATCTTGAAAGTAAATGTCTTGCCAACCATTTCGTCAAGGTTGCGAATGGGACGCAAATCCGCCTGCGAACCGGGCAGAAATGCCTGAACACCAATGTCTACGGAAAATCCTCCTTTGACGCGATTGACAATAACACCTTTCACAGTTTTACCTTCTTCGTAAGAAATCTTAATGTCTTCCCATACTTTTACTTTAGCGGCTTTTTCTTTGGAAAGGACGACGCGCTCTTCTTCATCATCCCACCATTCCACCATGACATCAACCGAATCTCCCTCATTGGCAACTAAAGTTCCGTCTTCATCTTGAAATTCTTGAATCTTTATTTGCCCTTCTGATTTGTAGCCAATGTCAACAAGGACATAATCCTTATCCACGGAAATTATTCTTCCGGTAACGACTTCACCTTCAGCGAATCGCTTAAAGCTTTCCTCGTACATATCCATCATGTCGTCCATGTTTTCACTGGGCTTTTTTGCTGTTTTAGAGCCTTCGAGTGTAACAGGACTTTCTTCCGAGTCTCCGATTGTCTCCGCAACTTCTTCCAAATCACCGCTTGTTTCTTGATTTTCTTTAGAATCTGAAGTTGTTTCCTGAGCATCTGTCGAAACTTTTACCGGGTCTTGAATCTCATCAGATGGTGATTCTTCTTCAGATGAATCGTTTTTCAGTACGTCTTGTTCCTTAATACCTTCCGCATCTGACTGCTCACTGGATGTCTCATTCATTAAAACTTTGTTAGATTCATTTGTTTCAAAATTTTCCATTAAATACAATACCCCCTAGGCCGATTTTATTTTGCTATAACCTGTGCAATATAGCATAAACGTTCCTGCTATCAGACTCATGCCCAAAAAACAATGATTATTTTTAAATAAACTTAAAACTCAAACGACTCGCTTTTAATTGGGATGGCGAAAGAATCGGCAAGATTCGAAAAGATATTGGCCGCTTAGAACTTAGGGCGGGTTAAGTAGATATTTTTATCAGGTTCCTAAAAGGAAGTCACTGAATTTTCACATCAAAGCACTAACCTAAGTTGAGCGATTGTTGAGGTTGCCGCAGATACAAGAAAGATGTCGTTCCGCTATAGTCAACTATGCGGTACGGCATCTGACGCAGTAGATGCGGTAAGATCGGCAATCCCAAAGGGTTTCAAATTTTAAAAATATAAATCAATATAGCTCATTAAAAATAAAAGGAATTTGATCCCCTTTTAAAATTTGAAACGCTCAGTTTAGGCTTAAGTTAGATTTCCGACAATGGTCACCATTCGCTCAACAACAGTTTCAACAGAAAGATCGGTTGAATCTAATCGAATCGCATCTTCTGCCGGCTTTAATGGCGCCAAATCTCTGGTGCTGTCATTTTTATCTCTACGATACATGTCCCTTTCAACCGCTTCCAATGGTTGAGGGTTTATTGATTTTAATTCGTTGTATCGCCTTTTCGCCCTGATTTTTGGAGATGCATCCAGAAAAAACTTCACATCAGCACCCGGGAATACTACGGTCCCCATGTCACGCCCTTCAAATACAACCCCCTTCTCACTTCCCAAATCTCTTTGCAACTTTAAAAGGAAACTCCTCACAACCGGCCTTGCGGAAGCAGCCGAAGCAAACATGGTTATCTCAGGGGTCCTGATTTGATCGGTAATATCCGAATCATTTAACATTAGCCGCAATCCCTTTTTCCCCGATACAAAACTTATTTTAAGCGTATTGCACAACTTTTCGAGGCCGTCATCGTCATTCGGATTCAGACCTGATGATATGGCTGCCAGAGCAACACCTCTGTAAAGGGCACCCGTATCAATATATCTGTAACCGAGACGATCGGCCAGTATACGGCTAACCGTTGTTTTGCCTGCTCCCGAAGGGCCGTCTATGGTAATCAGCAGTCGTTTCATTTGTATGAGAGAGCTTTATTTAATGGTAAAAAAATATGAGACTCTGGAGCCAAATCAGAGACATATAGCTCTGCCTTTAAGTCACAAATAGGAAAGAGAAAAGAGGAAAGAGGATAAGGTTCCGTGACCTTCTCCTCTTCCTAATACAGTTGCGTACATTTGAGGTTATCTGTTTTCTAATTCCTATTTCCTAAAAAAACGTAACCATATTTAGGGGATAACCAAAGCCTATTCCTCCCACGCGTTGTTGGATCTAAGATGATCCCGGATTTTTGCTCACGCCAGGCTTTTCTCAAGCGCTTTTAACAATCGGACATTCTCCTCATGAAGTCCGACATTAACCCGAATATAATTGGGGTAGCCGTAGGATTTCATGGATCTGACAATAACCCCTTGCCGGAGCATTTCTTCGTAAATTTCATCGGCGTCTTTACGAACATCGATCAGGAAAAAATTGGTCTGTGTGGGAAAATAGTTTACCCCTAAATTGCTTAGAGCATCATATAGAAAATCAAGACCTTCATGGACCAAAGAAATGACTTCTTCAAGGAATTTTTTGTCCTCAAGTGCTGCACCAGCACCGGCTTGAGCCAATGAATTTGTGTTGAAAGGGAGTCTTATCCTGTTTAAAATATCTGCCATCTCCGCCGGCATCACACCATATCCGATGCGAAGTCCGGCCAGTCCATAGACTTTGGAAAATGTTCGAAGGGTAACCAGGGGCGTCATGTCATCCATATATTCAAAACTTTTGACACAATTTTGATCACGTACAAATTCAATATACGCCTCATCCACCACGACAATCACCTCGGGCGGCATCTCTTGTATAAATTTTTCAAAATCTTTTTTAGAAATAACAGTCCCTGTTGGGTTGTTGGGATTACACAGAAAAATCATCCGGGTTTTTGAAGTCATCTTTTTCTTTATTTCTTTCAGATCGATCGACAACGATGTCAAAGGAGCAAATACCGGTGTTGCCCCAGAGCCGCGGACCATAATTTCATACATGAGAAAAGAAGGAATGGGCAATATGACCTCGTCACCCGGCTGCAGCATGGCAAGGGCAAGCATACCGATAATTTCGTCTGAGCCGTTACCCAAAACGATGTGCTGTGGTGAAAACCCGATATGATTCGAGATTTTTCGGATAAGATCATGACCGCTTCCATCGGGATATCGGTTCAATTTTTTTATGGATTCTTTAATGGCCTCAACCGCCATGGGGGAGGGTCCTATAGGATTTTCATTAGAGGCGAGCTTTATGGAATCATCAATACCATATTCTCTTTCGAGCTCTTCCAGAGGTTTCCCGGGTGTATACGGTTTTATCGATAAGATGTAGTCTGGAATGGATAGTTTCATGATTTGTGCCTTACTTAAATTTCGCCCGAATATTTCATGTGTTTGATGCGGCTTTTATGCCCGCATCAAGCGCTGCCATATTAATGGGGATAAGCTTTTCCTTTGAAGCAAACTGTTCTTGTACACACTTTCGCATGCCTTCAAAATCGACAATTTTGCTGCGGGCAACAAAAGCGCCGAGCGCAACGATATTGGCAACCTTCACACTCCCCAAATCTTTTGCAATGTCGTTTGCCGGCACCAACAATTCATCAACGTCATCACGACCCGAGGATATGGAAATTAATGAACTGTTTATCACCACAACCCCGTTTGGCTTTATCACCGGTGCAAATTTTTCCAAAGAAGGACGATTCATGGCAATAAGATGCATAGGGTTCCTTATAATAGGGGAACCGATGGATCGGTCACTGATGACCACCAGGCAATAGGCGGTTCCACCCCTCATTTCCGGACCATATGACGGAACCCAGGCAACTTCAAAACCTTCTTCCATGGCAGTGTGTGCAAGAATATTCCCTATCAACAGAATGCCCTGTCCACCAAAGCCTGCAAACATCACTTCGTTTTGCATTCAGTCCTCCTAAAATTGATTCGCTTCGCTCATGATTGGAATGTTGGAATAATGG
>Ga0210064_1000030_pt1 | contig 63096 bp, 58 predicted proteins | sample Muzzi_CordC_D2_FD_185531 | JGI IMG/M metagenome (GOLD analysis project Ga0210064, IMG submission 185531) | Wetland microbial communities from San Francisco Bay, California, USA, that impact long-term carbon sequestration - Muzzi_CordC_D2 (SPAdes) | ecosystem: Environmental > Aquatic > Marine >... | reverse complement strand
TATCTAATTGTTTTTATTATATTTTATTATTTTTGACCCGCTGGACTATGCGCACCAGACAGACCCCTGTTGTCCCCGCCGCTCCCGATGCGGCGCAGGATATCCCCGGTGAAACGGGCCGCTTTTTCGAACAGACCGGGTTCTGCTGCACAGGCCCGGTTGATTTCGATGGTAAGGACGTCACTTGCATCGCGCCCCTTCGTCAGCCTGGTCTTGCGCACCAGCAATCCCGACTGGCTGCGGTAAACCCGGTAGACAAACGCCGCATTCATCTCGTCATAGACCGAACTCCCGTACAGGGTGTCAACGGGGGAAAAGCCGCCGGTGTAATTCGCCATGACCGACACCAGATCGATACCCTCTCCGGGATGCAGCTTGTGTGCCCGCCGTGGCCTGGTGTTTTCCCTCTGGACATCACGATAACGACCGCCCAGACGTTCAATCCGGTACAGGGAATCGAACCCCAGCAGGTTCGCCCAGGGACGCCACTTCAGGAACCGGGCATCCAGTCGCCACTGGTCACCGTACAGGGTGTATTGCTGCGGATCGCAGAAATCACCATAGCTGAGCATGGCCTGATATTCCTGAACACCCGTAGGCAGGAAGCGGAGTTCGGCAATCGGAGTTTCATCGGTCAGCCGGTAAAAGGTATACAGATTTGCAGACAGCAACAGCAGGATTATGACTGCTGCCAGTAATACCACAGTGAACGGTAGGAGGAATGCGCGCTTCATAGCCCGAACGGCCGGCTTCCTGCAGGAGTTGATGAGTCGTAACGTGATAATACAGGTATCGGATGTAGTTACGATACAGTGGCTTGCGCCACCCGGCCACGCAGGGTACCTTGAGGCGACAGCGGCAATACAAAGCAAACACCATGAGTAGACCTGGCAGTTCTGCCCGCCTCGAATTCCCCGACGATGAAACCGTACATCCCTGGTTGTCCGGATTGCTGGAGGCCTACCATATTACCGATACGGGGATTGCGGAAGGCATCCGGCGCGAGGAACATCAAGGCAGGCGGCTCGCGTGCGGGAAAGGATGTGCCGCTTGCTGTCGGGCGCACACCACCATACCCGTCTACCCTCTGGAACTCGTGGGTATCAGCTGGTATGTGACCGAGAAACTTGCCGGCGAGATCCGCGGCCAACTGCAGCAACAGCTCAGGAATCCCGGTAACCGGCCAGGTTGCCCGTTTCTCGTCGAGGATGTCTGCGCGATCCACCCGCTCCGCCCCATGGCCTGCCGGCAATTCAATGTCTTCGACAAGGTCTGCGCTGAAGGTGAGGACGCCTGGTACACCCGGCGCCGGGACGTGCTCACCCCGGTGAGGAAATTCACCGACCAGGCATTTGATGTCATGCTGCCGTTTTACGGCATTCACAGGAAAGCCGAACGGCGCAAGGCACTCCGGGAAGGGGCGGTGCACCGCCTGGCCAGGGTCCTGAGGGACTGCAACTGGACAAGCCTGGCGGAAAAGATGGCCGCCTATGACGTGCGGAAAACCGGTTAGCCGGTAAATCTTTCCGGGTGGTGGGCAACGAGCGCCCGGGGAAGGATTGGCGAGGTCTCTCGATACACGGTCTTACCCGGAATCTCCGCGGCCGATGTCCAGATCACACCAAAGAAAAGGCGGCCGCGGCCGCCTTTTCCATGGCTTCCGCCAGACCGCATATCAGTTCACTGTCGGATCGAGTTCGCCGCTCGCATAGCGGGCAAACATCTCCTCAAGATTAAGCGGTTTGATCCTGGCTGCATTACCGGCAGTACCGAAGGCCTCATAGCGCGCCTTGCAGATTTCCTTCATTCCCAGGGTCGCCGCCTTTAGGTACTTGCGCGGATCGAAGTTCGACGGGTTGTCATGCATGTGCTTGCGGATCGCTCCGGTAGAAGCCATGCGCAGGTCGGTATCGATATTGACCTTGCGTACCCCGTGCTTGATGCCTTCCTGGATTTCCTCCACCGGCACGCCGTAGGTCTCGCCCATGTCGCCACCGAACTCGTTGATGATCTTCAGCCAGTCCTGCGGCACGGAGGAAGAGCCATGCATGACCAGGTGGGTATCCGGGATGCGCGCATGGATTTCCTTGATGCGCTCGATGGCCAGGATATCTCCGGTCGGCGGGCGGGTGAACTTGTAGGCACCGTGGCTGGTGCCGATCGCGATCGCCAGCGCGTCCACCTTGGTATCCTCGACAAACTTTGCGGCCTCTTCGGGGTCGGTCAGCAGCTGGTCGTGTGACAGTACTCCTTCCGCACCGGACCCGTCCTCTTCACCGGCCATACCGGTCTCCAGCGAGCCCAGGCAACCCAGCTCGCCTTCCACGGACACACCGCAGGAATGCGCCATATCCACGGTGCGGCGGGTAACGTCAACGTTGTACTCGTAACTCATCGGCGTCTTCATGTCCTCCCCGAGTGAGCCGTCCATCATCACCGAACTGAATCCCAGCTGGATGGAACGCTGACAGACCGCCGGTGAGGCACCGTGATCCTGGTGCATGCATACCGGGATGTGCGGCCACTGCTCGATCGCCGCCAGAATCAGGTGTCGCAGAAACGGAGCACCGGCATAGGAACGTGCACCCGCAGAGGCCTGGCAGATTACCGGGCTATCGGTTTCGTCCGCCGCTTCCATGATGGCGTGCATCTGTTCCATGTTGTTGACGTTGTAGGCCGGTACGCCATAGCCATGCTCGGCAGCGTGATCCAGCAACTGGCGTAAAGATATCAGGGCCATTGTATTCTCCTCGAAATTTTCAGGTTGAATTGACTCATGTTGTATACGAATTTCCTGCTTGGCAGCCACTTGAACAGCACGCGGGATCCGGACGCAGCGTGACTGAAACTATGCTCCGGAAATCTCGTGTTCACCGACACGAATAATCTTCATGGCATTGGTGCCACCATGCACTCCCACCAGATCGCCCTTGGTGATGATGACCATGTCATCGTCCCGCACGGCACCGCGGCGCATCAGTTCCTCGATGGCTTCCCTGTTGACCTCGGCGTGATCCGCACTGGTGACATCAAAACTCACCGGGTACACGCCACGGTAAAGTGTGACCTTTCTACGCGTCTCGACATGGCGGGTCAAGGCGTATATCGGGATACCGGAGCGGATGCGCGACATCCACAACGGCGTAGCCCCCGACTCGGTCAAGGCGGCAATCGCCTTCACACCCAGACTGTTAGCGGTGTACATCGTGGCCTTGGCGATGGCCTCGTCGGTCCGCTTGAAGCGGATTTGTGCACGGCGTTGCGGCGTGCGCGTGATACGCTGGCGTTCCGCACCGGCGCAGACACGGTCCATGGCCTCGATGACTCTTGCCGGGTACCTGCCAACAGCCGTTTCCGCAGATAACATCACCGCATCGGTACCCTCGATCACCGCATTGGCGACATCAAAGACTTCAGCACGGGTCGGTATCGGGCTCTCGATCATGGACTGCATCATCTGGGTGGCGGTAATTACCACCCGGTCCATGGAACGGGCTACATCGATAATGCGTTTCTGAACCGCCGGCAGTTCCGCATCCCCGATTTCGACACCGAGATCGCCGCGGGCGATCATGACCGCATCTGCGGCCTCCATGATTTCTTCCAGTGCATCAAGGGCCTCGGCGCGTTCGATCTTGGCAACAATCCCGCCATGCCCGCCGGCCTCGCGCAGCAACTCCCTGGCATGATGCACATCGTCGGCGGAGCGCGGGAAAGACACGGCAACATAATCCGCCTTCATGTCCGCGGCGATGGCGATATCCCGGCGATCCTTGACGGTAATTGCATCGGCGGACAATCCGCCTCCCTGGCGGTTGATACCCTTGTTGTTGGACAGCTCGCCACCGATTACCACACGACACCTGACCTCCGTGCCGACAACATCCTCGACCCAGAGTACCAGCCTGCCGTCATCGAGTAACAGCGTGTCGCCACGACGCACATCGTCCGCCAGACCCGCATAGGTCAGGCCAACGCGTTCCCGGGTCCCGGCATCAAGTTCGAGCCCGGTATCGAGTATGAAATTCTTGTCCTTGTCCAGAAAGATCCGGTCTTCTCTGAAACGCCCGATACGGATCTTCGGCCCCTGTAAATCGGCCAGCACACCGACCTGATGACCGTGAGCACGCGCACGGTTACGCACCTCATCAGCGCGCCGTATATGCTCGTCAGGCTCCCCATGAGAGAAGTTGACCCGGACGACATCCATGCCGGCCCGGATCATGTCATCAAGCACCTCTTTCTCGTCGGTTGCCGGGCCCAGCGTGGCAACGATCTTCGTACGTCTTGGCATGGCCGGAACGGTACCTTTTATTGCTGCCTATTGCTGCGCTCGTTCCTCGAGTATGGCAACGGCCGGCAGTTTCTTGCCTTCGAGAAATTCCAGGAACGCGCCACCGCCGGTTGAAATGTAGGAAATCCTGTCGGCAATGGCGTATTTGTCAACGGCGGCCAGGGTATCGCCACCGCCGGCGATCGAGAAGGCGCTCGACGCCGCAATGGCCTGCCCCAGTACCCGGGTGCCTTCACCGAACTGGTCGAATTCGAACACACCGACCGGACCGTTCCAGACGATGGTGCCGGCATTGGTCATCATTTCCGCAAAGCGGTCCGCCGTCTCCGGACCGATATCGAAAATCATGTCATCATCGGCGACCTCGGCGACCGGCTTGACGACGGCCTCGGCGGACTCGGAAAACTCCTTGCCGACTACGACATCGGTCGGGACCGGGATCTCGCCACCCTTCGCCCTGGCGTTCTCCATCAGACGTTTGGCCTCGGAGACCAGTTCCGCTTCATAGAGCGACTTGCCCACGTTGTAACCGCTGGCTGCGATAAAGGTATTGGCAATGCCACCGCCGGGAATCAGCTGGTCGACGACCCTGGAAAGGGATTCCAGTACCGTGAGCTTGGTCGAAACCTTCGAGCCACCGACAATGGCGGCCATCGGCCGTGCCGGGTTGTCGAGTGCCTTGCCCAGCGCCTCCAGCTCACCAGCCAGCAGGGGGCCGGCACATGCAACCGGAGCAAATTTCGCGACCCCGTAGGTGGAAGCCTGTGCCCGGTGTGCCGTGCCGAAGGCATCCATGACGAAGATATCGCACAGCGCGGCCATCTTTCTGGACAGCTCGTCGTCACATGCCTTTTCACCAGTGTTGAAACGCACGTTCTCGCACAACACCACATCCCCGTCGTGCATTACCCCAACGCCATCCAGCCAGTCCTTGACCATTTCAACATCCCGGCCCAGCAGGGCAGCCATATGTTCTCCCACCGGAATCATGGAAAACTGCTCGTCGTATTCGCCCTCCTGCGGCCGCCCCAGATGAGACATCACCATAACCCGGGCACCGGCCTTCATGGCATGCTCGATAGTAGGCAGACTGGCAAGGATGCGCTTGTCGCTGGTTACCTTGCCAGCCTTGACGGGGACGTTCAGATCCTGGCGAATCAGGACCCGCTTGCCGGAGAGATCGAGGTCGGTCATCTTGAGTACGGACATGAATGACTCCTTGTGATATTACTACTTGCAGAATTGTCTGGTTTGCCGTCCCGCGGCTCCAGGTAGCCTGGCAAACACCCTGATTGCCAACAGCCTCCGGGATCGAGTGACAGGAATGCCGGACGGGCTGTGCACCCGTGACACACTGACCCGCCCGCACCTCATGACCGGCTAGCTATTTCGAAACATGCTGAACCATGCGCAGCATGTTGCAGGTGTAGCCGTACTCGTTGTCGTACCAGGAAACCACCTTGATGAAAGTGCTGTCCAGCGCAATGCCGGCGCCCGCATCAAAGATGGACGGAGTAGCCCTGCCGCGGAAATCAGTCGAAACGACCTTTTCTTCCGTGTAGTCCAGGACGCCGGCCAGGTCACCCGATTCGGAGGCCGCTTTCATTGCAGCACAGATGTCGTCGTAGCTTGCATCGCTGTTCAGTTCAACGGTCAGGTCGACAACCGATACGTCAGATGTCGGTACGCGGAAAGCCATGCCGGTCAGTTTGCCGTTCAGCTCCGGCAGCACCTTGCCAACCGCCTTGGCCGCGCCGGTGGAAGACGGAATAATGTTCTCCAGGATACCGCGGCCACCACGCCAGTCCTTCATGGAAGGGCCGTCAACGGTCTTCTGGGTCGCCGTGGCAGCATGCACGGTGGTCATCAGACCACGCTTGATGCCCCACTTGTCGTGCAACACCTTGGCAACCGGCGCCAGACAGTTGGTGGTGCAGGATGCTGCCGATACGATCGCCTGACCGGCATAGTCCTTGTGGTTGACCCCGTAGACAAACATTGGCGTGGCGTCCTTGGATGGTGCGCTCTGGACGACTTTCCTGGCGCCCGCGTCGATGTGCTTCTGGCAGGTCTCCTCCGTCAGAAAGAAGCCGGTGCACTCGATGATGAGATCAGCGCCGATTGCGTCCCACTTCAGGTTGGCCGGATCGCGTTCGGCAGTCAGACGGATCTTTTTTCCATTTACGACCAGATTGTTACCCTCGACGGCAATATCGCCGTTGAAGTTACCGTGAACCGAGTCATATTTGAGCATGTAGGCCAGGTAGTCCGGCTCCAGCAGGTCATTGATACCAACGACCTCGATGTCCTTGAAATCCTTTGCTATTGCACGGAATGCCATACGGCCGATACGGCCAAAACCATTGATACCGACTTTAGTTGTCATGCTTATCTCTCCGTATTTCTCATCGATGAACTGAAAAAAATCAATCGGGTTACGTGCGAGTACTCAGAGCAGTGCTTCAACGGCCTTGACCACGTTCTCGGCAGTGATACCGAAGTGTTTGTAGACCTCTCCGGCCGGCGCCGATTCACCGAAGGTATCCAGGCCGATGACCTTGCCGTTGAGGCCGACATACTTGCGCCAGTAATCCGTGACACCGGCTTCCACCGCAACGCGTGCGGTAACCGCCGCCGGCAGTATGGCTTCCCGGTAGGCATCCTCCTGGGTATCGAAAACGGTGGTCGATGGCATGGAAACGACACGCACTGCCGTGCCCTTTTCTGCCAGCGTCCTGGCGGCTTCCATCGCCAGGCTCACTTCCGAACCGGTACCGATAATGATGGCATCCGGGGTACCATCACAGTCGGACAGCACATAGGCGCCGTGCTCGATGGCAGCGATCTGGTCCGCGGTGCGTTCCATGTGCGGCAGGTTCTGGCGCGAGAAAATCAGACAGCTCGGACCGTGTTCGTTGTCAATCGCCGCCTTCCACGCCACGGCGGACTCGACCGCATCACAGGGGCGCCACACCGCCATGCGCGGGATCATGCGCAGGGTTGCGATCTGCTCTACGGCCTGGTGGGTCGGGCCGTCCTCTCCCAGACCTATGGAATCATGAGTGTAGACGAAGATGCTGTGCACCTTCATCAGCGCGGCCATGCGCAGGGCATTGCGTGCGTACTCGGAGAACATCAGGAAGGTGGCACCGTAGGGAATGAAGCCACCGTGCAGAGCAATGCCGTTCATGATCGCCGACATACCGAATTCCCGCACACCGTAGTAAATATAGTTGCCGCCATTACCCTTGTTGATGTCTTCCGAACCCGACCAGATGGTGAGGTTGGAACCGGCGAGATCAGCTGAACCTCCAAGCAATTCCGGCAGCATCGGGCCATAGCCGTTCAATGCATTCTGCGAAGCCTTGCGTGAGGCAATGGTTTCCGCCTTGTCATTCACCGCCGCGATGAATGCGGCTGCCTTACTGTCCCAATCGGCCGGCAGATAACCTGCCATGCGACGCTCGAATTCCGCAGCCAGTTCCGGGTGGCTCTGCTGGTATGCGGCAAACGCTGCATTCCAGTCCTGTTCGGCCGCGGCACCCTTGTCACTGGCATTCCAGCCGGCATAGACATCAGCGGGCACCTCGAAGGGGGGGTAATGCCAGCCGATGTGCTCGCGGGTAGCAGCGATCTCATCGTCGCCAAGCGGCGCGCCATGGCAGTCATGACTGCCGGCCAGGTTGGGTGCGCCATATCCGATAATGGTCTTGCTGCAGATCAGGGAGGGCTTGTCGGTCACTGCACGGGCTGCCTCGATGGCCTTGCGAACAGCCTCCGGGTCATGACCGTCCACGTCGCGCACCACATGCCAGCGATAAGCCTCGAAGCGCCCGGGGGTGTCGTCGGTGAACCAGCCGTCCACATGGCCGTCGATCGAAATACCGTTGTCATCCCAGAAGGCAATCAGCTTGCCCAGCCCCATGGTACCGGCCAGCGAACAGGCCTCGTGGGAGATACCCTCCATCATGCAACCATCACCCAGGAAGACATAGGTATAGTGATCCACGATGTCATGACCGGGACGATTGAATTGCGCCGCCAGGGTCTTTTCCGCCGCAGCCATGCCGACGGCATTGGTAATGCCCTGTCCTAGCGGGCCGGTGGTGGTCTCCACGCCGGGGGCATATCCGTACTCGGGATGGCCGGGGGTTTTTGAATGCAACTGGCGGAATTGCTTGAGGTCTTCAATGCTCAGTTGGTAACCCGTCAGGTGCAGCAGGGAGTAGATCAGCATGGAGCCATGACCATTGGATAAGACGAAACGGTCACGATTGGCCCATTTGGGGTTGGCCGGGTTATGCTGCAGATAATCGTTCCAGAGAACCTCCGCGATATCCGCCATACCCATGGGTGCGCCGGGGTGTCCTGATTTGGCCTTCTGCACCGCGTCCATACTGAGCGCACGGATTGCATTGGCGAGTTCTTTGCGCTGGGCCATGATTTCCTCCTGTTACATTTTGAATACTCTGGATGCACCACTACCGGTGGCAACATCGGGATGCTGTTATTACCTGTGACCGAAAGTGCGGGTGCCACGGGCCTGGCGGCAAGAAAAGCCCCGCATGCGGTGTGCATCGAGGCGTTAAGCCACTGCGTTGTGCTGGGTCATGCGGGAGTGCCGTTCCCGTTGCCTTCCGGCACGCCGCTCCGCACGACGAAGCGCGCTATTTTCCCCTAGTTTGTCCCGTTCGGCAATAGCGGGGGGTCTCCTCTGCCCGGCATTCTCCCATCATCTGTTTATATCTACATAACAGATGCTTATGATGATATCTCCGTCAACCCTCAGCCGCATCTTCGCGCCATTTGATGGAACAACCCATGGTGGGAATCTGTTCCTCCGGACCCTGACCAGTCGCGGCAATCCGGCACATCGCTTCAAACAGGTCACGCCGGCTCTCCGCCGGCGCCGCTGCCCGGCCGCTGGCATCCAGGCGGCCCCGGTATTGCAGTTCCAGGTTACTGTTATAACCGAAAAAATCAGGGGTACAGACGGCACCGTAGGAATGGGCCACCGTCTGGGATTCGTCCAACAGGTAGGGAAACGGAAAACCGGACTCCCGCGCCACACTGCGCATATTCTCGAAACTGTCTTCCTCATACAACGCTGGATCGTTGGACATGATGGCGACACTGCGGATGCCATGGTCCAGCAACTCCGTGGTATCACGTACCAGACGCTCACGGATGGCCTGCACATAGGGGCAGTGATTACAGATGAACATCACCAGCAAGCCCCTGGGTCCACGGCAGTCCTCCAGTGTCCAGAGCCTGTCATCGATGCCGGGCAGTGAAAAGTCCACGGCAGGCCTGCCAAATTCACACACGGGGCTTTCCAGAACCGCCATACTCACCTCAACCGATATCAGGGGACACCACCCGATTCACTGCCAACCAGATCGATGGAGCCATTAACGCCAATAAAGGCAGGATACTGTAATGAATCCAACAGTGAGTGAAAATATCACTTATGTAAGGTAGACTTTGTCATTTAACCATACGGTTGGCTCAACAATTATGGCAAACAATCAAAGCTTTACCTCGGAATCCGTCTCCGAGGGACATCCCGACAAGGTTGCCGATCAGATCTCGGATGCAGTACTCGATGCCATTCTGGAGCAGGATATCCGGGCACGGGTCGCCGTGGAGGCGCTGGTCAAGACCGGAATGGTCATCATTGCCGGCGAAGTTACGACCTCGGCCTGGGTTGACCTGGAAGCCATCGTGCGCAACACGGTCAGGGAAATCGGCTACAACAGCTCGGATATCGGTTTCGACTGGGCATCCTGTGCCGTGCTGAATGCCATCGGCAAACAATCACCGGATATCGCCATGGGGGTGGATGAAAGCGAGGACCACGAACAGGGGGCCGGTGACCAGGGTCTGATGTTCGGCTATGCATCCAACGAGACCGATGTCCTGATGCCGGCACCCATTACCTTTGCACACCGGCTGGTAAGGCGCCAGGCGGAGGTGCGCAAAAACGGCACGCTGTCGTGGCTGCGACCCGACGCCAAGAGCCAGGTGACCTTCCGCTACGAGGACGAGCGACCGGTCGGTATCGAGGCCGTCGTACTTTCCACCCAGCACAGCCCGGAGCTGAGTCTGAAAACCATCCGTGAAGCCGTTATGGACGAGATCATCCTTCCGGTGCTGCCGGCGGACTGGCTGGACAAGAACACCCGGTTCTTCATCAATCCGACCGGACGGTTTGTCATCGGCGGCCCGATGGGCGACTGCGGACTGACCGGGCGCAAGATTATCGTGGATACCTATGGCGGCATGGCACGCCATGGTGGTGGCGCCTTTTCCGGAAAGGACCCCAGCAAGGTCGACCGCTCGGCCGCCTATGCGGCCCGCTATGTCGCCAAGAACATTGTTGCGGCCGGCCTGGCGGAGCGTTGTGAAATCCAGCTCTCCTACGCCATCGGCGTCGCCGATCCGACCTCCATCAGTGTGAATACCTTCGGCACCGGCCAGCTCGAGGAAGCCCGTCTGGAGAAGCTGATCCGGGATCATTTCGACCTGCGTCCGCGCGGGCTGGTAAAGATGCTGGATCTGCTGAAGCCGGTCTACAAGGCCACGGCATCCTACGGTCATTTTGGACGCGAGGACGACAGTTTCAGCTGGGAACGGACCGACCTGGCCGAAACCCTGCGTGACGCTGCCGGCCTGAATACCCGGGAAAATGTAGTTTAATACTTCACGAGGCACCGCATGAGCACACAACCCGCTGAAAACCTGGCACCGGACTACAAGGTCGCCGATCTCAATCTCGCCGACTGGGGGCGCAAGGAAATCGCCATTGCCGAAAGCGAAATGCCCGGACTGATGGCCCTGCGCGAACAATACGGTCCGCAAAAACCGCTCCAGGGTGCACGCATTGCCGGCAGTCTGCACATGACCATCCAGACCGCCATGCTGATAGAAACCCTGGTCAAGCTGGGCGCCGAGGTGCGCTGGGCTTCCTGCAACATCTTTTCGACGCAGGATCATGCGGCGGCCGCCATTGCCGCGGAAAACATACCGGTATTCGCCTACAAGGGGGAATCACTGGAGGAGTACTGGCAGTACACCCACCGTATCATGGAGTGGCATGACGGTGGCACGCCGAACATGATCCTCGACGATGGCGGCGATGCCACCCTGCTGATAATCCTGGGTGCGAAGGCGGAGCAGGACCCCTCCATACTGGATAACCCGTCCAGCGAGGAAGAAATCGCCCTGTACGATTCCATCAAGACGCGACTTGCCGGGCAACCCGGCTGGTACTCGAACATTCTGAAGAATATCCGGGGCATCACCGAGGAAACCACCACGGGCGTCCACCGGCTTTACCAGATGCAGGATAGTGGCGAACTGCCGTTTCCGGCCATCAACGTCAACGACTCCGTTACCAAGAGCAAGTTCGACAATCTCTACGGCTGTCGCGAATCGTTGATCGATGGTATCAAGCGCGCCACGGATGTCATGGTCGCCGGCAAGATTGCCGTTGTCATCGGTTACGGTGATGTCGGAAAGGGTTGTGCACAATCGTTGCGCGGCCTGGGCTGTACCGTCTGGATTACAGAGATCGACCCGATCTGCGCCCTGCAGGCGGCAATGGAAGGTTACCGTGTTGTCACCACGGAAGAGGCCGCAGACAAGGCGGATATTTTTGTCACCGCAACCGGTAATTACCACGTAATCAAACATGACCACATGGCGGCGATGAAACACCAGGCCATCGTGTGCAACATCGGACACTTCGACAACGAAATCGATGTCGCCAGCCTGAAGGATTACGCCTGGGAAAACATCAAACCACAGGTCGACCATATCATCTTCCCGGACGGCAAGCGCATCATCCTGCTGGCAGAAGGTCGCCTGGTAAACCTGGGCTGCGCCACCGGGCATCCCAGTTTCGTTATGTCCAACAGCTTCACCAACCAGACACTGGCCCAGATGGAGTTGTGGAATAACAGTGACCAGTATGAAAACCGGGTCTACACACTGCCGAAGAAGCTGGATGAGGAAGTCGCACGGCTGCATCTGGGCAAGATTGACGCACACCTGACGCAACTCACACAGGAACAGGCGGATTACATCGGCGTACCGATCGAGGGTCCCTACAAACCGGACTACTACCGCTACTGACAGGCCGGCGCGCCGTCATTGCGCACCCGTGACTGCCGCTTCAGTCTCATTCCCGGTACCCACACTGCATCCGGCTGCTAAATATGTGTGCTTTCAGGAAACCATATAATCCAGATGACAACTTCAAGCCCGGTCTACAGCTTTGAGTTCTTTCCACCCAAGACGCCGGAAGGCATTGCCAAACTGGAAAAAACCAGCAAGGCCCTCGCCAGGCTGAAGCCGCGATTTTTCTCGGTGACCTTCGGCGCCGGCGGGTCAACACGCGAGAAAACCTTCGAGACCGTTGTTGATATCCGCGATACATCCGGCATCGAGGTCGCACCACACATTTCCTGTATCAGCTCCACGCGGGAAAACATTCGTGAAATGCTGACGGCCTATCAGGAACAGGACATCCGGCACATCGTAGCCCTGCGTGGCGACCTGCCTTCGGGCACGGGGGAAATCGGCGAGTTCCGCTACGCCAATGAACTGGTTACCTTCATCCGTGCCGAGACCGGCGATTACTTTCACATCGAGGTCGCCGCCTACCCGGAATACCACCCCCAGTCGGTCAGTCCGGACCGGGATCTGGCCAGTTTCAAACGCAAGGTCGAGGCCGGTGCCGACAGCGCCATCACCCAGTACTTCTACAATCCGGACGCCTACTTCCATTTCATCGACCGCTGCGCACAGGCAGATATCCACATACCCGTGGTTCCCGGCATCATGCCGATCACCAACTACCACCAGCTGGCACGTTTCTCGGACAACTGCGGGGCGGAAATTCCACGCTGGATACGCAAGCGCCTGGAGGGTTTTGGCGAAGACATCCGCTCGATTCGCGACTTTGGCGAAGAGGTGGTCACCGGCCTGTGTACCAGGCTTCTCGAGCAGGGTGTGCCCGGCCTGCACTTCTATACCCTCAACCGGGCCGGCCCCTCGATCGCCATCTGGAAAAACCTGGGTCTTGGCAGCCGGTAACCTGGTAGACCCGTTCCCGCGCACCTGCGCAAGCGCACAGAAAACATCATCGCCACAGAGGGCACCGGGAAGACAGTGCCTGCCGGGGATTCCCGGTAGCCGGCTTTGCACCCGGTGGTCTGTTTCCAGTATCTTCGTATAATGTCAAATCATGACCTCGTCATGCGTGACCTTTCCGTTCTGTGGCATCCCTGCACACAGATGAAGGATCACGAATGGCTGCCACTCATACCGATACGCAAGGGCCGAGGGGTCTGGCTGGAAGATTTCGACGGCCATCGTTACCTCGACGCCATCAGTTCCTGGTGGGTGAACCTGTTCGGACACAGCCATCCATACATCAATGCCGCACTCAAGGAGCAACTGGATACCCTGGAGCACGTGTTGCTTGCAGGGTTCACCCATGAAACCGTAATCGAACTGTCAGAGAGACTCGTAGCAATCACCCCTCCCGGCCTGGAGCGCTGCTTTTATGCGGACAATGGCTCGTCAGCCATCGAGGTGGCACTCAAAATGAGTTTTCATGCCTGGCTGAACCTGGGCCGGCCAGGGAAAAAGAAGTTCATCACCCTGGAAAACAGCTATCACGGCGAAACTATCGGCGCTCTTGCTGTTGGCAATGTGGAATTATACAAGCAAATCTACCAGCCACTGCTGATGGAAACCATTACAGTCCCCTCACCGGATTGTTATTATCGGGAGGCCGGTGAAACATGGTATGACTACAGTCTGCGCCAGTTCGAAAAAATGGAAGCCGCCCTGGAGCGGCATGCCGATGAAGTTTGCGCCGTCATCATCGAGCCCCTGGTGCAGTGCGCCGGTTCCATGCGCATGTATGACCCGGTATACCTCACCCGCCTGCGGGCAGCCTGTGACCGCCATGAGGTACACCTGATCGCCGACGAAATCGCCGTCGGTTTCGGCCGCACCGGAACCCTGTTTGCCTGTGAACAGGCCGGCATCACACCCGACTTCCTGTGCTTGTCCAAAGGACTCACGGGAGGTTACCTGCCACTCTCGGTGGTCCTGACCGGCGCCGCTATCTATGAGTGTTTCTATGACGAGTATCAGACGCTCAGGGCCTTCCTGCACTCGCACAGCTATAGCGGCAATCCACTCGGTTGCCGCGCGGCGCTGGCCACACTGGATATTTTCAGAAATGAAGATGTCATCGGGAACAACCGGGTACTTGCCGCTACCATGCAGAATTTAACCGCCAGTTTCACTGACCACCCGCATATCGGCGAAGTCCGGCAGACCGGCATGATCGTGGCCATCGAGATGGTCAGGGACCGGAAAACACATGAACCCTGGCCCTGGGAGGAAAGGCGCGGCCTGAAGGTCAGTCAATACGGCCTGGAACACGGAGTTCTGATACGGCCACTGGGCAACGTGGTTTATTTCATGCCCCCGTATGTCATCACACCCGATGAAATCAAACTCCTGGCTGATGTAGCCTTCAACGGTATTGACCAGGCCTGTCGGCTGATGTCCTGAGCGATGCGCATACCCCGTCTTCATATACCCATGCCGCTCGTCGAGGGAGAAATCCTGGTCCTCGGTGAACGGGCCGCACACCATGTGGCGCGTGTTCTGCGGCTGCGTTCCGGTGCCCCGCTGAAAATTTTTGACGGACAGGGGCATGAACACGAGGCAATGCTGGCTACCATCGGCAACCCGGAAGCCACGGTCGCTGTAGGCAGGGAAATCCCGGCCACCCCCGAATCACCGCTTCCTGTCACGCTGGCCCAGGGAATTCCGCGCGGCGAGCGGATGGATTTCATTCTGCAAAAAGCCGTCGAGCTGGGTGTTTCCTGCATACAACCCCTGTGGATGCAGCGCAGCCAGTCACGCACTCGTGGCGCACGGCAGGAGAAGCGCCAGCGACACTGGCTTGGTGTAATGATCAGTGCCTGTGAACAATGCGGGCGCAGCACCCTGCCTGGTCTGCAGGCACCGGTCGATTACACAACCTGGCTGGACGCCGGCAGACACACCGGCAACCGCGTTCTGCTACATCCCGAGGGCGAGCACCCACTGGGTATACTGGAGCCGGCGCAGGGTTCCATCCTGCTGCTGGTGGGCCCGGAAGGCGGCATCAGTGATGATGAACGTATCCTGGCAAATCGTGCGGGGTTTACATCCGCACGACTGGGACCCCGCATCCTGCGCACCGAAACGGCTGCGATGGCAGCGCTTGTCTGCCTGCAGACCATGTGGGGAGATTATCGCTGAGTCCATACCGGTTGACCTGCACATCTGATACCGGCCAGCCTGTATCAGGCCGCCGCATCCCAGTGTTGTTCCAGCAAGCTCTGGATGTAATCCAGGTCCGGGACCACCGCGCACTTGCGATTTATATATACCCGGCACAGCAACTCCGGAATACTGCTTTCCTCGGCATCTCCTCCCAGGGTACTGTCAAACTGCATCAGACGGGGCAAACCATCCGCAACGATCGCATAAAAGCGCACCGGGCTGTCCGGTCGTATGGAATTGACAATCAGCAGGCGGGAATAGACAAGACTGGTGGGCGCTTTGGGACCACACAGTACCTCGAGTGAAACAACCGGTATAGTCTGCCCACGCCACTCGATATTGCCCAGAATCCATTCCGGCAGATCCGGCTGCTCCCGGGGCAACTGGTAGTTGCTGACTTCTGCAACCGCCACATTCGGTAACAGCATATTCACATCCCGTAACGGGACCAACAGACTGCGAACCTGTTCTGTTACGCTGCTCATCCTGCCGCTCCTTGTCAAGTCCTGCGATAACAGCTGACCGTGGACATCACATCGCCCCGGGCTAGCCAGTTTCCGGTATGCCAATCAGGTACTGGATCTTATCAAGCAGTTCATGCTCCTGATATGGCTTGCCAAGATAATGTTCTATGCCAATCTGGCTCGCACGCTCGCGGTGCTTGTCACCGGTTCGGGAGGTAATCATGGTAATCGGAATATGCCTGAGCCGCTCGTCATTACGAATATGCGTGGCCAGCTCGAAACCGTCCATACGTGGCATTTCAATATCCAGCAGCATCATATCCGGAACAAAGTCCTGCAGCTGCGCCAGCGCATCCATGCCGTCTTTTGCCGTGACGACATTATAACCATGCCGTTCCAGCAAGCGTGTCGTCACCTTGCGCACCGTGATGGAATCATCCACCACCATGACAACCAGTTTTTCAATGCGTCGTTTTTCTTCGCCGGGCGACCGCACCCTGCTGCCCATGCGAAGTATGGCGGCCGGGTCCAGTATAAAAACCACCCGTCCATCGCCAAGAATCGTGGCTCCGGAGACCCCATTGACCCTGCTGAGTTGTGCACCGAGCGGCTTGACAACAATCTCGCGATGTCCAATCAGCGCCTCAACCTGCAGGGCGGCACGCATTTCGCCAATACGGACCAGCAGGACCGGCACCCGGTCAGGGGTATTCTCGGGATCCACCCCGCCACGGTTCAGTAATGTACCGAGATGCTGCAGGCGGTAGGAATTGCCGGCATATTCGTACGCTGCATCCGTTGCCTGGTAGGATCTGGCGAGTTCTTCCTGAGCAATGCGGACCACACCCTCAATGGTGCCAAGCGGGACACAAAATGTGTCATCTCCTGCCTTGACCAGCAGTGCCTGGTTAATTGCCAGCGTATATGGCAAGCGGATGGTAAATACGCTACCCTGACCCGGCGTGGAATCGATGTGCAGCGAGCCACCGAGTTGCTTGACCTCACTGTTAACAACATCCATTCCCACGCCCCGCCCCGAAATCTGGGTCACTTCGCTGGCGGTACTGAAGCCTGCCTGCAGTAAAAAATGCGGAATATCACTTGCGGAAAGCTCGACATTTTCCGCTATCAAACCGCGTTCGATCGCCCGCTTGCGAACCGCTTCATGATCTATGCCCCTGCCATCATCGGCAACACGCAGGACGATCTCCGGCCCTTCCCGGTGAAAGGTTATTCTGATGGTGCCGGTTTCCTGTTTACCTGCATCCCTGCGTTGCTGCAGATCCTCGATGCCATGATCCACGGCATTGCGCAGCATGTGTTCGAGCGGCGCAATGATGTTTTCAATAACGGTGCGGTCCATCTCGCCGTCGGCACCATCCATTTTCAGATCGACCTTTTTACCGAGTTCCTGGGCTGCCTGCCGGACGATACGGCGCAGGCGCGGGGCAAGCCCGGAAAACGGGATCATGCGTGTCCGCATCAGGCCTTCCTGCAAATCGGTACAGACCCGGGACTGCTGCAACAGCAGTGTTTCCGACTCGCGCGTGGTGTTGTCAAGCAGATCCTGAATACTGTTCAGGTCGCTGATACTTTCCATCAACGAACGTGATAGCTGCTGCAGGTTCGAATACCGGTCCATTTCCAGTGGATCAAAAGCCGGGTTTCTGTCCAGACCTTCCTGCTGATGCCGGTAGAGAATCTGGGTCTCTGTCTCAATCTCGAGCTGCCGCAGCTGGTCGCGCAAACGCATGATGGTCTGATCCAGTTCCGCGAGGTTGAACCGGTAGGCGCCAATCTGCTGCTCCAGCCGGGAGCGGTAAATATTGATCTCGCCGGCATTGTTAACCAGGTTATCGAGCAACTCGGAATGTACGCGCACCTGCTCGCCCCTGGCATGCGCAGACTGCCGGCGCTCGTCACGGTGCTGCGTGGCACCGCCCTGCCTGACCGCTGCAGCCTGCACCGCCTGTGCGACGATCTGTTCCACAGCATCGGGAGCCGTGCCTGCATTCACCTGCACCCCGGCCGGTTCGACCACTTCGGAGGCCGTTTCGGCTTCGTCCCCGACAACTACCGACTCCGGCGTTGCGGTAACCATTTCGATTTCTTCCCCGGCAGCTAGCGGCTCCGGCGTTGCGGTAACCATTTCGATTTCTTCCCCGGCAGCTAGCGGCTCCGGCGTTTCGGTCTTGTCCTCCACGCCTGCTTCCGGAACCACCGCGGCATCCTCTTGTGCAAGCTCCATGCCGGGCACATCGGCTGCAATATCGGTTTCCTCCTGCGCAACAACCTGCTCATCCACTTCCGGGGGAGTCGCAGCTGTGTCCTGGTCCTCATGGTCGCTTCCGGGAACGACTTCGGATTCCGCAGCAATGACCTCGGCCTCAACAACCCTGGTCTCATCTGCGTTATCGCAAGCAACACTGTTCAGTTCGTATTCCAGCTCGGTTACGGCAGCTACAGCCTCATGCGCCCTGACCCGCGCCATCATCTCGGCAAGCCGGTCATGGGACTCATGCAACAGGTCGAACAACCGTTGTGACAGTTCGACTTGACCGTCCACAATCCGGGCCAACAGATTTTCCATACTATGGCTCAGGTCACCAATGGCATGGATACCGACCATACGCGCACCACCCTTGAGGGTGTGCAACTGGCGCTGGAATGCTTCTACCAGATCCCGGCGCTCCGGTTCCTCTGACCAGGAGTGCAGCGTCATCTCGCCGCCCTCGATAATCTCATCCGCCTCTTCCAGGAAGACTTCAAACAGCTCCGGATCCAGATCTGTATAGGGGTCAACCACGTTTGCCGATTCGTCCGCTGCCTCTGCAAACCCGGGCTCCGGCTGCGCATCAATCACCGGCCTGTCACCAGGATCTGCAACATCCCCGGTCGCTACCCGGTGCTGAGTGTCACCCATGGGCTGATTATCATCAGACCCCCGTGAAGACGCCCCGACCATCTGCCCGGGTTGTAGCTCGCCCTGTGGCTCACCCTGGAATACCTCATTGATACGCACCTGCAGTGACTGCAGCCAGTCGGCATCGCAAGTAATATCAGGTAATTTGTCAACCAGAACAGTGATTGCATCCTTGCAATTTTGCAGCACCTCGAGCACATCGGACCGAACCGGCTGCTGCGCTTCATCCAGTGCGGAAAAGCCGGTATAGAGATGACCTGCCAGCGCCTGGATCGAGGCAATTTCTGCAGATTCGGCAATTCCGGACAGGGTATGCAAGGCACGGTAGAGGGATTCCGATACCTTACACTGCTCCTCACTGACCTCACAATCGTCGATAAATGACTGAATGGAATTCAGATGGTCCCGGCATTCCCTGACGAAGATCTCAATCAGTTCCGCGTCACCGGAATCATGTTCCGTATCCGGATTTATTACATCCGGTTCAGTTGCCTGAATTTTGTCAGGCATTACATCCCCTGACCCTGATTCATTGTCAACTGCACCTTCCGCATTCCCGGTAGCGGTCGCGGCAGCGACTTCCGGCTCCGGGGTAATTGCTACCGTATCGGCGGGCGGGACGGCCGGACCAATGGAATCACCACGTGCAAGTTTTTCCGCATGCACCATCAGGGTACGGAAATCCGTTTCGGGTAGTGGTCCCTTATTGATCTGATTGACAAGCTCTGTCATGGAGTGGTGTACCTGACCGAGCACTGTAAACAGTTCAGCGGTTTTCTCGACAGACCCATCGATCACCCGGTTAAGGAGATTTTCAACAGACCAGGCAAATTCACCGGTAAGCATCGCACCCGCCATGCGACCACTGCCCTTGAGGGTATGGAAGGAGCGTCGTACTTCACCAAGTACCGTCTGGTTATCCGGATCTTCAATCCATTGCGGCAACAATTCCGAGACAACCGCAAGTACTTCGGTAGCCTCCTCCAGGAAGATCTCGACAATCTCGGGGTCGGCATCTTCGGAAAGTACCGGCAGATCACAGGAAGCAGTGATAACCGCCACGTCTGCAGACCCAGCATCCGTGCATGGGATATCTGCTTGCTGTTCGTCGGTAACGGTTACATTTGCGAGTGTACTATTCCCGGCCGCCAACCGGTCACCCCGAGTCTGGTCAGGAGCCGGCCTGCTATTGCGGGCAAGTTCCATGGCCCGGGTCACCATGCCATTGATATCGATTTCCGGCACCTTGCCGGTTGTTATCTGCCCGAGTAACTGGGCAACAGCAGCGGGCGCCTCACCCAGTAGTTCACATACTTCCTTCCCGGCTTCGATGCTGCAGTCTGCCACTCGAATGAGAAGGTTCTCGAATGCCCAGGAAAATTCGCCCAGCACCTGTGCACCTACCATGCGTCCGCCACCCTTCAGGGTATGGAATGAACGGCTGATAATCTCCAGTGTTTCCCGGTCTCCCGAACCGGACGACCATCGGGGAACCAGATCGGCAAGCCTTTCCAGCTCGCCAACAACCTCTTCTATGTAGATAGACCTGATTTCCTCATCCAGATCTCCGGCAATCACCTGAAGACCGGACAATATGGCTGTATCGGTGGACCCGGTGCCGGTATCCGCTTCCATTACCTGCTTCGATTGCGCTGTATTCCTGCACTCAGACGGATTTTCCGGATTATCCAGTCTTGCCAAACTCGTTTCTGCAACATCAAGCACCATGCCACCGTAACTGCGGTTTTGTTCCAGTTCTGCCACATAATATTCGATGCTGCAGATAGCATCGGCAAGCGCATCAAGCTGGCCCGCATCCGGAAGAATCTCGCCCTGCTTGACTACCTTGTCAATATAGCCGCAAACCCGTGCAACCATTGCCGCGGCCCGCTCCTGCCCGGCAAGCTGCAAGCCACCCCTGACCTGGTTGAGGAGTTCGGGTACATCCTTGATTTTTTCCCGATCACCCGGTGAATCGAGGTATTCGTTGATCAATTCCCTGGACTGCACCAGATCGGCAACCGCTTCCCTGATAACGGCTTCGAGGCCCTGCCGGTAGACGAAATTATCTGCGGTTACCTGTTGTTCAAGGGCATCCTCACTGACGCCCACATCATTCAGCGCCTCACCTACGGTAACCAGCGCATTTGCTATCGCCAGCATACCGGGCTCATCAATCGCCTGGGCGTTTTCAGACATCTTGCGTACGGCCGTTTCACTCCCGGCAAGCATCCGGGCCGCTTCATCCAGTCCGATCATGCTTATGATGTTGCCGAGCGCATGCATATCCGTCGCAATGGGCTCAAGTACCGCCGCTTCCTTCACCCCGCCACGGATGAAGACATCCAGACGTTCCTTGAGATCCTCAAGATCTTCAACCGCCGCATGCGAGACGGTACTGAGCAACTCCTGATTACAACCGGCAAGAGAGTCACTTGCCGTAATTATCCCGGCGTCAGCAAGGGCATAAACCTGTTTGACCTCGCCGATACGCCCGTTGTTACCCTCCGCCTGTGATACCCGGAACAACAGGCTCCTGACCAGTTCTTCTGGCACCGCCTCTGAAAACCCCTGTTCCCCGGCATCGAGCAGTTGTTTGATCTGACGATCGACCTGCCCGAACAGCTGTTTGGCCCCGATTGACCCCTGCAGTACACCTTCCCGGATAGCCTCGATCACGGCCGCGCCAAGCCACCACAAGCGCGCCGACGCCTCCAGCCGTGAGGCGCGCTGCAATCCATCCAGGACTGTGTGCAGTTTCTGCAGGCCACTGACCTCATCACCCCGGTACCATTCCAGCAACCCCGCCTGGAAACGTTGCCGCTGCGTCCGCGCCAGATCCTGCGCCCCGGCTGAATCGTTGCTCGCCTGCGGATTGAAATATGCCGCGGGCACCGGGGCCGCCAGATCTGGGCTGAATACCGCGCTGGCAGTCAAAGTCTCCGCACCACGGGCTGCACGCAATTCATTAATAACCGGCAGTAAAACCGCCGGCACATCGGAGCGGCCGTTGCTGAGGCGTGACAGGTAATCGGGAAGCTGGATAAAGGCCTGCATCAGCACCAGCATCGCGGTATCCGGTTGCCCTGCACGCACCTCGATCAGAGCGTCCACGACTGCTTCCATTTCCAGGGCAAGCAGCCCCGCACCCTGAATCTCGACCATCTGCAAAGTGCCATGCACCTGATGCAGTTGCGCCTTGCAGTCATGCAGAAGATCCGCAGTTTCGGGATTTTCTGCATATTCTTCGAGGAACTGCCGGGCCCGGTTCAGGGTCTCGTTGAGTTCTTCCCTGACCCAGTTCAATGCACTGTAATCAATCGCTTCGCTCATTTACCTGTTCCTGTCCGCCTCATCCCTGGATCGATACACGGGAAATACGGGTAGTCATGATCACGCAGTCGCGCATCCTGTCAGACCGTCCATGCAAAGCGCACGACCGACTGCAGGATGCGTCCCGGTTATTCCGGAAGCTTGAAGCCGGTAACTGATTTATCAAGATCTTGTGCCAACCGCGAAAGGTTACCAACAGAACTTGATGTCTTCTCGGCACCGGCTGCCGTCTGGGTTGTCACATCCTGGATACCCTTCATGGTTGTTGATATTTCAGCTGCTGCCCCGGCCTGTTGGCGGGCGGAAACTGAAATCGTCTGAATCAGACCTGCGAGCTGTTCGGATACATTCTCGATCTCCTCCAGCGCACCACCCGCATCCTCCGCCAGTTGCGCACCGTTCACCACACCCGAGGTACTTTTCTCCATGGAAATAACCGCTTCGTTGGTATCGGCCTGAATGGTCTTGACCAGCGCTTCAATCTGTTTTGTGGCATTGGCGGAACGTTCAGCAAGGCGTTGCACTTCATCTGCAACCACGGCAAAGCCACGGCCTGCCTCACCCGCCATTGCAGCCTGAATCGAGGCGTTCAGTGCGAGAATATTGGTCTGTTCCGCGATGTCATTGATGAGCTCGACGATATCGCCGATCTCCTGCGAGCTTTCGCCAAGACGCTTGATACGCTTCGATGTTTCCTGAATATGCTCCCGAATCGTATCCATGCCGTCCATGGTACGTTTCACCGCAACTCCACCCTTGTTGGCGATCTGGACTGATTGCATGGCAACCTTGGAAGACTCACTGGCCTTGTCCGAAACCGCGTTCATGGATGTAGACATGGCATTTATTGCCAGACTTGCGGTGGAAATATCGCTTGACTGTGCCTCGCTGGCCTGAGCCAGCTGTTCGGCAATCTCCTCGGTTTCGTGAACCGATGCCGACAGCTGTCTGGAGGTATCATTGATGGTCTTCACCAGACCGCGCAGGGAGTCAACGGTGACATTGATAGAGTCAGCAATCGATCCGGTAAAATCTTCGGACACGGTAGTGCGTACCGTCAGGTCACCACTTGCCAGGTCACCCATTTCATCCAGCAGGCGCATGATGGCTTCCTGATTTTGGGAATTTTCATCCTCAACCACCTTGCTGTGGCGCTTTTGCCCGCGCAATATCTCCAGGCCGATCCAGAACAGGGTCATGAGCGCGACTGCACCCAGCAGGTAGGCAAGCTTGTCGGATACCAGACGGCTGTCCGCCATTGCGACGTAGCTTTCCTTTACATTCTCCGCGGCATTGAAAAGCTGCTCGCTCCGGGCAGAGACCTCCTTTACGGCTGCCTGTATTCCGATCAGCTTCTCGGAATTATCAACGATAGCTCCGACATGATCACTGACACGGCTGAACAATACGGCAATCTGCCGCAGCTTTGTCTGCGCCGCACTGTCCTTGACGGCATTGATACCGCCACGGCCATGGATCATCCCGAGAAGCACCCGTCCGAATTCGCTGGTATCTTCCGCAAAGGTAACGGCGGCGGCTTCTGCATTGTCGCCCGTCATGACCCTGTTGATGTTGTTGACGATACGCTGGCTCAGCACTGACTGGCGGCTGGCGAGACTAACCTCCGCATTACTGGCCCCGCTCTTGACAAGAATTTTAACGACATCCTCTGAATTTTCTAGGAGTTGCGGCATCACCTCGCTCATCAGGTCGGCTGCTTCGGCAACGGCGAGAATCAGCACCTGACCGTTCAATATCTCATCCACGCGATGATTGAAGCTGTTCCAGCTCGACTCGAATTTACTGAAAGCAACCGTAAGAGAGTCACTACCGGCACCAGTGAGAGCCAGAAAGTCGGTCCGTTGTGCACCCAGAATGTCAGCGAACCGTTTCTTCGAGCTGGCAAGTTGCACAAAAGCATCAGGTTCACCACTTGAAGCCGCCAGTGCATATTTCGCGATCCGCTGCGAAAGTACCTGCTGCTCGCCAATCTCGGCAAGATTAATCTGATCGATCCCGGCCTGCTTGCCAACGTGGACAAATACGCCCACCATTGCCCAGACTGCGCATAACGTGATAGTGGCCAGCAACTTGATCCAGTTACTGGATCCCAACAGCTTTACATCCAACATTGCTTTCATGGTCTGTCTCCTGACCGGTTTAACTCCGATTCATGTTCAGCTTCACTGGTTGTGACAATAAAGTGGTTTACAATAATCAAACTGCTGTTTTCAGATACTCCCGCGACTCCGCCAGGGAAAACAGATCGAAGATTCCAGAAATTTCATTATCTATACGGTAACCATGCGTCACATAGGGGCGCAGCGATTCATCGATATCGGGCAGTTCATCCACGTGCGCCTCATCAAGCAGGTGCCGCAGACCCGTTACATCGTCCACGACAATCCCGGAATAGACACCACCACAGTCAACCACCAGAACCCGGGTGCGGAATGTGACCGCTGTCAGGGAGCCATGCAGATAACCGTTCAGATCGATTACGGGCAGCAGCTTTCCGCGCACGTTTGCAATCCCGCGAACCCAGAAATATGTGTTTGGCACGACGGAAAGATCCGGGTATCTCAGTATTTCAACCACATCGGTCAGCGGGGCAAGCATGCGGTTGCTGCCAAGCCGAAAGGCTATACCTGACCAGACATTTCCCTGCCTGATTTCCTTGCGCGGCAGACCGGTCGCTGCATGCCGGCAACGTTCCTCAATACCCCTGAGGATTGCCACCGCGTCCGTGATAGTCGTGTCATTGATACTGTCCATAATTCTCAGGCCGCGAGCGTTTCATTAATGAGCGTCAGCAGATCACTTTCCTTGACCGGTTTGGTCACATAATTACGCGCGCCCTGCCGCATACCCCAGACACGGTCTACCTGCTGGTTCTTGCGGGTAACGATAATCACCGGAATGGAGGATGTTTCCGGGTTGGTGGACAATTCACGGGTTGCCTGGAATCCGTTCAGTCCCGGCATCACAACATCCATCAGGATCAGGTCGGGTTTCATGCGTCTGGCAACCGCGATACCTTCATCACCGTTCTCCGCACGCAGGGTCTGGTAGCCGTTTTTTTCCAGTATTTTCTCCAGCAGATGCGCATCGGTAGGAGAATCATCAACGATCATTATCTGCGTCATTGTCGTGCCCTGGTCATCAACCGCAGTCAACCGGCCCGGCCACCATGCCGTTCGATCGCAGCCAGCAATTCTTCCTTGGTAAACGGCTTGGTGACGTAGTTGTCCGAACCCACAACCCGGCCACGCGCCCGGTCAAACAGACCATCCTTGCTGGACAGCATCACCACAGGTGTGTGCCTGAAAACCTGGTGGTGCTTGATCAGGGCACAGGTCTGATACCCGTCCAGACGCGGCATCATGATGTCCAGGAAGATCAGGTCCGGTCGGTAGTCGGCAATCTTGCCAAGCGCCTCGAATCCATCCCTGGCAGTGATTACATCAAATCCCTCTTTCCTCAGTAGTGTCTCCGCAGTACGTCGAATGGTCTTGCTGTCATCGATCACCATGACCCTCAAGCCGGTTAATTCACCCTGACCGGCGACTGACTCGTCACCCTGATCCGCGACCTTCTCAACACCACCGGTTTCCGCACCACTTTGCATAATATCTATGTGTCTGTTTGGATTGATAAATTGTCAACTTGGCATGGTAAAACGCCCGCCAACCCCGAATTCATTTCCTGTGCTATTACGCTGTAATGACGAATTACTTTAGTATTGACTTTAACTACAGCGATTTATCGTCCACCCGACGGTAAACTTTACGTCCCGCTACTGGGTATAACCGGTATACGAAAACCAGACAATGAACGTCAAACTGGGTGTGGTAATGGACCCGATTGAGTCCATCCATTTTCACAAGGACAGTACCCTTGCCATGCTACTGGCAGCCCAGTCGCGTGGCTGGGAAATCTACTATATGGAGCAGGCCGATCTGTTTCTGCGTGACAGCCGCTGTCTGGCCGGGATGAGTCGCCTGGAAGTGAAGAATGACAGTGATGGCTGGTTCACACGAAGCGAGCGGGAAATCCGGCCCCTGGGTACGCTGGATGCGGTACTGATGCGCAAGGATCCGCCAGTGGATATGGAATACATGTATACCACCTTCCTGCTGGAACGGGCCGAAACCGAGGGTGTACTGGTCGTCAACCGGCCGGCAGCGCTGCGCAATGCCAGTGAAAAACTCTACACTGCCTGGTTTGGGCAGTGCTGCCCACCAACGCTTGCCAGCCGCAACATGGCATCACTGAAGAGCTTTCTTGAGGAGCACCGGGACATTGTCGTGAAACCGCTGAACGGTATGGGCGGTGCTTCGGTATTCAGGGTCCGGCAGGAAGATCCGAACCTGAATGTTATTCTCGAAACCATTACCGACAATGGCCGCCGTTCCGCCATGGCGCAACGCTACCTTCCGGAAATCCTGCAGGGGGACAAGCGTATTCTCATGATTGATGGCAAGCCATTCCCCTATGCCCTGGCACGTATCCCGGCAGCCGGCGAATTACGCGGCAATCTGGCGGCCGGCGGGACCGGCATCGGGGTCACGCTTACCGACCGGGATCGCTGGATCTGCGAACAGGTAAGTCCGGCACTGCGCAGCGCTGGCCTGCTCTTCACAGGACTGGATGTGATTGGCGACTACCTTACCGAAATCAATGTCACCAGCCCGACATGCATCCGCGAACTCGACAGCCTCTACAACTCGGATATCGCCGGACAGTTGATGGACGTCGTTGCATCCCGACTCAATTGACGCGTGCAGGGTACTTCCTTGTCCTGTGCTATCCGTAACCGCCTCTACCTGTGCCTGGTACTGGCATTTACGTTACTGTGCATGGCGTGCACACCACAGGACGAACCTGTCTATCACGACCAGTTTTTCGCCTTCGGCACACTCATCGATTTGACGCTGTATGACGCCGAGCCGGACACGGCGACACAGGCAAGCAGCGAACTGGAGCAGTTATTCACACGCATGCACAGCGACTGGCATGCCTGGCACCCGGGTTTACTGCAACAGACCAACAGGCAACTGGCCACGCTGGAAAGTTTTACCGCCGATCCTGAGATACTGCCGCTTATCAGGGAAGCCAACCGGCTGTCCGGCCTGAGTGGCGGATTGTTCAATCCGGCTATTGGCAAACTGATAGCCCTGTGGGGGTTTCATAACGATGAATTGCCGCAGGGGCCGATACCCCCCAAAAACGCCATCATGGCCCTGGTCGAGCAGGCCCCGTCCAGCACCGATGTCAGCGTGGATGGCGGGCGGTTGAACAATCACAATCCTGCTGTACAGTATGACCTCGGGGCATTCGCAAAAGGCTATGCAATCGACAGGGGTATCGAACTGCTGCAAAAACTCGGCATCCGGAATGCCATCCTCAATGCCGGTGGTGATCTGCGTGTCATCGGCCAGCACGGCGCGCGGCCCTGGCGAATCGGCATCCGCCACCCGCGCCAGCCGGGCGTGCTCGCCGCCATCGAGCTGTCTGGCGATGAAAGCGTGTTTACCTCGGGTGACTATGAACGTTATTTTGAAATCGACGGAAATCGCTACCACCATATCATAGACCCGCGCAGTGGCTATCCGGCGAATGCAACGACCTCGGTTACCGTCATCCACTCCGATGCCGCCACGGCGGACGCGGCTGCAACCGCCCTGTTTGTTGCCGGCCCGGAATTATGGGCTGATGTTTCGCGGCAAATGGGTATACACTACGTCATGCTGATTGACCGGCAGGGTGTAGTGCACATGAACCCGGCCATGCAATCACGGGTGGTTTTCGAAACCCAGCCGCGTAATATAAAGCTGAGCGCTCCATTGTCCTGACTCATGATGACCCGTGCGGACTGGCTGTTAATCGCAACGGCAATATGCAGTTTGCCATTTCTGTATATACATTTCTGGTCCCGGCAGGGTCCGGCAGCCTATCTGCGCGTGCAATCCGGAAATAACGAAGCCGTTGTCATGCCGATGTATCCGGACCGCCGGCTGCAACTGGAAGGTCCGCTGGGGAACAGCACAGTTGAACTCCGTGACGGACAGGCACGTTTTCTTGACTCTCCGTGTACCGGAAAGGTTTGCATTCACAGCGGATGGCTCAACAGCACCGGGGAATTCGCAGCCTGTCTGCCCAACCGAATCAGCATCCAGCTGCTGGGCATGCATCCCCGCTTCGATGCCATTAATTTCTAGTCGTCACCAGTGACTGTTGGCTGTCACCTTAACAGAAGTAATATGTGCCGACTTTAAATTTGCTTGTTACAATATGCGCACACTTGAAAACAGGGGCTCAGACACCATGACACTGAATAACGATTCCTTCCTCATCCTCGCCTTTATTCTGCTGGCCGTGTGTTTCTGGGTGTTTGTCTTGTGGAAAAACTCGCGCATCATGCACCATCAGATCCAGCAGGTTGCGGGACAACACAGCCTCATCCGGCATGACGACCGTGCCCGCACCCTGTGCCGTGCCTTGCATCTCCTGCAACCGTCGGTTACCGCCGGTGTCGACTATGTCATCAAGCATGATGCTCCCGGCAAGGCGCCGTATATTGCCGAATGGACCAGCAGCACGCCTCAGCCCACCCCTGAAGCACTGAAGGCCGCGCTGGAAAAGTTGTCCGATATCAACCTGGAGAGCGAATATGCCGCCATGAGAAGGGAGGAATATCCCAGCGTAGGCGAACAACTGGATGCCGCGTACCAGGCCCGCCAGGGCAATGAAGCCAAACAACTCGAAGTCGATGAAAAAATCCGCCGGGTGAAGGAAAAATATCCAAAAACCGATGAATGTCTGTAAGCCGGATAGCGATATGCGCCCCTTTTATCACCGCCTATGAATGCAGATCCAGCCCACAACTGAGGACCACCGTATCGCCTGGCTCGCCGCCCTTGCGATAACCATCCATATACTGGAAAGTGCGCTACCCAGCCCGCTGCCCGGGGTAAAACCCGGGCTGGCCAACGTCATCACTATTGCGGTCCTGATTCAGTTCGGCTGGAAAACTGCCGCATGGATCAGTCTGTTACGCGTACTGTGCGGCAGCCTGTTACTGGGCACATTCCTGTCGCCAACATTCATCCTCAGCCTGGGTGGCGCAGTCTGCAGCATTAGTATCCTCTGGATTGCCGGCCACCTCCCGGGTCGCGGCTTCGGACCGGTCGGTTTCAGCATCCTGGCCGCCCTGGCACACATGACGGGACAGTTTACCCTCGCTTTCCTCCTGTTTATACCAAACCCGGCTCTCTGGAGTTTGTTTCCCGTCCTGCTTACGGCGGCCCTGCTGTTCGGCACCGTCAGCGGTATAATTGCCGGTGCAATGACAGATGCATACAGGCAATGCAGGATATGACCATGCCATCTCTGGAAGCCAGCCCGGTCACGGCCACGGACCGGTTCGCGCTGATGCTGTTTTTTGCCGTTGTCCTGCATGCCATGATCATCCTCGGTATTACCTTTGGTTCAGAAACGTTCGAACCACCGGAGAACCAGCTGCCGACCCTGGATATCACAGTGTCCACCCGCAGCACACCGCCACCGGACGAAGCAGACTATCTGGCACAGACCAGCCAGGAAGGTGGCGGCAATGTGCCGGAAAAGGTCCGCCCGCAGCAGGCAATGCCGGAACAGGCGCCCGCAGTCAGCCCGCAACAGCCGGTACCGACGCCCGCTCAGGTGGTTACATCGATTCAGGCTGACACCCGTATTGTCCAGGATGACACGGCCATACCGGAAACAGATCCCAAGGACCTTTCCGCCGCCGACCTGATCGAGCGCAGCATGGAAATGGTCAATCTCAGCGAACAGATCAACGAGTCGATGCAGGCCTATGCGCGGCGTCCCAAGCAGGTCTTCGTGTCGGCGCGCACGCAGGAGTTCAAATACGCCAATTACATGATCGAATGGGTCAAGAAGGTCGAACGTGTCGGCAACCTGAACTACCCGGATGCCGCCCGCCGCGAGGGATTGTCCGGCAAGCTGCTGCTGGATGTGGCACTGAATCCGGACGGGACGGTGCGCAATATCAGTGTACTCAAATCATCCGGTCACAGCATCATTGACGAGGCGGCCTTGCGGATTGTGAACCTGGCAGGCCCTTATCCCCCGTTTCCGCCCGAGATTCGCAAGGAAGCCGATGTGTTGCATATTACCCGCACCTGGGAGTTTTCCATCACCAATCGACTCAAGAGCCGCTAGCACTGTCAGGCCGCGGGACTTGATGGCACCACCTGTGTGACTGATACTATAGACATGAACCTGGTCGAATCACTAAGTAATCATTTTCTAATTGCGATGCCGGCATTGTCCGACCCGAATTTTCATCGCACCACCACCTATATCTGCGAACACAATGATGACGGCGCCCTGGGCCTGATCATCAACCGGCCGCTGGAACTACAACTCGGCGACCTCCTGAAATATATGGACATCAAGGCAGATAACCAGAAAATCGCTACCCAGCCCGTCTATATGGGTGGCCCCGTCCAGAACGACCGGGGGTTTGTACTGCATGAGCCGGTGGGACACTGGGATGCAACACTTCAGGTCACAGAGCACACCGGGGTAACCTCGTCACGCGATATCCTGGAAGCCATTGCCTGTGGCGAAGGACCCGGTAAATCCTTCATCACACTTGGTTATGCCGGCTGGGGAGCCGAGCAACTGGAACAGGAACTTGCTGCCAATGCATGGCTCAGCGGGCCGGCCAGCACCCGGATTGTTTTTGATACTCCCTATGAGCAGCGCTGGGAGGCTGCCGCTGCGCTGCTCGGGGTTGACCTCAACCTGCTATCCGGGGACGCAGGCCATGCCTGAACCCCCGGTGAGTGCCAGTCTTGCAGACTTTGCTCGGATTTGATTTCGGACTACAACGGATCGGCGTTGCCGTCGGGCAGGTAATCACCCGAACGGCGACGGCGTTGAGTACCATCAGGACGCGGGACGGCCAGCCAGACTGGGAATCCATCTCCAAAGTGATACAAACATGGCAGCCCGATGCGCTGATCCTCGGCCTGCCGCGACTGGCAGACGGTGGCATATCCGATTTCACCCAGCAGGTCAGGCGATTTGCGCGCCAGCTGGAAGGGCGTTATCACCTGCCGGTGCATACCATCGACGAACATCTGAGTTCACGGACTGCAAGCGATCTGCAAGCTCATGAAGCCGGCACCAAAGGCAGCGACGCGGTTGCAGCGCGTATAATCCTGCAGGACTGGCTGGATACACATAACGGAATCAAATGAACAAGCTGGAAAACGTCCCCGCCCTCATCGAGGGAATGGCGCATGAGCTCCGCGAAATCATCCGGCAAACCGGACGTGGCAACCCCGCCATGGTCGGTATTCATACCGGTGGTGTGTGGGTAGCTGCGCTGCTGCACAATCAACTCGGCATCAGCGATCCGCTCGCCAGTCTGGATATTTCATTCTACCGTGATGACTTCACCCGTATCGGGATGAATCCGGTGGTCCGGCCGTCCAAATTGCCGTTCAGCATTGATAATCGCCACATAATCCTGGTTGACGATGTACTGCACACCGGCCGCACCATTCGCGCCGCCATGAACGAGCTGTTTGATTACGGGCGCCCGGCCTCCATTCTGCTGGCAACGCTGGTCGAGCGTGATGGACGTGAATTGCCAATCCAGGCCAATGTCAGCGGCACCCATGCAGGGCTGAATGCCGGCGAACACATCAAGCTGCATGGGCCGGATCCGCTGGTGCTGGAAATCAGGACATCTCCATGACCAGCCAGAACCTGCAAATCGGCGCTGACGGGCGGTTGCGGCACTTCCTGAGTATCAGGGGTCTCAACTACCAGCTGCTGACCGACATCCTGGATACGGCCGAGTCATTTTCCGGCGTCACGGAACAGTCAATCAAGAAGGTCCCGTTGCTGCGCGGCAAAACCATCGTAAATCTGTTTTTCGAGGCCAGTACCCGCACTCGCACAACCTTCGAACTGGCGGCCAAACGACTGTCGGCGGATGTCCTGAATATCAACATTACCCAGTCGGCCACCATCAAGGGCGAGAGCCTGCTGGATACCCTGCGCAACCTGGAGGCCATGCATGTCGACATGTTTGTAATCCGGCATGCAGACAGCGGGGCCGCCCATTTCATCGCAGGCAATACCGCCCCCCATATCAGCGTTATCAATGCGGGAGACGGCCGCCATTCACATCCCACCCAGGCGATGCTGGATATGTTTACCATCCGCCGCATCAAGGGTCCGGACTTCGGACGACTGCGCGTTGCGATTGTTGGCGACATATTGCATTCACGCGTGGCACGCTCGCAGATCCATGCGCTGAACCTTCTCAATACCGGCGAGGTCCGCATTGTCGCACCCAGAACACTGATCCCGGCCCATGCCGAGGCACTGGGCGCACAGGTATTTCATGACCTGCATGCGGGTATCAAGGATGCCGACATCATAATCATGCTGCGTCTGCAGCGTGAGCGCATGCAGGGGGCGCTGTTGCCGAGCGAGCACGAGTACTACGAATTGTTCGGGTTGACAGAGAAGAAACTGGCCAGTGCAAGTCCTGATGTGACCATCATGCATCCGGGACCGATTAACCGGGGAGTCGAAATGGATTCAGAGGTAGCAGACGGGCCGCGCTCCGTCATCCTCGAACAGGTTACCCACGGTATAGCGGTGCGTATGGCGGTCATGTCCATGGCCATGCATCACCAGGAAGACAGCAGGGAATGAGTCGATGAGTACCTCCGACAGAAACCCACCGGAAATGCTGCATATCCATGGCGGCCGGGTCATCGATCCGGCCAATAACGTCGACGCCATGCTTGACCTTTATATCGCGTACGGCAGGATAGCCGCTCTGGGTACTCCTCCCGAGGGTTTTACGGCACACCGGAAAATCGACGCCAGCGGCTGCATCGTTTGCCCGGGCCTGGTTGATCTCTGTGCACGGGTACGCGAGCCCGGGCAGGAACACAAAGCCACCATCGCCACGGAATCAGTTGCTGCTGCCAGCGGCGGCATTACTACCCTGTGTTGCCCGCCGGATACCAACCCGGTGATGGATACCCCGGCCGATATCGAGCTTGTCCGGTTGCGAGCCGAAATGACCGGGAAAACCCGCATCGTCACTCTGGGCGCCCTGACCCGCGGCCTGGCAGGCGACCAATTAACGGAGATGGCTGCCCTAAAAAAGGCCGGTTGTGTCGGTGTCAGCAATGCCCTGCGCCCGCTAGCCAACACTCTGGTGCAACGCCGCGCCCTGGAATATGCCGCTACCTTTGACCTGACGGCATTCCTTTACGCCAATGACCACTGGCTATCCGCAAAAGGCTGCGCCCATGAAGGCCGGGTTGCCACACGCATGGGCCTTCCCGGGATACCCGAGGCTGCGGAGACTGCTGCCGTGGCCCGTGACCTCGCGATCATCGAGCAGACCGGTATACGGGCACATTTCTGTCGTCTGACAACAGGCCGGGCAGTACATATGATCGCGCGCGCGCAATTCGATGGGCTTCCGGTCACCGCGGACGTTGCCATTCCCTATCTGTATCTGACCGAGGTCGATGTCAGCGATTTCGACAGCCATTGTCATGTCATCCCGCCACTCCGTACCACCGAGGACCGGCAGCACCTGCGCGAGGCGTTGCAGCGTGGCACCCTTTCTGCCCTGTGTTCAGACCATCAGCCCCATGAACCGGATGCGAAACTTGGCCCGTTCCCGTCAACCGAACCCGGGATTTCAGGTCTCGACACACTGCTGCCACTGGGACTGCGTCTGGTGGATGAACAGGTCATTGAACTCGGTGAACTGATTCACCGGCTGACTGCGGGACCGGCAGGCATTCTGGGTCTGCCTTGTGGCAACCTTTCCGCCGGCGCCATTGCCGATGTCTGCGTCTTTGACCCCGAGCGAATCTGGCAACTGGATACCGGCACCATGAAGAGCAGCGGTCTGAACACACCATTCCTTGGCTGGGAACTGAAGGGCCGCGCCACACATACCCTGCTGGAAGGCAAACTGGTGTATGCGCTTGAATCCTGATATACGCTTGCACATGAGAACCGCCGGTAACATACAAATACTCCTGGTTGCCATAACCCGGCATCAGGGTAACGCCGGGAGCCTCGACCTGACCAGGCGAAACGCGGCGCAGTATCACCCGCGCCCTGCCGGAGATTAACCGGCCTGGTTACCGCTCTATACCATCCCATGCCCGATACCGGCCACAAAAAACATCGCAACACGCTGTTTGTCGAGGATGCTGCGATCATTTCCCATGCCAGTTACCCCGGAGACCAGTTCGTGCTGCGCGTCCAGGCACCGCAATGCGCTACGCATGCCTTGCCGGGCAACTTCGCCCATATCCAGTGCAGCCAATCCATCCCCCTGCGACGACCCCTGTCGATCATGCGCACCGATCCTGGCCGGGGTTGGGTGGAATTCCTCTACAAGGTCGTCGGACACGGTACCCGGGAACTCAGCAGGCGGGCGGCCGGAGAAACCATCAACCTGGTCGGGCCGATTGGAGCTCCGTTTTCCCTGGACCGTTCACGTCCCCGGTTGCTGCTGCTGGGAGGGGGAGTCGGTATTCCCCCGATGGTATTTCTCGCCGATTACCTGCGTGCCGACAAACACTGGCAACCGCTGGTACTCATGGGTTCGGAAGTCCCGTTTCCCTTTGTGGCACGGCCTTCCGGGTTGCTCATACCCGGCATACCAGAGGGAGTAACCGCGGCCATGCCACTACTGGAGGACTGGGGTATCCCCAACCGCCTGACCAGCCGGCAGGGTTATCCGGGCTGTTTTACCGGCTATATAACCGATCTGGCGCGCAACTGGCTGGACTACCTGGGCGGGGAAGAGCGTTCCAGGGTGCATCTCTATGCCTGCGGACCACACCCGATGCTGGCCGCGGCCGCTAGTCTGGCGCGGGAATATGCCCTTCCCTGCCAGGTATCACTGGAAGAATATATGGCTTGCGGAGTGGGGGGATGTGCCGGTTGTACGGTACGGATCACAACACCCGCAGGACCGGCCATGAAACGCGTTTGTGTGGACGGCCCGGTCTTTGATGCAACACTGGTAGACTGGTGACCGGCGCCTTGCTGCCGGCACCCTCAGCGCCCCATGTGACCGTCGTCCTCAACCAGTTCGACACCATTCATCGCCGCCGCATACTGATCCACATCACCACTGTCCAGCTTGACCATCAGACGGACTTCGTTGGCCGAATCCGCATAATGCAAGGCATCGTCGTAGGTAATCTCGCCAGCCTTGTAAAGTTCGAACAGCGCCTGGTCGAAAGTGATCATGCCCTGCTGGCCGGACTGTTTCATCAGCTCCTTGAGTTTGTGTATCTCGCCCTTGCGAATCAGGTCCTTCGCCAGCGGTGTACCCAGGAGGATCTCCACGCATACCCGACGCCCCTTGCCGTTGGCCCGGGGAATCAGCTGTTGTGCGATAAAGGCCTTCATATTCATCGACAGGTCCATAAACAATTGTGGCCGCCGATCTTCCGGGAAGAAGTTAATGATACGGTCCATTGCCTGATTGGCGTTATTGGCATGCAGTGTCGCCATACACAGGTGACCGGTCTCGGAAAATGCGATGGCATGGCTCATGGTTTCGCGGTCACGAATCTCGCCAATGAGGATAACATCCGGGGCCTGGCGCAAGGTATTTTTCAGTGCCACCTCGTAAGACTCGGTGTCGATGCCGACCTCGCGCTGGCTGATGATACAACCGTCATGCTCATGTACAAACTCGATGGGATCCTCGATGGTCACGATATGACCGGAACCATTGTGATTGCGATAACCGAGCATGGCAGCCAGTGATGTGGACTTGCCGGTCCCGGTTGCGCCAATGAAAACAATAAGTCCACGCTTGGTCATGGACAGACTCTTGAGAATCGGCGGCAGATGCAGCTCGTCAATCGTTGGAATCTGGCCCTCGATGCGGCGCAACACAATACCGGCGTGATTTCGCTGGTAGAAAGCGCTGGCACGGAAGCGACCGATGCCTTCCTCAAAAATCGCAAAATTACATTCATGGGTTGCGTCGAATTCTTCACGCTGCCCCGGCGACATCATATCCGTGATAATTGCCTCGGTATCTTCAGGCTTGAGTACCGTCTGTGAAATCGGATTGATGCGCCCGTCAACCTTCATGCTGGGCGGCAAACCTGCGGTTATGAACAGGTCCGAAGCCTTTTTTTCATTCATGAGCCTGAGTAGTGAAGATACGTCCATTCTGTTCTCCGATTGCCAAATTACTGGAACGACTCCTTGTTGACTGCCTTTAGACGCGCGTCCTGCTTGCTGACCAGACCACGGGAAAGCAGATCCAGCAGATATTGATCCATGGTAATCATGCCAACAGCCGTGCCGGTCTGAATCGAGGAATACATCTGGGCCACCTTGTCTTCCCGAATCAGGTTGCGAATCGCCGGTGTCCCGATCATGATTTCCCAGGCGGCGATCCGGCCACCGCCGATCTTTTTCATCAACGCCTGGGCGATCACTGCCCGCAGGGACTCGGACAACATGGAACGTACCATGGTCTTTTCCGCCGCCGGGAATACATCGATTACCCGGTCAATGGTCTTGGCAGCCGAACTCGTATGCAGGGTACCGAAGACCAGATGCCCGGTTTCAGCGGCGGTAAGCGCCAGGCGGATGGTTTCCAGGTCACGCAACTCACCCACCAGGATAATATCCGGGTCCTCACGCAGAGCGGAACGCAGGGCCTCGTTGAATCCCAGGGTATCACGATGTACCTCGCGCTGGTTGATGAGGCATTTCTTGCTCTCATGTACAAATTCAATCGGATCCTCGATGGTCAGAATATGTGCATATTCCTTGTTATTGATGTAATCCATCATCGCCGCCAGCGTCGTGGACTTGCCGGAACCGGTCGGACCGGTTACGAGCACCAGACCACGCGGGTTATCGGCAATAGTCTTGAATATGGGCGGAGTACCCAGATCCTCAAGACTCAGAATGTCGGAAGGAATGGTACGGAATACAGCGCCGGCACCCCGGTTATGGTTGAAGGCGTTGACGCGGAAACGCGCCAGACCGGGGATTTCGAATGAAAAGTCAGTCTCAAGAAACTCCTCGTAGTCCTTGCGCTGCTTGTCATTCATTATGTCGTAGACCAGCCCGTGAACAGTCTTGTGATCAAGCGCTGCCACATTGACCTTGCGCATATCGCCGTCCACCCGGATCATGGGTGGCAGGCCAGCCGACAGATGCAGATCCGACGCACCGTTTTTAACACTGAAGGTCAGTAATTCAGCAATATCCATGCCTGCTCCCTTGCCTTTCTATCTGGCCACAAGTATCGGCGGCAACCCTGGATTCTTGAAAATCTACCATGACATCGGTGACTTGGACTACTACCGGCGTCGCCGGACTGGGGAAAGGGTATTCATCAACACGACTCCGACCCTGCCCCGGAAGGTATACTGCGCTTGAGTATGCCAATCTGTTCCAGTTTAGCAAGGATTTCGCCACCCATTGACAGGTGGATATTGTGCCCGGCTAGCGGCCGGGCACACACCTCAGATACAGACATCCCGACGCCGGACTGGCGGGTTGTCCTGTCCTGCTTTTATCCTGTATTGTCAATACCATGAATGATATCACCCTTGCCTTTGTCGGCGCCGGAAATATGACTCGCAGTCTGGTGGGCGGCCTCATTGCAGATGGCTGGAAACCGGCACTGATTCGTGTTGCCGACCCTGATCCGGACCAGCTCGAACTGCTGGCGCAGCATTTCCCCGTCATTACTGCACTGAATAACCTTGCCGCCATCGAGCAGGCCGATGCGGTTGTACTGGCCGTAAAGCCCCAGGTTATGCAACCCGTTACCAGTGAGCTGGCTCCGGCGATCGCACTTCACCGGCCGCTGGTCATCTCCATCGCTGCAGGCATCCGTGAATCCACCCTGCGGAACTGGCTTGGGGAAACTACGGCGATTGTTCGCACCATGCCGAATACACCGGCACTGGTACAAAGCGGTGCCACCGCATTGTATGCCAATCCCGCCGTCAGCGAGGAACAGCACAATCTTGCAGAGTCCATCCTGCGCGCCGTCGGTCTCACCCTCTGGGTAGAGGACGAAACCCTGATGGATGCCGTTACGGCACTATCGGGCAGCGGCCCGGCCTACTTCTTCCTGTTCATGGAGGCACTGCAATCGGCGGGCTGCCAATTGGGCCTGCCGGAGGATACGGCACGCCTGCTTACATTACAGACGGCCTTCGGGGCGGCCAAGATGGCACTGGAAAGCTCCGAGGATGCTGCCACGCTGAGGCGTCGGGTGACCTCGCCCGGTGGTACTACGGAACAAGCCATCGAAGTCTTTGCGCAGCATAACCTGCCAGACATTGTACTGAAAGCATTACGGGCCGCCGCCGGTCGTTCCCGGGAACTGGCCACCAGGTTTGACCACAACACATGAGCAGCGGCTACTTCACCAACCCGCTGGAATTCCTGATCAGCACACTGTTCAGCCTGTATATACTGGCGGTCATGTTGCGCTTTCTGCTCGGCACAGTAAGGGCCGATTTTTATAATCCGGTGAGCCAGTTTCTGGTGCGTATCACCAATCCTGTTCTGGTTCCGTTACGCAAGATTCTTCCAAGCATCGGCAAATTCGATACGGCGGCCGTAGTACTTATGATCCTCCTGCAACTCACGTCGCTGATCCTGATCGTACTGTTGCGCGGTGGCGGTGTCCCGGCAACCAGGCTGATCATTCTTACTCTGGCGGAATTGCTTTCACTGGGCATCAATGTCTTTATCATCGCCATTATTGTGCAGGTCATTATCAGCTGGATAAATCCGGGTACCTACAACCCGGTAATCTCTGTACTCCACAGCCTCACCAGTCCGGTACTCAGGCCGATCCAGCAACTCATTCCACCCGTCTCCGGGATAGACCTGTCACCGCTGTTTGCCCTCATTGGTCTGCAGGTACTCAGGATGCTGGTCCTGCCATTGCTGGCTTGATTCGGGTTTTGCCGGCTCCCTGGTATCACTGGGAGGGTTCCGACCTGATCCTTGCCGTCCATGTCCAGCCAAAATCGTCATGCGACGCGGTATCCGGTACCTATGGCGATTACCTTAAAATAAAGATCACCGCACCACCGGCAGACGGCAAGGCAAACGATCACCTGGTGCGTTTCCTGTCCCGGTTGTTCGACGTGCCGCGTCGCCAGGTCGCTTTGCTATCGGGTGAGTGCAGCCGCACCAAACGCCTCCGGATTCACCGGCCACGCAGGCTGCCTGGTGAAATCACTGCATCCCGGGATTGAGTTCTGTTGCGTCCTCTCCCGCCAATCATTAGACTGATAGCGGTGCGTCGGTAACCAGCCCGGCATCCGGAACTGCCACTACCGGCAAAATGACACTGGCTGGCAGCTGCTGACCGGGCGAACTGGTTGGACTATAGTCAAGAACAGATGACATCGGTAAGGAGAGAGAGAATGCGTCCAAGATTCATTGGGATTACCTGGCTGTCTTGCCTGTTGCTCGCGATCACCGCGGTGGCTGTGCAGGCGGAGAATTCAAAGGACTTCGGTGATTATGTAATCCACTACAATGCCCTCGCCACCGATATGCTCCCACCACAGGTTGCACGTGAATACCACATCACGCGCAGCAAGAACAACGGCATGATCAATATTACGGTCCTGAAGAAAGTTCTCGGCAGTCCCGGCCAGCCGGTACACGCCCGCATCGAGGCCGCCGCACAGAATCTTACCGGCCAAAGTCGTAATATCCGCATGCGCGAGGTTCGTGACGGGAATGCCATATACTATATTGGTGAATTCGGGGTCGCTAATGAAGAGACCCTGCGGTTCCAGGTGCGGGTGCACCCGCAGGATTCACCGGATTTTATCGAGGTTGAGTTTGACCAGGACTTCTATACACAGTAACCGGCATTCGGGGCATATGCCTCCCTGCGCCCGGATCAAATGAGTCCGGGCGTTTTCATAACCTGCATCATTATTATTGACCCATTCTAAGCATCCGCGCGAGATCAGCACACCGATAGCAGGCGCTTTCTGCGAGGTGCGATCTGCAGGGAATGGCAGAAAATGCAGGTATAAATTATTCGAGCGGACGTGGTAGTTTCTCTGGTTTTCCCGGCCCACGTTGATTCGACGCGATACTCTTCGCGCTGCTCCGGGAAACTTGGCGTGTCACTAGAGGTCACCACAGCTCTTGTCCAGATCCAGCCAGACTAACGGAACCACGTGCCACTGGCACGAGGCCCTGTCGATCTACTCCCGGCCACGCGTGCTGGGAATGGTTTTTCTCGGGTTTGCGGCCGGCCTGCCATTCCTGCTGGTGTTCACGACCCTGTCCGCCTGGCTGACCAATGCCGGCATCACGCGTACCACGATCGGCTTCTTCAGCTGGATTGGCATCACCTATTCGATCAAGTTTTTCTGGGCTCCGGTCGTTGACCGATTGCCATTCCCGCTGTTGACCGGAGTATTCGGTAAACGCCGTGGCTGGATGCTGGCAGCGCAGTTCACCATTGCCGCCGGCCTCACCGGCATGGCGTTGACAGACCCTCGGGTTGATCTGACCCGTATCGCCCTGTTTGCCCTGCTGGTGGCGTTTGGATCGGCGACCCAGGACATTACGATCGACGCTTACCGGATCGAGGCCGTCGACCGGAACCTGCAGGGAGCCATGGCGGCAACGTACGTGCTCGGCTACCGTCTTGCCATTCTGACGGCAGGTGCGGGGGCCTTGCACCTGGCGGAGACAGCGTCCTGGTCATTGACTTACCTCGTGATGGCAGGCCTGATGAGCATCGGCATGGTCACGACGCTGATTATCAACGAACCGGAACATAGTACCGACCAGCAGACGCGGGCACTGGAGAAACACCTCGAACAAACTATCAGGGTCAATGCAAGCGGTACGCGCTTGGCCAGAGTGGCGGCCTGGTTTTCGGATGCAGTGATCAGCCCCTTCGTGGAGTTCTTCCAGCGCAGCGGGACCATGGCAATCCTGATTCTGCTGCTCGTCGGTGTCTACAAACTCAGTGATATCACCATGGGTGTGATGGCGAATCCGTTCTACCTGGATCTCGGTTTCAGCCTGGGGGACATCGCCAATGTAACCAAGGTATTCGGCTTTTTCATGACCATTGCAGGTGCCGCTATGGGCGGCATACTGGTAGCCCGGTACGGAATTCTGCGTCCGCTGCTTGCCGGTGCCATTCTGATTGCGGCCACCAATCTGTTGTTTGTCTGGCTGGCCGTCAGCGAACCCCGCCTGGTGACGCTTGCGGTCGTAGTCAGTGCCGATAACCTCAGTGGAGGATTTGCCACATCGGCCTTTATCGCGTATCTGTCAAGCCTGACCAATACCTCCTATACAGCCACCCAATACGCGCTGTTCAGCTCTCTGATGACACTCCCGGCGAAATTTCTCGGTGGGTTTGCCGGCTGGGTGGTCGACACGGCCGGCTATGCCAGCTTCTTTCTCTATGCGGGACTCCTCGGCCTGCCATCCATTCTGCTGGTACTGACCCTGCTGCACCGCCAACCGGTAACTAGGAATGGCAATACTGGCGATGGGCACTGAATATCCGGCGAAATATTGACGGATATTCACCGGAAGAAGATATCCGCTACCAGCACCACAGTGAAAGTATAACTTATTGAATATATTAGTAAATAAGATCTTTCCTACAACAGTGTCAGCCTGACTTCCAGTATATTTTGATTGGTTTATGTAGGCATAATCCCGGCATTCAGCTACATTTAGCCAGTAGGGGGTAGCAGTATGCTGGAGAGACGCTCAAGAGGAGAACGCCGCTGGGGTATGGAGGTTTTATTCCCGCTGGTCGACAGCAAGGGTATCACGGTAATTATCGAGCGGCGCCGGGTATCGGATCGACGCCTCGATAATATCGCGCTGGCAGAACGCATGATGTTATTTTCCGAGATGCTGCCCCTCGATCCGGCACTGAAAAAGAACCATTAGCCATCTGCAGAATGCCAAATTCAATAAATCGCGCCGTCTCCAGCAAGGCAACTTAGAACCCAGAATCCAGTCAGGTCGGCACGGTCTCCACGCTTCCACGCCATCCGGCAGGCTTGTCAGCGCACGTGACGCATACGAGTCACAAGTCATAATCCATGATCAACGGGGCGTGGTCCGAAAAGCGCCGGTCCTTGTAGATGCGCGCGGCCCGCACCGAGCTGGCGATACCGGGAGTAACTACCTGGTAATCGATCCGCCAGCCCACATTTTTTGCCCGGGCCTGGCCGCGATTTGACCACCACGTATACTGATCCGGGCCCTGATTCACAACGCGAAAGGCATCCACGAATCCAGCCGCCCCGAACAGTTCATCCATCCAGGCACGCTCTTCCGGGAGGAAACCGGAGTTTTTCTGATTGCCACGCCAGTTCTTGAGGTCGATATTCTTGTGCGCGATATTCCAGTCGCCACACAGGATATACTCGCGCCGTTTCAGTCTGAGCTTGCGCAGCCAGGGCATAAAACGCTCCAGGAAACCGAACTTGACGAACTGCCTTTCCTCGCTGGAAGATCCGGATGGCAGGTAGAGGGAAACAACACTCAATGCCCCGTAGCATGCCTCGATGTAACGTCCCTCGGCATCCATATCAGGCCAGCCCAGCCCGGTTATAACCTTGTCTGGTTTGCGCCGGCTATAGATGGCCACCCCGCTGTAACCCTTCTTTTCGGCATCATGATAATAGGCATGCCAGCCGCGCGGCCAGAATACCCTGTCTAGCAACTGCTGCACCTGTGCCCTGGTTTCCTGCAAACAAACCACATCGGCCCGCTGGCGTACCATCCATTGGAAAAACCCCTTGTTTGCCGCCGAACGAATACCGTTCACATTGATGGTAATTATGCGCATATTTTCCCCCGCATCGGTACGGCGTGTATGATAGCGGCCCCGATCTGCCAAGACGACCGTCATTCAGCCATGCAAGACTATCAGCACGAGTTTATTGATTTTGCCATCAATGCCGGAGTAATGCGCTTCGGAGATTTCACACTCAAATCGGGGCGCGTCAGTCCTTACTTCTTCAATGCCGGCCTGTTCAATACCGGTGAACAGCTGGCAAGGCTGGGACGCTTTTATGCCCGGGCCATTGTTGACAGCAATCTCGAGTTTGACGTTCTGTTCGGACCCGCCTACAAGGGTATACCCCTGGCCACGGCCGCCGGCATCGCGCTGGCGGATCATCACAGCCGTAACATCCCCTGGTGCTTTAACCGCAAGGAAACCAAGGATCATGGCGAGGGTGGAAATCTGGTCGGGGCCGGCCTCCACGGCAAGGTACTGATTATCGATGATGTCATCACGGCCGGTACCGCAATTCTCGAAGCTGTGGACATTATAGAGTCCACCGGGGCAATACTCGCCGGCGTGGTAATTGCCCTCGACCGACAGGAGCGTGGCCGGGGCGAGCAATCGGCAATCCAGGAAGTTGAGGCGACTTTCGGCATTCCCGTCATCAGCATTGTAAAACTCGGGCACCTGCTGCAGTACCTGCAGGAAAAACCGGGGCACAATGAAGATATGCAGAAAATTCTGGCTTACCGGGAACGCTACGGGATTCAATAATACTGTCCCGGGCACGTAACCATGCTCACTGTGGTGAGCGCTCACCCCAGTATCAATTTCACACCCACCAGCAGTGTCACCAGTTCGAAGGCCCGCTTGATCCAGCGGTTACCGGATTTGATGGCCAGGTGCGCGCCCAGATAGCCGCCGAGCAATGACCCCAGCAGGAGGGCCGGTAGCCAGGCCCAGCGGATATCACCGAGAATGCCCAGTGTCAGGGCGCCGGCGCTGTTCCAGAACACCCCCACCAGTATCAGGGTATAGGCGATGGCCCGCCGGTAATCCAGGCCAAACCAGCGCACCAGCCACAGAGTCACGAACAGGCCGGTGCCGGATGTCAGAGAGCCGTTCAGCACGCCAATGCCGGACAGGACCACCCCCCCGACCAGAATACCGCGACGATCCCGGTTCATGGGCAGGACGCGTTGACCCAACCCCGGATTCAGCCAGGAATAGACGCCCAGTCCCGCGGTCAGCCCCCCCAACGCCACTTCGGCCGCCCGCTCCGGTACCTGCAGGATAATATTGGCTCCGAGTACGACACCCGGCAGTCCGAAGGCAAGAATGCAGACCGCCATACGGCTTTCCAGTTTATCTTCCCTCAAGTGGCGAATGGTAGCGCCGATACCCAGAGCAACACTGGCAACCTTGTGAGTTGCAAGGGCAATTGCAAACGGGAGACCCAGAAAGATCAGTGCCGGCAACTGGACAAGACCGGCACCGCCACCGGAAAAGGCCGAGAACAGATTGGCCACCAGCGAGATCAGGAATAAAGTGGCCTGTTCCAGCCCGTTCAATGCGGCTGTCCTGTCAGGTTAAAATTAGGGATATACTTGCCCGGCATTACGATACAGGAATTTTCACACAGTGAGACAGAGCCTCTATATTATCCGCTACCTGATTCTGATGTCGGCATTTGTCACCGGGCCTGCCACCCCGGGGGAACGCACCTTCAAGTGGGTCGATGAAGCAGGAAACATCCATTACGGCGATCGGGTACCGCCGCAATATTCCAATCAGGAACGCAAGGTAATCAACCCGCAGGGGCGCATCGTCAAAATCTATGAGGCCCCAAAGACGCCGGAGCAGAAAGCCGAGGAACAACGGCTGGCGGCCATTGAAGCCGAAGAACAGAAACGCAGAGCGGCGCAGGCCCTGCGTGACCGCACCTTGCTGGCCACCTATTCGAGTGAGCAGCGTCTGGTCATGGCACGCGACGGGAAAATCGTCGCAGTCAAGGCAACCATACAACTCGCCCATGACCGCCTGAAATCCCTGCAGAAGCATATTGTCGAACGCACCGAGGAAGCTGCCGAATACGAACGCAGCGGGAAACCGATCCCGGTAAATTTACAGAACCAGATTGCCAGCATCCGCGAGCAGATTAGCAAGAATGAAGCGTTCGTACTGGACAAACAGAAGGAAATGGTGGTCATCAGGGAACAGTTTGACAGTGATATCCAGCGTTTTCATGAACTGACCTCTGATGAAAAGCCCACCCATACCGAGGAGAAACCGGTCAGACCCGTGGTGCCGGTGATACCCCCAACCGAGATCACGAAAACCCAACCGCCACCCCCCGCCGCCAGACCGGCCAGAATAAAACCCCGGGTGAACCCGGAGATACAGCTCACCCGGCATGATCGTACCCTGCTGGCAACCTATCCCAGCGAAGACCACCTGTTGCGTGCTCGTGACGAAGCCCTCGCCCCGGTTAATTTTTCCCTGCAACAGCTCAACAGCCAGAATGATTCGCTGCAATTACGCCTGGCCAGGCTTTCCGATAATGCGGATGAATACGAGCGCGTCGATGAAATACTCCCGGAAAATCTCGTAGAGGAAATGAAGAATGTGCTGGGGCAGATAAGCCAGAATGAGCAGCTTATCGTACCCAAGCTGGCAGAAAAGAACGAGATAGAGCAGAAGTATGCAGATGACCTGTTCCGTTACCGCGAGCTGACGGTCTACGAATAGTCAGGCACGTATCAGGGTGCCCACACCCTCATCCGTGAACAGCTCCACCAGCACCGCATGCTCAACCCGCCCGTCAACAATGTGGGCGGAATTCACTCCGCTGTTGACGGCAGACAGGGCACAGCCGATTTTCGGCAGCATGCCGCCGTGGATCGTGCCATCTGCAATCAACCGGTCGACATCGCGGGCAGATAACCCGGTCAGCAGATTCTCCTGCTTGTCCAGCAAACCCGGGGTATTGCTCAGCAACATCAGCTTTTCCGCTGCCAGGACTTCGGCCATGCGTCCAGCCACCAGATCGGCATTGATGTTGTAGGAATGCCCGTCATCGCCGACCCCGATCGGTGCGATTACCGGAATGAAGTCACCGTTAACCAGCATGTGTACAATCCCTGGATCGATGCTGGCCACTTCACCCACATGTCCGATATCGATAATTTCCGGGGCATCGAGTTCGGGCAAGTTGCGGGTAATCGTCATCTTGCGGGCATGGATCAGGTCACCATCCTTGCCGGTCAATCCTACTGCACGCCCGCCATGACGCGTTATCAGGTTGACGATTTCCTTGTTGACCAGGCCACCCAGCACCATCTCGACCACATCCATGGTTTCACTGTCGGTAATCCGCATCCCGTCGACAAACCGGGATTCCTTACCGAGTTTCTCCAGTAAACTGCCAATCTGCGGTCCGCCACCGTGCACAACTACCGGATTGATACCCACCAGTTTCATCAGCACCACATCACGTGCAAAACCACTCTTCAAGTCGGCATCCACCATGGCGTTGCCACCATACTTGATAACGACGGTCTTGCCCTGGAAGCGGCGTATATAGGGCATGGCCTCGGTAAGGACATGCGCTACGTTTCTGGCAGATTCACTCGTGAGGGACATGGTCCTGTTACCACCGGTTAGTTCAGTCGACTGATATTACGCGGGTGGCGCCCAAAAGGCATCTCGAAAAACCGCCAATCTCCCGGCAGGTTGTCGACACCACATCAGGCATTCGCAAAGCAAGGGAAGAGCCCTGTTTATGTCACGACTCCCGGGAATTGCAATCCGGCCGTCTACGCCCGGCGCGGTGTCTGCGTAGTTTCAACCGTCGGCTAACCCGGGCTAGAAAGGCAGCGACAACCCGGGCTCTACCTGCAGCATAACGCGACGAAATTCCCCCATGATGTGCGCCATGGCTGCCTCGTTATCGGCCTCGAAACGCAGCACCAGCACCGGGGTGGTATTGGATGCACGCACCAGGCCCCAGCCATCCTCGAAATCGGCCCGCAAACCGTCTATCGTAGAGGTTTCTGCGCCTTCGAAGTGCGCACTGGCCAGCAGGCGGTCAATAAATGCCGGCGGCTCACCTTCACGCATGGCGACATTCAGTTCCGGCGTATTCACACTATCCGGCAGACTGTTGAATACCGCGCTCGCCGGGCGATCGTCCCTGCCCAGGATTTCCAGCAAGCGTGCGGCAGCATACAGACCATCGTCGAAACCGTACCAGCGTTCCTTGAAAAAGATATGCCCGCTCATCTCTCCGGCCAGCAGCGCACCGGTCTCTTTCATTTTTGCCTTGATAAATGAATGCCCGGTCTTCCACATCAACGGCTGGCCGCCATGTTCACGAATAATACTGTCGAGATTGCGTGAGCACTTTACGTCATAGATGATCTGGCCACCGGGATTTCTCTCCAGAACATCCGCGGCAAACAGCATGAGCGCCCGATCCGGCCACACGACATTGCCTTCGGTGGTGACCACACCCAGGCGGTCACCGTCTCCGTCGAAGGCCAGCCCGACATCCGCCTGCAGCTCCCTGACGATGCTGATCAGACCCTCAAGATTTTCGGTTTTGCTCGGATCCGGGTGGTGGTTCGGAAAATTTCCGTCAACTTCGCAGAACAGCTCGGTAACCTCGCAACCGACTTCCCGCAACAGCCGCGGCACCACCTCCCCGGCCACACCGTTACCACAATCGACCACCACTTTCAGTGGCCGCGCGACGGTTACATCGGCGCGGATGCGCTCTATATAATCCGGCACTACATTGATGTGCTCGACGCTGCCCTGACCGGATATGAAATTTGCATCATCGATGCGCTCACGCAGATATTGAATTGCTTTACCCGCAAGCGTCTCGCCGTCGATCACAATCTTCAGCCCGTTGTACTCCGGTGGATTGTGGCTGCCGGTAACAATCACACCGGTATGAGTGTCGAGATAATGGGTGGCAAAATAAAGCACCGGCGTTGGTACACAACCGATGTCTTTCACTTCGCATCCGCACTCGGTCAGCCCCGCAATCAATGCCTCGGACAGTGCCGGTCCAGACAGACGCCCGTCACGGCCGACAACCACTGCCTGCCGCCCTCTCTGGATGGCCTCACTGCCAATAGCACGTCCGATCAATCTGACGGTTTCTGTCGTCAATGTCCGGTTCACGACCCCGCGTATGTCATAGGCGCGGAATATCGATGCATCGACCCTGGTCGTCTCTGTATCCATCTTCTTGATGTCCAGCGGGTCCTCTTCCAGAACCAGACTGTCAGGATTCAGGGTGTCAAAATCATTCATCGGGACATCGCCCTCCACGGTCGCAGTTCCGTAATCCTTATCCTGCTCCCGCTCCACACCGGGGCCCGTTTCCCGGGAGCGATGTCCGCCGGCGATGCGTGTCATGAAATCCAGGGTCTCCTGCATCTCGATCAGCCCGGATGGATATTCCCGGCCGACCTGATTGTCACGGTAATCCTTGATCAGGGTCACGAGACTGATCTGGTCCTGACGCAAGGCCATATGAATACGCTTGAACAGCACCAGCGTCAGGAACACCATGGCACCCGCCACGAGGATGCTGGCCACCATCACCCACACACCCAGCTTGCCCAGAAATACCAGGCTGCTGTTTGCCGGCCAGTAGGCAACCTGCCAGCGACTGCCCTCAATCGTACGTACAGCCGCGGGCCCGCCGTTTTTGTATGCCGGATCTCCATGGCTGGCTACGGCTACCGGGGCGCCCTTGGATCCGGTTTGTTGCAATTCGACATAGCCACCCATGTGCTGCACACCGCCCAGCACCTTCTGGAGGATCTCCCCCGGCAGTGACAGCATGATATGGCCGACTACCCCGGTGCCCGCAGGATCCATCACGCGCCGTACGATATTGATGTGCTGCTGCGGAGTATTAAACAGATGCACCTCGGCGAGCGGAGCTTCTTCACTGGTTTCGGCCGCACGCATCTGTGCAAGCGCCGCATAACCCAGTGGCGGCGATACCTCATCATTGGTTTCCTCGATACCGGGAGGCAGCAGTTGCAGGTTAATGGCCTGCGGGAAGGAATAACCAAGCGATTGTTCCCGCTCCTGCAGTGCAGTCCGGGTCCCGACCATCAACAGCACAGCGATATCGGGGTCCTTGGCCAGCATAGCCATGCTGGAATTGTACAGGTCCACCATGGTGGACACGCGCGCAGCAACCTGTTCGGTTGTCTTGTTGATGTCCTGTTCGATGGCACGCGTGATATAGAACGACATGAACTGGAAGATAAACAGTGCCAGCAGTGCCGTCAGCAAGACTTCCGCAACCAGCATCTGGAAGCGGATCCTGCCCAGGCTCACCTGCGCTTCACCGCCGGCCGATACGGCCCTTGCGGTGGGTGTTGGCTTGTCTTGTTTGCCGCCAGCCTGCTTGCGACCGGGGAATCCGGGTAACGGGAATTTCATACTTATCCTGGCTTGCCTTGGTCCATGCAGATTATCGGCACTCAGCCTCTATCATAAAGCTATTCTGGGAAGACTAGTGTCGCCCGGTATGACCAAAACCACCTGCCCCTCGCCGGGTGGCGGTAAATTCATGCACCACCTCAAAATCAGCATGCACCACGGGTACAATCACCATTTGGGCGATACGTTCGCCAGGCTCGACGGTAAAGGGTTCACTTCCCCGGTTCCAGCAGGAGATATACACCTGGCCCTGGTAATCGGAATCGATCAGACCCACCAGATTGCCGAGTACCACGCCATGCTTGTGGCCGAGTCCGGAGCGCGGCAACAGCATTGCCGCCAGCCCCGGTTCCTCGAGGTGTATCGCCATGCCGCTGGGAATCAGCTCCGTATCGCCCGGCAGGATCTCGAGCGGTGCATCCACACAGGCACGCAGATCCATGCCGGCCGCGCCGTCCGAAGCATAATGCGGCAGGGGGAACTCCTTACCCAGTCGCGTATCGAGTATCTTAACCTGAATCTTGTGCATGCAGTGGTATCACCATGTCGTTGCTGTGTATGGCGTAATAGCGTTGCGCGACCAATGCGAGTAATTGGCGGGCCAGACGGGTCTTGCGGGTACGCTCGAGCTGCGCCGACCCGCCTTCCCAGAAGACCTGCAGCGCATTGTCATCCGCATCGAAGCCCAGTCCCGGTCCAACCCGGTTGGCAGCAATCATATCCACCGACTTGGCACGCAGCTTGAAGCGTGCATTGGTCTCAACGGATCCGGTTTCGGCGGCAAACCCGACGGTGAACGGTCCGGAATCCAATGCGGCCACGGCCGCCAGTATATCCGGGTTGCGTACCAGCAAAAGCTGCATCTCCGGACCGGTTTTCTTGAGCTTCTGTCCTGCCACACGCTGCGGTCGGTAATCCGCAACCGCGGCAGCGGCAATAAAGATGTCGCTTGTGCCGGCATGTTCCATTACCGCCTGGTGCATTTGCTCCGCCGTCTCGACATTAATACACACGACCCGGTCTGGTGGCGGCAGTGCCACGGGACCGGACACCAGAGTAACCTGCGCACCGGCCTCTGCGGCAGCGACGGCAATGGCATAACCCATTTTTCCGGAACTGCGGTTGCTGAGATAGCGTACCGGGTCGATGGCTTCGCGTGTCGGTCCAGCCGTCACCAGCATCCGGCAACCGGCCAGCAGCTCACCCCGGAACAGTTCCACCAGTTGCTGTACCAGGGCAGCGGGTTCCAGCATGCGTCCCGGCCCGACTTCCCCGCAGGCCTGACTGCCTTCCGCCGGACCGAGTATCCTGATAGCGCGGTCACGCAGTGTGGCAACATTATCCCGGGTAGCGGGATTTTCCCACATGGCGCGGTTCATGGCCGGTGCGACGGCAAGGGGCGACTCGCCGACCAGGCAGACGGTCGCCAGCAAATCATCAGCCCGCCCGTGCACCAGGCGTGCGAGGAAATCCGCCGTGGCCGGCGCAACCAGTACCGCATCCGCCCAGCGTGCCAGCTCGATATGGCCCATGGCGGCTTCGGCCCCGGGGTTCAACAGATCGGTATGCACCGCCTGACCCGAAAGTGCCTGCAGGGTCAGCGGCGTTATGAATTCCGATGCGGCAGCGGTCATCACCACCCGCACGACAGCCTCCTGCTCGCGCAGACGCCGTACCAGATCCGCGCTTTTGTAGGCCGCGATACCGCCGGTCACGCCCAGCAGGATATGTTTTCCGGATAGTGGTCCCATGCCGGGAAGTGTAACAAAAGATCGGCACAGGCGGACATGCTCCGGTTCTCGGAATGGCATACAATATGACATCCAGCGGAGACAACAGGGAGGTTGTCATGGTAACGATCCGGGACTGGCCGGCCGGTGAGCGGCCGCGTGAAAAACTGCTCGCCCGCGGCCCCGCGGCGCTCTCCGATGCCGAACTGCTCGCCATATTCCTGCGCAGCGGTACGCACGGGAAAACCGCCGTCGACCTGGCCCGGGAACTGTTACTGGCCTGGGGCGGCCTGCGTCCCCTGCTGGAAGCGGAACGCAGGCGGTTCTGCGCCATGCACGGCCTGGGCGAGGCCAAATACGCCCAGTTGCAGGCCGTGCTGGAGATGGCACGCCGCCACCTGCGGGAGCAGCTGCAGCGTGAAGCTATCCTGGACAATCCGGATACCACGCGGCGTTATCTCATCAGCCACCTGCGCCATCACCAGCACGAGGTGTTCGCCTGTCTGTTTCTGGATAACCGGCACCGTATCATCTGCTTCGAGGAGCTGTTTCGCGGCACCATTGACGGCGCCAGCGTGCATCCGCGTGAAGTAGTCAAACGTGCCCTGTACCACAATGCCGCCGCCGTCATCCTGGCCCATAATCACCCGTCAGGGGTTGCCGAACCCAGCCGGGCCGACCTGCAGATCACACAGCGTCTGGTCGAGGCCCTGGCGCTGGTGGATATCCGGGTACTCGATCACCTGGTGGTCGGTGACGGAAACGGCGTCTCACTGGCGGAGCGCGGCCAGCTGTAACTCACGTCAGGCAGGCTGCGTCAGTAGCCGATGGCTTGCGGGACTGGTCTTGTAGATAACCGTTAATCGCCATTCAGTGCGGCACGGTTTGCGCCAGCGGACGGAACTGCAGGGTATAGAACATCTCCAGGTAGCGCTGTGTCTCCGCCCGCTCCAGGTCGGTGACATAGCGCCAGAATCCGTAGACGCGCGACAGCGTCATCAGGCGCTCCGCGTAACCCTTCCATGTATAGCGGCTGTTCACCCGCGCCAGGGCGCCATGCGAGATGCGCTCCCATTCACGGGGATCTTTCTGGCAGCGGACAAAAAAATCCGCCATGTGCAGGGCAGCCTTGTCGCCGTGATTGGGATCGATATGGAAACCGGAGATGCCATCCTCGATGATCTCCATCGGGCCGCCAAAACGGGTCGCGAAGGTAGGCAGGCCGGTACTCATTGCCTCGATCACCGTGAGGCCGAACGCCTCGAACAGGGCCGGCTGTACGAAGGCCCCGCCCTGATCGGCGATGACGCGGTACAACTCACCGGCAAAGCCCTTTTCCAGGTACATCCCCAGCCAGCGGATCTGGCCATCGAGGGTGTATTCATCCATCAGACGGTGCGTGTGTTCGATCTGGGCACGTTCCTCGGTGCCACTGGCATGGTCCGGATTGATGTGTCCCGCAACAATCAGCAGATTCGCCGCGGCACGCAATTCCGGACTCTTCGCGTACCATTCCACCAGACCGGCAATGTTCTTGATCTGGTCCATGCGCGCCATGGTAAACAGGATGGGTTTACCGCGTTCTTCCAGCACACCCCGAATGTCATGCCGGCTCTCCCGGCCGAACAGCAAGTCTTCGAACTCCCCGGACAGATGGCTCAGGCGACGCCCGGACGCGGTGTACGGAAAATACACCTCGGGGTCCGCCCCGGGTGACACGATATTGAATTTCGGGTCGAAGACATCGATGCCGTGCACCACCCGGTACAGTCCCGGCATGGTATAGGCGTGGTGTGCCTCGTACTGACCTACACTGTCCGCTGTACCCGCGATCTCCTGGTAGGTGGAGGTGATGATGAAATCCGCCTTGTTCATCGCAATGAGATCGGCCGTGAACTGGCAGGAGAAATGATACCTGTCCTCATTGGACTTCCAGTAAAGGTCTGAATACAGATACTTGGTCTTCTCCAGGGCATGCGCGATATTGCATTGCGTCACGCCGAGCCGCTGCGACATGATGGAGGCCACCAGATTACCATCCGAATAGTTCCCGATGATCAGATCCGGGCGCCCGCCGAGTTCGGCCAGCACTTCCCGCTCGGCATCGATGCTGAAGCGTTCCAGATAGGGCCAGATCTCGAAGCGGGAAATCCACTGCGGTACGGCTTCACCGGCTTCGTTGAGAAACGGCACGCGCAGAATCCGCGCATTGCTGGTCCCGGTTATCGACTCGATTCGCTGGTCGCACGCGGTACCATCGGCCTCCGGGATCAAGCGGGTCACGACCAGGATCTGCGGCTCGATATCCAGACCCTGTTCCGCCAGGCGATGATGCATTTCCTGCTCCAGGGCGCGCACCTGGTCCAGGATGTAGACCACCTGCCCGCCGGTGTCGGGACGCCCCAGCACATCGGACTGCCCGAACCAGCCGTGTGGCGAAAGAATGACAATGGAGAAGATCATCGGGATGCGCGCAAGGAATTTTTCCAGGTTGTCCGGTGATGGCGCCTCGAGAATTTCCAGCAGCAACTGCATGGTATCGCGCATCCGAACGGCGTCCTTGCCCCAGCCGGGCTCGAAACCCATAATACGCAGGTCCGAACATACCTGGTTGAAGTCCGCCGTCGGCTCCACGTCCTGCAGATAGTCATCCGCCGCACGCAGTGTCGCACGCAGTCCGGGCACTTCCCTGATCCGCTCGTTCAGCATCAGCTGCTGCTTCCGGTAACTATGCACACTCAGAAAATCCAGCAGTCGCTTGTCGCCCTTGCCCAGTTCCTCGAACAGGCGACTGGAAAGTCGCCGGTTCAGGAATTCCACGCCGCGACCGATCGAGCGAGACTCTTTCATTTTGGCGAATTCCCGGGAGAATGGCTCCAGATCGATCTCCAGCGGCCAGGTGCTGTTATCCTTGCTACCATCCACCAGGCGTTCCTTGAAATACAGGAATTTGCTGACACTAATCCGTTCCAGGCTCATGGTGTCCACATGAATCCGCAAATGTTCCCAGCGACCGACGCGTACCCGCAGTGCCAGATAGATCCAGGCGGCATCCACGGCCGCTTCCTGTGCCCGTCCCAGGAGCTTGTCCAACGGGGAACCCCGCAAACCGGCACCATTCGCGTCCTCACACAGTGCCGAAAAAACATCGTGGATGTCACTGCTCAACAAAAACGTGCGCCCCACGCCCTGCAGACGATGGCATACCCGGTGCGCCTGCCGCCGCTCCTGCTGTATATAGCTGGCAAGCGTTTCAAAAAAATCGTCATCCAGCGTCACGCCAGCGCCCATTGATCGATAAATGGCTTATAGAATTCGGGATCACTGACCGTGGCACCGCGAATACCCACAACGGCCGAGGCGAATGCCTGGGCACGTTCCAGCACCAGTGGCAGCGCCCAGTCACGCAACAACCCGAGTGTTATTACGCTGGTGAAAGCATCACCCGCGCCTACGGTGTCGACAATCCCGGCCTGCACTGAGGGGACCACCGGGAGTTCCTCTCCGCTGGCCGTCAGTGCAAGGGCCCCGGCGGCACCCCTGGTCACGATCAACAGTTCGGGAGAATAGGTTTGCCGGAAGTAGCGCATCCGCGCCGGCAAGCCCTGCTCTTGCGGTACCAGCACTGCGAGTTCGTGCTCGTTCAGCTTGACCCAGCGGGCGCCCTCCAGGAGCGCCAGAATGGAATCACGCTGCCACCACGGGTCGCGCAGGTTTACGTCCACCAGCACCTGCAGCTCGTGGCCCGCCTTCAGTTCCTGCAACGCATGTCGCGACACCGCATTGCGCAAGGCAAGACTGCCGTGGTAGAGCAACGCCCCATCGGGCAGCGGTGGCATGGCGCTGGCATCGATAAAATCGTAGGCCTGATCGGCGACGATATTGAAATGCGGCTCGCCGTTGTCGATCGCAATATCCACCTTGCCCGTTGGGCGGGAGGAATCCAGCTGGAGGCCGGAAGTGTCCATCTCCCAGGAGTGCATGGTATCGCGAATCCTGTGACCCAGGGCATCATCACCGACCCGGGAAATAAACAATGGCGCCATGCCAAAGGCCTGCAGATGCCAGGCGACATTGAATGGCGCACCCCCGAGCACCACGCTGCCATCGGGAAAACAGTCATACAGGACTTCACCGAACACCACCGGACGTTGCCGGGCACCGTTATTCATACTGCATCACCTCTTCCGGTTCCAGCCACGCTACTGCCTGCGGCATAAAATGGGACAGGCCTTCCGGCACCCCGACACAGTAATTGCCGTTGATGCCGGGTAACCCGCCCCTGACAATGCAGAGCGCATCGGTATGTGACAACCCCGCCCTGTCCGGTGTAATTTCCGCCACCCATTCGTCCCACGGGCGCCAGTCGGTGGCAGTTATCTCATAGATCGTGGTACCGACATCGTCGATCACGAAATCCGGGCGGGGGAGGCGATAATTTATCATGGCCTGTACCACCAGGCCCCGATGCCTGCCGCTCACATACGCCAGCGGCACTTCCGGGCGGGATACGATACTGGCAAAACGCTCCCTGACATCGGCAGATTCGGCTTGCGGGCCGTTTGGCAACAGGGTCCGGTCCAGATCGGAACACAGCAGCAGGTCGTTGGTCATGCAGAGGCTGCAGTGCAGGTATCGAAAAAATTATAATGATCAATTGCCTCCATAATGCCGGCGGCAAACGGCTGTTTCGCGAAATAGATCCGCTCGGCATCGACCAGCGCAGACAGCTCTTCGTGGTGCCGATTGGCCACCACCACGGCCATGGTATTGCCGCGCATCATATCCTCATCGGCACCGGAACCACCCGCGGCGAGGATGTGTTCCAGCGGAATATCCCACTGACTGGCAAACCAGCGCAGGGCAAAACCCTTGGATGCGCGGACCGGCAGGACATCCAGAAACTGGCCGAAGGACAAAAAGATGTTTACCGCCTGATCATGCTTGTGCAGCAGACTGTTGATCTCGTCCAGGCTCGGAGCCACGGCCGGATCGATGTAATAACTGATCTTGTATCGGCTTTGCTCGATTTTCGGCTGCAGGGCGATACCCGGCAAATCGGCAATAATTCGCTTGACTGCCCGGGTATTCCACAGGTGATCTATATGTTCCGTCCAGGCATGGTCAGCCGTGAGGCGGGGGGCATAGTGGATTTGTGTACCCAGGCTGGTGATCAGTATGTCGGGCTGTGGAATACCGAATTGCTTCATCACCCGCAGTGCGGTATCGAGACGCCGCCCTGTGGCAATGCCGAAGGTGGCACATTTGCGATTATCCCGCACGACCTTGATAAAGGTCGCCAGGGACCGGGGGTCGCCCAGCAGGTTCTGGTCCAGATCGGAAAAAATCGCCCGGTCGTTATACAGCGAGGGCCGCCGCAGCGGCTCCCGGCGCACAGAGGCGCTCGCCCGCGCCGCAATGGGTTTCACCTCACTGAGATAATGCTTGACATGCGCCTCCCACGAGTAGTGGCGGCGCACACCCTGCAGGCCGTTGCTTGCCAGCGATCGCCAGATTTGTGCATCGCTCAGGATCTTCAGCAGCGCCTTTGCCATGTCGGACTTGTCCAGGGGATCAATCAGATAACCGTTCCTGCAATTGCCGGTGATATCCCGCGGCCCGCCATCTTCCGTCGCCACCACCGGCAGGCCGCTGGCCGCCGCCTCGATCAGTGTCAGCCCGAACGGCTCGGTCAGGGCGGGATTGATGAAGACTCCCGACGAGGCAGCGGCCAGCCGGTACAGGTTCGCCACGTCCTCCAGTTTATGCTGTTTCGGGTAGGCGACCTTGCCATAGAGGTCATGATGATCGATGCTCAGCAGGAGGTCGGTCAATACCTCCTGCGCACCCTCGTCCATATCCCGGATATCCTCGCGGATGCCGGCGACAATCACCAGATTGGCGGCCCGTTGCAGCGCCGCGGATTCGCCGTAGGCTTCCAGCAGGGTGGAGATGTTCTTGCGGGCATCGGGCCGGGACAGCGCCAGGATCATCGGCTTGCCAGGCTCGGCAAGAAAGCGACTCAACTCCCGGGAGATTGCGCTGTCCTGTTCGCTGCCATCTGGCGGAAAGAAGTATGCCAGTTCCGTACCCGGCGGGATGACCCGCATCCGGTGCGGGTTGTAATAATCATAGAGGCCGTATTGTTCCTCGATTTCCTGGTGGGTACTGGTAATGACCAGTTCCGCCGTGCCGAGGGCTTCCTCCTCGGCCTCGATGCGGCGTGTCATATGGTAGCGTTGCTCGGTTTCCTCCCGATTCAGGCCACTGGCCAGCAGGCGTCGCCGTTTGACCCGGCCCAGCGAGTGGCCGGTATGCACCAGTGGCACTCCCAGCATGCTGGACAGGCGAACACCGACATAACCGGCATCCGCATAGTGGCTGTGGATGATGTCCGGCACGATTTTCTGTTCGTGCAGGAAGTGCGCTGTATTATCGGTAAAGGTATCCAGACAGTCCCACAGTTGTTCCTTGGGAATGTAGGCATCCTCGCCACATTCGATGCGACGGATAGTAACCTTGTCGGTGAGCCGTTCCTCACGGCGCGAGTAATCCACACTGACCCCGGAATCCACCACCCGCCGGGTGAGCAGGTCAACCCGGCCCACGTCCTCGTGGTTGCCCAGGGCGCGGGCAAGCTCCACGACATAGCGGGTCTGGCCGCCGGTATCCGCGTCACGGCCCAGCTCCAGGTGGTGTCCACGGATCAGACCATGAATACTGATGAGGAGTATGTGCAGTTTTCCCTTCTCGGGCAGCATGTCTTTTCAAGACTCCGTCTACTGGTTGGCATGGCAAGGTGCAGTGATCCGCATCCTAACAATATTTCCTTTTATATTCAATATTATACAACCCAGCTCACGCACGACTCCGGCAGTCCTGACTTGCAGTCGCGCCTACAAACTGCTATAAAAGCGCGCTGATTTTCTACACTAATGCACCATCGTGCTGTTATACAGGAATACCGGTCATGTCCAGAGTCTGTCAGGTCACGGGAAAACGCCCGCAAAGCGGTAACAATGTTTCCCACGCCAATAACAAAACGCGGCGGCGTTTTCTGCCTAATCTGCACCAGCACCGCTTCTGGGTGGAAGCCGAGAAACGCTTTGTGAAACTGCGTGTGTCATCCAAGGGACTGCGCATCATCGACAAGCTGGGGATCGATACCGTACTGGCCGATATGCGCAGCCGCGGCGAGAAGTTTTAGGAGAAAACCATATGCGTGACAAGATCAAGCTCGTCTCAAGCGCCGGTACCGGTCACTACTACACCACGACCAAGAACAAGCGCAACATGCCGGAAAAGATGGAAATCAGGAAATTCGATCCCGTGGTCCGCAAGCACGTGTTATACAAGGAAGCCAAGATCAAGTAACCGCAACAGGATCTGGATACCGTAAAAACCCGGCGCTGCCGGGTTTTTCATTGCCCGGCCGGTAATTGCCGGGAGGCAACCGCCGGGCTTCAGGGAAGCACCCGGTAGGGGTGGTAACCATAGTATTTGGGCCGGGAGTCCAGCCTGACATGCAGCCAGGAGATACCCATACCCGCCGTGCTGAGCCATAGCGGCTCGCTGCCGAGTCGCTGCACCATCGCCTGCCCGACCCTGTGCCACAAGGCATGATTTTGTGACCGGGGGGCGTGCCGGGTGAAGGCCGCGAGGTGGCTGTAGGCTGATACCGAACCACGCGGACAGGGCACCACGAGGAAGGCATCATTACCCAGGTTCGGAAATGTCACTATCTCAGCGCGCGCGCCGGCAGCTGCAAAATAGGCCGCGAATGCCCTTTCATCCGGGGGCACGACAAGCCCGGGGCTGTCGAGCAGCACAAATTCGAACGGCCGCTGCGCGGTCACCAGGGTCACCGGTGGTGTTTCCCAGCGCAAGGCGTCATACGGTGCAGCAGCTAACAGCGAGATAAAAAACGCGCGGAACACGGCATCCTGTTGCCACCGGTCGAGGACCTCGAGGTACGCGAGCGCATCGCCGTGCCGCATGATCGAGACTTTCCGGACGCGACCGTGGTCGGTTATTTCTGTACTGGCCTCAAACATCACCGGTGAAATCGCTGGACCGGTCACCTGAAGCCGACGGCCGGATAAATTCAGTGCACAGGAACTGTCTCCGGCAACGTCCAGGAAGTGGCCGACAGATCATGGTCTTGAATGGTGCTTGAAGAACGCCCAGATCACTTCGCTTGCCTGTATCACGGAATCGGGATCGTCGCCCCGGCGCCAACCCCGCTGGCCGCCCGGCCAGGCGTGCCCGAAGCCCTTCAGCGTGTACAGGACAACCTCGGCACCGCCATTGCAGTCGGTCCACTCGTCGATGGAGAGCGATGCGTCTTCGACCTGCCGGAAATGTCGGGTACACCCGTTATGCCGGACCCAGAAGTCCATGGTATCCGTTAGGGCGCGATCGGTCCGGTCATGGCGGCAATCGGCATTCCGGATCGGTTTGCCACCGGAGTAGCGCACGTGCTCATCCGCGGTGCCGTGTACGGCAAGGACCGGCAGGACAGTCCCCGGCGTGCACGCCACGTTCATCGCGCCTGCGATCACGGCAACTGCCGCAATGCGGTCGGAAAGTTCACAGCCAAGCCGATAGCTCATCATGCCCCCGTTGGACATGCCGCTTACGTAAACCCTCTTGGTATCAATCGCATAGTATAGCGGCAGGCGCTCGATCAGGGCCCGGATGAAATCGACGTCCGCAATCTGCCGGTCCAGGGCATAGCCGCAGCAGTTACCGGCATTCCAGGTCAGGAGCGTTCTCTTGAAACGGCCCGAACCGTTCGGATACACCACCAGGAAGCCTTCGCGATCCGCAACCGCATTCATGCCACTCATACGACTGGCGGTGGCGGCATTGCCGCCACCGCCGTGCATCACCAGTACCAGCGGGCGCTTCCCCGGAGGCAGGCTGTCGGGAATATGCAGCAGGTAGGTTCTTTGCCGATCCTCGTGATCGAAGACCCCGGTATGATCTGCGGCCTGTGTAGCCACCGGGAGCGAAAGCGCGATGGCCAGAAAAATGCACGCTGGTTCATATCCATGAATCATTAACAACGCACTCGTTCACACCCGGGCAAAACAGGGAACCAGGCTTTTATTGCGGAGATGGGCGAATCATTGTGAGAAAGGGTAAACCATGGGGACATCCTGGTTCGTTGAGTTACCCCACTCCATTTCACCCGGTTGTGTGGGGTGTAAAACCAGAACGTCCCCATTTTTCCATTCATTATTCAAACCGTCATTTGCCAGAAGTACTATAGTAAGACGTTCTTTAACGTCGTACTGGTGTCTTACCGCTGCGACATAACTGCTCATATTTTTTCCGTTCACTACGCTGCAAAACGATTGATACAGGTGCCCCCATGACAAGCTCATTCCAGTTGTGTTTGCCAGCTGAAGTTATACTATATTTGCAGTGCTTATTCGTTACACTGCACTAGCCAATGAACGACAGGTTGCAGCTGCCACCCAGAACCAGGCACTGTATGCATTGGATTTCCTCTACAAGCAGGTTCCCGGTCAACCCCTGGGAGCGTTGCATGGTGTTACCCGTGCCAGGCGGCCAAAGCGCCTCCCCGTGGTGCTGTCATGGCAGGAGGTGATGCGCCTTATGTCACAGCTTATCAGACAGTATCTATTGATTACTGAAGCAACCCGTTAGAGTGCTTGATCGCTAACGGGTACCGGACAGGCCGGCAATCACGCAACCGTTGTATTTATACCGGAAACCGGCCGTCAGGCCGGCAGGAAATCGATCGGGTAGGTCAGGGTGACTTCACTCACGTCCTTGGCACCGAAATCGAACAGCTTTACGCGCCGGGAAATCTTCTGCCCGAGAGCCGCGTCATGCAGTTCGCTGGAGACCAGTTCACACAGGGTAACCTTCCCGGAAGGAGCGATGGTCAGACGCAGGACGACCTTACCCTGCAAGGTCGGGTCCTGGCGCAATGCACGGTTGTAGACGCTGTAGATGGCGCCCTTGTTGCGGTCGAAGACCATCTGGATTTCCTCGATACTGCGTCCCGCCTGGCGGTCGCCCTTACCGGTACTGCCGGCGCTGCCGGCACGACCGCCGGTGGTGGTGCTTGCCGGGCTGTGCACCTGCGTCGTGGCGCGGGTTGCCAGCGTGCCGCCACCGGTGTTGCGGCTGAGGCTGGCCGTGTTAATGCCGTCACTGCCGCGCGTGGTGCCCGCCGTCAGGATAGCGCGCTCGGTCTTGCGGGCCTGGCCACCGGCCTGTGACAGGGCGCGCGTCTGCCGCAGACTGGTCGCCGTGGTATTCTGGCGCAGGTCCTGCAAGGTGTCCTTCAGCGCGAGCAGGCCGGACTGCTCCGCCTGCTGGCGCGCGGAGACTGTCTTCTTGACCGGCGCCGGCTTGCTGACCTTGCGTTGCACCGGTTTTGGCTCCGGTTTCGGAACGGGTTTCGGCTTTGCGACTGGTTTGGAAACCGGCTTCGGCTTGCTGATCACCGGCTCGGGCTTCGCCGGTGGTGGAACCGGTTTTTTTTCCAGTAACAGTTTCACCAGCCGGGGCGGCAGGTCTTCTGCCACCGGCTTGATTATTTCGGGCAACGGCAGGTACGGCATGGCAATTCCCAGCAGCAGGAATACCACCAGGTTGATGCGCAGGATACGCTGAAAGCGCCGTTCATCCTCGGCGGAAAACGACCAGGGCAGGACCGCGTTGCAGGTGCAAGCCACCATGTTCAGCCCTCCTGCAGTGGTTTCTGCAGTACCGCCAGTGAGATGCGACCATAGCCGGCCGCGGTGCAGGTGGCCATGACCTTCTTCAGCAACCGGTAGGGTATTTCCCGGTCTCCCATGATGGTTGCTTCGTGTCGCACGGGATCACCGGTTTCGTCCTTGCGTAGCAGGCGTTCGTGCTGGTCAACCAGGGCCTGCCGCAGCGGTGCAGAGGTGTCGCCACGTTCTGCCAGCAGCGCCGCCACATCGGCCACTACTTTCCCCTGCACCAGGATGTCCCGGGCGGTAACCATCACGACCACAGTCTCGCGCGGCCGTTCCTCGGCGACGGATTCGGGCAGTTCCACCGACTTGAGTGTCGGCAGGACTTCCCCGTCGGAGGAGTTCACCAGCAGAAAGAACACCAGTATGGTGAAGATGTCCATTAGCGATACCAGGTTGATCGCGGACCCCTTGCCGGCACGTTTGTGGTGGCGTTCCATGCGCTGCGCACGGCGCGACATGATCATTACGGCTTCCCCTGACTGGCTACTTTCATACCCGCCGGAGGCGCATCACCGATCGAGATCTCCGGAAACAGCTCCGCAGCCTGCAGTGTCCCGTGCTGCATGACTTTCGCGACCCGCACGCTGTCCATAACCTGCACCACGGTGTCGTAGGGGACATCGGCTTCCAGCAGCAGGGTGGCATCCGGCTTGTCCGGAAAGCGGGCCTTGATCTGCTGCAGCAGTTCGGACAGCTGTTGGTAGTCATGACCGGCAGCCGTCACCGCAATGCGCCGGAACAGGCCGCCCCTGCGGTCACCCACTTCAATACTGTCGGCACGTACGATGATCTCCAGTTCCAGCCGTTGCTTTTCCGCCTGCACCTGTTCATTCGCCACCGGCAGGTTCAGTTCCAGAATAGTGATGCGCGAGAAAACCG
>Ga0210064_1000029_pt1 | contig 63531 bp, 59 predicted proteins | sample Muzzi_CordC_D2_FD_185531 | JGI IMG/M metagenome (GOLD analysis project Ga0210064, IMG submission 185531) | Wetland microbial communities from San Francisco Bay, California, USA, that impact long-term carbon sequestration - Muzzi_CordC_D2 (SPAdes) | ecosystem: Environmental > Aquatic > Marine >... | reverse complement strand
GGCTCCAGCCCGCGCGGTTTTGATTGCAGCGGACTTGTCTACTATGCCTTCCGGGAAACGGGGCTTCGCGTACCCCGAACCACCGGCGCACAACTGCGCCACGCTCAAACGGTACCCCTGTCGCAGATCCTCCCCGGCGACCTGTTGTTTTTCCGCCTGCATTCAAGCAGGGTATCCCATGTCGGCATCTACGTCGGCAATGGCTGGTTTATCCATGCACCGTCGAGGGGCAAACGGGTATCCTATGAATCCATCCAAAACAGCTACTGGAACTCCCGACTGGTGACTGCCGGCCGGTACGACAGACAGACAACTCGAGCGCGAACTGCAACCACAGCGGCCGTGCTGCGCAGGTTACTACCGGCAAGTAGGAGGAGGCGGGATGCATACAAACATTTTCAGACTGGCGGCATGCGTTATCATGCTGTGCATGACGGGTCCCGCGACAGCTGACAAGGCAACGACACCGCTGGCGCCGTGTCCGAACAGTCCCAACTGCGTTTCCAGCCAGGCACCTGAATCCGATCACGAACATTACATTGCGCCCTTCCGTTTCAGTGGCGACCCTGCCGGCGCCTGGCAAAGACTCAAAGCCGCCTTGCTGGCGGAAAAACGCGTTACCATCAAGGTGGAGCAGAGCGACTACCTGCGTGCCGAGATGCGCAGCCTGCTGTTCCGTTTCGTTGATGATATCGAGTTTTTCCTGGCCGCGGACAAGGGCCTGGTTCATGTCCGTTCCGCTTCGCGTGTGGGGTACAGTGACTTCGGCGTGAACCGCAAGCGCGTGGAACGCATCCGCGCCACATTCGACTCGCAGGCGGTCAGATAGTCAGTGTGGAAACAGAAGGCGTCATCAAGTTCAACCTGTGCTATCGCGCAGCTGAGCCGGTTGTGCTGCCCGAACTGGAAGAACTCAACGGGTGGCGCAACCGCCTCTGGCAACTCCGCCTCATCGGACAGGACCCGCGGCGCTACGACGGCTACGGCTTCGGCAATGTCAGCATGCGCTGCGGGCAGCACGATGAGGTACCCGGATCACGCGCATTCCTTATCAGCGGCACACAGACCGGCGCACTGCAGGAACTGGACGATCGTCACTACACGCTGGTGGAAAATTACGACGCCGCCGCCAACCGCGTCGTTGCACATGGGCCGGTAAAGCCTTCATCCGAATCCCTGACACACGGCATACTCTACGACATGGATAACCGGATACAGGCTGTCCTGCACGTGCACTCACCCGACATCTGGCAGGCCGCAGGCACACTGGGGATGCCGATCACCGATGCGGCCGTGGCCTACGGCACACCCGCCATGGCTGCCGAGGTGCAGCGACTGTTCCGGGAGACGGATGTGCTGCGGCAACACATCTTTTCCATGGGCGGACACGAAGACGGCATCGTAGCCTTCGGTCAAACCGTGGCGGAGGCGGGCGCAACACTCATGGCCGCGCTGGCGCTGTCGCAACGCCGGCATCAAACACCACAATAGACAGGGGAAGCCGGTAATGGGGAGTAAATACAGCGAGATAACAGACGAACTTAAAACATTTATCGAAGCACAGAAGCTGTTCTTCGTAGGTACCGCCGCCGCCGCCGGCAGGATCAATGTCTCACCCAAGGGGATGGACAGCCTGCGCGTACTTGGCCGCAACCGCGTCGTCTGGCTGAATCTGACCGGCAGCGGCAACGAGACCGCCGCACATATCCGGGAAATCAACCGCATGACCATGATGTTCTGCGCCTTCGAGGGAAATCCGCTCATTCTGCGACTCTACGGAGATGCCCGGGCCGTACACCGGCATGACGCTGACTGGGAGGCCACCTATGCGCTGTTCAACCCCTTGCCGGGCGCCCGTCAGATATTTGACATTAAGGTCGACCTGGTACAGACCTCCTGCGGCATGGGTGTGCCGCTGTTCGACTATGCGGGAGACAGGGAACAGCTCATCGACTGGGCGGCGCGCAAAGGCGACGCGGGCCTGCAGAAGTACTGGGAAGAGAAAAACCTGACAAGCCTGGACGGCAAGCCCACACACATCATTGGAAACAGCGACTGAGTGTCTAACCCTGCAGTGCCTTGAGAATGAGCAGAAATGCCCAGGTGCCCAGATAGGCACCGACCACCGCGAGCAGGGTCAGCAAGGTCCACAAGTCAAAAGCCTGTTCCTGCTCCCACGTCATTTTCCGGTTATTCACTTTCATGTCATAGAGTCTAGTGACCCGATATGACTGTCTTGCTACGAAGCTATTAGGATTTGATTAGGAAATCGCTGTTTACTTCGTTTATCTCATTGCGACGACTACATGTAGGTACGACTGCGGAAATACAGGTTGGGTTAAACAACATGAAGCCCGACATGGCGGAACAGACGTGGTACCCGCTCGTCGGTCTTTGCAGGTTCGGACCGACAGCGTGCTTCAGATATCGCGTCATTGCGAGCCTGGCGAAGCAATCTCGCAATCAGTGAATCAAGCAGACAACTCCATGGACATATTAACAATCAGGTGCCTGTAGCGGCATTGAATACCGGTTGAAACATGCGGCGATACTGGCTGGGCGTAAGGCCCGTGCAGCGCTTGAACAAGCGCCTGAAGAAGGAGGGATCCTCATAGGAAACCGCCACGCTGATTTCATCCACGGGCAGTTTCCCGGTTTCCAGCAGGCGCTTCGCCTCCTCGATGCGCAGGTTCTGCAGGTATTCTATCAGCGTGCTGCCGGTCGCCGCCTTGAAGCGCCGTTTCAGGGTCCGTTCGGGAATGCCGGCAATTTCGACGACCTGCCTGACAGCATCTGCCTCCAGGTAATGCCCGGCCAGCCATTGCTCACAGGTGCGCACCACGGAATCCGCATGCGGGCTCCTGCGCACCAGCGTGGTGTAGGGCAACTGCCCCTCGCCGTGCCACTTCAGCAGGTATACCTTGGCGATACGCAGTGCCTCGCCCGGACTGCAATGGCGAGAGATGATATGCAGGGCAAGGTCATGCCAGGAAGTTGTGCCGCCCGCGGTGACGATGCGGCCCGCCGCATCGGCGAAAACGAGGTTCGGCTCCGGGCGGAAGCGCACCTTCGGGTAGCGTGTTCTGAAAAGGTCCTGGTAGGCCCAGTGGGAAGTGGCTTCGCAGTTATCGAGCAGGCCGGTCGCTGCCAGCATGATGGCACCGGAACAGGCGGAGTAGAGCGTGCAGCCCTGTTTATAGCTGCGGCGGATCCATTCCAGCAAATCCGGATAGCGTCCCCGGATGTCCTCGTCCGGCCCCAGCCAGAGTTCCGGCAGTATCAGGATGTTGGCCCAGGGATTGTCCATGATCGAGCAATCCGGTGACACCGGGATGCCGTTGCCGCAGGTAAACGCCGCAGCGGTCTGCGCAACGATGCGGACCCGAAAGGGTGCCGGTACAGTTTCCTCCCGCACCAGGGTCTGCCAGATATTCCCCGCCGCCAGCAGCACATCCAGCATGCCGTAGAGCGCGGAGCCTGAAGTCTCAGGCACAGCGACGACCAGCACGTCTAAAGGGGCTCTTTCAGGGCTTGTTATCATGGCGGCCTCAAATGGTGGCACGAATGCCCCGGTAGTGTCCAAAACCCATCTTATGCATTCGCCGGCCGGCGCCTATTGTTTATCTCAAGTCGCAAATAATCTGTCACACGACAGCAGCGACCCACCGAAAAACCCGACCAGCAAGGAGAATCATCATGAATGAGCATATGACAAATACCCAGGCACCGACCACTGCGAACGACGGCACCGTCAACGGCATCCACATGGAGACACTGCAAGGCACCGTGAACGCAATCGAACAGGAGCCCGAACTGGGGAAATGCAAGTTTCGCGCACGCAACCGGTGGCTGGGCGGCAACCACAACTGCACCACAGTTACCGGTTTCTACGGAGCAAAGCAGGAAATCGCCCACAAGCAGCAGTTCGAACTGCATGCCGACGAACCGCCGATACTCGCGGGCCACGACGCGGGTGCCAACCCGGTCGAACACCTGCTGAATGCACTGGCCGCCTGCGTGACCACCAGCATGGTGGCGCATGCCGCGGTTCGCGGCATCCACATCGAGGAACTGGAATCCGAACTTGAAGGCGACATTGACCTGCGCGGATTCCTGGGGCTCGACAGTGAAGTCCCGAAAGGCTTTACCGACATCCGCATCAAGTTCAGGGTCAAGGCCGACGTGGACAACATGGAAAGGCTGAAAAGACTGACTGAGTACTCACCGGTATTCAACACCATCACCCAGGGGGCGAAGGTGGATATTCAGGTGGAACCAAAGTAGGGGACCCTTATCGGCAGCCGACCCGGGCGCGACCTATCTCGCCCGGGCTTGCCGGTCTCGCCGGAAAAATGGAGAGGGGGAGATCAGCGTCAGCGCTCGAGACTCAGGCCGAATTCAAACCTGTCGATTCTGATGCCTTCAGGGAAGGCCTCTCTCAGACGCCGTTCGAACTCCTGGTAGACCTCCGCCTTGTGTTGCTGGACGTCATAATCACGACTCCCAGTATCGATACCTTCCACCTCGACATCCATCTTGAACTCGATATCCGGGGCAATCTGGAAACGTAACCTGTCCATGATGACCTCCTTCTCGTAAATTGAGTGACAAGTAATCCTGTACCGTCATCCTGACCACACGGATTGCATTGAAAGGGTGCGTGGTAGTGACCTCCGACAGGCGCCGCATTGCGCTTCCCGGTTCACGATCCAGACAATGCTTCCATACTATGGATTTTAGTACAGTCGACACTGGCTGGCGGGAGTCAGGAGTGCCATCTCTGCCAAGCTGCATGCCGAGAAAATTCAGTGACCTGCCCATCGATCGCCACATTTGGTGTATAAATGTTCCGAATCACCAGCCGGCATGAGTAAACCTGGAGCCCTATGAAAAATAATTTCCCGGAGGTGGCCTCTGCCGAGGCCATATCGACAAAGCAGAAATTGTTTCTTCGCTATTTCACGGCAATCCTGATCGACCTGGTAGTGCTGAACCTGTTTGCCGAGTACTGGCAACATGTTGTGGTCCAATCATTCACGATTTCGCTGTTTACAGCAGTACTGCTGCAGGTACTGCTCAAACTGACGCTGGTGATTGAACATCGGGTTGCCAACTATTTCAATGCCAAAGAGGGAACAACGGCGAGAGTCATGCGCTTCGTCAGCGCCTGGGCAATCCTGTTTCTGTCCAAGTTCGTGATCCTTGAAGCAGTCAATTTCGCCTTTGGTGACGACATCGTTTTCAGTGGCCCTGTTCATGGCGTCATTGCGTTCATCGTCGTGGTCGTTGTCATGCTGGCTGCCGAGGAGGCCATGGTTCGGTTTTACCGTCGGCTTGTTTGAAAAAAGCAGGGCTATAGGAAGGTAAGAGGGTATTGCTGTGTTCCACAGGAACACAGCATATTTAACATAATATACATTATACGAACTATTGCTTATGCATTATGGGACATAAACCCTGCCTGCTCCTGCCGATTAGTGTATAAATCCGCACATTCATGTAAACGAACACCCTGGACATGCATTACCCGCTTTTTCTGATCGCTCTTGTTGTCTCACTGCTTGCGCCTGTGCAGGCCGACACTTTTATCCTGCCACCGGCGGATGTTGACGTTGTGGGTTTTGTGCAGACGATGACAGCCAGCAGCGAGGAAACCCTGCTGGACATTGCGCGGCGTTACGATTTGGGCCAGAACGAGATCTTGCTGGCCAATCCGAAAGTCGACCGCTGGCTGCCTGCCGATGGTTCCCAGGTTATCCTGCCCAATCGTTTCATACTGCCCGATGCCGAGCGTTTTGGCCTGATCCTGAATCTGCCGGAAATGCGGCTGTATTATTACCCGAAGACGAAACCCGGCGAGACGCCCGTGGTGATTACCCACCCCATCAGCGTGGGCAGGATGGACTGGGAAACACCGCTGGGCATGACGAAGATCGTCAGCAAGCAAAAAGACCCCGAATGGCGTCCACCGCAATCCATCAAGGACGAGCATGAACAGGATGGTGAACCGCTGCCGGACGTCATCCTGGCCGGGCCGGACAATCCGCTGGGGCGCTATGCCATGCGCCTCGGTATTCCCGGCTACCTGATTCACAGCACCAACAAACCCTATGGAGTCGGCATGCGCGTGACCCATGGCTGCATCCGCATGTACCCGGAAGACATTGAAAAGGTGTTTGATGATATTCCCGTAGGCACACCGGTACGCATCGTCAACCAGCCGATCAAGCTTGGCTGGCTGGCCGACTCGCTGTTTATCGAATTGCACCCGCCGCTCGAGGAAGATGAGGAAAAATACGCGGATTACATGCAAAGCACGCTGAACAGCATCGCGGATTTCCTTACGGCAAATAATGACACGCCTGACATCAACGCGGGCCGCACAATCCATCTCAGCGGCCGCGCCCTGCGCCAGGCCGTCGAGGAAAGAAGCGGCATTCCTGTGATTATCACGCGGTAGTTGCCGCACCGCAGGTACAGAAATGACAAAGCCCCCGAAGGGGCTTTGTGCTATTGCCTGTTCCTGTCCAGGCTGAGACAGTCTTACTTGTGCATTGCCTTCTTGAACATGCGGTCGATCTTGGTTTCTGTCTCTTCAGAGGTTGCCTTGGCTTCATTGGCCGTGACATTGGCCTGCTCTGCCAGCGCCTTGGCCTGAGCAGCCTCAGTCCTGGCGGCGCTGGCTTCCGCGCTGGCGGCGTCAACATCCGCCTTCAACGCATTCAGTTCACTGGTTGTGGCGCAACCCGCCAGCCCGACATAGGCGGCGGCCAGCGAAATCACGGCGAGTTTACGAAGTCGATGAGTCTTTCCAATCATTCCTGTCTCCTGGGTGCATGAGCATTTCCTGCTCGTTCGTAACGGCCGCCAGAATCCTGACACATAGATAATCAGAATCCGTTACCTGCGACCTCGCCGCAATCCTACCTGATAACTCGTTCAAGATGAACTCATTGATCAACGCCTGCTCAGCCGTCCTAGCGGACCTCAACCGGAGTGCCGATCTGCGCCCATTGGGTCAGGATATCAATTTGTGCATTGGTCAGCGCCACGCAACCGTTGGTCCAATTGTACTCCCGGTGAACTACCAGGTCACCGCTCCCTACCCCGTGGATACCGATATTGCCACCCAGCGGCGTATGCTGCGGTGGTGTTTTACCCGCCTGCAAGGCACGCCGGATCTCCTGCCACTGCGCCTCGTCGATCCGCCCATCCACGAGCGCCCGGTCCGCCGCCTCCATGTCCGGGTAGGTCAAGCCCAGAAATCGGTGATAGCGGCTCTCCTTCCCTATCCAGCCAATCCTGAAATTACCCAGCGGTGTCTTGTTGTCCCCGCGCGTCTTGAAATAGGTCTTGCCGTAGCGGCCGATTGCGATCTCATTGAATGTCGCGACGACACGGTCTCCCTCCAGAACCTGCAGGGTCCGTTTGTCGGTATCGATGAAGATACGCACGCCACCGGCGGTGACCTCGAATATGGCCGGCAGCAGAATGAGCAATCCCGCCAGGATGCAGGCGCTAACGAGCGAACGTTGTTTTGACATGCGCATGCACACTACCATAAGACGTCCTGCCGGCGTGATCATTTTACCGGCGGATAGTAGCTTTGGTCCCCAGCGCCGGCAACAGGATAACGCCATGCATACAACAGAATTCCAGCTCGACGATTCCATCGTGTACCTGAATCATGCAGCCGTCTCGCCCTGGCCAAGACGGACCGTGGATGCCGTCAGGGACTTCGCCGCAGAGAACCTTGCCTGGGGTTCCAGACGATACCCGGAGTGGGTGAAAACCGAGACCCGCCTCAGGCAACAGCTGCAAGCACTGATAAACGCGCGCAGTGTGGATGAAATCGCACTGCTGAAGAACACTTCCGAGGCATTGTCTGTCGTTGCCTACGGACTGCCCTGGAAGGCGGGCGACAAGGTCGTCATCAGCAATCTGGAGTTCCCGTCCAATCGTATCGTCTGGGAGTCGCTGGTGAAATACGGGGTGACGACCGAGGCGGCGGACCTGTCAGCGGGCGATTCACCCGAGGCGGCATTGATTGCCAGCCTGGATGGTCGCACCCGGCTGCTCTCGGTCAGTTCCGTGCAGTACGGCACCGGTCTGCGGCTTGACCTCGACAAACTCGGCAATGCCTGTCGCGAGCGCGGGATCCTGTTCTGCGTGGATGCCATCCAGAGCCTCGGTGCTGTGACCTTCGATGTGCAGGCTTGCCAGGCGGACTTCGTCATGGCCGACGGCCATAAGTGGATGACGGGACCGGAAGGCATCGCCCTGTTCTACTGCCGGTCTGAGCTCATGGACCGGCTGGACCTGAAGCAGTATGGCTGGCATATGGTCGAGGATCCGTCGGACTACAGCCGTACCACGTGGGAACCGGCACGCAGTGCCCGCCGTTTTGAGTGCGGCAGCCCCAACATGACCGGCATCCATGCGCTCCAGGCCAGCCTGGAGCTGCTGCTCGAAGTAGGCATGGCGACGATCCAGCAGCAGGTACTGGAAAACACCCGTTTTATGCTCGATTTTTTCAACCGGCATGCCGACCGCTTTGCCTTACTCACGCCACAGACGACAGAGCGGCACGCGGGTATCGTGACTTTCCGGCCGCTGCAGGAAACGCCGGAATCGCTATATGAAATGCTGACAGCCGCAAATGTCGCCTGCGCCCTGCGCGGTGGCGGCATCCGCTTCTCGCCGCATTTCTATACGCCGAGGAAGAAACTCTGCAAGGCACTGGAACTGCTGTAGAGCTGGCGCTCTGCGGGTGCAGAAAGACCGGATGACGGCCTCAAAAACACTCATTTTCCCGGCAGCAGGCCGATAATAACGGGAACGGGCAGCCGCATTGCTGGCCGCATTACAAGCCGACCGGCAATGCAACTCAGCGTTAAACCGTCTGTCGAAATGATGAGCAGGCATTCAATCACCAGCACAAAACCTTTGTTCGCTTAACAAGGCCCTTGCGTATGAACTGGATATTCGAGCTGATCGTCGTTTTCACTACCATCGGCTTCATGATGGCGCGGCAGGCACCGCGCCAGGTCTGGGCGGGTTTAACCGCCGCCGGCCTTCTCTGGTGGACCCTGGTGCACACAACTGCGACCTGGCTACTCGTACTGGCATGGTCACTGTTCACCCCGGTTGCCGCATTACTGCTACTGTCACCCCTGCGCCGGCAGCTGCTGATCGCGCCCCTCCTCGCCCTCTACCGAAAAGTCCTGCCCGAGATGTCCGACACCGAACGCGAGTCGCTGGAAGCCGGCACGGTCTGGTGGGAAGCCGAACTGTTCAGCGGCCAGCCCGACTGGCACAAGCTGGTAGCCTATCCGGCGCCAACACTCTCGGCAGAGGAACAGGCCTTCGTCGATGGTCCCGTCAACGAACTCTGCAGCATGATCTATGACTGGGAAATCACCGAGGAACTGCATGACCTGCCGCAGCGCGTGTGGGACTACCTGAAACAGCAGGGCTTCTTTGGCATGATCATCCCGAGGAAATACGGCGGCCTGGAGTTTTCTGCCAATGCCCATTCCGCCGTCGTCATGAAGGTTGCCAGCCGCAGCATATCAGGCGCGGTTACCGTCATGGTGCCCAACTCGCTGGGTCCCGCCAAGCTGCTGTTGACCTATGGCACCGAGGCACAGAAAAAACACTATCTGCCGCGACTGGCAAAAGGAATCGACATCCCCTGTTTCGCCCTGACCGGCCCGGAGGCCGGCAGTGATGCCGCGTCCATGCCGGACACGGGGGTAGTCTGCCGCCAGGTATTCAATGGGAAGGATGACGTGCTGGGTATCCGGCTTGACTGGGAAAAGCGCTATATCACGCTGGGCCCGGTGGCGACACTGCTCGGTCTGGCCTTCCATCTGCATGACCCGGAACACCTGCTGGGTGAAACGGAAGACATCGGTATCACCCTGGCGCTGATACCCACCGACACCCCCGGCGTAGAAATCGGCAGGCGCCACTGCCCGATGAGCCAGGCCTTCATGAACGGACCCAATCGCGGCGTAAATGTGTTCATCCCGCTGGACTGGGTCATCGGCGGCCGGGACTATGTCGGCCAGGGCTGGCGCATGCTCATGAACTGCCTCTCTGACGGCCGTGCCATTTCCCTGCCGGCACTGAGTACGGCATCGGGAAAACTGGTCAGCCGCAGCGTGGGGGCCTACGCCGGGGTGCGCAAGCAATTCAAGGTGCCTATCGGAAAATTCGAGGGAATCAGCGAAGTCCTGGCGCGCATTGCCGGCAGCACCTACATCATGAATGCAACCCGGGGATTCACGACCGCCGCGCTGGATAGCGGCGAAGACCCCGCAGTAGCTTCGGCCATCGTCAAGTATCATATGACGGAGCGCATGCGCGCCGTGATCAACGATGGCATGGACATCCTGGCGGGACGCGGAATCAGCATGGGGCCCGACAACTTCCTGGGACGTGCCTACCAGGCACTTCCCATCGGCATCACCGTCGAGGGTGCCAACATCCTTACCCGCAACCTGATTATCTTCGGCCAGGGTGCAATCCGCTGCCATCCCTGGCTCTACAAGGAAATGCGCGCCGTGGCCTCCGGCGATGTCATGGCCTTTGACCAGGCACTTCGGGGGCATGCCAGCCTGGTCATGAGCAATCTGTCACGCAGCCTGTTCCATGCCCTGTCCGGCGGCCGCCTGCTGCAGGCGCCACAACACGGTCTGCGCGGCTATTTCTACCGCCAGTTTGCACGCATGTGCCTGGCCTTTGCCGTCACCACGGAAATGAGCCTGATGTCACTGGGGGGCGCCCTGAAGCGCAAGGAGTCACTTTCCGGGCGTCTCGGTGACGTGCTCAGCCTGCTCTACCAGGGCAGTGCCGTACTCAAGCATCACTATGACAACGGCTCGCCCGATGATGAACTGCCCCTGCTCGAATGGGCCTGCCGGGACCTGCTGTACAACATCCAGTTGCGGCTGCATGAAGTCCTGGACAACTTCCCCAACCGAATCGTTGCCCACACAACCCGCCTGCTCACCTTCCCTGTCGGCAAGCCGTATAAACGTCCCTCCGACGCGCTTGGCATACAGCTGACCGACATCCTGCTGAGCCCCGGAGCGCTGCGTGACCGGCTTACTGAAGGTGTGTATATTCCCATCGATAATAGCGAGCCTGTCGCCAGACTCGATGATGCGCTAGTAAAGACTGTCGCTGCTGAACCGGCCTTGCGCAAACTGCGTACCGCCGTCAGGGGAGGCACCCTGCCTCCGGGCGATCCGGAAGCACACGTCGATGCCGGACTGGCTGCAGGCATCGTGACGGAACCGGAAGCGGCTGGCATCAAGGCGGCAATCACGGCGCGCAAAGCTGTCATACAGGTGGATGAATTCCCCCCTGAATACTTCACCAGCGGCAAGGAGGGCAACGTATGGGAGAACAACAACCTGGAGGGTGGGGTGGCCGGCCGGTCTATGTAGTCGACGGCAGCCGCACTCCCTTCATCAAGGCCCGCGGCAAACCGGGACCTTTCAAGGCAGCCGACCTTGCCGTTGCAGCGGGAAGACCCCTGCTTGCTCGCCAGCCTTTCGCTCCCTCCGAGTTCGACGAGGTCATTCTCGGCTGCGTGATGCCCGGCCCGAACGAGGCGAATATCGGCCGTGTCAGCGCCCTGCGTCTGGGCTGTGGTAAACGCGTGCCGGCATGGACAGTCCAGCGCAATTGCGCCTCCGGCATGCAGTCCATTGACACCGCCGCACAAAATATCGCCAGCGGGCGTTCCAGCCTGGTACTCGCCGGCGGCGTGGAATCCATGAGCCATGCACCCATCCTGTTCAGCGATGCCATGGTCCACTGGCTGGCCGCATGGGCGCAGGCGCGCACCGCCGGCGCAAGGCTCAAGCTGCTGGGTGCCCTGCGACCCGGCCACATCAAGCCGGTCATCGCCCTGCTGCACGGCCTCACCGATCCGGTCGTCGGCCTGTCCATGGGCCAGACAGCCGAAATCCTGGCACACCGGTTTCATATCAGCCGCGACATGATGGACAGCTTCGCCCTGCGTAGCCATCAGCGCCTGGACGCTGCACACAAGCAGGGGCATCTCGACGAGATTGAGGTCATGTATGACCCGCACGGCAAATTCTACGATCATGACGACGGCGTACGTGGGGACTCGACACTGGAAAAGCTGGCAAAACTGCGGCCGGTCTTCGACAAGGGCATTGGCAATGTCACGGCCGGCAATAGCGCCCAGATCACCGATGGTGCTGCCTGGATCATTCTCGCATCAGAAGACATGGTGTCCCGGCATAACCTGCCGGTCATGGGTGAGTTGATCGACAGCCAGTGGGCAGGTCTCGACCCGGCACAGATGGGCCTGGGTCCGGTTTATGCCATGGCGCCGATCATGCAGCGGCACGGCTTCGATTCCCCGGATGTCGATTACTACGAAATCAACGAAGCCTTTGCCGCCCAGGTCCTTGCTTGCCTGGCCGCCTGGCAGGATGCGGATTTTTGCCGCACCGAACTGGGGCGCGACACGCCCTTTTCTGCCATCAATGAAGATCAACTCAATATCGATGGCGGCGCCGTTGCCATCGGGCATCCCGTCGGCGCCAGCGGGGCACGCATCGTTCTGCATACACTGAAGGTCCTGCACCGCAAGAATGCGCGGCGCGGCATGGCCAGTCTCTGTATTGGCGGGGGCCAGGGTGGCGCCATGCTGATCGAACGCCAGGCGGGGTAGCGGCATGGACAAAACAACAGACAAGCGGCATTTCAGCCGGGAAACCGACAGTGAAAATATTGTGTGGCTGTGCTTCGACAAGGCGGATGCAGGCACCAATGTCCTGAGTCCCGAAGTCTTTGCAGAACTCGACGCACACCTGCAGGCGATCGCCGCCGAACGCCCGCACGGACTGGTCATCCTGTCGGGCAAGGCCAACGGTTTTATCGCCGGAGCAGACATCAATTCTTTCACACGCGTCAAGACAGAGAGACAGGCACAGGAACTGCTGCAAACCGGACAGGAAGTCTTCAACCGGCTGGCCGCACTGCCCTTCCCGACCGTTGCGCTGATCCACGGCTTCTGCCTCGGTGGCGGTACCGAATTGGCACTGGCCTGCCGCTACCGGGTCACGCGCGACGATCCGGGCACCCGCCTCGGCCTGCCCGAGGTCAAGCTCGGCATCCACCCTGGCTGGGGCGGGAGCGCCCGCATGGTGCCGCTGATCGGCGGCATCAAGGCGATGGATCTGATCCTGAGCGGCCGTTCCGTGGACGGACGCACCGGCAAACGCATGGGCCTGGTGGACAGGGTCGTGCCGGAGAGGCACCTGCGAGCCACCGCGCGCAAAATGATCCTGGATACACCGCCGCCTTTCAAGGCAGGGTTCATCGACCGCATTTCCAACAGCTTCCTTGCCCGGCCGCTTCTCGCACGCATCTTCCGCAAGCAAGTGGCGAAACGCGCAACCCGGCAGCACTACCCCGCACCCTACGCCATGATCGATATCTGGCGGAAACATGCCAACGATCAGCCGGGTATGCTTGCAGCCGAAGCACGCTCGCTGGCACACCTGGTCACAGGCCTGACCGCACAGAATCTCGTGCGCGTGTTTTTCCTGCAGGAACAACTCAAGTCACTCGGCAAGGACAAGGCCTACAAGCCTGAATATATCCACGTGATCGGCGCCGGCACCATGGGCGGCGACATCGCAGCCTGGTGCGCCCTGCGCGGTTTTCAGGTCACCCTGCAGGACCAGGCCCCGGAACGGATCGCACCCGCGATCAAGCGCGCCCATGCCCTGTTCAAGCGCAAGCTGAAACTGCTCAACAAGGTCACCGCTGCGATGGACCGCCTGATGCCTGATCACAAGGGCTATGGCGTTCAGAGGGCCGATATCGTAATTGAAGCCATATTTGAAGATGCTGATGTAAAGCGTTCACTTTACAGTGATATTGAACCGCGAATGAAACCGGACGCCCTGCTCGCGACCAATACGTCCAGCATCCCACTGGAGGAACTGTCCGGGGTGTTGGCACAGCCTGGGCGCCTGGTCGGACTGCATTTCTTCAATCCCGTCGCGATGATGCAACTGGTCGAGGTCGTCAAGGGAAGTTCGACGTCTGCCGAGGTCGTCGCGCAGGCGATGACGTTCACCCGGCAAATCGACCGCCTGCCCCTGCCTGTCACGAGCACACCGGGCTTCCTGGTCAACCGCATCCTCATGCCCTACCTGATGGAAGCCGTGGAACTGGAATCCGAAGGTGTACCTCCCGCACTCATCGACCGGGCCGCCACCGCTTTCGGGATGCCGATGGGACCGGTGGAACTGGCGGACACGGTCGGACTCGACATCTGCCTGCATGTGGCGGAGATACTCGCCCGACATTTCAATGCCACCATTCCGCCACGTTTGCAGCAGCTGGTCGCGGACGGCAAGCTGGGGAAAAAATCCGGGCAAGGGTTTTACCCCTATCACAAGGGCAAGGCCGTGAAGCCAAAGGTCAGCGGGAAGAACTGGAATATGCAGGAAATCACTAACCGCATGGTGCTGCGGCTGCTCAATGAAACCGTCAGCTGCCTGCGTGAACAGGTGGTGGCTAACGGAGACCTGCTGGATGCCGGCATGATTTTCGGCACCGGGTTCGCCCCGTTCCGTGGCGGGCCGGTACACCACCTCGAAGCACAGGGCAGCGATAAATTGTTGCAGCAATTGCACAGTTTGCAGAAACTGCGCGGTGATCGATTCACGCCTGATCCGGGCTGGGAGACCTTGTTCAACAACCAGGGGGAATAATCTGCATGACGGGGGGAGCCGAAAACAAAATACCCGCGAACGTCGCCGTTACACTTGCCGGACTGTTCAGGGAACGCATCAGACGCACACCCGACAAGCTTGCCTACCGCCAGTTCGATGCCAGGTCCGGACAGTGGCAGGATTCGACCTGGGCGGAAATGGGCGCCGAGGTGGCACGCTGGCAGGCAGCGATGGCAAACGAAGGACTGCAGCCTGGTGATCGCGTTGCCATCCTGATGCGCAACTGCAAGGAATGGGTGACGTTCGACCAGGCCGCGCTGGGATGCGGCTTCGTTGTCGTGCCCCTGTATACCGACGACCGCCCAGAAAACACCGCCTACATCATCAATAACGCCGGGGCAAAGCTCCTGTTCCTGCAGGGCGAGGACCAGTGGCAGGGAATACTCGAAGTGCTTGACCAGCTGGACGGGCTGGTGCGCATCCTGACACTGGAACCCGTATCGGTGCCTGCGCAGGAAACCCGGGTACGCACCATTACCGGGTGGGCCGGCGATCCCGGCGGCGAATTGCGGACTGATGACGGGAAGCCCGACGAACTGGCAACCATTGTGTACACCTCCGGCACCACGGGCCGCCCCAAGGGTGTCATGCTCAGCCACAGCAATATCCTGCTGAATGCCGACAGTGCGCTGGACATCGTACAGGTATTGCCGCAGGACCTGCTGATCTCCTTCCTGCCGCTGTCACATACGTTTGAACGAACCGTCGGCTACTACATCCCGATGATGGTCGGCGCCAGCATCGCCTACGCACGCTCAATCCCGGAACTGGCCGAGGATCTGCAGACCATCAGGCCCACCCTGATGATCTCGGTGCCGCGCATCTATGAACGCGTCTACAACAAGATACAGGCCGGCCTGGCAGAGAAGTCCCCACTGGCCACCCGGCTGTTCAATCTCGCGGTTGACACCGGCTGGAAGCGCTTTCTGCACCGGCAGGGCCGCGGCGGCTGGCACCCCACCTTCCTGTTGTGGCCACTGCTGGACAAGCTGGTTGCCGGGAAGATCATGGCGAAACTGGGTGGAAACATGCATCTGGCGGCCTCGGGCGGCGCACCCCTGCCGACGCCGATTGCAAAAGTATTTATCGGACTCGGACTCAACCTCATCCAGGGTTACGGCCTGACGGAGACCAGCCCGATCCTCACCGCCAACCCGGAAGACGACAATGACCCGGGCAGTGTCGGCGTACCCTTGCGCGGCCTGGAACTGCGCATTGGTGACAACGATGAACTGCTGGCGCGCGGCCCCAGCATCATGCTGGGCTACTGGGACAACCCGGAGGCCACCGCAGCCGTCATCGACACCGACGGCTGGTTTCACACCGGCGACAAGGCGCGCATCGAGAATAACCACGTGTATATCACCGGGCGCCTCAAGGAAGTCCTCGTGCTGGCCAACGGCGAGAAAGTCCCGCCGGCGGACATGGAAATGGCCATTGCGCTCGACCCGCTGTTCGAGCAGGTCATGGTAATTGGCGACGCCCGTCCCTTCCTGACCGTGGTGACCGTGCTGAACCCGGAACAATGGGTAAGCTACGCACGTGGCATGGAACTGGATCCCGAAAATCCAGCATCCCTGAAGCATCCGCTTCTGCAGCAGGCGCTGTGCAAGAAACTCTCTGGCCACCTCAGCGAGTTCCCTGGATTCGCGCAGGTACACGGCATCACCTGCACGCTGGAACCCTGGACAATCGACAACGGCCTGATCACGCCGACAATGAAGCTGAAGCGGAACCGCATCATGGAGCACTTTACCGCCGACATCGAACGGATGTATGCGGGGCACTGAACCATGAGCAATCCACCTGACGAAAGCGAACTGGCCATCCGGGTGATGGCCACCCCGGCAGACACCAATGCATCCGGCGATATCTTCGGCGGCTGGCTGATGTCGCAGGTCGACATCGCCGGCAGCATCATCGCCCGACGCCGCGCCAATGGCCGTATCATCACCGTGGCCGTCGACTCCTTCCAGTTCCACCAGCCAGTGTTCGTCGGCGACCTGGTGAGCTGTTATGCCAGAGTCACCCGCACTGGACGCACCTCACTCACTGTCAACGTCAAGGCGTATGCAGAACGCCAGGGCACCACGCACGAATGCATCCAGGTTACGGAAGCTGACCTGACCTATGTTGCAGTCGACGAGCAGCGACGGCCCAGGCCATTGAAACCTACTGACTGAGACACACGTTCAAAAATCCGGCCCCTTAAAAAACCGGTCGCGACACGATTTCAGCTGAACGCAGGCGGCCTGAACAGCCTGATGAAATTCCGCGTGGTCACCTCCGCTACCTGTGCGTACGTCTCGCCGCGCAGTTCCGCAACATGCTCGGCCACATGGCGTACCAGCGCCGGGTGGTTGGGTTTGCCGCGGTGCGGCACCGGGGCCAGGTAGGGGGAATCGGTTTCCACCAGCATCCGCTCCTCCGGCATTTTCGCGGCCACTTCCTGCAACTCGCGGGCACTCCTGAAGGTGACGATTCCGGAAAAGGAGATATGAAAGTTCAGGTCCATGGCGCACCTCGCCATTTCCCAGTCGCCTGTGAAACAGTGCATGACCCCGCCGACATCAGCGGCGGATTCCTCCTCGAGAATACGCAAGGTATCTTCACCGGCATCCCGCGAGTGGATGATCAGTGGTTTACCCGTCAGTTTCGCCGCAGCAATATGCCGGCGAAACCGGTCCCGCTGCCATGCCAGATCACCTTCGCTGCGGAAGTAATCCAGCCCGGTCTCGCCGATGGCAATCACCTTGGGGTGCTGCGCATAGCGCACGAGCTCGTCGACATCGGGATCATGCCCGCCCTGCTCGTTCGGATGCAGACCGACCGATGCGGATACCTGGTCGCGTGACTCGGCGAGCTTCAGCATGGCCGGGTAATCTTCCAGATTGATCGAGACACACAGAAAATGCCCGATATCCTGCGCCTGCGCGGCCTCGAGCACGCCATCGATGCTGCCGCCGAAGGGCGCCAGATCCAGCCGATCCAGATGACAGTGGGAATCAACAAGCATGGAATCACCCCGAAAATTACCGGGGTTCAATGATAGAGACTTTGGCGCGTGCCGCAAGCACCTGCGGCCGGATCCTACATGGTGTGGGTAGGCCTGTCGCTTTGCAGCGCCCCGGCCAGGTAGCCTTCGATCTTGTTGCGTGCCACACCTTCATCCTGGTCGCTGAACTGCACACCGATACCTGCTGCACGGTTGCCCTGGGCGCCCGTAGGGGTAATCCAGATTATCTTGCCGGCGACCGGAATTTTTTCGGTTTCATCCATCAGGGTCAACAGCATGAAAACCTCATCCCCAAGCTGGTAGGACTTCTTGGTGGGAATGAACAGGCCACCACCCTTGATAAAGGGCATGTACGCTGCATACAAGGCGCTCTTGTCCTTGATGGTAAGCGAGAGAATACCCTGCCGTGGTGTCGGTGCCTGATTCATGTTCTACCCCTCAAAAAGACTGTCACCTGCAGCTGCGCCCCTGAGCCGCCCATGCCAGCAGGACATCTTCGGTCAGCAGCTGGCGATTCAGGCTGCCTGCAGATAACCGCAGCAGGCTGTTGATACTGTCGAGCTGCCTGAACATTACCTTGCTCTCCAGCCTGCGTGCAAGTGCCGCGAGAGCCGCCTCCAGATCGGCGCTACGCACTGATTCGGTGCTCCCAGTCAACCTGATTCGCAGCAGGTCCATCAGCCATTCACGCAACCAGCGAATACCCTGAAGTTCCTCGTCCCTGCTCCAGTCCTGGGCAACGTCGAGAGCAGAACCGGTGCCGTCAAGAATGCCAAGCAAGGCATCGAAGCGTTCACGTCGCAGCGGGATCAGACCGTCCTGCGCCTGCCGCAAGGCCTCCAGCGGAGCACCGTGTGCCAGCTGCAGGTAAATATCCTTCTGATCGTCAGGCACCTGCCCGGCCAGCCAGCGCAGGGCAACATCTCTTGCCGGCACTTCCACCCTTACCAGCTGGCAGCGACTGCGAATCGTTGCCGGGAGCTGTGCCGGCCTCGCACTGACCAGCAGCAGTACAGTGTTATCGGAAGGTTCTTCCAGGGTCTTTAGCAAGCTGTTGGCAGCATTGATATTCATGGAATCCGCGGGCGTCAGCAGTGCCACCTTGAAGCCGCCGTGGTGACTGCTGAGAGACAATTTCTCCGCCAGTTCCCGCACCTGATCGACCTTGATCACGGTGGCATCTTCCGCCGGCTCTACCCGAAAATAATCCGGATGCGTCCCGGCCGCATACTGCAGGCAGCCGGCACAGCGATCGCAGGGAACCCCGTCAGCCGACAAGGCAGCGCACAGCAACTGCCGGGCGAGATAATCCGCCAGCGCGGCCTTGCCCACGCCGGGCAGCCCGGTCAGCAGCAAGCCATGCGGCATGCGGTCCTGTGACAGGCAAGCAGCCATGGAATCGGTTATGGTTTGCAGCCACGGGTATTGCATCGCCAGTTACCGTAAACCAGCCGCCTGAACGCGGCTGCATACCGGGGCACCGCTTGCATGCCGGGCGACACGGCGCCGCCTCGGAATCACCGCATTCAGAGCAGGCGTGTTCATCGTCTCCATTTGGTCATGATTGCTGCAGAAAGGTTGCCAGAACAACTTCAAGCTCGCGTTGCACCGCGTCAAGCGGCTGCACGGCATCGATGACCCGGTAGCGGGCTGCGTGTTCACGGGACATGTCAAGGTAACATAGCCGCACCCGCTCGAAGAACTCCACCTGCTCCTGTTCAAACCGGTCCAGGGCTCCTCGCTTGCCGGCACGCGCCAGGCCGACCGCAACGGGCACATCCAGCAACAGCGTCAGGTCCGGGTGGAAGGACCCCTGCACCAGGGTTTCCAGTGAAGCGATGATAGTGGTGTCGATCCCGCGACCGCCACCCTGGTAGGCATAGGTCGCATCGGTGAAGCGGTCACACAGCACCCACTTGCCCTGCGCCAGGGCCGGCCGAATGACCCTGGCAAGGTGCTCGGCACGCGCGGCGAATACCAGCTGCAGCTCGCAGCGCGGATCCATCCCGGTATATGCGGGGTCCAGCAGCAAGCCGCGAATCGCCTCCGCAAGCGGGGTACCGCCCGGCTCCCGCGTCAATACCACTTCCCTGCCCGCCGCCAGCAACTGCCGGTGAAGGAACTCGATATTCGTGGACTTGCCCACGCCCTCAATGCCTTCCACCGTAATGAACCTGCCGGTCACCGGGATCCTTCCTCGGCAGGCAGCCTGATGCCCGCTTTCTTTCTCTGATACTTGTCCACAGCGAGGTTATGCTCCTTCAGGGCGCCGGAAAAATAGTGGCTGCCATCCCCCCTGGACACGAAGTACAGGCTGTCGCCTGGCGCAGGGTGCAGGACCGCCGCAATGGCCCCCGCACCCGGCATGGCAATCGGCGTTGGCGGCAGACCATAGCGCGTGTAGGTATTGTAGGGCGTATCCTTTTCCAGGTCGCGGCGCCGCAGGTTGCCGTCGAATTGTTCCCCGAGTCCGTAGATGACTGTCGGGTCGGTTTGCAGGCGCATCCCACGCTGCAGGCGCCGGATAAACACCCCGGCAATAGCCGGGCGCTCTTCCACCAGCCCGGTCTCCTTCTCCACAATTGAGGCAAGAACCAGCGCTTCCTCCGGTGTCTGCAGCGGCAGATCCGCATCCCTGTCAGGCCAGGCCGAGTCCAGGTATTTCGACATGGCGTCAAAGGCCCGCCGCAGGAAGGCCAGGTCCGTGGTGCCCCGGGTGAAATGGTAGGTGTCCGGCAGAAACCTGCCCTCCGGGTGTACGTCGGGATGACCGAGCCGGCGCATGATTTCCGCATCATCCATTCCCTGCAGGGTAACCTCGATGAAGGGTTGCGCCTGAATGCGCGCCAGGATTTCACGGAAAGTCTGCCCTTCCACCAGGGTAATGGCATGCTGTATGACCTTGCCTTCGGCTAGCAACTGCAGCAGCGTCCGTGGCGTCATCCCGGCGGCAAGCCGGTACTCGCCCGCCTGCAACCGCCTGGCGACATCCAGCTCGCGTCCCAGCAGGATGAACAGTCGCGGGAACTTAATGATGTCACGGTCATGCAGGTCATACGCCAGCTGGCGCAGCGATGTCCCTGACGGAATCTCGTAAATCATCTCGCTAGCGGGCAGACTCAGCGGGGTGTTCTGGAAACGCTGGTACACACTGAATGTAATCCCGGCCACCAGCAGCAGAAGCAGCAGCAACACTGCCAGGATACCCGGCAGGATGCGCTTCCAGGGTCTGTCCGAGCGGGTTTCTCTCGTCATCGCACTGCCCTTGCCGTTGCCGGGATTGACACCCCCGGTGAGCAGACTGTTGCCTTGCCTGTCCGCACCAACTCATTCTCCTCTGCAGAAGCCGGCCTTCCAGCACTGCCTTGCAAGAAAGCCGGACTAGGGTAGCCAGGCACTACCGTCATCCTCCTCTGCCTGCAACAGCTGCTGCAGGCGGGTCGTGACCGCACCCTTGCGGTAAGGCCGGTCATCAACGGCACTGACCGGCCAGATGCCGATGAGGCTGTTACAAAGAAACACTTCATCCGCCGCCAGCAGGTCAGCGCTATCCAGCGCACGTATTTCAGCCCGCAGTGACTGCCGTTCCGCCTGTTCCAGGATGATGCTGCGCATGATACCGGCAACGCCACAGCAGGACAGGTCAGGTGTCAGCAGAATTTCTTCCCTGACGAGGAACAGGTTGCTCATGGTGCCCTCAACCAGCCGGCCGTCGACATCCAGCAACAGGCCTTCACCAATCAGCGGATCATCCCATTCCCGCCGCGCCAGCACCTGTTCGAGACGGTTGAGGTGCTTGATTCCGGCCAGCTGCGGATTATGGCACAGCCGCGTGGTACACAACCTGACGGCCACCCCCGATTCCCGTGCAGTTGGCGGGAAACCAGGCCAGGGATGCAGTTGCAGGATGCGGCGCGGCAACAACTTTTCCGGTACTCCGTAACCACGCCCCCCGGAACCCCGTGTCACGATCAGCTTGAGCACACCACGCCCGGCACCTGCCAGCAGTTCGCCGGCCTCATGCGCGAGCTGCCCGGTGTCAACCGCAGGTATCCCCAGCCGTTCGCAACCTGCCAGCAGCCGCGCCATGTGCCGCGACCAGCTGGATACCCGTCCATTGCGCACGGCCATGGTCTCGAACAGGCCATCCCCGTACAGCAGGCCCCGGTCAGCGGCGTCGACACAATCGGCAGCGACACCATTGATCCGTGTCGTCAATTGCATCACGACCTGTCCAGCCCGAGTGCATGCAGCAGTCCGCGAGCCTTGGCGCGGGTCTCCGCCAGTTCCGCCTCCGGAATGGAGTCGGCCACGATGCCTGCCCCGGCGCGCAGGCTGATGCGGCTGGCATGACTGACCATGGTGCGGATCAGGATATTGAGATCCATACTGCCGTCACGGTTGAGATAACCCATGGAACCCGTATAGGCACTGCGGGCCGCCTGCTCGAGTTCGGCGATGATCTCCATGCAGCGGACCTTCGGGCAGCCGGTGATCGTACCGCCCGGAAAAACCGCGCGGATTACCTGCCCCGGCGTGACATCGGCTCGCAGGCGCCCGCGAATATTGGACACGATATGATGCACATGCGCGTAGGACTCGAGCGCCATGAGTTCGTTGACTTCAATGGAACCCGGCACACAGATGCGCCCCAGGTCGTTGCGTTCCAGGTCGATGAGCATGATGTGTTCCGCGCGTTCCTTCGGGTGAGCCAGCAACTCACTGGAATAGGCCCTGTCCACGGAACCGGAGTGGCTGCGGGGACGCGTTCCTGCAATCGGACGGGTTTCGACCAGTCCGTTGCGCACCGCGACCAGCCGTTCCGGTGACGAGCTGATAAGCACGGCATCACCCAGGTCGAGAAATCCACTGAAGGGTGCGGGATTGTGAATGCACAGCTCCCGGTAGACCCGGACGGGATCAACCGGCTGGCTGAAGTCGATATCCCATTGCCTCGACAGGTTGACCTGGAAGACATCCCCTTCGTGAATGTAATCGAGGATACGCGCCACGGCCTGTGTATAAAGGTGCGGCTCCGCCTCGGTGACAGTGATCACCGGGTTTTCGGCTGCAACCTCGGGAGGCTGCTGTGGCAATGCGGCGATATCGGCTGAGATTCGCCGCGCCAGTTTCTGTTGCCCGGGCTCCACGATGATCCAGGTGGCATTCTGCCGGTGGTCGTGTATTACCGCCGACCTGAAACGGGTTGCCATCGCCACCGGCAAAACATCAGCGGCTGCCGGCAGTCGCAGACAGGGTTCGATCTGCGCTGCGAGCTCATACCCGAGGTAGAGGAACCAGCCGCCGGTAAAGGGCAAACCGTTATTACCGGCAGCGGCAACGCGGTGCGCGCGCCACCACCGGTCCAGGCCTTCAAGGAAGTCACCCGACGTCCACTGACAGTCGCCCCCCCCCTGCAGACTGCCTGCTGCATCCAGTATCAGGCTGTCTCCCGGAAAGGCAAACAGGATGTCATAGCGGCCATGCGCAGTGCTTTGCAGCAGTCGGGGATAGCTTGCGGGGTGGAGGCGATGCAGTTCAACCAGGTCGCAGCCCTGCTGCACCGGTTGAATGACGGGATTCATGCTGCGTGAATGCGACCGTGTGCCCGCGCCGGCGCCTGAATCACACAGGGCCTGCATCGAGTCTATTGCGGCCGGCGAAAGACCAGGGTGCCGTTGGTACCCCCGAAGCCGAATGAGTTCGACATGGCGATGTCTATTTTCATGTCTCTGGCAGTATGCGGCACGTAATCCAGATCGCAGTTTGGATCCGGGTTATCCAGATTGATTGTCGGCGGCGCCATCTGGTCACGCATGGCAAGTATGGTAAACACGGCCTCCACACCGCCGGCTGCACCCAGCAGGTGGCCGGTCATGGATTTCGTAGAACTGATCGCCAGCGATTGCGCACGGTCGCCAAACGCCCGCTTGATTGCCAGGGTCTCGGCAACGTCGCCTGCCGGTGTGGATGTGCCGTGAGCGTTGATGTAGTCAACCTCTGCATGGTTGATGCCGGCATCTGCCAGGGCAGCATTCATGCACTGCGCCGGCCCCTCGCCGCCTTCCGATGGCTGCGTCATGTGGTAGGCATCCCCGCTCATCCCGAAGCCGATGATCTCGGCGTGGATGTGCGCACCGCGTGCACGTGCATGCTCGTACTCCTCGAGCACCAGTATGCCGGAGCCGTCACTGAGTACGAAGCCGTCGCGGTCACTGTCCCAGGGACGACTGGCGGCCTGCGGGTCGTCGTTGCGCGTCGACAGGGCCCGGGCCGCGGCAAAACCGCCCATCCCGGTCGGACACGTCGTCATTTCCGCACCGCCGGCCACCATGATATCGGCATCCCCGTAGGCAATGGTGCGCGCCGCAACCCCGATGTTGTGTGTCGAGGTTGTGCAGGCCGTGACAATAGCGATGTTCGGCCCCTTCATGCCGTACATGATGGAAAGATTGCCGCTGATCATGTTGATGATGTTGCCGGGCACGAAAAACGGGGAGATCTTGCGCGGGCCACCGTCGACATAGGCCTGGTAGGCATTCTCGATACCGTGCAGGCCGCCGATACCGGAGCCGATGGCGACACCGGCGCGGCTTGCATTGGTCTCGTTGATTTCCAGGCCGGAATCCGCGATCGCCTGGCTGGCGGCGGCTATGCCGTAGTGAATGAATGCGCCCATGCGCCGCGCATCCTTTCCGGGAATATACTCGGATGCATCGAAGTCACGTATCTCGCCGGCGATGCGCACCGGGAAACCAGCCGCATCGAAGTTGCTGATAGGACCAATACCGCTTTTACCGGCCAGGATATTTTCCCAGGCGGCAGCAATGCTGTTACCGACTGGAGAAATGATACCGAGCCCGGTTACAACGACACGTCGTTTGGACACTGCTCAATCTCCGCGCACATCTCGTTCAATCAGGTAAAACAAAATAAAGGCCGCACCGGTCAACAACCGGGGTGCGGCCGCAATCCCTGAGAAAGAAGATCAATCCAGATGGGCGTTGACGTAATCGATAGCCTGCTGGACAGTTGTAATCTTTTCCGCCTCTTCGTCAGGAATCTCGCATTCGAATTCCTCTTCGAGTGCCATAACCAGTTCAACCGTATCCAGAGAATCAGCGCCAAGGTCATCGACGAATGAAGATCCGTTGCTTACTTCGTCTTCCTTTACCCCCAATTGCTCGATAACGATCTTCTTGACGCGCTCATCAACATTGCTCATTTCGGGTTTTTCCTCTCTGTTTTAAAAAGGCAGCTGCAGCTGCGCGGGTATTGTAGTTAATGCGCGACGCAAGATACAAGTTACATCCCGGGGCCTGCATTTTCGTGTTTCTGCACATTCACCCTGCGCCGCCGAACTGTCCGCATTACATCGAATAATTACTATCATTTACAGTGAGTTAAGATATACTTTTTGGAGCATTATCACACAGTTGCGGTAGCGCTGCGCGTGCTGCACTCAACTCATGTGAATACCGCCATTAACATGCAGGGTTTCGCCTGTGATGTAGGCCGCTGCATCTGAAGCCAGAAATGCAACGGCATTGGCAACGTCCCGCACATCACCCAGCCGACCGAGGGCAATCTGTTCCTGCAGTGCGTTGCGCTGTTTCTCCGGCAGGATACGTGTCATGTCGGTATCGATGAATCCGGGTGCGACGGTATTGACTGTAATTCCCCGCGAGCCCACCTCACGTGCAAGTGATCGGGAAAAACCGGCTGCGCCGGCCTTGGTGGCGGCATAGTTGGTTTGCCCCGGATTACCTGTGGCACCGATCACAGACGTAATTGTGATAATCCTGCCAAACCTGGCTTTCATCATGCCGCGAAGGCAGGCCTTGCTCATGCGGAATACCGAAGTCAGGTTGGTCTGGATAACGCTATCCCACTCATCCTCCTTCATCCGCATCAGCAGGTTGTCACGGGTAATACCAGCATTGTTCACCAGGATTGAAACGGGGCCAAATTCTTTCTGCACCGCCTCCACCACGGCGGTCACCGAGTCGGGGTCGGTCACATCCAGTACCTTGCCGCACCCCTTGAGGCCCAGTTCCTGCAGGTTCTCCGTTATCGATTGTGCACCCGTTGCCGATGTCGCCGTGCCGACAACCGTTGCCCCCTGCTTGCCGAGTTCCTCGAGTATGGCCTTGCCGATGCCGCGGCTGGCGCCGGTTACCAACGCTGTTTGATCATCCAGAGACATAGTGGCTTTCCCGTAATTGAACAGTCATGATTCGGACAAGGCGGCATCCAGCGATGCAGCATCATGGACCGCCTCAGCCACAATTGTTTTATCGATGCGTTTGCACAGACCGGCAAGCACCTTGCCGGGGCCGGCCTCGATTATCAGGGTGACTCCCAGGGCGCCCATGGCCTGTACGGATCTTACCCACTGCACCGGGTTGTAGAGTTGCCTGCCCAGGTTCTCACGAATCGTTACCGGGTCGGCATGCGCCATTGCATCGACATTCTGTACCACCGGAATTTGTGGTGGCTTGATATCCACTTGTGCCAACCGGGTCGCGAATTCTGACGCTGCGGACGTCATCAGCGAGCAATGTGAGGGAACGCTGACCGGCAGCAGTACCGCACGCTTTGCACCCGTCAGCTTCGCAAGCGCCGTTGCCCGCTCCACCGCTGCAGCATGGCCGGCTATGACCACCTGCCCTGGAGAATTGTAATTCACCGGCGAAACCACCTCACCCTCCGCCGCCGTTTCACAGACACCGGCGACCGCGGCATCATCCAGACCGAGTATGGCCGCCATTGCACCGACGCCTTCCGGTACGGCCGACTGCATGCAGCGCCCGCGCTCGGCAACCAGGGCAATGGCATCGCCATACTGCAGCGCACCCGCGCAAACCAGCGCGGTATATTCCCCCAGACTGTGCCCGGCCATTACGGCCGGCTGTGCGCCACCACGCGCCTGCCAGGCACGCCATACGGCGACCCCGGCCGCAAGCATGGCGGGTTGCGTGTTGCCGGTCTGGTTCAGCATCTCAACCGGCCCCTGCTGCACCAGTTGCCAGAGGTCATAGCCCAGCACTTCGCTCGCCCGGGCAAAGGTTTCACCCACCTGAGGACTGGACTCCGCGAGTTCGGACAACATGCCGACCGCCTGGGATCCCTGGCCTGGGAAAACCATGGCAAGCGTGGCATTGACTTCAGTTGCTGTATTCATTGTCACCTGTCGAATATTGTTAACTGCTGACTGCCGGCAGATCCCTGCAGCATCAGTACTTGATCAGGGCAGAGCCCCAGGTGAACCCGCCGCCGAAGGCTTCCAGCAGCAGCGTCTCACCCCGCTTGATGCGACCGTCACGCACCGCGGTATCCAGTGCCAGCGGAACCGATGCGGCCGAGGTGTTGCCGTGCTTGTCGACCGTCACCACAACCTGGTCCATGGACATGCGCAGTTTCCTCGCGGTGGCCTGGATAATGCGGATATTGGCCTGGTGCGGTATCAGCCAGTCAACGTCGGACTTGTCCATCTTGTTGGCGGCCAGGGTCTCATCGACGATGCGGCCCAGTGTGTTCACGGCCATTTTGAATACTTCGTTGCCCTGCATCTGGATGTAGGCCTTACCGGCCTGCACTATTTCAAAGCCCGAGGAAATACCGGCCGGCACAGTCAGCAGATGTTCATAGCTGCCGTCGGCATGCAGGTGAGTAGACAGGATTCCAGGCTCGTCGCTTGTCTCCAGGATTACGGCCCCGGCACCGTCCCCGAACAGGATGCTGGTGCCGCGGTCATTCCAGTCCACGATGCGGGACAGGGTCTCGGTGCCGACCACCAGCGCGCATCTGGCAGCGCCGGTCTTGATGAATTTGTCGGCGATACCCAGCGCATAGATAAAGCCGGTGCACACGGCCTGTATATCAAATGCGGCGGTACCATGCACATCGAGGCGCTGCTGCAACAGGCAGGCGGTACTGGGGAAGACGCGGTCCGGTGTTGTGGTGGCGACGATAATGAGATCGACCTGGCGCGGCGTCTTGCCGGCAGCCTCCATCGCCTGGGTCGCTGCAATCTCCGCAAGGTCACAGGCGGTTTCATCACCCGCGGCAATGTGTCGTTCATAGATTCCGGTCCGGTCGCGAATCCATTCGTCCGAGGTATCCATGATCTTTTCCAGGTCATGGTTGGTCAGGATCTTTTCCGGCAGATAACTGCCGGTTCCTGTGATGCGTGAATATTTCATACTGCCTGCCTCTGTTCCTGGTAGGACTGCAAGCGTGCCGTAATCCGCTCCGGCACCGATTCACGCACTTCAAGGATGGCCACCTTGATGGCGTTTGCGAAGGCAAGCGCATCAGCTCCGCCGTGACTCTTGATGACGATGCCGCGCAAACCCAGCAGGCTTGCACCATTGTAAAGTCGCGGATCGATCCGGCTCCGAAACGCCTTGAGTACCGGCATGGCAATCATGGCTGTAATCTTTGTCAGCAGGTTGCGCCTGAATTCCTGCCTGATGAAGGTCGCGATCATCTTGGCGACACCCTCGCTGCTCTTCAGCGCAATATTGCCGACAAAGCCGTCACAGACGATGACATCGAAGGTGCCCATGTAGATGTCGTCGCCCTCGGCAAAGCCTGCGTAGTTGATGGGGCCTTCCGCCAGCAGTTGCGCTGCGCGCTTTACCGTATCATTGCCCTTGATTGCCTCCTCACCGATGTTCAGCAGCCCGACCGAAGGGTTGGTATTGCCGTCGACTGCAGTCGCGAGCACCGATCCCATTAGCGCGAACTGGAACAGGTGCTTGGCATCGCAGTCCACATTCGCACCCAAGTCCAGCACCCAGGTGTGGGAGGTGGCGCTTGGCAGCGAGGTACAGATAGCCGGGCGGTCGATGCCCGGCAACATCTTGAGGACAAACCGTGAGGTCGCCATCAGCGCACCGGTATTCCCGGCACTGACACAGGCACCAGCCGTGCCCGCCTTGACCAGGTCCAGCGCCACGCGCATGGAGGAATCCTTCTTGTTGCGCAAGCCGCTCGAAGGCAGTTCATCCATTTCGACTTTCTGGCTGGCGTGCTGGATCCGCACCCGCGGATTGTCCGCCAGGCCTGCGTTTTCCATGGCCGGGATCAACTCCGCCTCGTCACCAACCAGGATGAAACTGACTTCGGGATATGCGGCTGTCGCTCTTTTCGCGGCAGGGACAACAATATCGGGACCGAAATCGCCCCCCATTGCATCCAGTGCAATTGTTATGTCACTTCCCATGATTAACCGGAACGCTGCGTGCCGGCAGGCAGCTCGCAGTGACGCGTGTCAGTACGGCCGGACGCCCGCCGCACACCTGCCCCGTCCGTGTGCCGGAAATGAATAGCGGCTAGTCCAGGTCTTTGTGGATGACCTTGCGGCCCCGGTAGAAACCATCGGCACTGACATGGTGACGACGGTGAGTCTCGCCGGTGGTGGGCTCAATGGAGAGCGCACTGGCTGTGAGACTATCATGCGAACGACGCATGCCACGCTTAGACGGTGTCTTGCGGTTTTGTTGAACGGCCATGATGTTACTCCTCTGCTACTGTTTCTGTTTCAATCCCGCCAGCACGGCAAACGGGTTCTCCCGCTGCGCGTCTGCCGACGACTGATAATTCCTGTTCAATCCGTGGCACTCGTCCGTGTCATCGTGGACGGGTGCGAAAGGCAGGGCCAGCAGGACTTCGTCCGCAACAATGTCCGCGATACTCGCCGGCTCTGCCGTAACCAGCAGCGGTTCATATCCGTGTGTCAGCCGTGCTGCGGCATCCTCGCTGCGAACCAGACCGAGACGGAAGTCAACATCAAGCGCCCGGGTAAATGCCTCCAGACAACGTTGACACTGAAGAACGACATCCCCGCGTATACTGCCGGTAAGACGATACGTCCCGTCCGGATCCCTGCCCAGGCGCATGTCAACCTGCAATTCACCTTCCGGCGAAGCCAGCAGCGGCACTACCCGCTCCAGGCTGGCCAACGCAATCCGGCCACGTAGTTCACGCCCCGCCTCCGCTGCCGCAAGCAGATCAAGGCGATCGGGCAAATGCTCTGTCATAACCGGCGTATACTATCTTCTGCCCCGGCCGCTGTCAAAATAAATCCCCTTATAAATCGACAGGTTTCGATACCCTGCCGACAACACCACGACCAGACATGGAACATTGACAGAACCGCCCAAATTACGTAATTAGGTGACAATCCAGGCGGGATTTCTGCCTGGACAACCGGCCCCGCACACACGGACAACAGCTTGCTCAATAAAATCCTGATAGCCAATCGCGGCGAAATCGCCGTACGCATCATTCGTGCCTGCGCCGAGGCCGGCATCACCTCCGTGGCAGTCTACACAGACGCGGACCGCCATGCGCTGCACGTCAAGAAGGCGGACGAAGCCTACAATATCGGCCCGGAGTCAGTCGCGGGTTATCTGAATGCCCATCGCATCGTCAACCTCGCGATCGCGACCGGCTGCGACGCCCTGCATCCAGGTTACGGTTTTCTCTCTGAAAACCCGTTGCTGGCCGAAATCTGCGAAACCCGCCAGGTGCGCTATATCGGACCGTCCGCCGACGTCATCCGCATGATGGGCGACAAGGTTGCCGCACGCGAGGCCATGCAGGCCGCGGGCATTCCCGTGATACCCGGCAGCGACGGCAATCTCGACAGCCTGGACAGCGCACTGGAACTGGCGGACAGTATTGGTTATCCGGTCATGCTCAAGGCAACCTCCGGCGGCGGCGGTCGCGGTATTCGCCGCTGCAATTCAAGAACCGACCTGCAGAAAAGCTACGCCCGCGTAATTTCCGAAGCCACGAAGGCCTTCGGCAGCGCGGCCGTCTTCATGGAGAAGTGCATAGACCAGCCGCGGCATATCGAGGTGCAGGTTCTGGCTGACAGCCACGGCAACGCGATCCACCTGTTCGAACGTGACTGTTCCATACAGCGACGCCATCAGAAACTGATCGAGATCGCGCCTTCACCGCAGCTGGACGAGGTGCAGCGCCAGTGGCTGGGAGAAACCGCAGTGCGCGCCGCACTGGCAGTAGGCTATCACAACGCAGGCACCGTCGAGTTCCTGCTGGCACGGGACGGACAATTCTATTTCATGGAAATGAATACCCGCCTGCAGGTGGAACACACCATCACCGAGGCCATTACCGGCATCGACATCGTGCAGGAACAGTTCCGGATAGCCGATGGCCAGCCGCTGGCCTACCGTCAGGATCAGATACAGCGCCGCGGCTACGCCATGGAATTGCGCATCAATGCCGAGGACCCGAAGAATGATTTCCTGCCCAGCTATGGCCGCATTACGCGTTATTTCGCACCCGGCGGTCCGGGGGTGCGCACGGATGCCGCCATCTATTCGGGGTACCAGATACCACCCCATTACGATTCGATGTGTGCCAAGCTGACCGTCTGGGCCCTGACCTGGGATGATCTTCTCAACCGCGCCAGTCGTGCATTGCAGGACACCGGTGTTTACGGCGTCAAGACCACGATTCCCTATTACATGGAAATTCTGAAGGTACCGGAGTTTCGTGCCGGAAAGTTCGACACCAGCTTCGTCGAAAATCATCCCGAGCTCACCGGCTACAAGACCAGCCGGCCAACCCGCGAGCTGACAGCCGCAATTACCGCCGCGCTGTCGGCCCACCTGGGCATGTAAATCCAGCTACCAAGCGAGTCAACCATGTCTAAAGTCAACATCACCGACGTCATCCTGCGCGATGCGCACCAATCCCTGATCGCGACGCGCATGCGTACCGAGGACATGCTGCCGATCTGCGAACAGCTTGATCGCATCGGGTTCTGGTCACTCGAGGTGTGGGGTGGCGCTACTTTTGATGCCTGCCTGCGGTTTCTCAAGGAGGACCCCTGGGAGCGCCTGAAAAAACTGCGTGCGGCCCTGCCCAATACCCGCCTGCAGATGCTGCTGCGCGGCCAGAATCTGCTCGGCTACCGGCATTATTCGGATGATGTCGTGCGTGCATTTGTGGAACGCGCGGCCGGGAATGGCATGGACGTCTTCCGTATCTTCGACGCCCTCAACGACACCCGCAACCTGGAAACAGCCATTGCCGCCGTCAAGCAGGCCGGCAAGCATGCGCAGGGCACCATTTGCTATACCATCAGCCCGGTGCATGACATACAGTCGTTCGTGCAAATGTCCAGGGAACTGGAATCCATGGGCTGCGACAGCATCGCGATCAAGGACATGGCCGGGCTGCTCACGCCGCTGGTGACGGCGGAACTGTTCGACTCGGTCACCGGCGCGGTCAGTTTGCCGGTTCACCTGCACAGCCATGCCACCGCCGGTACGGCTGAAATGTGCCAGCTCAAGGCAATCGAAAACGGCTGCCGGCATATCGATACGGCGATCTCCGCCTTCGCCGGAGGCGCCAGCCACCCCCCGACCGAAAGCATGGTCGCCGGCCTGCGCAATACCGAATTCGACACCGGCCTGGACCTGGAGGCGTTGCAGGCAATCGGCTTCTATTTCCGCAAAATGCGCAGCCGCTATCACAAGTTCGAAAGCGAATACACCGGACTGGACACACGCGTGCAGGTATACCAGGTGCCGGGCGGCATGATCTCCAACCTGCACACGCAACTGCGCGAACAGGGTGCACTGGACCGCATGAACGACGTCTTCAGGGAAATCCCCGCCGTACGCAAGGACCTCGGCTACCCGCCGCTGGTGACCCCGACCTCGCAGATCGTCGGCACCCAGGCGGTACTCAATGTCCTCACCGGCAAGCGCTACGGGACCATTACCAATGAGGTCAAGCTGTACCTGCAGGGACGCTATGGCAAGGCGCCGGCACCGTTTGACCCGGATATCCAGCGCATGGCTATTGGCACGAAAGACACCATCGACGTGCGTCCGGCGGACCTGCTGGACGACGAGATGGACAAGCTGCGAACAGCAATAGGTACACTGGCCGGCAACGAGGAAGACATCCTCACCTATGCGATGTTCCCGGAAATCGGCAAGGATTTCCTGTCCCAGCGGCAGAATGGCACCCTGGTACCGGAAGCACTGGAACCGGTGCAGAGCGAAACATCGGAACGCCGTTCGCGTCCGACCGAGTTTAATGTCACCCTGCATGGCGAGTCCTACCACGTCAAAATCACCGGCACCGGGCATCGAACCCAGGATGACAGACCCTTTTACATGACGGTAGACGGTATTCCGGAGGAGGTCTATGTCGAAACCCTGGATGAGATTCCCGGAGAGGGTGAACCAGGCAGAAAGACCGCCAAAGGCAGCAAGCGCCCCCGCGCCACCCTGCCGGGCCACGTCACGACCTCCATGCCCGGCACGATCATCGAGGTGCTGGTCACAATGGACGAAAAGGTCGAGGCCGGCACGCCATTGCTGATCACCGAGGCCATGAAGATGGAAACCGAGGTTCAGGCGCCGATTGCGGGAACGGTTACGGCAATACACGTCACCAAGGGCGACTCCGTCAATCCGGACGAAACACTGATCGAGATCGAGTCCGCCGACTGACAGCTTCGCCCACCCCGATGAACGACAACCCGCCCCTGGTGCTTGCCTCCACTTCGCCGTTTCGCAGGAAACTGCTGCAGCGCCTGGGGATTCCGTTCACGACCGCCGTTCCGGATGTCGACGAGTCACCGCTGCCGGGCGAATCGCCGGCTGAACTCGTGCGGCGACTTTCCGAAAGCAAGGCACGCGCGGTCGGCAAAGCCCATGCAGGACTGATTATTGGTTCCGACCAGGTTGCCACGACCGGGGATGACATTCTGGGCAAGCCGGGCAGCCATGAACGCGCTGTCGAGCAGTTGCAGCAGCTTGCAGGAAAAGCCGTCATATTCCATACCGGCCTGTGCCTGCTGGACACCGCGAAGGACACAGCACAGATCGACGTAGTTCCCTTCAGCGTCGAGTTCAGGCAACTGGGCACCACGCAGATAGAGCGTTACCTGCGCAGGGAGCAACCCTACAATTGCGCCGGGAGTTTCAAATCGGAAGCCCTCGGGATAACCCTGTTCACACGCATGCGCGGCGATGACCCGACCGCGCTGATCGGCCTGCCGCTGATACGGCTGACCGACATGCTGGCCGTCGCCGGCATCACCCTGCCCTAGCGGTTTTTCAACCTGGTGATGACGGATATCAAGGACACGGAATCCACGGAAGGGCACGGAAAAATTTCGAATGGGTGTTATTTCTTTCCGTGCTTTTCTGTGGATTCCGTGGCCATAGATTAGTACGTGCTGTCCACGCCAGCGGTAAACAATTGACCAAGGCCTTTTGCCATGGCCACACCGATGCGGTCACTGAGCCGTTCCAGCAGATCGGGCTTCTCGGTGAAATCCACGATGTCCTCTGCACCAATGACCTCGCGGGCCACGTAACCCGGGCTGCCGACGGCATCCGTCAACCCCATGGGAACACTTTCCTCACCGGTCCATACCAGTCCGCTGAAGAGTTCCGGTTGCATTTGCAGACGCTCTCCGCGCCCCTCCATGACCGCCGCCTTGAACTGCTCGTGGATATCTTCCAGCAGTTTTTTCACGTGCTCGACATCAGAATCTTTCGAGGGTGTAAAGGGATCCAGAAAGCCCTTGTTCTCGCCTGCGGTATACAGCCGGCGCTCGACTCCGAGCTTTTCCATGCTGCCAACGAAACCGAAGCTGTCCATGCGCACGCCGATCGAACCGACGATGCTGGCCTTGTCAACGTAAATCTTGTCCGCCGCGGAGACGGCGTAGTAACAACCGGAGGCACAGACGTCCGTCACCACAGCATAGAGCGGCGTATCCGGATGCAGTTTCCTGAGGCGTTTGATCTCCTGGTAGATATAGCCGGACTGCACCGGGCTGCCACCAGGAGAGTTGGCACGCAATATCACGCCGGCGGTGTTGGAATCATCAAAGGCGTTGCGCAAGCCCTCGATAACGGTATCCGCGCTGCCCTCCGCCTTGTTCGCGATCACCCCGGTCAGGTCAACCAGCGCCGTGTGCTCGCCACTTGTCTTGGTGATCGATGACCAGTCTGAAGGCATGTACAGGAACAACAGCGCCAGCAGATACAGCGCCAGCAGGGCCTTGAAAAAAACATTCCAGCGGCGTGCGCGGCGCTGCTCATTGAGCGCCGCAAAAGCCAGCCGGTTAACCACATCGCGGTGCCAGTTGTCACTCATACCCTTGTCCAGGGATTCGAACTGTACCGTGCCGGGTCGGCTTGAAGACGGGGGTAATTCCTTGTCAGACATCATGTCACCTGTGGGTTGATTATCTTGAAAACAGTCCGGTTTCTGTCATCCAGGCCGGTAATTCCGTAACCCGGTCGAGACACACTAGCGGATCATGGCGCTTCAGGCGTTCCTCGCTGTGCACCCCGGAACGCACCGCCACCTTCCCGGCACCGGCATTGGTCGCCATTTCCATATCATACTCGGTGTCACCCACCATGATGGTCTGGTGTGGTGCGACGCCGAGCTCTTCCATCAGTTCCAGCAGCATCTGCGGATGCGGTTTCGAGGGCGTTTCATCGGCACAACGGGTCGCATCAAAACAGTCACTCAGGCCGGTCTGGACAAGCACCCGCCGCAGACCACGACGGGCCTTGCCGGTCGCGATGCCGAGCTTCAGGCCGTGGTCCTTGATGACCTCAAGCACTTCCCGGGCCCCCGCAAACAGGCTTGATCCCTCATGCGAAAACCAGTGCTCGCGATAGGCCTCGACGAAGGCCCGGTGAAAAGCGTCATCCCGCCCCGGAACCAGCATGTCGATCGCCTCGCGCAGCCCCAGGCCGATGACGTTCCTGACGGTATCATCGGTCATCGGCTCCAGTGACAGGTCGGCAATTGACGCATGCAGGCAGTGCACGATCTGCGCCGCCGAATCCATCAGCGTCCCGTCCCAGTCGAAAACGATAAAGCGAATACTTGATTCCATGGTCGTACAACAGAAAAACTCAAGCCGGCGGCAGGACCGAATTATGGCGATTCGAGCCGGTCAAGAACAGCCTTCAGGTCAGCGTCGAGCGGCGCACTCAGAGTCATCCTGTCCGCCGCCAGGGGCAGACTGAACTCGAGCAGGTGGGCATGCAGCATCAGGCGTGTCAAACCGAGGTCCCGCATTTGCCGGTTGAATGCCGCATCGCCGTATTTCGCATCGCCGGCAAGCGGATGACCGATATGTACCGCGTGCACGCGAATCTGGTGTGTCCTGCCGGTCTTCAACTCCACATCCACCAGAGTTGTCTCAGCGAACCGGGTGACCGGCCGGAACACGGTAACGGCCTGTTTGCCATCATCGTCAACCGTCACCATGCGTTCACCACCGCGCAACTGGTTCTTGCGCAGGGGGGCATCGACAGTCCGTTTCCCGCCCTGCCAGCAGCCGGCCGTCAGCGCCAGGTAATGCTTGTTGACATCGCCCTGCCGCAGCTGCTCGTGGAATGCCCGCAGGAAACTGCGACGCTTTGCGATCACCAGACAGCCTGACGTCTCCCGGTCCAGCCGGTGCGCCAGTTCCAGGTATGCCGTAGCGGGACGCGCGGCCCGCAAGGCCTCGATCACTCCATAGCTGATACCGCTGCCACCATGGACAGCAATGCCGGCCGGTTTGTTCAATACCAGGCAAGCATTGTTCTCGAACAGGATACGCCCCTCCAGGTCCGTGCCAACACCGGGACGAATCACCGTCTTGGTGTTTGCCGCGACCCGCACCGGTGGAATCCGAACCCGGTCCCCCGCGCACAGTTTGTACTTCGCCTGAATCCGTCCACTGTTAACCCGGACTTCGCCGCGCCTTATGATGCGGTAGATGTAGCTTTTCGGGACTCCCTTCAGATGGCGCGCCAGAAAATTGTCGATTCGCTGTCCCGCCTCGTCGGCCGTAACCTCGATCAGCTGGACCCCGGGGCTGGTTTCAGCAGTATTGTGGTTCATTATGCGGGCATTCGTCTTTATTGGGCAGCAAAGTGTACAGATATTCCAGCAAATAGTATTCGCCTGACGGTTTGCGGGCTAACGACAAGGTTGCTATAGTCCACGCTTCGGACAGGCCTTTGTGTGAATGGAAAGTCAAGGCAGGCCGAAGCTACCATTTTTATATGAAGATGTCGGCCGTCAGTTTCAACAGACATTCTTCAATAGTTTTTCAGCATCACACTTGCAGCAGACAACAAGGTTAACAATCGCTCCCATGCAACACACACAGCTACAGCATCCAGTGACACTGTTCTTTTTCTGGCTGATTGGCATTGCCCGGCCGACCGAGACACTCGTTGTCACGTGCAAGCCGAGTCGGTTACCCCGCTGTGTGCCTGGACAGGTTGAGCGCAACAGAGAAAACACACATGAAAAGAATGCTAATCAATACCACGCAGCCGGAAGAACTGCGTGTGGCCATGGTCGATGGCCAGAAACTCTACGATCTCGATATCGAGGTTCCTGCCCGCGGCCAGAAAAAGTCCAATGTATACAAAGGGAAAATAACCCGTATTGAGCCCAGTCTCGAGGCGGCCTTTATCGACTATGGCGGCAACCGCCATGGCTTCCTGCCACTCAAGGAAGTTGCACGCTCCTACTTCAGCGATGCGTCCCGGGAATCTTCCGGCAGGCTCAGCATCAAGGATGCGCTTACCGAGGGCCAGGAACTTGTCGTCCAGGTCGAGAAGGACGAGCGCGGCAACAAGGGCGCAGCCCTCACCACTTTCATCAGCCTGGCGGGACGCTACCTCGTCCTGATGCCGAACAACCCGCGCGCCGGTGGTGTATCCCGGCGCATCCAGGGCGACGACCGCAACTTTGTCCGCGACGCGATGAGCGAAATGAACATCCCCGAGGGGATGGGAATGATCGTGCGCACCGCGGGCATCAGCCGCAGTACCGAGGAACTCCAGTGGGACCTGGATTATCTGCTACACCTCTGGAGCGTTATCAAGGCCGCATCCGAGGAGCGCCCTGCACCTTTCCTGGTTTACCAGGAAAGCAACGTCATTATTCGGGCACTGCGCGACTACCTGCGCGGTGACGTCACCGAGATCCTGATTGACAGCCCCGAAGTCTACGAGACGGCACGGGAATTCATGGAGCGGGTGATGCCGCACAATCTGGGCAAGCTGAAGCTGTACCAGGAAACCGTTCCGCTTTTCAGTCGCTTCCAGATCGAATCCCAGATCGAATCGGCATTTCAGCGTGAGGTCACACTGCCATCAGGTGGGGCCATCGTGATCGACCATACCGAGGCACTGATCTCCATCGACATCAACTCCGCGCGCGCGACCCGGGGTAGCGATATCGAGGAAACCGCGCTGAACACCAACCTCGAGGCGGCTGATGAAATCGCACGCCAGCTGCGGATCCGGGATCTCGGCGGGCTGATCGTCATCGATTTCATCGATATGCAACCGGCACGCAACCTGCGGGAAGTCGAAAACCGGCTGCGGGATGCACTGAAGATGGATCGTGCCCGCGTCCAGATAGGGCGGATCTCCCGCTTTGGCCTGCTGGAAATGTCACGTCAGCGGCTGCGGCCATCGCTGGGCGAGTCAAGCCAGATCGTCTGTCCGCGCTGCACCGGGCAGGGGACCATTCGTGGCGTGGAGTCGCTTTCCCTGTCGGTACTGCGCATCATCGAAGAAGACGTCATGAAGGACAACACCCTGCGGGTCGTAGCCCATGTCCCGGTGGACGTTGGAACCTACCTGCTGAATGAAAAACGTGATTTGCTGGGAGCGCTCGAAACCCGCCACGGTATCTCGGTCATGCTGATACCCTCACCCGCACTGGAAACACCCGACTTCGACATCCAGCGCATCCGCAGTGACGACGTCAGCAGCAGCCGGACTTCCCCCAGCTATCATTTGACGAAAACACCCGCCGAACTCGAAGTCCCGACCATCGAGAGCGAGTCCAGGGCCGGCGTGGAAGAGCCGGCAGTCAAAACAGTTGCCCCAGCAACCCCCGTACCCGCACCCGTCGCCCCGGCGATAGAAAGTCCGCAAAAACCCGGAATTCTCAAACGCCTGATCAGCAGCATGTTCGGTGGCGATGAAGCGCCGCAACAAATAGAGTCCGAGCCCCGCAAGCCGGCACAGCGACGGACGCAACCGGCCAGCAGCAGCGCACGGCCAGCACGCAGCAGCAACAACCGGCGGAGGCAGACAGCGACCGGTCAGCGCAGCGAGGAGCGCCGCTCGTCACCGCGCCCCGAACGCCCGGCAAGGACCGCAGCCGGAAAGCCCCAGCCGTCAACGGAACAAAAACAGGAAAGCACAAGGCAGCAGGACACCACCAGACAGTCCGTCGCACCCGCCGCGGATGCGCAAGCTGATCAGGGAGGAGAGAAGGCGCAACCACGCCGCAGTTCCAGGCGTGGACGTCGTGGCGGGCGGCGCCGTGCTACCGGGCAGGACCGCAACACCACGAATAACGAGTCATCCAGCGACAGTACAACAAACCGGGACGAGTCTGCCGGAAAACCGGACACCCGGAGAAAAGATACCAGCCGCAGTCAGGAGCAACAGGGGGACAGCGGGCAGACAGACAGCACGCCGAAGCCGGCACCGGCAGAGGCAACCGCGACACTGGCTGCCGGGGACAAGGCATTGCAGCCGGTAGCCGTCAGCACGCAACCATCACCACCGGATAAACCCGTGGCGTCTGCCACAGTGAAGCCCGAAAGCAGTTCAGACAGCGGCACACAGCAGACAGAAAAATCGGCTTCGAACCAGGCCTGACCCGTCAAATACCATGCTGCTGGCGGATATCCGCCAGCAGTCCTTGCGCCGCTTCTTCGATCAGATCAAGCACCCGTTCGAATCCCGTGACTCCGCCATAATAGGGATCGGGTACTTCTTGTGCCCCCAGGTCCGGCGCGAACTCCAGGAACAGACGCAGTTTTTGCAAATGCGCCGGGGCACACTGTGCGGACAAATCCTGGTAGTTGTCACGGTCCATTGCCAGTACGTAATCAAATTCCACGAAATCCGCGGGCGTAACGCGGCGTGCCTTTTGTGGGCTCAGGTCCACACCACGTCGCAAGGCAGCCTCGGCAGCACGGGCATCCGGAGGTTCTCCGATGTGATAGGCGTGCGTACCCGCCGAGTCCACCTGGATATGCTCCGCCAGCGAGGCCCTGGCAACCAGCTCCTCGAAAACACCCTGTGCCGTGGGCGAGCGGCAGATATTACCCATGCAGACGAACAGTACTTTTATTGCCATGACTTTCCTGCAACCGGACCGGTATATGAAAGGAGAGTAGTTTATCGCCGGCAGTCTGATTAGCAACCGCTGCCCCGGCTAATGTAGCGGCCTTCCGCCAGCCGGGTGAAACCCGCACGTTTATCCGCCGGTAACAGGCGGCCGCCAGCGAGAGATTATTTCAAGAAAACCCCTTATCCTATTGTTTGTTAATATCTTAAATGAGGCTCTCAACGAACAGCAGGTCTTCCTCCGTATCGACTCCGGGACCCGGCATCTGCAGAGCCATGCCTACGTATATCTTCAATCCATGCCATAGAACGCGCAGCTGTTCGAGCTTTTCCGCCTGTTCGATCGGTGCCGCCTCCAGTTTCCGGTAATGTCGCAGGAATCCGGCCCGGTAGGCATATAGTCCGATATGCCGCAGCAAACGGACGGCATCCGTATCCTGCGCGTCGCGGCAAAAGGGTATGACTGCACGCGAGAAATACAGGGCATAACCGAACTGGTCCCGGACAACCTTGACGACATTGGGATCCTGCGCGTCTGCAGCATTTGCCACCGCATGCGCCAGCGTGGCCACCGTGGCATCAGCATGCCCGGCAAGATCAGCCGCAACCTGGCTGATCAGGGCCGGTGGAATCAGGGGTTCATCACCCTGCACATTGACAATGACCTCGTCATCGTACCATTGCATCTTTTCCACGACTTCACCAAGTCTTTCGGTACCGGAGGTATGGTCCGGCGAAGTCATGCAGACACTGGCCGAAAAGGCGCGCGCCGCCAGCTCGATCCGGGGGTCATCTGTCGCAATGATTACGGTTTCCGCTCCGCTCTGCAGCGCCCTGTCGTAGACATGCTGCAACATCGGTCGGCCACCGATCAGGCGCAACGGCTTTCCCGGCAGGCGCGTTGATGCATAACGCGCGGGTATCACGACCTTGAAGCGTGCAGCACTCATCCTGCGAAAACCTTCAGATTTCTTCTTCCAGCGGAATTTTGCGCGCTTCCTCTTCCAGCATTACCGGAATACCATCCCTGACCGGGTAAGCCAGGCGGTCTGCCTTGCAGATCAATTCAGTGTTTTCCTTCATGTACAGCAGCGGGCCCTTGCAAATCGGGCAGGCCAGAATCTCGAGCAGCTTTTTATCCAAGAGGTACTCCTGAAGACAAATAGTACAAACCGTGCTCATTATGCATGAGGCACACCAAGGCGGCAGTCCAGCAATGCATCCAGCCGTGTGCAGAACTCTTTCGACATATCAGCCCTGACAGGCACAACCCATTCCTTGCCACTGGCAAACCGGCGACACTTGACAGCATCCTTCTCTGTCATGAAGACCGGCCTGTCGTCTCCGAATTGTATATCCTCCGCCTGAAAGCGGTGGTGGTCCGGGAATGCATGCTCCTGAACCCGCATACCGTGCTGTTGCAACGCCTGAAAAAAGCGCGAGGGATTCCCGATACCCGCAACGGCATGCACTGCCTGCCCGCGAAAATCCGCCAGTGCACACTGCTGTTGCGGCTCCCCTAGTCCCCGCGCTTTCCCGGTCAGCATGCGCATGGAATATTCACCGCCACCTGCAAGCCCGTTGACAACCACCAGGTCAACTTCACGCAGGCGCCGCAGCGGTTCCCGCAGCGGGCCTGCCGGCAGTAAAAAACCGACACCGAAACGGCGCACACCGTCAATCACGGCAATTTCAAGGTCCCGCTGCAGGGCATAATGCTGCAGGCCATCATCACTGATGATTACATCGCAATCGCTATGATCGAGCAGTTCCCGTGCCGCGGCAACCCGATCCGGAGCAACCGCCATCGGGCAATCCGTCATTTCCGCAAGCATAACGGCCTCGTCACCCACGATTCCGGGATCGCTGTCCGGACGGACCTGTTGTGGCCAGCTGCTTGCCTTGCCGCCATAGCCGCGTGCCACGATGCCGGGCCGCAACCCCTTTTGCTTCAGATACCCGGCCAGCCAGGCAACCAGCGGGGTCTTGCCTGTACCGCCGGTGGTCAGATTCCCGACGACGATCACGGGCCGCGCCAGCCGGTAGCTGGACAGGATACCCGAACGATAGGCACTACGCCTCAGCCACACCACCATGCGGTACAGCAGTGACAGCGGCGTCAGTAGAATCAGCCAGGGACTGCGCGTGTACCAGTAATAATCCAGGCGTTTCATGGCACCTGAAAAGGGCTGCTATTCTTCCTGCATTCTGGTTGTGGCAAGAGATATCCGGGTCATGCCCAGCTGGCTGGTTGCATCCAGTGCGGTAATGACGGCCTGGTGTGGAGTCTTCGCATCGGCTCGAATGATGACCGGCAGGCCCTCGCGCTCGCCGACAGCCTTGCTGATAGCGCCCTTGAGGGTCTTGAGTTCGGTATTGACGACCTGCTGGTCCCCGAGAAAAAACCGACCCTGCGCATCAATAATGATTTCCAGCGACTCGTCATCCGGCTTGGTTGCCTCCACAGTCGCTTCAGGCAGCTCAATCTGGATGCGCGACTGGTGCTCGAATGTGGTCGAAACCATAAAAAAGATCAACAGGAGGAACACCACGTCGATGAGCGGTGTCAGGTTGACTTCCGGCTCGTCAGAATCACTGGGTTGCAGATTCATGACCTAGCGGTCTCCACCGGATTGCTTTCTGAGGTCGCCATGCATGATCTCCACCATGCCCATAGCCTCCTGCTCCATGCGCAACACGAGCATGCGGACCTTGCCGCGGAAATAGCGGTAAAACATCAGGGTGGGGATCGCAACCGACATGCCGGCAGCAGTGGTGATGAGTGCCTGCGATATGCCCCCGGCCAGGGCGCCGGGATTCCCCACACCTATAGTGGTGATCGTGGCAAACACCTTGATCATACCGACCACCGTACCCAGCAAGCCAAGCAGCGGCGTGATGGCGGCGATGGTGCCAAGCGTGTTGAGGTAGCGCTCCAGCTCATGCACGACGTGGCGGCCGGTATCCTCGATGCTTTCCTTCATGACCTCGCGTTTCTGTTTGCGGTTGGCAATCCCCGCGGCCAGTACGGATCCGAGCGGAGAGCTGGCCTGCAGCTCCTTGAGATGCTCGTCGTTCAGCTGGTGTATCTTGTCCCAGCGCCATACCTGGGCGACCAGGTTCTTGGGCAGCACCCGGCGCACCTGCAGGGACCAGAGACGCTCAATGATAATCGCCAGGGCTACAATCGAACATGCAATGATCGGCAGCATTAACCAGCCGCCTGACTTCACCAGTTCCAGCACAGAGTCACCATCCTTTGTCTATCCGGGTTTGTCGGTGGGGCAAATCATACTTTATTTGACGCAATAGCCAAACAGAACATGCGGCTCACCTGACCTGCATCCAGTAGCGCCGTGCCTGTTCCCGATAGAGACTGATTTCCGGCTCCCGCAAGGTACCCCCGAGATGCACCGTAATGGCCCCGGCCAGCCCCGTCTGATACCAGTCCGTCCCGCTGCTCTCATAGCGTTCCATCACGGCCTGTTTCGGAAACCGGTAGCGATTCAGGTAGCCTGCCGGAAACAGGGCCACCGCCGGATCGACCTGCGCCAGGAATTCCGGCGAGGATGACGTGTTACTGCCATGGTGCGGAACCACCAGCACGGCAGCACGCAGTGCCTCACCCTGTTCACGCAGCAGGACGGCTTCGGCCTCGCGCTCAATGTCACCGGTCAGCAGGATTCCCGGTCCGGCGCGAGTACCGATTTTCAGCACGCAGGAGGTGTTGTTACCAGGACGCCCGGAAACAGTTTCTGGATGCAACATCCAGAAATCCACATCATCCCATTCCCAGTGCTGCCCGCGAAGGCAGTTTTCTGCAGTGGCCTGCGGAACCTTTCCGGGTACGCTGGACAGGATCCGCCCGGCCTCATAGGCCGACAGCAACGATGCCACACCACCGATATGGTCATTGTCGCCGTGGCTGACGACCAGGGTATCGATGCTGCGTATGCCCTGGCTGCGCAAAAAGGGGATAACCACTGCCGCACCGGTATCGAATGCCTCGCTGAAGCGGGGCCCGGCGTCATACACCAGAACGTGGTGTCGTGTCTGCACGACTGTTGCAAGCCCCTGCCCGACATCCAGCAGGGTCATGCGGACCTCCCCCGGTCCCGGCCTTTCCGGCTGGACGAAAAAAGCCGGTAATAGCAGCAATAGACCCAGCCAGCGCCCCGGAACCCCGCGCGGAACCAGCAGCAGCAGCAATCCCGGAATCCCCGGCAACAGCGTCCAGACAAACGGCTGGTGCTGCTGCCAGATCGAGAACGGTGTCTCTGCCAGCCAGTCAAGCCAGAACCAGACAGGTTCCAGCAGGCTTGCAGCGACCACCAGCAGGAGTTCACCCGTGGCTGCATGCAGGAAAGTGACCAGAGATCCCAGCAATGCCAACGGCACGACCAGCATACCGACCCAGGGCACGGCGATAACATTGGCGAGTGGTGCGACAAGGGATGCCGACTGAAAGAAAACCAGCAATATCGGCAACATACCCAGTGCAAGCAGCATATGCATGTAGACCCATCTGCCACCAAAGCCCTGCCGCCCATAACGGCCGACAGCGAGATAGGCGATCAGGGCAACCGCCCAGAAAGACAGCCACCACCCTGCTGACAATACCGATAGCGGGTCAATCAGCAGGGTTACCACTGCGGCCAGGCAAAGCGCCGGAGCCAGGCCCGAACGCCGGTTGAAGACGAGGGCAAGCATGACTACCGTCACCATGACAAGCGCGCGTCGCGCGGGAATTCCGAACCCCGCGAGCAGGGCATACAGCAGTGCCCCGACTATGGCCGCCAGCGCCGCGACCTTTCTCGCCGGAATGACTTCCGAAAATCGACCTGCATGCGCCCACAGGACGCGCACCAGCCAGAACACCAGGCCCGCAGCCAGACTGATATGCAAACCGGAAATCGCCATGAGGTGACTCGTTCCGGTCTTGCGCAGGATATTCCAGTCCGCAACACTGATTGCGCTGCGGTCACCAATTGTCAGGGCACGTATCATCGCCATGGTCGGCTTGTCTGCCTGCAGGTGTTCCATGGCCAGTTGCAGGCGGCTTCGTACGGCAGTGATGAGCGCGGGACGCGTGTCAGAAAACCTGCGGTTGCGGTCGTCCTCACGCACATAGCCGGTGGCGCTGATGCGCTGCTGGAAAAGCCAGCGTTCATAATCAAAGCCACCGGGATTGGCAAAACCATGCGGGCGCTTGAGGCGCACCGCCAGTTGCCAGTGATCTCCCGGAGCCGGCCGCGCCAGGGTCTCGTTCCAGCCCAGCCGGACCTTGCCCTGGAAATCCTGCCAGCCGGAGCCGTTGTCTAATCGATCAACCGCCATCTGCAGCCGCAGGATGCCGGAGGTCGAGTGCACTGGCATATCCAGCACTGTCCCCTCGAGCAGCACGGTCTGCGTCTCTATGCCGGTGTCCAGTTGCGGGCTCAGTGCCAGCTCGGCACGCCAGGCGGCCCAGAAAAACCCGATGAAAAGTATCACCGGCAGACGCGTCTTCGGCCAGCGCAGCAGCGGGATCAGGAGAAAAAGCAGAAAGTAGTACTGACCTGAAGGCAGGTCAGAACAGGTATGCAGAAGGCAAATACCCGCCACGAAGGCCAGGGTGTTCAATAGCATTGTTCGTCCCTGAACGATGTCTTGCAAACTACCAGCTTGCCATTACCCGCAGCATCGGCGGGCACAGACTACACAACCCGCAATTAATCTATCAAACAGCCATCCTCCAGCCGCACCACGCGGTCCATTCGCCCGGCAATCAGGGGGTCGTGCGTAGCGACCAGGAAACTTGTGCCGAATTCCCGGTTCAGCTGCAACATCAGCTCATAGACATGTTCCGCATTCTGGCGATCCAGGTTGCCGGTGGGTTCATCGGCCAGTACACAGGCAGGATTTGTCACCAGTGCACGCGCTACGGATGCCCGCTGGCGCTCGCCGCCGGACAACTCGCCCGGCTTGTGGGTCAGGCGCGCCGCCAGTCCGACCCGAGCAAGCAGTTCTTCCGCACTGTCCCTGGCAACGGCGGGGGTGGTACCACGAATCAGCAGCGGCATGGCGACATTCTCCAGCGCCGTGAACTCGGGCAACAGGTGGTGGAACTGGTAGACGAAGCCCAGCACCTGATTGCGGAGTTTACCGAGTTGCAACGGCGAGAGTGATTTCAAGGGCTTGCCGGCAATGCTAACATCGCCGGTCGTTGGCTCATCCAGCCCGCCCAGCAGGTGCAACAATGTGCTCTTGCCACTGCCCGAAGAGCCCATGATGGCGATACGCTCGCCCCTACCTATGCTGAAATCAATATCATGTAAAATCGTCAGCGGGCTGTCCCCCTCCCTGAAGGTCTTTCCCAGACGCCGGCAGCTGATCACATCATTCATAGCGCAACGCCTCGGCCGGATGGGTGCGCGCCGCCCGCCAGGCAGGATACAGCGTCGCCAGCAGGCTGAGCACAATGGCAACGCTGGCCATTACCCAGACATCGTTCCAGTGCAGTTCGGAAGGTACGTCGCTGATGTAATAGACATCCGCCGCCAGAAACTGGACATTGAACAACTGTTCTATGGCCGGGACGATGGTCTCGACATTCAATGCCAGGCCGACACCGCCGGCCACCCCCAGCGCGGTCCCGAGTATCCCTATAAATACACCCTGGATGATAAATATGGTCATGACCGAGCGCGGCGAGGCACCCAGGGTACGCAGAATGGCGATATCGGATCGCTTGTCAGTCACCACCATAATCAGGGTGGATACGATATTGAAGGCAGCCACCGCGACGATGAGCGTCAGGATGATAAACATGACGCGTTTCTCGGTTTTCACTGCGCGGAAGAAATTTGCATGCTGGTGAGACCAGTCCTCTACCCGGTAATCCCCCTGCAGCTCTCTGGATAAATTGCGACTGACCTCGGGGGCAAGAAAGATATCATCCAGCTTGAGCCGCAAGCCCGTTACCTTGTCATCCAGCTGGAACAGTCTGGCAGCATCTTCAATATGCACCAGGGCTACCCCACGGTCATACTCATACATGCCAACCTCGAATATACCGACTACCGTAAAACGCCTCAGTCTTGGCAGCAGGCCTGTCGGCCCGATATTGATTTGCGGTGAAACGACGGTCACGCTGTCGCCGGTTGCGACCCCCAGTGCAACAGCCATTTCACTGCCCAGCACAATACCGTATTCACCTGCCCGCAGCAGGTTGAGATCGCCATACTTGATGTGCGTGACCACGTCGGACACACCACCTTCCATATCCGGCATAATGCCCCGCAGGATCCCGCCAGTCACGCGCTTGCCGTTACTCAGCATGGTTTCACCGCTGATATAAGGTGCAGATGCAAGAATATGCTCCCTTCCCTTCAGTAATGCTGACAGGTCATGCCAGTCGGAGAGCTGTCCGGAAAAGGTCGTAATGGTGGCGTGTGATGCCATCCCCAGGATGCGGTCACGCAATTCACGCTCGAAGCCATTCATAACCGACAGCACAGTTATCAGCGCTGTCACGCCCAGGGCGATACCGAGCATGGAAATGAGGGAGATAAAGGATATAAAGTGTGTTCGCCGCTTGGTGTGGGTATAACGCAAACCAATATACAGCTCATACGGGCGGTACATTCAGGGGTCCTTTTCCATGGGTCTTCAACTTCGGGGGCACATTATTACATAGCATGAAGGCAATTATTATCAGATCATGCAAATAATCCCGGACAGAAAAATGCCCTGCCTGTGCAGGGCATTACGGATGTATCCAGGCTGGCTCGTGCTAACCGGCCCGGCTGGATGCAGGAAAACGCATCAGGGTATATTGATACCGCCCAGCAACTGCATATCCTCGTTAACCAGCAGTGAAACGCCACTGCTGGTAAAGGTGTGATAGTTGACAGAACCGACCACCTGGTCAGTACCCTGTACCCAGCCAGAATCCAGCGCCTGTACTGCATCCGTCATATCGCCATCGACTCTCAGGATATTATTCCCGTCCGTCATGTCGAGTACATCCTGGGCTGAAAGCTGTACCAGATTGTTTCCGGAACCAGTAACGTCGATGCCCTCGATGTTGCTGATGTCCAGATTCATGGCGCCAAGATCGATATCATCATCAATTCTCAGGATATCGAAATCCAGCGCCGTCTCGCTGCCATCCAGGTGTTCACCGCCGTTGATCACGAAGTCCGAGTTTGCCAGCGCCCCCTGCGAAAGCGTGATGACATCATCACCGCCATCGGTACTTATGACAAAGGTTTCATCACTGCCGCCATCGCCCACAAGCGGATCAGCAATGATGGTTACCTGATCCTCTCCTTCACCAGTATCGATGACGCCGCGCTCGGCGTCGGTTATGGTGATGTTCGTATTTTGACTACCCCGGGTAGTGACGTCCACGCTATTGAACCCGTCGACAGTAATTGTCTGATCGGTGTCTGATTTGATATAGACATTGTCGACATCAGAGGGTGACAGGTTCGTCACTGTGATCTCGTTATTCGGCCCTGTTGCTATGCCGACATTCGCTGTGGTCACGGAACTGATATCCAGGTCCGTCTCGCTGAGCATGGAAGAGGTAGCCACCTCATCGCCCGGAATATAGTGAGTATAACTATCAGCGCGATCCTGGATCGTAAGTCCGCCAGGTTCGGTTGTATCAGCATCACTGAAGACCACGTATGTCCCGGGGTCGATGTTGCTGATTGCCAGCGAATCGGTACCGCCGCCCCTGACCTCGCTGTTCGATATCGTTGTGACATTTTCTGCGGAGGCATCAGATATGTCAATTCTCAGGATATTGCCTGCATTGTCGAGCCCCCACAGGTCCCCATTGTCGTCAAAGGACATACCATCCAGTGTGTAGGCCGCGCTTGTCGATCCAATGGTTTCCACCACCTGCCCGATGAACACCGGACTCTCTAGTCCGCCACCGGAAGTGATATTAATGCTCCACAATTCATCGCCATTGGCCAGATACATTATGTCGCCGGTATTGTTAATGGCAATTGCATCGACCGCGAGGCTCTTTGCTCCTTCGGCGATCAGTGTCAGCGAACCCGTAGATCCGGGATTGGCCAGATCGTATATAAAGATCTGGTTGCCGTACGAAAGATACAGCGTACCGTCAATGCCGAATGTCGCAGCAGTCGCCTTGGCAAAACTGTTGGTATCGTCAATAACCTCGGTCTCGGCTGTGGCCGGATTTATTTTTAACAGGTAGCTGTCCTTGCTCGAATTAGCGACGGCATACAGATAGCCATCAACCGGACTAAGTGACATACCATCGACTGAATTTGGATTCAGACTCGTGCCATTGACCTGGACTTCACCAATACGTGTTGTCTGCCCTGTCTCAAGATCGATTCCATACAACTGCTCGCCAGAAATGGCCTTGCTGCCTGCCACCGTATAGGCAAGACCGGTAGGAAAGACTTCAACATCCTGCTCCACGATGTCCACGTTCACCGACTCCGAACCCGACGCCACCTCCGCCGAACCGCTCGTGATGCTCGCCCCGCTCAGACCCAGCACAATGTCCTCGACACCTTCCACCAGCGCATCGTCCACCGCAGCCAGACTGAACGTGAAACTCGGCGCCGAACCCGCATCAAACAGCAGCGTGGTCCCGCTGCGCGTGATCCCCGTACCCGCCAGACCTGCATCCACCGCCGCCAGCAGCGCCGATACGTAGTCCACCCCGTCCGTCGCCGCCAGCACCCCGTCGCCATCGTCCACTATCCCCAGGTCCACACTCGCCTGGTTCGTCCCCGTCAGCGCATCACCCGTATACGACAGCGTATATGTCACGCTACCACCGGACTCCTCGCTCACCGCCACTTGATTCGCTGACAGTGAAAACTGGATATTCTGTGGCGCTTCCTGGAGAAGCTCGTAATCGGGAATTCTGAATGGCAGTTCCTGCCCATGGGTTTCATGGCCACTTTCGGGAGTTACCGCGCGAGTTGATGCCTGTATAATTATTGCTTCACCCCCTTCACCCCCCCGCAGTTCACCTGCGGCGGGGGAAGGGGCATCTTCTGATGGATCGCGTCCTGATCGAATCGCAGCCTGGACTGACACTGCCTCGTCTAACCCTGACTCGAGGTGCTTCGAGGAAGTGCCGGAAAAAATCTCGTCAGTGAGATCTGCAACAAAGTCCGGCCCCAAAGACATGGTTGACCCGTCAGACATGGTCAGGGATGCTGAACCAGCGGCCCCGGTCTTGATGATGTCCCCGGTGTAGATGGGATCACCAACACGGAGACTTATAGTCTCACCATCCCGGATGACCAGCACATTTCCATCAGCACGAGTAAGGATACCGATACCGGAAATAGCATCAATTGCAGAGCCAGCATCAAATGTATCAGCCTGGACTCCAGCAGCGTCAGTGATATCAGAATCGAGTCTTTGCGACTGTTCAGATCCGAGTTCGATTACTGAGCCGTCTGATAACCGGATGCTTAGATGCGCGCCTTTTCCGGTGCTAACAAAGTCATCCATATATACCCGTGAACCACTATGAAGGGCTTCATTTGAACCATCTGCATGTTCAACTTTTGCTTGCCCATCGATTGATTCGACCCTGCCAATCCGCTCATTTGTCATGACGCTTTCCTTCGGTGCTCAATACAAATAGAAAATTTCTACCAGATTCAACACTGGTATCGGCATTTCAACGGGATTTGCCTTGCCTGTCTGGAAATATCACACGACGTCAAATATCCGTCTATGGGGCTCAGATTCGACGTTAATTCATTTTCCCGCGGCCAGGCATCTTGGATGGAAAGTCATCCCAGGATGAACTGCCACCATTATTAGTCGACTGATTTCTTAGCGACTGAACCAGCCCTCTGGGCATCCACACTTCCCCGGCATACAGAGCAGGAACCGCCCTGCGTAGCAGTGAGATACATGACTTACGTTCGAGCAATCCTCGAATTCCTATAGAAAAACACTCCATGATGCTGTTATTTATATATTTATCATAAACAAGAAGTATATTTAGCCTGGAACAGGCGGCATGTGCTGACTGCACGGCCTGAAGGCCATCCAGTGCCAGCACTGAATCATCCATCACGAGCACATCACTTTTCGCCAGAGCCTTACCGGTCGCTGCACCCAAAATGCTGGTTGCACGGGCAATGACATTCATCTCGGAATACGAATACAGCAGGTCAGCACAGCCCGGAAACTCCTCGGCCGTTGCGCAAGCATAGGTCACATTGATTTTTTTCATAACTGTTTGTTTTTATGAGTCTTGTTGAGTCTAGATGAGTGCGCGGGAGGCTTCAATTGGACTTTGGTACCAAGCGCCACGAGCAGGGAGGCGCATGCACATGCAGGTGGGTCAAAGGCCTGCACATCCATGCCGATAGAACAGTGGATGACCCGAACCCCGCAAGCTGAACCTGAATGTTCCTGATTCGTTGCCAAACTGACCGGGCAAAGCGCTGTACCACCCTGCTGATTACAGCAATGGTCTGCCTTGCCTGTTCCTCAATGCCGCGGGCCGGTGAATTCGCGCTCTCGAAAGAATTACTGTCAGGCATAGAACAGCAATATGGTTACTACGCACGCCAGCGCGTACTCTCCTGGAATGAACTGATTATTGCCAATCGGCATCTAGATGAGATCGACAAACTAAAGAAGGTCAATGAGTTCTTCAACGAACTTGATTTCATCAATGACATTGATCACTGGGGAAAAGAAGACTACTGGGCAACCCCCTTGCAAATGCTGACATCAAACGGTGGCGACTGCGAGGATTTCTCGATCGCAAAATATTTCACACTGCGTGAAATGGGTGTACCTGCAGATCGGATGAGGCTGACATACGTAAAGGCGCTTGAGCTAAACCAGGCACATATGGTACTGACTTATTATTCCTCACCCGATGCAGAACCACTTATCCTGGATAACCTGGTTGCGGAGATTCTACCGTCATCCGAGAGAGACGATCTGCTGCCAGTCTACAGCTTTAACGGCGACGGATTATGGCTTGCGAAATCACGGGGCACAGATGAGCGAATCGGGCATTCCAGCAGGCTGAGTCGCTGGAAGGAAGTTATCGCAAAAATAAGTGATGAACAAATCCCGCTTTCTTACTGACTACTTCAGATATTTTTCAGACAATGTCTCTCACTCAAATATCTGTTGCGCTCGGTAAAGTCACGTGACTCTCTACAGACAACTTGCGACGAGCATTGTCATACTGTTTGCGGTCGGGTTCATTGGTACGGTGATGACAAGTACCAGCAACCTGCGTTCATTTCTTGAAACACAGCTTGAAACACACGCACAGGATACTGCCACTTCACTTGGACTGTCACTCTCGCCGCAAATGCGCCAACGGGACTTTCCGGTCATCAACTTGATGATTGATGCTATTTTTGATCGTGGCCATTTCCAGTCTATCCAGCTAATCGACATCGACGGAAACACTCTCGTTGAGAGAACCAGGGATAACCACAAGGACCCGGTACCCGACTGGTTCATCAGACTGGTGTCAATTCGAGCACCACGTGCGGAAGCCATTGTCATGTCAGGATGGAAGCAGGCCGGCAGTGTCCACGTCATGAGCCATCCTGGGTTCGCATATCGAGAGCTGTGGTCTAATACCAGGGATATCTTTGTGTTGTTTCTAACAGTGGCAAGCATCATTCTGTTAGCTGCCTTGTTGACACTGAGGGTCCTGCTCCGCCCATTACACAAAGTAGAAAAACAGGCCGAGGCCATATGTGCGCAATCCTGGATATTGCAAGACAAGCTGCCAAAAACACGGGAGTTACGCCAGGTGGTCGTTGCTATGAACAAGCTTACATCCCGGGTAAGAGAGATATTCTCAGAACAAGCCGAAGTTACCGAAGAACTACACAGACAGGTCTACCTTGACACGGTTACAGGTCTTGCAAACAGGCAAGCCTTTAACCGCCAATACCATATCCTGATCGAGTCAGGCGAAGACATGACGTACGGAGCGCTATTCCTGGTAAGGCTGGGTGTACTCAAGGATATCAATGACTCTGCTGGATACCCCGAAGGTGACGAGCTGTTGCAGAAAGCCGCACGCATCATAAAGGAACAACATACAGGGAACAGTCACGGTTTCGTTGCGAGACTGTCCGGCAGCGAATTCGGCCTGCTACTGAACGGTGTCGACATACAGGACGCAGAGAGCCTTGCGGTTGACCTTTGCGAAAGTTTCAAACAGCTTCAGGCAGAATTCTCCCCGGGATCAGGTAAGTTCGCACACATTGGAATCGCCATGTGGGAACACGGGCGTGATCTTGCCGAGTTACTGGCAGAATCGGATCATGCGCTGCGTACTGCCAGCAAGGGAGCGGTAATAGACTGGCACCGCTTTCAATCGGATGTCCATGATGGGCCCAGCGCCTATGGCAAGGAATATCTGCGATTACGGGCCCAGGAGGCTGTTGAAAGCGGGAATATCAGGCTCTGCGTACAGACAGTATATTCAAGCGGCAATAGTGGTGGCCCGATTCAGCATGAAATCCTGCTGCGTCTCCCGGATGGTCAAGGTAAATATACGAATGCTGGTATATACCTCCCGGCGATTGATTCTATGGATTGCGCGAGCAGTCTCGACAGACTCGTGATCGAAAAGCTACTTTCCCATATCGCAGAGGATAACACCGAGGTGCCATATGCAATCAACCTGTCGACGGCATCCATCAGAAACCCGGAATTCAGGGAATGGCTCATGGCGATGCTGGGTGGATCAGGGCAGGCGGCAGGCAGAATCCAGATTGAGATGATGGAAAATACAGTCGTCAGCCACATCGAACAGGCAAGAGACCTGGTCAATCGACTCGTGAGCGCCGGGTGCCAGGTAGGCATTGACCACTTCGGGAAGGATTTTCACCCGTTCGGATACCTGAGTACACTCAAGATAAACTATGTAAAGATAGACGGTTACTATACCCGGGGGATAAGCCAAAACAGGGACAACCAGTTCTTTATCAGGGCTCTGAAGGATACTGTTCACACCCTGGGAATTAATGTTGTGGCTCAGTCCATTGAAACCAGTGACGAATATGAAAGCCTGCAGGCCATCAAGCTTGATGGATATCAGGGTTATGTATTCGGTAAACCGGAACCGCTGTAGTTATATACCCCTGCCAATCCCAGCCAGTCGTCCTAATACCAATTGAGCCACACTAGAGGATATCCTCTTCGCCAACCATCAGGTTGTCCAGAATATTCAGTTCGCTACGAATCCTACGCCGCTGAGTAAGCTTTTGCTGCGCAGCGGCTGGCAGGTCTGTGAGCAGAATGAGTTTCTTCTGTATAAGTACATCAACGAGATCTTCGATAACTCGAATTGTATCGGCATCAGAAGATGACAGCTCGATTTTCGCGTGTTCCAGGAATTCATTTACTTCGGGATCCGATAACTCGAGTTCCTCGGCACTGGCATGCGGAGCCTCATCTGAAAGACCGATTATCCTGTTAGCTGAATTGCGAAAGACATAAGGCATGGCATTGGTGTCTTCGGCCAGCGCGAGCATTAACTTTAGTCCTGAAAGTCAGGAAATACCCTTTCTCTTCAATTAAATATGTCGCCTGTCGAGCCGATGCAATAGCTGCCTGTTTTTTATAACAGTCTTCGACTCCCCGCAAGGATTATCGAGAGCCTGTTGCTTGTAACTTATCACCAGTGGAAATCGTTTTAGTATGCCATCACGACCTGCGGTTGCAGAAAGACTCTGGGAAATACCAGCGGATGGGTCGTATAACGATGATCCTTTGCTCGGATGTCTGTTAACCCTTGCAAAAATAGAGCATAAGTCGTGCACTGCAGATACACTCGTAGCAGGTTTGCCGCTCGTAGACCACAAATTAACGCCACAACTTTTCATCCGTGCAGCCAGGCGCATAGGTCTGACAGCACGTCTGGTAAGACGGCCGCTGAGTAATATCTCCAATCTTGTTCTCCCAGCCACAATCCTGCTCGAGGGTGGGCGTGCCTGCATCCTGGAGCGTATACCTGATGAGAATACAGCGAGGATCATCCAGCCTGAGTCAGGCACAGGAGTCAGGCTGGTTAGCATCGAGGAACTGAAGGCGGAATACAGTGGGTATGCAATTTTTGTCCAGTCGGTATACCAGTTTGACGAGCGCACCAAGGATACGCTGATAGCGCGCCCGCAGCACTGGTTCTGGAATACGATAGCAGAATCCTGGCCTGTATATGGCGAGGTCATCGTCGCAGCATTCCTGATAAATCTGTTTGCCCTCGCGTCGCCGCTCTTCATCATGAATGTATACGACCGTGTTGTACCGAACCATGCCATTGAGACACTCTGGGTGCTAGGTATTGGTGTCACGATAGTCTATGGATTTGATTTGCTGATGCGCACATTGCGCGGTTACTTTATAGATGTTGCCGGCAAACGTGCCGATATTATACTTTCCGCTAGTCTGTTTGAACGTGTGCTTGGTATTCGCCTGGACGCGCGCCCTCCGTCTGTCGGTGCCCTTGCAAATAATCTTCACGAATTTGACACGTTCAGGGAATTCTTCACCTCGGCAACGCTGAGTGCATTGATTGACTTGCCATTCACATTTCTTTTTGTCCTGATTATCTGGATGCTTGGTGGCAGCCTGGCAGTCATCCCACTTGCCGTTTTGCCTTTATGCTTTATTTCTGCATATTTCATTCAACGATCACTGGCCGGCCATGTTGAAAAGTTGTTGCGACATGCCTCACAGAAACAGGCAACTCTAGTCGAAACACTCACAGGACTTGAGACCGTCAAATGTATCGGTGCCGAAAGTACATTACAGCGACGTTGGGAGCAAAGTGTCGGAACAATTGCAAGTATCGGCTTGAAATCACGACTACTGTCATCCAGCGCAATCAATATAACAATATTTTTTCAACAGATGGCTACTGTAGCTGTTGTCATCTACGGTGTTTATCTTATCAGTGATGGCGAACTCAGTGTTGGTGGTCTCATTGCTTCAACCATTCTCACAGGTCGAGCACTCGCCCCCCTTGGTCAGGTTGCCGGTATTCTGACACGATTCAACCAGGCGAAGACTGCATACACAGCGACTGACTCAATAATGAAAACTCCGGTTGAGAGGCCTACGGATAAAACTTTTATAGACAGACGCCAATTCAAGGGTAATGTTGAATTCAGGAATGTTTCCTTTTCCTACCCGAACCAAACTGTAGAAACCCTGGACAAGGTTTCTTTCAACATAAATACAGGAGAACGAGTTGCTATTATCGGACGTATAGGGTCAGGGAAAAGCACAGTCGAAAGACTGTTGCTGGGGCTTTATGAACCCGCTGCCGGTTCGATACTTATTGATGGTATTGACAGTCGGCAACTGGACCCCGTCAATCTCCGCAGAAACATCGGTTATGTTCCACAGGACTGCTTCCTTTTTTACGGTACTGTCAGAGACAACATCGTATTCGGCATGCCACATGCTGATGATCGTGCAATACTTTGCGCCGCAGAGATTGCAGGTGTTGCTGATTTCGTAAACAAGCACCCGTTGGGCTTCGACCTGCAGGTTGGTGAACGTGGTGAAAGGTTATCCGGTGGACAGAGACAAGGTATTGCCGTTGCTCGCGCATTACTTCGGGATCCACCTATCCTGGTCATGGATGAGCCAAGTAACGCAATGGATAATACCACCGAGGAAATCTTCAAGGGCAGGCTGAAAGAGTCCCTGGATAACAAGACACTTATACTCGTAACGCATCGGGCCTCCCTGCTCAGTCTTGTTGACAGGGTGATTGTCATGGATAACTGCAGAATAATCGCCGATGGCTCCAAGGAAAATGTTCTGGCTGCTCTGAAGCAGGGCCAAATCAGAGTGCCCACGCAATGATTACCGGTATTCTCGGGCGACTGGCGCCACGCATGTTCAATATTCATTCTGCCGACATCAGAAATATATGCAGAGAAGATACACCTTTCATGTCGGATTCAAATGCGGCTGTGATCATCGGTGCAAGTCGCAGCAGTCACCTGATACTGGTTTGTACGGCAGTATTCATAATTATCGCCCTGACCTGGGCTGCATTTGCGAATCTTGACGTGGTAACCCGGGGTCAAGGCAAGGTCATACCTTCAACCAAGATCCAGGTTTTGCAGAATCTCGAGGGCGGCATTCTCACCGAGATACTTGTCAAGGAGGGTGATTTTGTCGACAAGGATCAGCCGCTGCTACGCCTAGATGACATACGTTTCTCGTCTTCATACAGGGAAACGAGAGCAAAATACCTGACGCTGCTGGCACGCTCGTCAAGATTCTACGCAGAAGCCAATAACAAGCTAGTTGAAATCCCCGCAGTTGTCTGGGAAGAGGATGCAAAACTTGCCGAAAATGAAATTGCACTTTTCAACTCAAGAGCCAGTGAACTGCAATCCAATATTGACATACTAAAACAGCAGAAAACACAGACGAAGCAGGAACTCGCAGAGCATAACGCACGGGAAAACAAACTTGCCAGAAGTTATGCATTGGTAAAGCAGGAACTCGATATGTCAGCACCACTGGAATCAGAAGGCGCAATATCTGAAGTTGAAATACTCAGGCTTAAACGCAGTGTAAACGACCTGCGCGGGGAACTTGAGGCGACACGTCTTGCCGTCCCGAGATTGCGATCGGCATATGAGGAAATCAAAAACAAGATTACCGATACCGAAATAAGCTTTCGTACTGAGGCCAGGAGCAAACTGAACGAAATCGAGTCAGAGTTAACCAGCATGGAAGAGACGCTTCGTGGTCAGAAGGACCGTGTGAACAGAACCCTGGTCACGTCCCCTGTCAAAGGAACTGTAAAACAGATACTGGTGACTACCATTGGTGGCGTTGTAAAGCCGGGCATGGATCTTATTGAGATAGTTCCGCTCGAGGGTAACCTGCTGGTAGAGGCACATGTCCGGCCAGCTGATATTGCATTCCTCCGACCGGACCAGGACGCCCAGGTAAAACTAACTGCCTACGACTATGCGATCTACGGCGGGCTACCGGCTAAACTCGAACATATCAGTGCCGATACCATAACTGATGAAAATGGCGAGAGTTTTTACCTTATCAGGGTTAGAACTGAACGGAATCATCTGGGTACCAAGAGCAACCCGCTTAAGATAATTCCTGGCATGACTGCCGTAGTCGACATCCTCACCGGTGAGAAATCTGTCCTGGACTACCTGCTGAAACCGGTTTTGCGTGCCAGGGAAAAGGCCATGAGAGAACGGTAATACTACGCACATGAAAAGAGAAAGCAAAATGCATTCAGAGGTCGAACTACCCAAGCGGATACTGGTTGCCAGCGCTGACAGCGATCTTGTAATGCGCCTTTCCGCTGCACTGCATCCAAATTTCAGCATTGCAAGATGGACGGGTAGCAATTCTGTTAGCGGACTATGCAACGATGAAATACCTGATCTTGTACTGATAGACCCAAAATTCTTTTCTGATCCCATTACCGACACCATCATTGATATAACAGATTCATATCATGCACTACGTATCATAATAATCGAGAACCAGACTGACAGACAGGTTGACCAGTATGCGCTGTTCAAGGCAGGTGCACATGGATTCTGCAAGGAAAGTATTACTGATGCCCTGCTGAACAGGGCAGTTCAGATGGTATGTGAAGGTGAATACTGGATACAACGCAAGCTCATTGCAAAAATGATTACCGACCTCGCCCGGGAAATTACTGAATCCAACAATTCTGCAGGACGCAATGAAAACACTGTTATCGGTGCACTTACACCAAGAGAACTCGAGGTTGCCAGAATGGTGCGGCTTGGTGGAAACAACAAAATGATCGCCCGAGAGCTTGATATCTCGGAACGGACAGTCAAGGCACACCTGAGCGCCATATTTCGAAAACTCGAAATACAGAACCGCCTGCATCTTGCACTGTATTTCAGCGATAACAATTAAGAATTGGCACTCATTTTACAACCGGACCGAAAAATCCGGACCGCATAAAGAGAAATCCAGTACACAGGTCTATACAGAGATAGTCTGATGCAAACAACAATGCACAATTTACTACTGGCAGCCACCCTGTGCTTTGGCATGGCAGGAAACCTGGTTGCTGCAGATCTTAAAGAGGTCGTGATTGAGACTATCGCATCCAATCCTGATATCCTGATCGCCGGCAGCGAGCGAGATACGGTTGAACAGCAAATGGAACAGGCGCGCGCCGGATTTTTTCCCCAGGCTGATATAACACTGGGTACGGGCAGGGAATACAATGACAATCCTGTTACCCGTGCCGGCGGCTATGATTCGCGGAATTTCACCCGCGATGAAGCGGAAATACTGATCAGGCAACTCATCTATGATGGTCATGGCACCGAGAGCGAATTTGAACGAAATCGCGCCCGCGTCAATTCACGTGCCTATGACACCTTCAGCACAGCGGAGGCAACTGGTCTCAAGGCAGTGGAGGCCTATCTGAACGTACTCAAGGCAAAAAAACTAGTCAGGCTCGCAACAAACAACCTTGAAAGTCACCAGCAAACCTACGACAGAATTCAAAAGCGTGGTGAGCGAGGGGTTGGCAGCAAAGCCGACGTACAGCAAGCACTGGGACGTCTGGCGCTTGCAAAAACCAATCTCATGGCCGAGGAAAACAAGTTGCAGGATGCCATTGCTGCGTATGTCAATGTTGTGGGCAATACGCCCGGGCATCTGGAAGAACCGCTAGCGCCTGTCCAATTGCTGCCTGGTTCTCTGGATGAAGCTATTACGACAGCCCTGGACAACCATCCAAGGCTGAAATCTGCAGATGCAGACGTTGATGCAGCAAGAGAGCAATATGAAGCGGCAAAATCCCTGTTCTATCCGCGTATACACCTGGAAATCAGTGGTTCTAACAACAATAACCTGGATGGCATAGCCGGCAGAAACAAAGATGCGCAAGCCATGGTCCGCGGCCGTTATAACTTTACTGGCGGCAAGGATATTGCACGGCGCCAGGAAACCGTGTACCAACTTGACCAGGCAAAGGAAATCCGCGCTCGCACACACCGCCAGGTTGTCGAGAGCATGCAGTTGTCGTGGCATGCCTACGAAACCGCAAAGTCACAGCTTGAGTATTTCAATACCCATGTCGACGCCAGCAAGCAGGCCCTTCTCGCCTATCGGAAGCAGTTCAATATTGGCCAGCGCACCCTGATCGATTTACTTGACCAGGAGAATGAAGTCTTCCAGGCCAATATCAATTACGTCAATGGCCAGCATGCCCTGGCCTTTTCCATATACAGGATACTTGCGGGTACCGGCAAGCTACTGTGGTCGCTTGATGTGGAATTACCAAAGCAAGCCAGTACGATACAGTAACCTAGAATATCTTCAGGTTGGTTCCGATGTTTCGCTCATCCAAATGACCGTGAACACCGGCAGCCCTCGCCCGTTTCCTGAGCGGGTTAGTCAGTCGGGGACTGACGCAAAACCGGACACCTTCCAGACGTCATACGGCTAATCTGTATTCCATGGCAGGCTAACCGCCATCGCCGCACGCCTGCCTTTTGGAAGCAACCGAGCCGCCAAGGATGAATCAGTGCAAGCATGCTTAATAATGCACATTGTTACTGACAGCCTCCTGCTCGCCCAGAAACGATCGCCATTGATTATGGCAACCCATCTGATTAATCCACCTTTTCGACTGTTTACCTTTGCACCAAGCAGATTATGTCCGCCGCCTCCACCACCGACAAGGCCAGGCTGCTGGATGACTAGAGGCCGTCGTGCCGCGAATATATATCATCTACCACCATATACATCACCATGGACTGTCCAGCGCAATGTCAGTATATTTCCTGCCATGGTATGGATTCAGGAAACCCTGAAGCCGGAAATTCACTCGGAACCAGAATAAAACTTGTAAAACAAAAGGATATGCAGGAACCATGAAACAGCACGCCAGAACCCATGCGGATCTCGATGCTATGCTGATCGACCAGAAAAACGCATCCAGGGGGTGCCGGGTGCTGAACGTCAGCCCTCAGGGGATGATGCTAGAGTGTGAACCGGATGGTCGGCTGCTTATGTTCCGCGATGCGGATCTGGTGGATATCCATTTGACAGTGCAGCACGGTGGCGGCAGGAAAGAGTTTGCCATGCCCGCCATAGTGAACCGCGTTGATATAAAGAGTATTGACGTGGTTTTTCAGCACCCGAATTCAGAATTGCTGAAGCTGATAGAGGCCTACCGCATCAGTGACGCCCACATGATGGAAGCCTCCATCACACACAGCCCGCAGGAAGCCGGCGCAACGGTATCGGCACTGCCCCACACCGCGGCGATCGCCGCACGCGTGGACAATGAGGATATCGACGGCAGGCAGGTCAGCCGCAGGATACTCTACCCTGTTCTGGCGACAATTATTCTCTCTGTCTGCATTGCAGCCGGCGCCTACCTTTACACATCGGGCATTGACAGCCGCCTGAATGTACTCGAGTCCATCACGATCAGCCAGACCAATGAACTTACTGAAATTCGCAGCCGAATTTTCTCTTCCAGCCTGCAGGAAGGCCGGTACGCATCGCTGAATGCGCGCCTGCAGGCACTCACGAATGCATTTGGCACCCTTGAGAACAAGCTCGACACGGTTATCACTGGCAAGCCCGTCACAGCAGATACGGTTACAGGCAAGGCCTTAACAAGCACGATAGCCTCAAGCGGAAGTGAAACGCCAATTTCCATAACCTCGGAAAACCCGGCAAGCAACAGTACGAATATCACCGCAACACTGTCACCCCAGATTACAGCGAAAAATGCCGGGCAAAATATCTCCAGAGACAGGTCGCGATTTGCGCCCGCAGATACTGTGACAGTCACCAGTGAGGTACAACAATCCGGCACACGCGAGACAAGATCCCAGACCGTAATTTCTGCAGGCCTGGACAGAAAGGAAAAGCAGCCGACAACCGGGGCTGAGCAATTTGTCCCCACCAGGCTCGGCAGCATACCTGACGGGAATACCGAATTCGGAAACGACCCTGGCAAGGCGAAAGGTGTAACGACCAGTTCCGACTCAGGCCCGTGGATAATCAACCTGCTTTCCTCCCGTAAAAAACTGGATACCGACAAGCTTGCCGAGCTTGCAGCAGCCCATGGCATACCGGTTGTACAAAACCGGGCCATCGTGAAAGGAAAGGAATACTGGCGTCTGCAGGTGACAGGATTCAGGAACGCCACTGAGGCAAAAGACTACGCCATCCCTGTCAAGAAACAACTCGGTATAAAGGACGTCTGGATTTTTCGGCAGAAGGGGTAAACGACTGAGCGCCTGGATCCGGACAACGGATTAACACAAGACCGGTGACGTCGAACCACTAGTCAAGTTGGCGTCCCCAAGGGGATTCGAACCCCTGTTACCGCCGTGAAAGGGCGGTGTCCTAGGCCGACTAGACGATGGGGACTAACAGTGTAAAGGCCATCGGGCCTTCGTTTAACTGGTGGAGCCAGGCGGGATCGAACCGCCGACCCCTTGCATGCCATGCAAGTGCTCTCCCAGCTGAGCTATGGCCCCGTAAAACGAAGCGCGCAATGTACGACAGGCGCACCTTCCTGTCAAGATCACACCGGGTTTTTCGTGACAATAAGCGCACTTACCTCATCAACGGCAGGTTAAGTACTGCCCTAACCCAACTTAGCGGATTCGGCCTCGTAATCGAGAGCGTCGAAAAATAATTTCCTTGAAAATCAGAGGGCGGTCTGTGGATAAGCCGCGAAAAACCGCTGTAGTGAAGACCTTGTTTGTTTTCTTTGGTGCGCGCGTGCGGATAAAGGGCGGCCATGTTTCTACGCGTGACGACACGGCGGAAAGATGGCAAGGTGCACCGCGACTTCCGCATCGTCGAGAATCGGCGCCTGCCCGGTGGACGTGTGTTGCAGCGGCACCTGCTGTATCTGGGTGAGATCAATTCCTCGCAGGACCGCGGTCTTCGATCATCTGGTGCAACGCTGGCGCGCTCTGTTCAACGTCGAATTTGACGTGCTGCTTTACGACCTGACGAGCACGTACTTCGAAGCCAATCCGCCGTTCGATGACGACGACAAGCGCAAGTACGGTTACTCGCGCGACAAGCGTCCGGACTGCGTGCAAGTGGTCATCGCGCTGGTGGTCACGCCCGGAGGCTTGCCGCTGGCCTACGAAGTGCTGCCGGGCAACACGGCAGACAGTACCACGCTGCGTGATTTTCTCGCGCGCATCGAACGTCAATACACGGCAAGGCCCGACGCGTGTGGGTCATGGATCGCGGTATCCCGTCGGAGGCAACGCTCGAACAGATGCGCAAACGCCAGCTCGAGCGCTTGTGGGCGCGCCTGCAGCAGCTCTCCGGCATGTCGCTCACCACACCAGGAGCTGCTGATGAAGCGTAAGCGTCTGGCGAATTGCATCTACCCTGGTTCCGCTGGAGTCGTCATGATGTCCTCACCATCCACCGACATACCGAGGGCGCATCATGAGTTCAAGCTTATCCAAAAGAGAAGTTAACCGCCAGC
>Ga0210064_1000028_pt1 | contig 63949 bp, 68 predicted proteins | sample Muzzi_CordC_D2_FD_185531 | JGI IMG/M metagenome (GOLD analysis project Ga0210064, IMG submission 185531) | Wetland microbial communities from San Francisco Bay, California, USA, that impact long-term carbon sequestration - Muzzi_CordC_D2 (SPAdes) | ecosystem: Environmental > Aquatic > Marine >... | reverse complement strand
CACGTCGAGCAGGTGCGAAAGCAGGCTTTAGTGATCCGGTGGTTCTGCATGGAAGGGCCATCGCTCAACGGATAAAAGGTACGCCGGGGATAACAGGCTGATTCCTCCCAAGAGTCCATATCGACGGAGGAGTTTGGCACCTCGATGTCGGCTCATCACATCCTGGGGCTGTAGCCGGTCCCAAGGGTATGGCTGTTCGCCATTTAAAGTGGTACGCGAGCTGGGTTTAGAACGTCGTGAGACAGTTCGGTCCCTATCTGCCGTGGGCGCCTGAGATTTGAGAGGAGCTGCTCCTAGTACGAGAGGACCGGAGTGGACGTTCCTCTGGTGTTCCGGTTGTCACGCCAGTGGCATTGCCGGGTAGCTATGAACGGACGGGATAACCGCTGAAAGCATCTAAGCGGGAAGCCCCCCTCAAGATGAGATCTCACTGGACCCTCGAGGTCCCTGAAGGGCCGTCGAAGACTACGACGTTGATAGGCTGGATGTGGAAGCGCAGCAATGTGTGAAGCTAACCAGTACTAATTGCCCGTGAGGCTTGACCATATAACACCCAAGCAGTTGGTGTTGTAACTGGTTACAGGCAACATATCCGCCTTTACAACTAACCGAATCTTGTAAAAGGGGTCAGAGCCCATTTTTTTCTCCGCTCTGTTCCAGTATGAGAAAAATGGGCTCTGACCCCTTTTACATGCCAGTTTGCCTGGCGGCATTAGCGAGTGGGAACCACCCGATCCCATCCCGAACTCGGAAGTGAAACTGCTCAGCGCCGATGATAGTGTGGGGCTTCCCCATGTGAAAGTAGGTCACTGCCAGGCTTTTAATGCGAACCCCTGTGGTCATGGACCACAGGGGTTTTTTTTAGCAGCAAGGGCCTGTTTGAACAAAATGCAATCTGGTTATAATGGTAGGAGATTCCATATTGGAGATCGATTGTGCCAACCTACGATTACAGCTGTAAAACAAATGGGCAGGTAGTAGAGGTTAAACACCGCATCAGTGAACAGATAACAACCTGGGGAGCGTTGTGTGCACTTGCCGGCATTGATCCGGGTGATACGCCGTCCGATACCCCGGTTAAAAAACTGATCACCGGAGGGCAGGTCGTGCGCAGTTCAAGTCTCGGCGATAGCGGTGCGCCGGCCTGCAGCAGTGGCCCGTGTTGTGGCGGTGGAACGTGTGGCCTGGATTGACCGGTAACGCATTTCCTCGCAGCGGATAGTGCTTAGAACCTATCTCATAATCCCGCGCGAGCCGCGTTGCTGGCCGAAATGCGTGCCTGCAAGGCGCACCGCGCAGCACAGTACTTGATGTACGGGCAAGCGGGGCAACGCAGCAGGCGCGCATTTCGGCCGCAACCCCTTGGGGACCGGGCGATTTTGTCCCATGGCTTTGTTGCGGTTCGCTCATGTAGCATTGGCTACACCACGCTCACCGCGTCGCGCCATGAACCAAAATCGCCACGGTCGCGGCCGCGGGGGATTATGAGATAGGTTCTAGTCAAGAGCTGCGATGCTCTCTTGCGCCAGTTCCCTGACATTTTCATCAGGGTCTTCCAGTAATGGCTCAATATACGGGATTACCGCCTTGTTTCCCGTCAGGGTCAGATAATGACACGCGTCTCCCCGGACACGGGCATCAACGTGCCGCGTTAACTCGCCGAGTCTGCCGGTTATTCCATTAAGCAGATCGCTGCCTTCGAGGTCTTCCATGATGGCGCTGATCCCGATGCGGGTGTTCAGCGGAGTGTTCGCTTCGGCAAACGCTGACAGCAGTGCATCGATACCGGCAGATTCCTCGTATACAAGTTTGCGGGCCTTGTCGATTTCACCTGTTGAAAGCAGTTCTTTCAGATAGGTTGTCAGTCCTTCTCCGGAACTGGCCTGTTGTGCCCATTCCCGGAACTCATTCTCAGAACGCAGGCCTGCGAGTTCAAACGGTCCAATGCGGACCCAGGGTACGGAACGCGCCCCCAGTTTACTGGCCACATCGGGTCTTGCCTCGATATTGATGACCTCCAGTCTGCCAATTACCCCGCTTTTGAGCAGGTTGCCCAGCCCCTGCAGTATCGTCGGGCAATGCGGGCAGTGGGTGCCCAGCAGCATCAGGGCATCGGGTGGCTGGTTCGATTGCAAGGCGTTCACCGTGGCGGTATTACTTTGAGATGCTGGCGTTATAATGTTGGTTCCAAGATTGAGAGACCGGGATAGTAATGTTTTCAATGAGTTCCAATCTGCAGGCGGTCATCGGCGATTTTCGGATTGATGACATGATGCGTTACAGCCGGTTTGTACCGCGATTGTACAATCTGTGCAAGTCGCTGGGATTCGAACCGGGCAAAATCATGCCGTCCCGCGCTTTCTGCTCGGATGAAAACCAGGGCTATCCGATTATCCTGATCACCAAGCACTTCGGTACCTTTCCTTTCAACCATGGCATGGTTGGCGGTGTTGTTGCAACCGATAGCCACGGCCCCCACGCCGAACATGGCAAGGATCTGGTTATCATCCAGGCAAGCCACGTTGGTTATGATCCCCGAACGAAGACCTTCGGTACCTATCATCGGATGCAGACGGAGAACAATGAACCGTCGGTCTCCTGCGGCAAGATCGGTCATGTCATTGGCTGGTATCAGGAAGAGTATGCCTTTGCCCAAGGAAACATCTTTCTCGGCAGGAAGGACGGAAAACAGATTATCAATATCGATAACCAGTTGTTGAATAAAGAACGCGAGGCAGGACTGTTTCTGAATCTTGAATCCATAGTCAAGTATGAAAACGGTGAATTACATCCCGTGCAGACGCTGAGCACATCGCGTTCCTATGTTGCCAGTGACGGGTTGAAGGAAAAGTTGTCGCCGGATGCCTGGCCTGAAGCCGGACGGGTTGCGATCGGTGATTACCTGGTTCCCGAGATGTTCAGTTTCAGGCGCGTCATCGGTGGCGATATCGAGGGCCGCAGCCACCTCGAGCAGAATCTCATTAATCCCATGCCCTGGATTGTTACCTCGCCGGCACCGCTGCTGACCGCGGCACAGATCAACACCCAGTCCGAGTTTGACCGGACCTTCCGGACCATCGTCAAGGAAAAGGTCTATAGGGGAAAACGGGTGATGTTCATCTCCTGTGTCAATATCGATATTTCGCCAAGTCCGGGTCAACTGTTTCCCCTGACCAAGTGTGTGCCGTGGGCGGCATACATCCAGGATGGCAAGGGTGATTTTCATACGCTTGAACACGCCGAAATCATCGCTATGCTTAATGAGCAAGGCAGCCAGAATCCCGATCAGATCAACCTGGAGGACGCGATCAGGAAGATGGAATCGGCGCAGGAAATCAGAATTTCCGTCTGACGTGGTTTTCGTCAGTATTTCTGCCAGGAGTGCTCATGACTGGATATGACAGAATGACAAGCCTTCCGGGTGCCCATGCGGCATTGCCGGGACGCAGTAAGAAGATGCCGGTTCCGGAGAAACACTTCGTCAATGGACGCCCCCTGCAACCACCGTTTCCGCAGGGAATGGAAACTGCGCTGTTCGGGCTGGGTTGCTTCTGGGGGGCAGAGCGCAAGTTCTGGGAAACCCCGGGAGTGTATACCACCGCAGTCGGGTATGCCGGCGGCGACACACCTAATCCGACCTACAGGGAGGTGTGCACCGGGATGACCGGTCACAATGAGGTGGTACTGGTGGTGTTTGATCCCCGGCTCATAGCCTATTCGGACCTGCTGCGCGTCTTCTGGGAGGCGCATGACCCGACGCAGGGCATGCGCCAGGGCAATGACGTGGGCACTCAGTACCGGTCCGGCATCTACACCGTTAATGCTGACCAGCAGGTCGCGGCTATTGCCTCATGCCAGATGTTCCAGACACGGCTGGCGGAAGGCGGCTACGGAACCATAACTACCGAGATAATCAATGCGCCCGAGTTTTATTATGCCGAGGATTACCACCAGCAGTACCTGGCAAGGAATCCGCATGGCTATTGTGGGCTGGGTGGTACGGGTGTGAAATGTGTCTGAAATGAATACCATTTCTACCGCCTGGTACCCGCAGGGGAGGCCGGGCCAGGTTCACTGACTTGATTCCCGTGGTTTCCGTCCCCATATAGAAAGCAAGACTGGTTGCTGGAGGAACCAAAATGGTTACCGGAATTGCACTGATTGTTGCCGGCATACTGATTGCCATCTATCCACCCCTGCTGGCCATTATTGTTGCCGCGTTCCTGATTTTTACCGGGGCCATGGTAATAGCCATTGCCCGTTACAACCGGAAGTATCAGCTGCATTCTGAAAATCCGGCTGTAGAATTTTTCTTCAGGTACTAGACCGGGTTTGTTTTATCTGTCAGTGCCCCAGATTTCCTCGAGGCGCTGGTCGCGTCCACAACCATAACGGTAGAACTTGTAGCGCACTGGATTCTTCTGGTAGTAGTCCTGGTGGTAGTCCTCGGCAGGATAGAATTCCGTAGCCGGCGAAATGCGTGTCACCAGCGGGTCCCTGATCTGATGTGAATGTTCCAGCGCGCTTCTCGACTGGATTGCCTGCTCTTGCTGCTGCGGCGTGTTGAAGAAAATCTCGCTGCGATACTGGTTTCCAAGGTCACAGAACTGTCCGTTTGCATTGGTCGGGTCGATATTGTGCCAGAAAACATCCAGCAATTCTGAATAGCTTACCCTGGCAGGATCGTAGACGATGCGCACCGCTTCTGCATGCCCGGTACCACCGCGCGACACCTGCTTGTAGGTCGGATCTGGTTTGTGTCCACCGGTATAACCGGAGGTGGTGGAAAGAACGCCCTCGATTTCATCGAATGGAGGTTCCATACACCAGAAACAGCCACCCGCGAAGATGGCAGTTTCATGGTTGCCAGTATCCGCTTCGTTAGCGCTGATGATACCCCCCGGGATCAGCAACACCGGCAGGATACAGGTACGGCAGATTGCGCGTAACAGATTCATTGGATAATCCCGGTGATTGAAACAGGTCACAGCTAATGGACAACGAGGGGTGATAATTGGTTCATGTAAAGAATATTACGTGAAAAACAACAGGATATACCTGTCAGGCAGGTATTTGCTACGGCCATCCCGAAGGGTGATGCCCCGTCGGGGTGTCCGTTATCGATGGATTGTCAAGGTACCTGGCGGATACTGATGGTCATGCGGATACACCCTTCTGAGGGTGTATCCCGCAAGGCAGCCACTATGGTGAGGGTTAGTCGGTATTGCGCAGGTACGGTGCCGGATCGCGGATGGCTATTCCTTGATCCGGGCAAGGACATGGAGCTGGAAGGAGATCTGTTCCAGGAATGCCTGGGTATCCCGGGCACCAGCGGCGATATTCATGCGGATCTTGTGTGAATCATCATCCAGCTCACCGGCAGCCCCGAAGATCTGCCAACCGGCGAAACTCGCCGTGCCGTCTATGCGTGACCCGGCGACCGAGGCCGTTGCATTGATCTTGATGACTTCCTCGTTTCCAAGATCATAGGTCCTCCCCAGTTCAAAACAGATGACTTCCAGCGACCAGCGTGGATGCGGCAGACCGCCACGGATTTCGACTTCGGCCATGCCGGAATAGATGAATAAACGGTTGGCGCCGCCGGGGCCACTCACGTGGACCTCCATCTCCTGCAGGTCCGTAACCCGTTTTGGCTCAATGATGTTTGTAGTTTCCATAGTGTTTCTCCCTGCGTTTTGCTTATGCTTTGACTGGTTTGCTCAACCGGTAGATTTTGTATGTTCTTTCTTTATTGGACGTTAATCGGGCACATATGGCAAGCGGGTATCGTTTGCAGCAATACCAGCCGCGCCTGTACAGCGCGCTATTTCGGGTCAGGTTGCCTCCCCGTGGGTGGTGTTGGCAGGGGAAACGGCGTGATTTTCCCCGGTTCGCCGCCTGACTGAATGATCCTGTTAGTACCTTCCCGCTCAACCTCGTCGATTCGGATGATGGCCTGTAGCGGAATATAGGTTCTCCGGACACCGGCAAACTCGGATTTCAACTTCTCTTCAGACGGGTCAACCACTACTGTGGAGCGTTCACCGAAAATCATGTCTTCTACCTCCACAAAGGCGTACATATCACTCTGGGAGATCTTGCGGGCATGAAGCTCGTAAATGTCGCCCTGATTGTAAAATGAAATCCTGAAGATGCTGGAGCTTTTCATGCGTCTGGTGCCGGGTGGGTTCGGGATGGGTGCCGCTCAGGATCTGGATAAAGGATGCAGACAGGAACGCCGCTTTATTTTTCCATCAGGTGGTCCAGTTCATTGTCCATATGTAACTCTGTCAGCTCGATAAATCCACCGATGCATTTATCATCAATCATTATCTGCGGCACGGTACGTGCACCTCGCGTAGCTCGCGCAAATTCGCGCAGTGCCTCCTGGTCACGATCAACACGTATTTCGTCGTAGGGGATACCCAGTCGCTTGAGCAACGTCTTTGCCTTTTCACAAAACGGGCATGTTGCCGTACTGTAGATCTTGACTCTGGCCATGGCTTCCAGTGCAAAGTGATTATTGCTGACAACAGGTATTATATCGACAATAAATACATATGAATATTCCCTTGCAGGGAAGCCTCATCGGTCCGTTGGCTGCGTAAACCGGATTACCTTTTTTTGCGGAGAAAGGTTGATTTCATCGAATACGATCCCGGGTCGCGCCTGTATTACATCCAGCACTACCCTGGCGATATCTTCAGGGAGAATATAGTTAGCGGCCTTGTTTCCGGGGCCAAAGCCAAGGGTATCGAAAAATTCCGTCTTGACCATGCCGGGGTTGATGATGCAGGTCCTGACACCGCTGGCGGCGCATTCCTGTCGCAGTGACTGTGCCAGGCCGCGCAAGCCGAACTTGGTGGCCGAATACACCGCGCCCCGCTTGCCTCCGGCCAGGGCTGCCTCCGAGCCCATGAATACAATGGTACCGGATTTCCGCCGTTTCATCCCCGGCAGCAGGGCACGCACCACGTAGACCTGACTTGTCAGATTCAGATCGATCAATTCGCGGATTTGTACATAGGAGAATTCCTCCAGCGACCCGAAGCGTCCTGTCCCGGCGCAGCAGACCACACCGCTAACCTCGCCGGTCTCACGGATGATGCCTTCCAGACGCGAGGGCAGTTCCTCTAGTTTCGACAGGTCGATGGCTATGGCGTGCAGCAATGGTTCCCGGCAATCGAATTTACTGAAGTCCCGCGCCAGACCGATAACGCGATAACCTGCCTCGATGAGGTGTAATCCAATGGCACGCCCGATTCCGGAGCTGGCGCCGGTTACGATGATTGTTTCCGGATTATTCATGCCTTATGCCGTCGCGGGACAGGAAAACAGCCGCGATTCCGGTATATAGTTCAGCAATTCCTGTGTGCAGAACCCGGTAATTTCATGTTCGAGATCATTGCGATAGGACACCGTACCATTGGTTTCGGCAAGGGGGCCGGCATACAGCGGTTCGTCAGGATAGAGTTGCAGGATATTCCTGAAATAATCGCGCGGCAGGCGGAATGGCCCCAGGCTGACCGAGTGCAGTTGTTCGACATCCAGGCGGTTGAACAGTTGTGCAAACAATCCGCTGTACTGCTGCCGGAAGTTCTGCTGGTAAATCAGCGGGTCAAAACGCAGGCCCAGTTTCCAGCCCGACTGTTGCAGCCGGGCCATGGCAGCAAGCCGGCGCTCGATGCCGGGCACCTTGTGTTCCAGCGCGCGATGGGTTTCCCCGGGCGTAAAACTGAAGGCGACGACGGTATTGGCAAGCGGATCACGGTTCAGCAGGGCGCGAATCTGGGTACTCTTGGTGCGTAATTCGAGAAATACATCCGGTCGGGCGGAAAAATATGGCAGAAAGTGCGCGGCAAAACCCGATACCGGTTCCAGCGCCATACTGTCACAGTCATAACCGGAGAAGAACCAGGTCGGGTTATCCTGATGTGCCTGCTGTATGGCGTCGATTTCCATGCAGAAATCCTCATAGTTTACAAACAGGACATAGTGTGCGGAGCGGTACATGCCCTGCAGAAAACAGTAGCGGCAGTCATACAGGCAGTTCAGCAAGTGCGAAAAGTAGTAATTTTTCTCGCCACCAATGCCATAACCCCGGGGTGCCTCGAGGAGCAGCTTGCTGTGCTTTTTTGCCAGTATCAGTGCGGGCCTGTGTTTCTGCAACCGGAAGTTCTGCGACCTCGGGTTGAATACCGCACCATAATGTTCGCACGGAACCAGCTGTGCCCGGGGAAAGCGCGCGCAAATGTCCCGGGCGCGCGGGTGGGTGGAGATTTCCTCTTCGATGTAGATATGACTGAACACGCTGATATCACCTTGAAGAAATACCCGGACAAGGCTCCTGGCCAAGTTTGACGGGCAGTGCGTGCAGGTGGTTTTCAAGCCAGCGCAGTACGTCGCCTGCCTGGTTTTGCTTCATCAGGTCCCGACAGCGTAATGACTGGTCGGGCGCCAGCGCCTTCCAGCGCCTGAGCAAACGCATGAGCTGGTGCTGTTGAGTCTGGCTGAAGTGCCAGTTGGCAGTGAATAACTTCAGGTCTTCCTGTCCCGGGTAGCGCACTCCAGGAGTTTGCAGCATTCTCTCGATTTCGTCGAGCAGGCTTTCGATCTCCCCGAGTCGGCTGATTACCAGGTCGCTGTACCTGCCGGTATCCACCCCGGTTACCGGCTGCAGCCGGTTGTCCGAGACGATCTTGAAACACTGAACCAGCTCCGCCGTGGCGCTCCGGCATGCGATGGGGTAGAAACCGGCGGCTTCCATGTCGTACAGGGCGTCATTCTGATAACCGGTTTCCGGCAGGTCAACTGTGAGCAGGTTGTCTGTCGGGAGCTTGAGTCCATGCACCTGGGGCGGGTACCAGCTCCGGCTGCTCGCCTGATCGGTGATGCGGTGGGCGATGAAGCCGTCACCGATGTTATGTATCGCGTGTCCTGCGATTCCGATGTTCAGCCAGCCGGCCGGGGCTTGTCCCCGGGTTATGCCCTGTAACCAGGCAGTCGCCGCGGCGGATTGTACCTTGCCTAATCCCGAAATCGTCAGGCAAAGCGCAGCGTTTCGATAAACAGGAAATGGACCGGTGGTGTCCTTGTCGCGGAGTCGGAAATACTCTGCCAGTGGCCGTGCTTCAGCCGGGAATGCCACTACGATGTTGATCATCCGGCAGACTCCCGGGCCCGCAGTAAAGGTGTATCTGGATAGCGGGTTGCCAGCAGTGTTTCATAGTACTCCTGCTTTTCCCGGTAGTCCCCGGCAAGCGCCAGATTATTGCGTTTCACTGCGCCCTGGCGGATGATGCGGACCTTCTCCAGCAAGGTTTGCAGCGCTGCCTGGTGATCTGCCGCTGACAACCCGCCGGAATCGAGGATCCTGGCAAGTGCCTGGACACGGAAGCGATCCATGCCCCAGTAGCGCAGGGACAGCTGGTCGTCATGTCCGCCATGCTTGATGATGAGCGCTTCATCCAGGTAGAGCACCGGGTAGATACTGCAAACGCGCAACCACAGGTCGTAGTCCTCGCAGGCAGGCAGGGATTCATCAAATCCCCCGAGCGTGGTGATGAGCTCGCGGCTTATGAGCACGGAAGAGGGAGAAATGATGCAGCGTGGCAAACAGTACCGGAATATCCAGCCGCCTCTCTTTGCATGTTTTTTCATAGGGTTAACCCGGCGTCCACGACGTATCCAGATTTCATCGCTATGGCAGATCCGGTAGTCCGGCCGCGTTTGCAATGCCTGAAGTTGCCGTTCCAGCTTGCGGGGTTGCCATTGGTCATCCGAGTCCAGCAATGCGACCCAGTCACCGCCCGCCATCTGCAGGCCGGCATTACGGGCGCTGCTGACTCCCTTGTTGTCCTGGTAATGATACCGAATATCGGGGAACCGTCGGATAACGGTCAGACGTGTAGCGTCGTCCGATCCGTCATCAATGATGATGATTTCATGGGCCGGTACCGTTTGGGAGCGGACCGATTCAATGGCCCTGACCAGTCGGTCGACTCGATTCCACGTCGGAATGATAACGGAGACTCGCATGTAAAAAGAGGGGGTGTTGTCTGAACCAGAGGAATGGGATAATAACTCTTATGCGATTAGCCTGCTAATAACCAACATCTGCAGCACATTGCTTTACCTGATTATCTCTGAAACTCAGCTGTCAGGCGAAGGCCGATGGAATGGCGGCTGCGGGGCCTGCCAAACCGGGACACGCTGTGAATACGTCCCTGTAAGCTCGCCGCCAGCATCCCTGCTGTCGACGGTCCCGGTTTCGCAGGCCCCACACCGTCCAGCAATGCTTCCGGGTGGGCTGGTGGGGTCAGGGCGGCAAGACCGTCTGCCGCAGGGATGCGGCAGTCGAGCTACAGGGAGGTATTTATGACGTGTCTTGACGTCCTGGCCCCCAGCACGCCCTTCTCCGCCATGGCTGAGTTTCAGAGATAATCAGGTTGCTTTATGCCTCATCCAATGTCATTCCTGATGGAATATCCCGGTCCCTGCGAGCACGATGAAAAACTCCGACATCAGTAAATCGGATACCAGGGTTGTTGCAGCCGTCGATCTTGGTTCCAACAGCTTCCACATGGTTGTCGCCCGCTTGCAGGGCGGGACCCTGAGAATCGTGGACAGCATCCGGGAGCCGGTCCGGCTCGCCGAGGGACTGGGTATTCGCAACCAGTTGTCTGTGGATGCACAGTGGCGGGCACTGGCCTGTTTGCGCCGTTTTGGACAACGATTGCGTGATCTTGACTCGCAGGATGTGCGTGCCGTTGGCACCAATACCTTCCGTGCGGCCGATAATGCAGATGATTTCCTTGTCCAGGCCGAGCAGGCGCTGGGCCATCCAATCGATATTATTTCCGGTGTTGAGGAAGCGCGCCTGATTTATCTGGGGGTTGCGCGCTCCCTCAGCGGTGATGACGGACGGCGCCTGGTGGTCGATATTGGCGGCGGCAGTACCGAGCTGATTATCGGGCAGCAGCTGGAAGCCCAGCAAATGAACAGTTTTTACATGGGTTGTGTCAGCATGAGCCAGCGGTTCTTTACTGATGGACAGATTACCGCCAAGGCAATGCTGAAGGCCGAGACTGCGGTGAAGCAGGAACTCGAACCGGTGGAGATGCTTTATCAGTCGGACCACTGGGAAACCGCAATCGGCGCCTCGGGTACCGTCAAGGCAGCGGCTCGCATCGCATACGAGTCCGGCTGGAGCGAGGAGGATAGCTGTATTACCCGCCAGGCCCTGAAAAAGCTGAGGAATGCGCTGATTGAGAGCGGTCAGATCAGTAATCTCGATCTCAAGGGTTTGGCCGACAGTCGGAAACCGGTTCTGCCGGGTGGGGTGGCAATTCTGCGCGCTGTTTTCGGCACCCTGAAGATAGAGTCCATGCAAGTTGCTACCGGCGCACTCCGGGAGGGACTCCTGCATGATCTCATCGGGCGTATCCGGCACGAGGATGTCCGCGAACGCAGCGTACAGGCACTGGCGGTGCGTTGTGGCGTCGATGAAGGCCAGGCCGGACGTGTGCGCGAGACGGTGCTACGGTTGCTCGAGATGACTGCGGTGGGCTGGAAGCTGCAGCATGAGGAGTTGACGCAAATGCTCGCCTGGTCAGCACAGCTGCATGAATGCGGGATGATGGTTGCCTATAACCAGTATCATAAACACGGGGCCTACATTATCAGTAACGCGAATCTGCCCGGTTTTACCCAGCAGGAGAAGCAGCTGTTAGCCGTGCTGGTGCGTGCCCACCGGCGCAAGTTCCCGGTTGCGGAAATCAAGACCTTGCCTGAGCGCTGGCAGAAACAGGCGGTACGACTTGCGATTTTGCTGCGTGTAGGCGTGACACTCAATCGGGGGCGTGCCGCAATGCCACTTCCCTCAATGCGGGTCAGGTGTGGCAAGCGTAACATTATGCTGGGTCTGCCGGATGACTGGCTCGATTTCCATCCGCTGACCAAGGCCGACCTTAAATCTGAAGCGGATTATCTCTCCGTAATCGATTACAAATTGACCCTCTCGCATAAAAAAACCTGATTATCTCTGAAACTCAGCTGTCAGGCGAAGGCAGATGGAATGGCGGCTGCGGGGCCTGCCAAACCGGGACACGCTGTGAATACGTCCCTGTAAGCTCGCCGCCAGCATCCCTGCTGTCGACGGTCCCGGCTTGGCAGGCCCCACACCGTCCAGCAATGCTTCCGGGTGGGCTGGTGGGGTCAGGGCGGCAAGACCGTCTGCCGCAGGGATGCGGCAGTCGAGCTACAGGGAGGTATTTATGACGTGTCTTGACGTCCTGGCTTCCAGCACGCCCTTCTCCACCATGGCTGAGTTTCAGAGATAATCAGGTAAATAAATGCGGCGTGCCCGTGCCGGTGACAGCGGGGGTAAGTGACGCGCAACGGCAAATTGTGCCGAAACTGGTACCTTTGACTTGCTGGCTGCGCCCAGTGGCCCGGTAAACGGCGCCGCGGCGTGCTATTGCACGGTGGATGCCGTACAGGCACACACCTGTTTGCGCACCAGTTCCATTAACTGCTCCATGGTAAGACAGTCGGGAACATCCTGCACGCTGGAAAACCAGATGCTTTCCACCTGACTGTTTTCTTTTGCGGTTTTTTCAGAGACCAGTGGCCAGCCGATAAAGACACCCTGTTCACCGTTCTCCAGTCCAACTGTAACCAGCTGAAGGGAAAGTGTTTTCATACCGAAACCTCCATTTCCCGCAGCCCGGTGGCGTAACGGGAATCTCGATGGGCCCGGCTATAACCATGCACCATTTATGCCATTTACCGGCTGCCGTAGTGTTCACTAAGCCAGCGCCAGAGATAACCACTGGGTTGGTCCTTCCCCGTGCAGATGAAATTCAGCGCGTTGAAGTTGTTCGTGGTCCAGCGCATGTGGGTTTCCGCCTGCTGCTGGCCACAGAACAGAATCTTGTCGCCGGGTTCTATCACGGTGTCACTTCCCGGTATGAGATAATCCTTAGTGCGGTTGTTGAGAAACAGGGGGACACAGGGCAGGGTTGCACTGAGGTCACGCGGATCGGTGCAGAGCATCCCGAGGGTAACGGTGCAACCCCGGCGGAACATCTCGATAATTGCCGGAGTTTGCCGGCGTGAAATCATCAGTGTCCAGGAATCCGGTGGCCGGTCACTCAATACTCCGACTACACGGCTGACTAGGACATTGGCCCAGCTGTCGTTTTGTTGTCTGGCGAGACGCAAAAAGTCGCTTAGCAGCGGAGTTGTCAGCAGATCGACGATCCGTTGCCCGATGATGGTGCCTGGCTGCATGATCATGTCGATAGCGGCGGCCTTGAAAATCGGGTCATTTTCGCGATGGTTCTGGCGTGTGACCGTAAACAGATCTTTATTGATATCCTTTGCCGTGATAATGATCGAAAGATTGTTGGCATCATCGTCGGTACCGGCAATGATGCCGACTGCATTTTCAATGTCGGCCTCAAGCAGGGTTATAGCTTCGGTGCCGCGTCCTTCAATGGTTCCTTGCGGTGCCGCAGTCTTTTCGGTATCTGCCTCGATGATGACAGTCTGAATGCCTTCAAAGGAGAGGCTTCGCTGAACGGCCTTGCCAAACCGGCCATAGCCACACAGTACCCAGTCCCCTTTTGGCGGGGCCGTGAAATCCTTGAGCGGTGCCTCCCGAATGCTGGTTAGCCACTCGTAAACCAGATACATGCTGGGCGACTGAAACATCATGCTGAAGCGTTCGGCAAAGGTATCAAAGGGGTTGATTATGTAATCCGTATCGAACGAGGCCATATTGGCCTGTGAATCATGCGAGCCGGAATAGGCGATTACCTGCAGTCTTGGCGCCAGTAGTTTGCTCGCGATGGCAATCGTCAGGTTAAGGTGGTCGGTGTTGGTCAGCGCAACCACACCGGCACAAAACCTGCTTTTCAACCCTGCCGCAATCAATGCGGCGGCATCCGAGGCATCGGCGTGTAATCCAGGTACGTAAACCGGCAGGTCCTCGAGCTGCAGGGTGTTGAGCCGTTCCTCGCTGGCTTCAATGACCACGCAGCGGATGTGGCGTCTGGCCAGTTCCCCAACCAGCAGGTTGCCTGCATCACTGAGCCCGCAAATAATATAAAAAGGTTCCCGGATGGCGTGAACGTTACGGGTGAAAACTGTGTAATTGACAATTCCCCTCAGACCCCGGTCCTGGACCAGGGTGAACAGGGTGCCGATCGCGTACAGCCAGGCAAGAACTGTGGTATACATGGCCACAGTGGTCCAGGCGCGTTGCGCATCCGTGAAGGGATACGGTATTTCCCCGAAGCCGATGGTCGAACCCATGAAACTCACGAAGTAGAATGCATGGAAGAAATCCATTCGCCAGGGATTGCCCTGATCATCAACACCGGGAATGAGCACCATACCCAGTATGGAGACCGCGTAGGCGAGGATTACCACAATCAGTGGTAATCGCATGCGTCGCAGCAGCAGATAAATGATATTGTGCATGGGCGTTGCGGAGCGGTATCAGCGGCGGAACATGACCGTTTCTGTTACCAGTATGACAACCGAGGTAAGGTTTGCGAGCAGGGCACCTCCGGAGAGCGACACGATACTGGACATCACCATGGGAGTCAGTCCGGTATCTGTTGCATAGACGAAGACGCCCCAGACAACAACCGCCGCGATGAGTTGCAGATCCGCAACCAGGCTGGTAGCCAGCAGCACCGCGCCGATATGGGCGCGATCCCCGAACTTCAGGATAGTGGCGATCAGGCTTACCACCAGGGCGGCAAACAGTTCATAGACATTATGGTGTTCAGGATTGTCCGTTTCGCCGAGAAAGAAACCGAAATTCAGGGTGAGTGACAGGACGATGAAAAATGCAAAAAACACCTTTTCAAGATTCATATCTATCTCCGTTTGGCAGTGTTTGCGGTATTGTATATCGAATGGGGTTGCCACTTGACCATCATGCGGACAATATTTGCGATTGGGATTAAACTGCAGAAGTACTGTCTCCTGATGCCGGGGTATCCTGCCGCTGCAGTTGCTGGCTGCCGGACGGATCATCACTACATTGAAATATAGATGAACAGCACATGTCGGTTATAGAACCAGCGGAGATGGTAACAGGCCGGCTCGATGAAGATATCTATGAGCTGTTACAGAAACGGGTCGGCAGAATCCACCTGCAGCAGCGGCTGGGTATCGAGCATGACTATGAGCGCAAGGTTTTCGGGCAGGGGCGGAATTTTTTCCACATTGAAAACTGGTACTCGGTTCACTCCCTGATCAGAAACAGTCTGCGGTTGTTCCTGTTACACGGGCGCGGCCGGCGCAATGCCCGCAAGATCCTGGTGCGGCATAACCGCATCAATCTTTCCGGTCTTCCGCAAGGTCTTGAAGGATATACCATTCTGCAAATTTCCGATCTCCATCTTGATATGGCGCCGGATTTTCCTCATGTGCTCATAAAGGCTGTCCGTGAGGTGGATTACGATCTCTGTGTGCTGACTGGGGACTTCAGGGCGAATACCTTTGGCTCTTTTGAAGCTGCGGTGGATGGCCTGCGGCAGGTGCGTGCGCATCTCGGGGAGGATGTTTACGGCATACTGGGTAATCACGACACCATTTGTATGGTACCAGCCCTGGAAGCGATGGGTATCCGCATGTTGCTGAATGAGCATGTGACCATTAACCGTGGCGCTGACCGGTTCGTTCTGGCGGGGATTGATGATCCCCATTATTACCGGGCTGACAATATGGAGAAGACCGCCGATGCCATCAGCGATGATATGACTTCCATATTGCTGGCGCACTCACCCGAAATCTACCGGCATGCCGCCTATGCCGATTTTGACGTCATGCTGTGCGGGCATACTCATGGTGGCCAGATTTGTCTGCCCGGAGGAGTGCCCCTGATGTGCAACGTCAGTAGTCCGCGGGCCGTCTGCTCCGGCGCATGGTCCTATCATCAATTGAACGGATATACTTCGGCAGGTTCGGGTGCCTGTATCGTTGATGTGCGACTCAATTGTCCCCCGGAGATCGTACTGCACCATCTTCATTGCAATTGAAGACGGTCACGCAGGCGCGATATCACCAGATTGATTATCAGGAATATGAACAGGGCAATGCAGGATTCGGCTATCGTTGCACCCAGTACCGGATTCATTACCCACAAGGGTAGCAATGCCTCGGGCAACTGATCGAGTAGCGGGGCTGAGTGGCTCGGTGGGATCCCGAGGCGTCGTTTCAGGAAACTGGACAGCGCATCTCCAAACATGGCCAGTAGCCCGAAGCTGGCACCGTGGGCAGGTGTGATCCCGAACAGCGGTGCCAGCAGGGTGCAGGCGAGGGTAGCACTGGCCAGACCGCGGATAGTCTTGGCGGGTCCCAGTAGCCGTCGTTTGTCTCGCAGGCGGATGTTCACGTCCAGTGGATGAGCGAACCATTGCCCGAACAGGCGGCTGGCAATCACCGGGGCCCCATTGGCAATCATCAACAACAATATCAGTTCGCTGACCAGCTGAAAGTCCATGGTTACAACCAAAGGGTATCCGGATCAGGGGTTTACCCTAAAGGGTAGCGTGTTCGGGGCGTGGTGTATTGCTGCCGGCTGAAATTTACCGGGATACGGATAAAAAAAAACCCGCTGCGAGAGCGGGAGAAAAGGAGGTTGGTTAGGCTAACTCGAAAATCAAGTGCTGCATTTCCATGAGGTATTGTCGTTGTCGATTTACCCACCTCTTGGTGTATGGGTCGTTACATGTAGCACGTTGTACTTCATCGATCTGACGTTGGGCCGCTTCGATGCGTTGTGCCTGTTCAATCTTGTCCAGGCGCGCCAGTTCTTCGAAATCAAGGGTTATGTTTTCCAAGGTGATCGACCCTCCTTAAAAACCTGACCAATGACAGATACGATTACGCCCGTATCCGGCAGGCCTGTCAACCACAATAGATTGGCGCCAGTCTTTAGAGTGAATAAAGGGATATATGCAGGTTACTGATTATGTGTATATATAGATAATCCGTAATTTATCTATATTCGAATTTCGAGAGATCAATTTTTTTTACTATCGCCATCAGCTGGGATTGATGTACCACGGGAGGGGGTTCCTGGGTGCTGCTATGTTTCACAACCCATTGTAATTCATGTATAAAGTGTCAAGTTTCGACGTTAACCGAAGATCAGGCTTCGCGGCTATTTTAAAAAATAGCATTTAAATCAGGTAGATAATGGCTCATTCTTGGGCCAGGGGTTGGTTTTCCTGATTTTCAAGAAAGTAGCAAAATAAATAGTTGCTTATTTAAGCAAATACTAATACTATATCGGTTGTCAGAAGTAACAAGACAAAATATTTTACTTACTCAGGAGATTGAATCATGAAAAAGATTGCTATTGCGATTTCTGCTGCCACGCTGGCGGTTGCTTCTGCCTCCGCCTCGGCTTGGTGGGGTGGCCCCGGTGGTTGGGGTGACGGCTGGGGTAATGACGGCTGGGGTGACGGCTGGGGTGACGGCTGGGGTGACATGTTCGGTGACTTCAACATGAGCATGAGCGGCAGTGGTTATGGCAGCGGCCGTGGTTATGGTCGTGGCTATGGTCGTGGTTATGGTCGTGGCTATGGTTATGGCTATGGCGGACCTTATGGCTATGGCGGACCTTATGGCTATGGCGCACCTTATGGCTATGGCGCACCTTATGGTGGTGTTCCTTACGGTTATGCCCCGGTTGCTCCGCAGGCGCCTGCCGCAACTACTGAAAGCCAGTAAGTAACCCTTACCAGGTTCAGGAAAACCGAACGGGGGCGACTCTTGGAGTCACCCCCGTTTTTTTTCAGTGCTGTCACCGCGGGTACGGAGGCGGACCGATGAAAAAACGAATCCTTGCATTGTTTCTCCTTTTCGCGGGCCTGTTTCTGTCGCAGGCGCGTGCCGATATCCTGATGCTGGTACATGGTTACCTCAGTGGTGCGCATTCCTGGGACAACAGCGCAATTATTCCCGCGCTGGAACGGCATGGCTGGCGACGGGCCGGCGTTTTTGCGGCGGGTCCTCATGGAGTCCGGCTGATTCCGGCAGCCGGTGTCAATGCCGCTCATAAAATCTACAGTATCGATCTGCCATCGGAAGCACCCGTCACGCTACAGGCTTTTCAGTTGCGGGAAGCCCTGGATTCCATTAGCAGGGTGCATCAGGACGAAGCGGTGTATCTGGTCGGGCACTCTGCGGGCGGGGTCGTGGCCCGCGCCGCACTGGTGCGTGGAGACAACAGCAACATCAAGGCCCTGATTACCATTGCCAGCCCGCACCTGGGGACCTGGCGCGCGGAACAGGCGCTGGACGTTACCGATATTCCGTTCCCGTTTTCCCTGGTAACGGATTTTCTTGGCGGGGAAACCTATCATACCGCACAGCGCTCCCGCGGCCTGTATGTGGATCTGGTTCGTCCGCGGCCGGGCACCCTGTTGTTCTGGCTGAACCAGGTACCGCATCCGGATATCCGGTATTTCTCGGTCATTCATTCCCAGGTGGCCAGCGGCTCGGATGACTATATTGTCCCTGCCTACAGTCAGGACATGAATAACATTCCGGTGCTGCGTGGCAAATCGGCGCGTATTTCCCTCAATGCACCGCATGAACTGAGTCCACTGGATGGCACAGTCCTTGTCAATCTGCTGGCAGGGATCCAGTAGGGTAGTCTGCCGGAGGCGGGCAATTCCGGCATTTACCACGGATGATCAGCTCTGGTTCCTGCATTGGCATGCTCCTGGGCGGGCTTTTGCGGTTTGTTCCGTTCTGATCCGCAGAGAGGCTGTTCCTGGAAATACTCCCTCCGGGCAATGGTCCGGTGGACCCGCGAATTGCCTCGCATGATTCCCTGGCGCCGGAAAAAACCGGCCTCGCATGTTTTACCATTCCGGCGTAACCTGCCGGCAGCCGTGGCCGGCCTTGCCGGGCGCACAGTTAGGGCAGGGTAAGGTACTGCTGCGAATCGGGTAGGGCTTCCATGGGAAGCTGCCTCCTGGGTGGTCACTTAAGTCAGGAAATCCGGAACGGTGATCGAGGGCGTAGCGGGGTGCAGTGTTGGATTATCGTAATTAACTGAGTTATAAATAAAATAATGTGAAGACGTGATGGTTGCGGCTGTGGGTGACTTCATCGAAACCGGAGCAGACGGTTGATTCGATTTATTTCCTTGGTATTGTGGCGCATTACTTGCTGGGTGGAACTGGTCCTCTTCACCCTAGTCCTGTATCTACTGTCCTGGCTGCCTGCGGCGTTGCGTCCGTTTTATTACCGCCTGTTTCGTGTCTGGTGCCGTAGTTTCGTACGTGCACTGGGAGTGAATTTACGCCTCCACCAGAAGAATGTTCACCCGTTACCGGCGCACTATATCCTGATCGCGAATCATCCAGCGGCGTTTGAGGATATCGGGATACCGGCGCTTTTCCCGGTTTATTCCCTGGCGAAGATCGAGGTGAAGGACTGGTGGTTCGTCGGACGAATCAGCATGGCCTCGGGTTCGCTCTATGTGCAACGGGAATCCCGGGAATCAAGAAACCGGGCCGCAGCGGAAATCGAGGATGAATTGCGCAAGGGCAGGAATATAGCCCTGTACCCGGAAGGCGGCTGCAAGGGGCGGCGGATTTTTGAATCGTTTCGCTATGGAGCTTTCGATATCGCACTGCGCACGGGCACCCCGATACTGCCGGTATTCCTGCATTACGAGTCCCAGGATGATTTTGAATGGCGCAGTCCGCAGACGCTGTTGCACAAGATCTGGCACATGATGACAACACAGAACAATACGGTGAATTACTATGTCTATGATGCCTTTGATCCGGAACAGTTTGCCGACAGGGAAGCCTTTACCGAGTTTGCGCATAACAAGTACCTGGAATGGCAGGCGCGTTACCTGGACTGAATGAGGTTTTAGCCGGGTTACCTGCTTCGGAAAATGATCATGGTACAGTAATCACCGGTCGGTAACTGGCACTGTCAGGAATTCCCGTATGCAGCCCATGTCGTTGTTATTCGAGTGTTGAATGAAACTGCGAACCCAGATTTTCCTGTTTTTGTTTCTGTTCAGTCTGATTCCCCTGCTGGCGGCCGTATTGCTCAATATTCCACTGGTATTCGAGCGCATCGAATCGCTCTATCACAAGGCCTATTTGCAAAACCTGAGAGCCGGATTCAGTGACCTGGATCAGCATCTTGCACGGCGCAATGAAATGGTACGCCTGCTTGCCAAGTTTCCCGAGCCTGGCATGCTGATCTCTGCGGAAGATCAGGCGGCAGCCGTTGAAACCGCACGTTCGGGCTATATCGAGTGGATCAACCAGGTACTGTTTGACCAGCTCGATGTAATCCGGGTCCTGTATCTGGATAATGACGGCAGGGTTCTGTACTGCCTGGAGCGGGACAATACGTCAGGGCGGCTCGAACAGCGCGAAAGTTACGATGGTCCCCATAACCGGGAATTCATCAGGGCTGGCCTGAAATTGAACCCGGGTGCGGTATTGACCGGCCCGATTGTCTTCGACCCCGGGGCGAGTGCGTCCGATCCCAACAAGTTCATGTTGCTTGGCCTGATCAGCCCGATCGTGACGGCCACCGCACTGGAAGAGGGAAAGGCCGGGGATAATCTTGGTGTGGTAATCGTTGATCTGGATATCGGTGGCCTGGCCAGTGCCTATCGGGGCCTGTACTGGACCTTCAGTGACGGACATTACCTCGACAGGGATGAGAGGGAAGATGCCGGTTACACAGTCTTTGAGGATTTTCCGGGTCTGGAGGAGATCTTCGCCAAGGGTGAGCTGGGACTTTGGGAACACCAGGGCCGACAGGTATTCTGGATCCCGCTGTTCGTAACGGAGAAGTCAGGTCGCCTGTGGGTTGGTCGCAGTGTCGACCCCTCGCCAATTGCAGAACTCCGACATGTCATCGAGCTTCGGGTGGTCACTATCGTGCTCGGCCTTCTGATTGTTGTGTTAATCGTCGCCCGCCTGATCGCCTTACGCACCGAGCGTCTTGGCAATGAGTTGACCAACGGGATATCCCGCGTACTGGAGCACAATGATGTGGTACGTTTTTCCTGGAAACGGCCGGAGGAATTGCGTGCCCTGGGAGAGAATCTGACTACCCTGGCGGAAACCAACGCGGAGCATAATATGGCCCTGCAGGATTATGCACGGGAACTGGAGGATTCCAATCGCTTCAAGTCCGAGTTTCTTGCCAATGTCAGTCATGAGCTGCGTACCCCGCTCAATTCGATTCTGTTGCTGTCGAAGATGCTGGCTGACAGCAGCAAGGGCAAGCATGCCGAAGAGGAAAACCGGCAGGCGCGTGTGATCCATGCCGCAGGTACGGATCTCAAGGCGCTGATCGACAACATTCTCGATCTTTCACGGATTGAGGCGCGCCAGATGTCACTGGTACAGGAGTCGGTCGATCTGCCTGATTTACTGGGACACATCCTCGAGCAGCTCAAGCCGCAATATGACCAAAAGGGACTCGATCTGTCGCTGGATATTGATCCGGCGGCCACGGTCGTCCTGCAGACCGATCGGGAAAAGCTGCGGCAGATACTGGTGAATTTTCTCTCCAATGCGGTGAAGTTTACCGCATCGGGCGGGGTCACTGTGCAGCTGGAGGCATGCAGCGAGCCTCCGGATGGAAGGTACGTGGCGTGTATCCGGGTGCGGGATACCGGTATTGGCATAGCGGAGGACAAGCAGGAGGTTATATTCGAGGCATTCAAGCAGGCCGATGGTTCAACCAGCAGGCGCTTCGGCGGCACCGGGCTTGGGCTGACTATCAGCCGTGAGCTTGCCCGCCTCATGGGCGGGGATATCAGCGTAGAAAGCCAGCTCGGCAAGGGGTCGACATTCTCCCTGCTGCTGCCGGAATCCATGCCGGAAGATCAGTCCACGGAAGCCGTGACTGCACTAGCAACTGGCGGTAAACCGGAAGAGGTGGCTTCCGAAACTCCGGTTCCCGAGGCAGATTACAACGGGGCGCGTATACTGCTCGTGGATGATGATGTAGGCAACCTGCTGGTATTATTACCGTTGCTGGAACGCTGGGGAATCACGGTCATGGCGGCCGGAGATGGTGGTGAGGCTCTGGAAACACTCGCGACGGGGGGCGAATTCGATCTTGTACTTATGGATATCACGATGCCGGGACTGAATGGCCATGAAGTGACCCGCCAGATCAGGAAACAACCACGTTATACACAGTTGCCCGTGATTGCACTGGCGCCCGATTCCGAAGATGAACATCGCCGGCTGAGCCTGGAAGCCGGCGCCAATGACTGTCTGGTAATGCCCGTCGACCCACTGGAGCTGAAAGCGATACTGGATCATTACCTGGGTAATGAACCGCGAGGCGCAACAGCATGAATCGTTACGCCGGTTTCCGGGTGCTGATCGTAGATGACAACGAGAACAACCTGTATACCCTGAATGCCCTGATCCACAGGTATATGGATGTCGAGGTCCTGCAGGCGGGATCCGGCAAGGACGCGCTTGAAGTTGCACTCCGGAACCCCCGCATTGACCTGATTGTGCTCGATGTGCAGATGCCCGAAATGGACGGTTTCCAGACGGCCTCGATGCTCAAGGTCAGGCAGAAGACCAGGGATATTCCGATTATCTTTCTGACCGCCGCCTATAAAACAGATGAATTCCAGAAGAAGGGCTATGAAGTCGGTGCCGCCGATTACCTGCTGAAGCCGATCGACGACAATCAGCTGATCAACAAGATCAGCACCTATCTCAGACTGATCGAGAAAGAGCGTGAAATGAACCGCCAGCTGGAAGCGCTGGTGGAAAAACGTACGCGGGAATTGCATGTTGCAAAGAACTACCTGGAAAACGTGATACGCCATATGGGTGAGGCATTGCTGCTGCTGGAACCGTCTGGCAGGATCAAGGCTGCCAACCCCGCCGCTTACCGGATGCTCGGCTACCAGGAGGATGATCTTGTCGGTATGTTGATCGGCGATGTTTTTGAAGAGGAGGCGCAGGAGCAGGCCAAGGCTTTCATGGGTACCTGGCTGGAAGCGCTGATACGGACCGGCACCATCAGCAGCATCGAAGCCAGTTTTATTGCCAGGGACCAGCGTCGCGTGCCGGTCCTGTTTTCCCGGACAGCCATCAAGGATGAGAATAACGAAATTACTGATATTATCTGCATTGCCAAGGATATGACGGGCTATATGCGTGTCGCTGATAACCAGAGCGGGATTTGAAGGGTTGTACCGGGCCGGTTGCAACTCGGCCTGTGCGGGGTAAACTTTGCGGCGAAGACTGATTGGAGCACCCAATGGAAGAAATGGAACCAGACACGGTACCCGAAGAGGATATCACGCTGACCGCCGAGGCATTGAAGGCCATGGGTCATCCCTTGCGATGGCGCATACTCTGTGTTCTCGGTAACAGTGAGATGTCGGTTGGCGAGATTGTCGAGAAAATCGGTACTTCGCAAAGTAATGTGTCACAGCATCTCGATCAGCTGCGTAACAAGAACATTGTCAAATCAAGACGCGATGCGAACCGGATATACTACCGGGTGCGTAACGATCAATTGCTGGAACTGATCGGTACCATGCGTTCCGTATTGTGCCGTACAAATCTGGATGACCTGATGTCTGAATAGCACCGGTTTTCCAGGCCAGGCAAACGAAAAACAGGCATGCAATGCAGTCCCCGGCCAGGAAATGCCTGTTATCCATCATCGAACTCGGGGGATACCCGAATTTCGCTCCTCTCTATAATGAACTGGGCTACGAGGTGGCGGTGGTCTCCTCGACACGCAAGGCGATCGGCTTTCTGAAAAAGCAGCAGCCTGCGGTGATTGTGGCAGAGTTCAATTTCCAGTCTGATTTTCGTGATCGCACCAGTAGTCTGGAATCATTACTGGCAGTCGTGCAACGTATGCCCGGGACGCGGGTTATCGTGTTCTATGACAAGGAATATCTGCCGCAGTTTGACATGCTCCGCAGCCGCCTGCCGGTCTATGCAGCCATTGCGTTTCCGGTGGCGGAGTCTGCGGTAAAGTCCTGCCTGCAGAAAATCGGGCAGTTGCAGGAAAAGAACATTGACGGCTGAATTAAAACATGTTTAGAGTGGTTGTGCAGTAATGATGATTTCACCCATCAGGGGGAGGGTAAAATGACAACTAACCTGGATTACAGCCTGTTCACGCGCCAGCGGTATCGCCGCAGCCGGTCTGCCCCCGAAATCTGCCTGCGGTTATGGTTGCCGGTTATTCTGCTCGCCGGCAACGCTACACTTGCCAGCGCTGCAGACCTGCGAATACGGGTCTTCGAGCGGGGCGGAAAGGCACCGCTTGCGGGTATCTCGGTGTGTCTGGGGACGCGGGCCAGTATGGATCAATTCGGTGCCGGTCTGACGGATGCTGACGGCTATGCCGCCTTCAGTGATCTCCCCGGCGCAGCACTGGTCGTTACCGCATCGAAACCCGGATATATGGGGGTACAACAACCGATCGTGACCTCCAATGTGGATCGTTTGCTGGTGCTGTCGCTGCCACGCGGCGGGGGTGGGGTCCGGTGTGATACCGGCGATACCGGTGCAGTCGTGGCTGCAAGCGGTATTCAGGTCGAGAATTTCAGAATAAATAACGGTTCTGCCGTTTCTGCCGGCAGTCACGTGGTTCTGAATAACCGGATATCCGGGAGTCCTACCCATTACCGGGCCAGCGAACATCCGGATTTCAACGATTCCCCATGGCAGATATATACAGCCGAACCCGGTTTTGAACTGAGTCCCGGTACCGGAAAAAAAGTGGTTTATTTCCAGGTGCGTCGTTTTTCGACGATTAATGGCGCAGATATCCAGACGCTCTCCCCGGTCGTCCGCGATTCCATCATCCTGGAAAATCGCTGATCGCGGGTATTAGCCCGGTAGCAATTGACCAGCGCAACGGTGTGCTATTTGACGGGACGGGCTCGTTTGGCGCGCCCCCGGAAGTTCACGATGGCCTGAACAATCTGCTTGTAGGGCAGTGCTTCCAGCGTGCCATAACGTGCCAGTGCTTCCCGCGACAGGCGGCAGATATCGACAACCTTGTCGTGCCCGATCGTTTCAGGATGGAGCAGTTTCTGCAGGCCCAGCAAACCGCCGGTTTGCACCCTGATTTCCTTGGCGTGTGGCAAGGGACCATCCGCGTGGGTGACATGCAGGGAGAAACGCGCATTGCGGCGCAGGCTGTCGAGTAAATCAATGCAAGTCCGGTTGTCTGCCTCCGATTTGCAGGCGACACCTTCCCGGTCCGCAAGACAGAATCGTGCCGCCTGTGTGCAGTTGCAAGACCGGGAACTGATAGCCTTCTCGAAGATACAGCGACGCTGGTTGAGCGCCTGGTAGGTTGTCTTGTATTCCCGTTCTTCCATGATCTATTTCCTGGCACGGGGTGTGCCGGATGGCGGGCTAGTCACTTCTCCCACTCCTTGACTACCGATTGTTCCCGGTGCTCCAGCAGTCGCTGCTCTGCCTCGGGCTGGTTATCGGCAAAAATAATCTTGAAGAAATGACCGGTTTCCACGTCCTGCCCGGTGCGCATTTCCTTGACGTCTTTCTTGGCGACCCGGAAGTTGGTGTACTCCCTGACCAGTTCGAGTGTTTTGGCCGGTGGTTTGTCCCCCGGCGTGATCTTGTATATGTAATAGGGCATGGTGAAAATCAGCATGTAGCAAGGTTGGATTCGACGAGTCACCCATTATAGCAGGGCAATTGCCGCAGCCACCAAGCTGATCAAGCTCCCGGGGTAGTTAGTGGTTATGCACTATGATGCTGACGACACGTTTATTTTGCAATACGATACAGCCTGTTTGGCGTGACAAGCCGTCTTCGCTGTAGTCAAAAACATAGGTGCGCTGCAGACCAAAATAATCGATATTCATATAGAAGGGTGTGATCCGCCGGAGGGACACGGTGCCGTCGAGGAACTGCAATTCCAGATGATGGCAGGAATCACGGGCCGCCTGCAGGGCGATATCGCTACAGGTAAGGCTCGCCAGCCAGACCCAGACGATGAGTACAATCAGTAGTAATAACGCGAGTGATGACATGGCTTTAATGGTAATCCAGCCCATTGCCAATCGCACCGGCTGATGTCGCGTGTGTGCCCGTAATCATGACCGGATGGCAGCCTGACAGGATGAGCGGGGCGCTTCCCCCGGTAAAACAAGGGTTATCGGCGCCTATCTGGTGTGCCTGCGTTTCAGTACAACTTGAAGGAGTAATGGAATGCAGGCACACTATCGCATATCGACCATGGCAGCGGATGAAACAGAGGTATGTCGGAGTTAACCCCGGAAGATCGGACCAGCCTGGGTCGCCTGGTGGTAAACATGCTTGACGAGTGGGATGTCAAGTCATCTGACCAGGTAAGCATGCTGGCCCTGCCGGACGGAACACCCACGCGAATGTTGCGGCGTTATCACGAAGATACGCCATTGCCGGATGATCCGGAGGTAATGAAACGGGTCGAGCATCTGCTCGGGATAGCCGATGCATTACGTACCACCTTTCCTCGCAATTCCCGGATCGGGGTGTTGTGGCTCAAGCAACCCTGCAAGCGATTGCGCCGCCGCCGTCCAATGGACATCATGCTCGAGGACGGCCTCAGCGGCCTGATCACTGTCCGCACCCACCTCGATTGTTCCTTTGCCTGGCGTGAGTCCGAACGGAAAGACTGATGTTCCGCGTCCGGTTGCCATATCCGGGACGATCCCATTATGCTTTAGTAGCTGCAATTGTTGCGGAAGGGGCACGGCCCCCGACCGGTGCCCGTGCATGCCGGCTCCGCACTCTCCGTGACGGTTCGCCAGGCCGGCCGTCGCTGTACAGATAAATGCTTCAGGGGGGCAGGGTGATGAACAAGCCCGGGATCGTTACTGCAATTCCCAGAAGCCGCTACAAATTCGGCGAATTCACGGTAACCGTGCTCGGCAATATCGAAAGCAATGACGGCATTGATTACCACCACATCATGGCTGTTGTACGGGGTAATGATCCGGAACCGGGTCTGTATATTACTGCTGAACAGGCAGGACCCGGGGTAACGGAGGGTGGGGACCTTGCTATGCGTATTATCATGCGCGATGGTGACGGGATTATCGGTTCCTCGAATGCATGGTGTGATCGTGATGTATTTGTGGATGAAGCGCTGACGCTTGTGAGCAAGATCCTGAACCTTTCAGACGAGGTACCTTACCAGCTGATGTAGCAGACGCATATGGCATGATCGGAAATCCCTACAGACTTTCCATGGTCTTGCTGGTAGTGGCAGGCCTGACATGGACGGCTGCAGTGCAGGCGTTCTTCTGCTTTTCCATGGGTGGAGGCAAGCGACAGCAACGGCCTTATTCCTACCCGCTGCCATACCGCGGTTTTGGGCGGTTTGACATTCAGACCCTGCCATACAGTCCGGCCAGGCCGAACATGCAGATCAACCGGTACCTGCCGCCACGGGAAGAAACATTCGCAACCCCGGTGCCCTTGCCTGCGCAGCAAATTTTCAAATAATCAGTGCCCCGGCCAGCGTAATGGCACGGGGGTGGCAACGGCAGGCGGTCTGGTTCTTTTCCATGCCCGGGTCCCCCTGAAGAAAATGGCGTTATGAATAAATTCAACAAGAGGTGAGTCGTCTTCGTGCATCCGGGCTAATCCGGCAAACGCATTACTGCGTGGAACCTTTTTCTGTTGGCAGTCCGGCCCTGCGCCATGCCAGCATATGGCCTTCCAGGTACAATACGCTGGTGAAACCGGCCAGTATTAAGGCAAATTTTGTGATGCCGGCGCGTGGACCGTGTTCGCAGTAAACCACCACCGTTTCTCCCTTCGGGGTGGTCAGGTTATTTACCCGGGTAAATGATAACCAGAATGGCATGTGAATCGCTCCGGGAACATGATTACAGTTATATTCCCAGCGTGTCCGTACATCGAGAAGCACTGGTGGATTGCCGGCCCGGACTAGTTCAACAAGTTTTCTGGCTGACATGTGTTTTGCTATTTTCATATCATCCCCTGAGACCTGCTGCGGCAACAAATCAACGCCGTAAATACCAATACTGTCTGGCGCATAACATGCGGTTGTCCTCTGAAAGATTCCCGGGATCCGGCAAACTGCTGTAATGGCACTGTTTAACGTGTAGTGTTTTTTTGCTTTATAAGCAGTATAGAACAGAACGCACACAGCAAGTAAAACAGGATTACTGTTACCTCGGGGAAATGCACCGGTTAGGTATCCTGCTGGCTTTCGGCAGCGGCCGGAGGCGGCCCTGCCGCACTGCTTGCCGGAGCGGGAGGCCCATGTTTGGCGACAAGATGCCAGGGATGGAATATCCGGTTATTCCGGTGATGATGCCGATTGATCGAATGGAGGATACGATAATGGCATTATTCCTATGGGGCATAGTGTTGATGTGGTCGTCGCCTGCTTGGGCCTGCCGGGCACCCGGGGCCTGATACACGCCGATCGGTAACTTTTTTCGGGGCAGAAATATTCCCTGTTGTGGTAAGCTCAGGCCATGCCGTTGCGCCGTAAGCTACTGAATATTCTTTCAGACGGAGCATATCACTCCGGAGAGGCGCTCGGGTCGGCACTGGCGGTCAGCCGGATGGCGGTCTGGAAACATGTACGGGCCTTGAGAGAATGCGGGGTACCGCTGGAAGTCATGAAAGGCAAGGGCTACCGTTTCCCGGGTCCGATTGAATTACTTGACAGCCAGACCATTCTTGCCGGGCTGCGTCCGGAGATCCGGGCGCAACTGTCCACTGTCGACACCTTCATCGAAATTGATTCGACCAATTCCCACCTCCGGCAAAGGGCGCTGGAGGGTGCGCCGTCCGGTGTGGTGTGCCTGGCGGAAATGCAACATGCCGGTCGCGGACGCCGCAACCGTCACTGGGTATCCCCGTTTGGGACAAACCTGTATTTATCCATCCTGTGGCGTTCGGCGACCGGCGCCACAGAGCTCGGTGGTCTCAGCCTGGCGGCCGGTGTTGCGATAATACGCAGCCTGGAATCCTTTGGCATTGATTCTGCCGGCCTGAAGTGGCCGAACGATGTGCTGGTTGACGGGGCCAAGCTGGCGGGAATCCTGATCGATGTCGTCGGGGAGTCAAGTGGGCCGTGTGCCGTGATTATCGGTATCGGGATCAATGTTTCGATGCCGGCCGGCGCAGGGGTGCATATTGACCAGCCATGGATCGACCTGTGCCGGCTGACCGGGAGGCAGCGGTTTCCCCGCAACCAGCTGGCTGCGCGTATCCTGGATTGCACGCTTTCCGCGATGGAGGATTTTGCATGTTCTGCCTTGCAGCCATTTCTGGACGAGTGGCGCCGCCATGATGTAGTCAATGGTCGCCTGGTCGATTTACATCTGCCCAATGAAGTGATTCAGGGGAAGGCCTGCGGTGTGGATTCCAGCGGGGCGTTACTGATCGACACTGTGGCGGGACAGCGCCGGTTTGCATCCGGCGAGGTAAGCCTGAGAGCCGCCTCATGATGCTGCTCGATGTCGGCAACTCATCAGTCAAGTGGGCGATCTGGGAAGAATCCGGGTTGGCAAGCCGGGGCCGGTTTACTCACCTTGATAAAGACTTCGCGCAGAGGGCGACCGGGGCCTGGGGCGAATTGCCTGAACCTGCGGCCGTTGCGGTTGCCAATGTTGCCGGCGCCGGGATGGAACAGGCGATTACCGCATGGACCAGGGAAAAATGGAATATTACCCCCCGTTATCTCCGGGCAAGCGGTACTGCTGCGGGAGTGAAAAGTGCCTACACGGTAGCGGGCAATCTGGGTGTGGACCGCTGGGCGGCAATGGTCGCGGCATATCGTGAGTTCGAATGCCCGGTTTGCATCATCGACTGCGGAACGGCTATCACTATTGACGTTGTCAGTGCTGACGGTGTGCATCGGGGTGGCCTGATTATGCCGGGTATCGGGATCATGAAGCGCTCGCTGGTGGAAGACACGGCGGGGATTTCCGTCGAATTCGGTGACAATCCCGCACCGGAAACGCTGCTCGCCATGAGTACCCGGGATGCAGTTAATAACGGCGTGGTTTATATGGCGGCTGCGGTGGTCGACCGGATCATGGTGGACTTCGCCGCCACACCCGGGGAAAACACGGAGATTATCATTACCGGGGGCGATGCAGATTACTTGCTGCCGCTCCTGATCCGGCAACCCCGTCACGACCCTTGTCTCGTTCTGAAAGGAGTTGCCATACTGGCCGGAGACTCGGTATGCGCTACCTGATCTACCTGCTGGGCGCGGTCAATCTCGTTTTTTTTTTATGGCATGCGGTACAGAATGAGCCGGCAGCCGGCAATGTGCGAGTTATGCCCGCGTTGCCGGCGGATACCCGGTCCATACAGACGCTGGAAGAAATGCGGACAGAGGCAGGCGCTGCCGATATTTCCCGTGTTGGTGAACTGACTGCATCGCTGCCCCCGGGTGCCGGTCAGCAGCCGAGTTGTCAGGTACTCGGACCGATATCCGCGAACTGGCAGGTGGACGCCATCTCCAAGAGACTCGAGGTTGCCGGATTTGCTTCGCAACGCCGCAGCAGTGAAATCAAGGTACAGACCGGTTACTGGATTTATCTGCCGGCCATGAAGCGTGATGCTGCAATGCTGGTTGTGAAATTGCTGGATGAGGCGAATGACAGGGAATATTTCGTCGGTAGGGATAATGTGATCTCCCTCGGCGCCTTCGAGGAAATGTCTCGCGCCGAGGTGCGGCTCAAGAGCGCGCGTAAACTCGGTCTCGATCCGCTCCTGGAACCCACCTATGAGACACGTAGCGTATACTGGCTGGATCTCGAAATTGCGAACAGCGGGGAAGCCGAGCTGGCAACAATCATCAAGGAATTCCCGGATATCCAGATTCGGGAAGCGGCCTGTCCCTGATTGCGGTGGTTGAGGCAATTCAATAGAATGCGTATCCTGTACAGTGTCTTAACCTGCCGGTGTAGCTCAGTTGGTAGAGCGCTTCACTTGTAATGAAGATGTCGGGGGTTCAAATCCTCTCACCGGCTCCAACACTCCCGGGGCTGATGCAGGAGTAATTGTGTTTGATCTTGCACGATACCGGTGGATTTTCCTCCATTCCCATCCACGGGGGTGATTTCAGGAGAGATGGTCGGCAAGGTTAGCCTTGCCAGGATGGTCCTGACCCGCAGTATTCACGAGGGTCGGGTAGTGATCTGATGCCAGCCGCTGTCTGGCTGGTACGTAAATTGTCTATTTTATACTGTTGTAAGTAGTTCTCCTTATTGTGTTCCCCGCCCCGGCGTCTTACATTTACAGGTCATGTTTCAGTGGACTTGCGGGCTGGTTGCCGGCTTGCTCCGCATGGCTGCTGTTTTTGCGGCAATGGGCTTCGTTAGTCATCCGGATATGGCCGCCCGTCACCGTGATTACTTCATTGCGTTAAGGGTTGATGTATGTCAGGTCGCAGATGTTGTTTCAGTTGTGAAGCAGACCGCAACGGTATTTGCCAAGATTTGTTGAGGTGTGTCCGGACTGTATGTTGTTTACTTATTCTCCTGATTGTCCCGCCGCTGATACTTTTACTGGCCTGGTACGGACCCCCGGGATGATTGCGGTTTATTCATGCATGCCATAAGGATGTATCCGCCAGCCCAGATTCCGTAATCCGCTAATCAGACCGGTCCCCCTGGAATGAACGCTGTCTGTCTTCAGGGAGTGCACGGTGTTACCGGTATACGGGGCAGTTTCTGTACTTTCTGTAACGGGATCATCTATCAGATTGATTTATATAGATATCTGAAGTCCGGTCATTCTGTGTGTCTTGTCAAGTTAGTATTGCGCCTGCCGATAGGGGCAGTGATATGATTGGTGGCGGTAACAGGGGGTGGTAATCAATGCTGCCAGTACTGAAGTAATCAGGATCGACGGGGTTATCATGAAGGCAAAGAGCGGTAAGTTAGTAGCTGTTATATTGTATGTGTGGATATGTTACCCGGGCGCGGGATGGGCCTGTGATCCCATAGAGGACGGGTGTCTGGGTTGCAGCGATACTGAATTGCCCAGATGTATCGATCAGTTCGTCGCTGAAGTCTGTAATGCCGGCGGTGGCTTTGAAATCTGTGACCGGAACGATGCAGCCGAGGATATAGAACGCCTGGTTTTGAGAAGTACGGGAATGCATATGTCCAAGGTGCGAGCACTGGTCCGCGGTGCAAAGCGCTACCAGCATCCAGGTCCACCCCGCCCCTGATTGATCCCGCTATACCTCAAAAGTATGATCACAGCCTCTGTTGCGGCGGTCTTTAGTATCCCGTTTTGATAAGGCAAGACGGACTTCTGGTTGAATAGCCTGGATGGCGTAAGTAATTTCCACAATTGCACAATCGCTGCACGGCAGGTAATGTTTACTGGTCTGTACAGTCATGCGTATCCATTCGGCGGCCTCCGGGCCGCCGTTTTATTTCCATCCGCATGCCGGTTCCCCGACGAAGATTGCACTTTATGCGTGCAATCTGAGTCAACGTGTATCAAAGTTGTGCGTTATTTTTGTCTGGTTCCGTTTGAATAATCGTTTACCGCCTGCAGAAACAGAGGGATGGGCAACTCCTGATGATGGTGCGCTTATTGCATGTTTTTACTGTGATGCATCATACCGTGAATGCCATAGGGGGCAGGTTCACTTTTCAGGGGTTATATCAATGAAGACACTCCGTGCTTTTATATTTGGTGTATTGATCTTGACCGTAGCGCTAATACCACCGGTAATTCTGATACTGCAGCGTATTGGTTGATGCCATCGTAAATATCCGACACCGGGTGTTCAAAGCAGGACGACTGCGTCGCGGTGCAGGGCAGGAGAACAGGTCCATTGTGGGTTATGATTTCTGTCATTGTCCTGTCATAAAACACGCTTAATGTACTCAGAGTCTTGATAATAACAATTGACCCGACAGCCTGTGCATATCACCTGGCGGCCTCCTTCCTTGTCAGGCCGCCCCTGTCTTTCCCTGGGATGTCACCCCCCTAGAACTATCGCAAAGTGTTCGCAATCGCTCTGCCGGCGCGGACAAAGAGCCTTCGGTTGTGTCGCGGGTAGCCGTGCATTGTCAAGATACCGGGATAACGGCAACGTCTTGTCCGGCAGCATGGAGAAACTCTGTAGCGTTACGGCAAATCACGAATACGCTATTGGATAACCGGGCTTGCGATGTCCTGACAGTGAGAAATTTGAAGGATAAACACTCAGTTGGCCGCGCCAGCAGTGGCCGGCCGGTCTTCCTGCCTGCATTATAAGTAGTTTCCCCAATAGTCCTGATTACGGGGATAGTCTATATTTGCAGGATGGTGAATTGTGCATATTTTACAGTGGACTGTCAGCCAGAAATGCCATAGACAATGAAATTGATAGTCAGGGAGAAGGGTAGCCGCCGCTGGAATCTGCCGGTTGAATTTCCACTGGTAGACAGTGAGGAGGTTCTGGTTCTCAGTGACCGCAGGAGCCTGCCCGATCGCCGCAAGAGTGATTATGAACTGAGTGATCTCAGGACCCTGCTATCGAAAATGTCAGCGGAAAATACCCCCTGACAGGGTTGTTCCCTGAAATCCATTTGCCCCCACTGGCGACCCGTTACCGGGGCAGGCATCGCCGGGAACCCCGCGGTTCTCTGACTGGCCGGTATTATCCTGATTCTCTCGATAACCCGGGATCTAATACCGTTGCATGCCCTAGGTGTTTGCCAGTCGCAGGTAGGGCCATGCCCGGGAATTATGCTGCCTGAATTGGTCGATTACACTCTCATGGCCATTTTCTATGGCCCGTTCCAGCGCGGTTCTGCCATCCGTATCCTTGATGTCCATGTCTGCGCGATATTGCAGCAGCAGTTCAACGATATCGGCATAACCGCCAATGGCTGCCAGGTGCAGTGCGGTATCCCCATGCAGTGTCTGGGCGTCCAGGTCTGCACCGTGTTTTATCAGCAGTTCGCTAATAGCCCGATTTCCTTCCAGTGCTGCATTGTGGAGTGGCCGGAATCCCAGTTGTGGTTCACTCGAGTCGACATCGGCGCCCCCATCGATAAGCAGTTTTGCCACATCCCCGTTCACCTTGAGTGCCGCCAGGTGTAACGGTGTTTGTCCGGCCGCATCCTTCGCATTGACATCGGCACCCTCGTCAATCAGTACCTTGACCGCGGATGAATGTCCCATGGAGGCGGCAAGATCCAGTGGGGCGGGGCTATCCGCGTCGGTTGTCCGGATAAATGTACGGAAAAACTGGAACAGGACGTAGGGCACCATAAACCATAGCCAGGTTACCGGTTCATCCAGACCCCGGTAGTATGCCAGGTAATAAGCCAACGCGGATTCATTGCTGACCGTCGGGTCTGCCAACACCAGTAATTCCCTTACTATCCAGGAAAACCCCGGTACAAAGGCAAGCCCGAATGCCAGCCCATACAGGAGGTACAACAACTCTCTAGCTATTATCTTCATCTCACTTACCGTAACGAATATCGATGCCGCTCACCCGCATTCCTCGCTGGTTGCGGATAACGCAGGCTGCACGGGTGAATTGCCCCATGCAGGGAATATGATCGTGTGTATTGTACATAAGCTGCCAGGTTACAAACTTTCAAAATACACACTTTCATATGATAAAAATAACAGAAACCCCGGGATTCGTCGGCTTAAAGTCGATCAATTTTTTTTTATGCGCCCAAAATAAACTATATAGTAATTATAATTTTCAGGAATAGCCCGTTAACCCCCCCGAGTAGTTGATCGTAAGATCGTGTCCAGGCTGTTTTGTTCTGTCCAGTCCGGGTCTCTGACGCCAGCTATTGTTACCGCCCTGCAAAGATAAGGCCGTGCAATCTTCCCGGTTGTCGCCTGTGGTCAGCGGGAATTACCTGACGGTGGCTATATCTTCCGCAGGAAATGCGCCAATGGTGTATGACCATCACCGACTACCCGAATTTTACCCCGCAGGTTTACGGTGCCGGAACCTGGCGGTATGAAACAGTAAATCCTTTTCAGCGCACGGGACTTTTCTATATGGCGATACCGGCTTTCGGACGACATGTTAACTGCATGAAATCAAACCGGACGGAAATGTTACTGTTTGTAAAATCGTGGATTTCTTGCCGCGCAATCCTACAAGATTCCCTGAAACCGCCGATAAGGCAGGCAGTATCGGGTGTTGAACCGATGCGGTAGCCAGCATTCAAGTATTGTCGTCAGGGTGCAACTGTGCATGATCCAACCTGGACAAAGGTATTCAATTCATTCTGGTTTATAGCCATCATGGTAGTGGTATCCGCCATCTTGACCTCGGTGGTGTCTTCGTCTCCCAGTGTGGTCAGTACCCTGCCGGAAAACCCGAATATCAGGTTCGGAATAATCGATATGTGCAATGAACCGGCCAGCCTGTCACGGGTCGATCCGAAATTGACCGGCAACGGGGCGGGTTGTACGACTGCGCGCCCGGCAACGACCGTTACCATGAACTGACGACTGGCACGCTACAGAAAGAACCGGATTGCGCAATGCTTTCCGGTTTTTTTGTGTCTGAAACGGCGACGGGCCATACCCGGTCGTGCTTCCTGCATATGGCGCTGGTATGATTGCCGGCATGTTGTTGATCGGCAGCAGGGGAACCGTCGGATAATGGATACTACCCGGGTTATGGGTAAAAATTTTCCCGTTCACTATCTCAGGAACCGCTGGGTATGGGGCAGCGCAGTGCTGGTGGCAGTCTTCGTACTGGTACTGGTTGTTGTTCCATACGGTATTGCCTATAGCCTGAAAAACTGGCTACTGGATAATGGCGGTGAACAGGTACAGCTCGCAGATATTGATTTCAATCCTTTTGCGGGTGTTGCGGTCGTGGAGCAGCTCAAGGTCAGCGTGGCTGACAACAACACCCTCGAGGTACCTCATCTATTGCTGGATCTCGATTGGTCACCGTTATTTTCCAGGCAGGTCTATGTCAAAACCGTTACCGTGGCTGGTGTTCATCTGGAGGTGGAGCAAACCCCGGACGGTAATCTGAAGATCGGTGGCATCACCCTGCCGGCAAGTGAGCCGGAGGGTGTGGCGGGGGAGCCCTGGGATTTTGGTGTGGTGCATCTCCGCATAGAAAACAGCAGCATTGTTTTCCGGACAACGGAGCTGCAACTGGAAGCCGAATTGCATGACGTGGTACTGAGTGAGTTGTCTACCTGGGCGCACCAGCCCGCGCAACTGCAACTGAATGGCTCGCTGAACGGTGCGAAAGTCAAGCTGGATGGCACATTACCCCCCCTGGCGGAAGGATTTGGGTATGCCGGAAGTTTCCAGTTATCCGGTATACCGCTGGACAGATTTGCAAAAACCGTGCAACCGGCACTGTCCATGTTATCCGGCAGCCTGACAATCGACGGCAGAATAGACACTTCACTGCAGCCTGACAGTACTCTGGATGCCAGCCTGGAGGGGCTTGTCCAGCTGGATCGTCTGAACCTGGCACAGGAGAGTATGCATCTGGATTATGGCCAGTTGCAGTGGAACGGCACCGTGCGGCTCTCCATGCCAGACAAGGATGCAGACATCGGTCTGACCGCCGGGGGTACCATCACGGGTAATGGTCTGGTCCTGGAAATGCCTGATGCAGGTGTGAACCTGCAGCAGGGCCGGCTGGAATGGCAGGGTGAGCTGTTTCACAGTGGCTCGGACGAAAAACAGCGGGTAGAGATAACGGGCACAATCAGCAGCGATACGCTTGCAATGCAAATGCCGCAGGAAGGATTTGACCTGCAACAGGGTGAATTGGCATGGGACGGTGAGATTGCCCTGGCTGCCGCAGAAGAGAGCATCGAAGTGACTACCAAAGGCACGCTCACCAGTGACCGTTTTGCGCTGCAGATGCCGCAGGATGGGGTCGACCTGCGGCAGGGCAGGCTGGCATGGGAGGGTGATGCCGGTTATGCCACCGGTGAAACCGGGGATTTGCAGGTGACCGGCAATCTGAAACTGGAAAACCTGCTGCTGGATTCGGCCAGGGGAAGTATCCATCTGGCAAGACTGGGGCAACTGGATTTCGACAACATCAGGATGCAGGGAACGCAAAATATCACCCTTGACAAGCTGACGGTCAATGGTGTGACGATTGCAGGGGCGATGGCTGCGAGCGATGCAGCAGAACCGCAGGAAGCCGCGCCGCCACTCTTGCAGGCAGCCAGCATCCAGGTTAATCAGGTGCAATTTTCTGCCGGCAACCGGCTGACGATCGACAGTATCGAATCCCGTGACACCCGATATCAGGCTACACGCAACCCGGACGGACAATGGCGGATCACCCTGATCATGGATGCCCTGCCGTTTACCGGCGGCGCCAAGACATCAGAAATTCCGGCAGTGAAATCACCGGCTGAGGAAACACCGGGAAGCGTGCGTATCGGCAGCATCAACATCACGGGTGACAGCGGTCTTATGCTGGAAGACTATGATGTGAATCCGCCGTTCAAAATGCGTCTCAACCTGAAGGAAGTGGTGACCCGGGATATTGACACGGCCAAACCGGATCAGGACAGCCGGATCTCGATCAAGGCAAATATTGCCCGGCACGACCGAATCGAAATCCAGGGGACCGTCCAGCCGTTTGCATCCCCCGTGAAACTGGATTTGCAGGGGCTTGTCGAAGGGCTGGAACTGCCACCCCTCTCGCCCTATACCATAGCCTCCATCGGGCACCGGCTGGACAGCGGGCAGCTGGATGCGGATACCAGCCTGCGCATCGACAACGGGAAGCTGGACGGCAGCAACCGCCTGACCATGAGGGGACTCAAGATTACCCCGGTAAAGGGGAACGAACTGGAGAAGATGCAAAGCCAGCTCGCCGTGCCACTGGATTCCGCACTGGGCATGCTGCGCGACAAGCACAACACCATCCGCCTGGAACTGCCGATCAGCGGGGATCTCGACAATCCGGACTTCGATATCAGTGACGCCATCAACCAGGCGGTCGCCACGGCCACAAGAAAAGGCGCCATGACCTATCTGACGCTGGCCCTGCAACCCTATGGGACGCTGATCACGATTGCCCAGATCGCCGGCGACATGGCCTCGAAGGTGCGTCTGGACCCGGTGGTCTTCACTCCGGCCTCGACGGCCATCGAATACGCACGGTTTGAATACCTGGACAAGGTCGCCGGCATCCTTAAAGAGCGCCCTGAAGTCAATATCAAACTGTGTGGCGTAGCTGTCGAGGCCGACCGTGTCGCCTTTCAGGAGCAGGCGAGTACCGCAGCCGGTGGTGACGGCAAGGAGAAGCAAGCTGAAGCAGCCCCCGAACCGGCACCGGCACTGGCCATCAGTGATGACCGGTTGATTGCACTGGCTGACCAGCGTGACGCGGCCGTGAAGGAGTACCTGATAGCAACACACGGGGTGAATGCCGGGCGGCTGGTCGCCTGCCAGCCCCAGATCGATGCGGACACGGCAGCCGAACCGCGCGTGGATCTACTGATTTAAATGTCGTTACCGGTGTGCCGCCCGTAGCGGTGCTGCACATAATCATCCACGATTTTCCGGAAATCCGCGGCAATAGTGTCGCCCTTCAGCGTAACGGTCTTTTCACCGTCCACATAAACGGGGGCGACCGGTTTTTCGCCGGTACCCGGCAGGCTAATACCGATATCGGCATGCTTGCTTTCACCGGGGCCGTTGACCACACAGCCCATGACGGCGACAGTCATTTGCTCCACCCCGGGAAACTGCGCGTGCCATTGTGGCATGCTGCTGCGTAAATGTTGCTGGATATCCTGTGCGAGTTGCTGGAAATACTGACTGGTGGTCCGGCCACAGCCGGGGCAAGCCACGACCGCGGGAGTAAAGGCGCGCAGTCCCATGGATTGCAGGAGTTCCTGCGCCACCGTCACCTCGCGGGTCCGGTCGCCGCCCGGCTCCGGGGTCAGGGAAATGCGGATGGTGTCACCGATCCTCTCCTGCAGCAGTACGGACAGTGCAGCGCTGGAGGCGACGATCCCCCGGGACCCCATCCCGGCTTCGGTAAGTCCCAGATGCAGGGCATAGTCGCAGCGTGCGGCCAGAACCCGATACACCGCAATCAGGTCCTGTACCCCGCTCAGCTTGGCGGAGAGAATGATATGGTCTCGACCCAGGCCGATTGATTCCGCCCGGGCAGCGCTTTCCAGAGCCGAGGTCACCATGATCTCGCGGATTACTTCACGCGAGTCCCGGGGTTCCCCGCTCCGGGCGTTTGCATCCATCAGTCGGGCTACCAGTGCCTGGTCCAGGCTGCCCCAGTTGACGCCAATACGCACCGGTTTGTCATAACGGCACGCGGTTTCGATCATCGCGGCAAATTGTTCATCCCGTTTTTTGCCGCGTCCGACATTGCCGGGATTGATGCGGTACTTGGCCAGGGTTTGGGCACACTCCGGTGAACCTGCCAGCAGTTTGTGGCCGTTGAAATGAAAATCACCCACCAGCGGTACATCCTTGCCGACCCGCACCAGCCGCTCATATATCGCGGGAACGGCCTTCGCGGCCGCTTCCGAGTTGACCGTGATGCGTACCAGTTCCGAGCCCGCATCGGCCAGTTCGATGATCTGCCGGGTGGTCGCGGTGACATCCGCTGTGTCGGTGTTGGTCATGGATTGCACCACCACCGGCGCCCCACCGCCAACGGTTACCGTACCGATGCGCACGGCGACAGTGTTTCCTGAGTGGGTGCAGCGGGCGGGAACGGACATGGTTTGTTCGTTACGACGGTTCGATCAAGATCCTAATGATAATCTATTTTCACCGGCAACACAGGGTGAGATCAGCGTGGTTGCCGGCGCTATCACAAGGCACGCAGGAGATCGACCTGTTTCCGGAAGGCAAACGCATTCACTAAAATCCATGAGGAAAAACGGTTGTATTCATGCGGATACTGTATATACTTCCAGTACCTGTATATATTACCAGTATTTGCCTATGAGCAAGCAGTCACTAACTGCCCGGCAGGCAGAGATCCTGGACCTGATTCGCGGTCACCTTGCAACGCAGGGCTGCCCTCCGACCCGGGCCGAGATAGCGGGGACGCTGGGATTTCGTTCCCCGAATGCGGCGGAGGATCACCTCCGTGCCCTGGAACGCAAGGGCTATATCGAAATCGTTCCTGGATCATCCCGTGGTATACGCCTGCTGGATGAATATCCCGGCCTGCCGGTGGTCGGACAGGTCGCCGCCGGTGAGCCGATCCTGGCAGAAGAGCATATCGAGGATTATTGCCAGCTCGGGGTGGGACTGTTTCACCCCCGCGCCGACTTCCTGCTGCGGGTGCACGGGGACAGCATGAAGGATGCCGGTATTCTTCATGGTGACCTGCTGGCAGTGCACCGCATACCCACTGCGATGAACGGTCAGATCATAGTGGCCCGTATAGACGATGAAGTAACCGTGAAGCGCTTCAGCCGGCGCGGTGCGATTATCCGCCTGCTGCCCGAAAACCCGGACTACGAGCCCATTCGGATTGATTTGCGCGAGCGGGCGCTGGTAGTAGAAGGGCTGGCTGTCGGAGTCCTCCGCAAGGAGATATGACATGAGTACGGTCCGCAAGCTGTATCATCTGAATGCCCGGGAGAGAAAACCGGTAAAACCTCCACCCGTGATAATCCCGGCGGATCATGTCGCGCTGGCAAACGTGCTGCCAGCCGGTGGTTGGCCGCAACGCGGTCTGGTTGAAATCATGGTACCAGCTGAAGCGACGGAAGTGATGTCGCTGCTAACGCCCGCGCTTGCCCGGTTGAGCCGGCAGGACCGCTGGCTGGGTATGGTGGCACCGCCCTACCTGCCGCGTGCCAGTATCCTTTCGTTTCCCGGGATTGAGGTGTCGCGTATCCTGCAAATAAACCCGCATGCCAGCCGCAGTGGTTTGTGGACAGTAGAGCAGCTGTTGCAGTCTGGTATTTGCAGTGTCGTGATGGCCTGGCCGGCCTGCGATACGGAATTGATGGCCACACGACTACAGCAGGCCGCGGTCGCGGGTAATACGCTTGGTATCCTGTTCCGGATCGCGCGGTTTTGCCGGCGGGTTTACCGGACTGGTTTACGGCTCGTGCTGGAAGAAGATGCGGAGGGGCGTGTAGTCTACCGTTTGGACGATCATGGTAATCGGGTTGCGGGCGTTGCCCTGGAACGCCGCTCCGCGGATCTCAGTGCCAGGGCCCCTGAGCCGGGGTGTGGCGGCCGTAATATTTTGCGGTCACCGTGATCAGTTTCTGTTGCTACCATGTGTAGTCGTGCTGCGGGTGCAGTTACTGGGAAAACAAAATGAACAACGCATCTTCGCGGTCGGCAATCCTGCTAATCCACTGCCCGGATCAAAAGGGGATTGTGGTTGCCATCACCGAGTTTATCTACCGCAATGGCGGTAATATTCTTTACCTTGACCAGCATGTCGATGCGGGACAGGGGGTCTTTTTCATGCGGGTTGAATGGGACCTGGAAAATTTCGCATTGTCTGCCGGGGAGATCGACACCGCCTTTGCGGAACGTGTAGCCGGACGCTTTGCCATGCAGTGGCAGCTGCATTTCTCCGATGAGGTGCAGCGCATGGCCTTGTTTGTGTCAAAACAGCCGCACTGCTTCTACGATATTCTGGCCCGCTATGAAGCCGGGGAGTTGCAGGTAGAGATCCCGCTGATTGTCAGCAACCATCCTGACCTGCAGACGGCAGCGGAGCGTCTCGGGATCGCGTATTACCATCTTCCGGTTAACCGGGAAAACCGGGATCAACAGGAACTGAGACACCTTGAGTTACTGGAACAGCACGGGATTGATTTCATCGTGCTGGCGCGCTACATGCAGATACTCGGCAACGGGTTCATAGAGAAATACCCGCAACGGATAATCAATATACATCACTCGTTCCTGCCGGCATTCCCGGGAGCACGCCCTTACCATTCGGCCTATGAGCGCGGCGTAAAGATCATCGGTGCCACCAGTCATTACGTGACGGCCGAACTCGATGCCGGGCCGATTATCGAGCAGGATGTCGTACGTGTGAGTCATGAGGACTCGGTGGAGGATATGGTGCGCAAGGGCCGTGATCTCGAGAAGATCGTGCTGGCCCGTGCCATATGGCACCATCTGCGGAATAATGTGCTGGTCTACGAGAACCGGACGATTGTGTTCGAATAATTCCCAGTCCGGGTGTGCTGCTTTCCTTGACAGTTTGACGGGTCACTCTGCCGTACCCCTGCGGACCGCCTCCTTGTAGTCCTGATACAGCCGGATCATACGCCTCCACAGCGGGCCGGGTATGCCGTCGCCGATGACGGTGTCATTGAGGTGGCTGACGGGGGAGATTTCACGCGTGGAACTGGTCAGCCAGATTTCATCGGCCGCGTTCAGCTCCGCTTCGGTGATGGCGGATTCGCGGCAGGGGATGTCGTTGGCGGCCGCCAGTTCCAGCACCAGGTCGCGGGTGATGCCCGGCAGCAGGGCAGGGCCGTTGGGCGGCGTGACCAGTCGGCCGTGCTGGACCATGAAGAGATTGCTGGCGGCACCTTCGAGGGCGTGGCCGTCCCGGATCAGGATAGCTTCGGCCGTGTCGGCATCCAGCGCCTGCTGGCGCAGTAACACATTCGGCAGCAGGGTAATGGCCTTGATGTCACAGTGCTGCCAGCGGATATCCGGCAGGGTGACGGCCTTGATGCCGGTGATGGCAGCATCCCCTGCAGTTGCCACAACCGGGTTGCTCATCGCAAATACGGTGGGTCGGGAGGGAATCGGAAAGGCATGATCGCGTTTGGGGGCAACGCCACGGGTAACCTGGAGATAGACCGCCTGATCGTTGCCGTCGTTACGCTCGACCAGCTCCCCAAGCATGGCTGACCAGGCCCCGGTGGTCAACGGGTTATCGATGCGTACGGCATTGAGACTGTTTGCCAGCCGCTGCAGGTGATGTGGCAGGCGAAACAGCCTGCCGCCATAGACGGGAATGACTTCGTAGACCCCGTCGCCGAACAGGAAGCCGCGGTCCATGACGGAGACCCGGGTTTCCTCCAGCGGCAGGTAAGAGCCATTCAGATAGGCGATCGACACGACTACACTTCGGGACGGGCAGTCAGCGGGACGGGGATGCCGGTATCACTCGAGATAGAGCAATGCCTCGTCCACGAGACGTTGCCAGAATGACCCTTCGCCGACAGCCTGCAACGCGACCAGCGGCTGTTCGGCAACAACGCTGTCGCCCAGCTGTACCTGCACTGAGCCGAGTGCCTGCCCCTTGCTCAACGGTGCGGTGATGCGGTTGTCGATCGTCATGGAGGCATCCAGCGCCTTGTATTGGCCACGCGGGATCGTAGCGTACAGCGGTTTCGCGAGCCCGAGCGTGATGTCGTCGGTGTCGCCCTTCCAGACACGCGAGGTTGCAAGCTGGGTGCCAGCGTCGTACAGCTTGTGGGTTTCGAAGAAGCGGAAGCCATAGTTGAGCAGGGCCTGGCTGGCCTCGGCGCGTGCATTGTCGCTCTTGGTGCCGAGCACCACGGAGATCAGCCGCATGCCGTCCCTTTTGGCCGAGGTCACCAGGCAATAGCCGGCCGACTCGGTATGCCCGGTTTTCATCCCATCGACGCTATCGTCGCGCCATAACAGCTTGTTGCGGTTGTACTGGGTGATGTCGTTGTAGGTGAACTCCTTTTTGGAGTACCACTTGTAGTATTCGGGAAAATCAGCTACCAGCCGTGTGGCCAGGGTTGCAATATCGCGGGCCGTCATGTAGTGATCGGGGTCGGGCAATCCGGTGGAGTTCAGGAAATGGCTGCCGACCAGTCCGAGTTCCTCGGCATGCCGGTTCATCAGGGCCGCAAAGGTATCTTCGCTACCGGCGATGAATTCCGCCAGTGCTACCGTGGCATCATTGCCGGACTGAATGATCATTCCCTGCAGCAGGTCCTCCACAGAAACCTGCTTGCCCACCTCGATGAACATCCGCGACCCCGGCGTCCGCCAGGCCTTCTCGCTAATGGTAACCATGTCGTTTAATGAAATATTCCCGGAATCCAGCTCCCTGAATACCACATAGGCCGTCATCAGCTTGGTGATGCTGGCCGGATCGACCCCCTGCTCGGAATCCTTGTCGGCGATAATCCGGCCGCTGTTGAAATCCTGGACAATGTACGCCCTTGCGCCGGTTGCCGGCGGCTTGGGTATTGGCAGGGGGGCTGCCTGGAGAAGGGAAACGGCAAGGAATAACAGAATTACGGGTAACGAACGAATGAATCGGTGCGGCATGATGATCCTGTCAATTGGCAGTAAAAACTTTGTGCATTGTCCGCATGTCACGGACCATTTGCAATGGGATGGCAGCGCGTCATTCCACTGTGTCAGTCGATAATGACGCGGGAATCACTGATTCCCAGTGAGATCAGGCTGCTGGATATACGGTCTGCGTCATCGACGGAGGCCAGCGGACCGATGCGGACCCGATATAGCGGACCGGCGGTGCCGCTCCCCTCGACGATATGGATCTGGCCAAGATCCGAGGCCTGCAGTTTCTCGCTCAGGCGCCGGGCATTGTCCCGGCTGCTGAAGGCGCCGACCTGAATAAACAGGGTAGCGTGCTCGCTGCCCGCCGGTTTCGTCGCGGCGGCGACCTGCTGCCGGGCCGGCGCCGACGGGTCTATGGCCCGTACCTCGACCAGTCCGGTGCCGTATTCCAGGATACCGAGCCTGGCGGCGGCAACGTAGGACAGGTCAATGATGCGGTTGGCATGAAAGGGACCCCGGTCATTGATTTTTACAACCACGGAACGGCCGTTACGCAGGTTGACCACCTCGGCATAGGTTGGCAGGGGCAGGGTCTTGTGGGCAGCCGTCATCTTGTACAGGTCATAGACTTCGCCGCTGGAGGTCCGCCGTCCATGGAACTTGCTGCCGTACCAGGAGGCGATACCCCGCTCGACATAGTCGCTGCTGCTGGACAGCGTGTAATAGCGCTTGCCGTTTACCACATAGGACGCCGGATTGCCGTAACGGCTCGGCGCTTCCAGCCGGGGAACGGCATTTCCTATCCCGGAGATATCCCGTGGCTGCGGCGGCGGGTAATCCCCGGTATCCACGGGGCCGGGCGCACTGCAGCCGGCCAGCCAGGCCGTCAGCAGCAGTATCCATAGCGGCGTGCGCAATGCGGGCATTGCGTCAGGGTGTTGCACCATCCTGAGGTGGACCTTATTCATTCCGGATCTGGTGGGCGTGCTCGCGTGTCTGCCGAATCTCCTCGCTGAGCTGGTAAACGGCCATGGCGTAGAGCGGGCTGTGATTATAACGGGTAATCACATAGAAGTTGTTCAGGCCCAGCCAGTACTCCGGCCCATCCTTGTCTTCCAGTGAAATCAGCGTTGCCAGGGCATCTTCGGGAACCGCGGTTACCGGGGTGATGCCGTCACGGCGCAGGTCTTTCACCAGGGTCTCGGGTTTCAATCCGCGTTCGAGCAGTGCCTGGTAGCTATCACCCGACACCGTGGCTCGTGCGGCTACCGTGGTGCCTGCTGTCCAGCCATGTACATGCAGGTAGTTGGCGACACTGCCGACGATATCCGCGGGGCTGTCCCAGAGGTCACGCTTGCCGTCCTGGTCGAAATCGATGGCGAAGCGCCGGTAACTGCTGGGGATGAACTGGCCATAACCCATCGCGCCGGCATACGAGCCTTTCGTATTCAGTACATCGATGTCTTCCTCGCGCGACAGGATCAGGTATTGCTCCAGTTCACTGCTGAAAAACTCGCTGCGCGGCGGATAGTCGAACGCCAGTGTGGAGAGGGCATCGAGTACCTGGTGGGACCCCGTATTGCCACCATAGCGTGTTTCGACCCCGATGATCGCGACAATCACCTGGGCATCGACGCCCAACTCGTTTTCCGCCTTCGCAAGCAGCCGCGCATGGCGGTTCCAGAACGCCACCCCGCCGTCAATACGGCTCTTCGTCAGGAAGATCTTGCGGTACTCGTACCATGGCAGGCGCTTTTCAGCCGGTTTGCGCATCAGCTCGAGAATATCTTCCCGATGTCTGGCCTGGCTGAAAATGGTGATCAGTTCATCCCGGCTGAAACCGTGCCGGGCGACCATCCGGTCGATAAAAACCTGAACCTGCGGATTGGATGTATAGCCGGTGTTTTCACTGGTAACGGCCGTGCTGCTGCAGGCGGCGGGTACGCTGCACAGCAGGGTGACGACAAAAACGGTTCCCGGAATCCTGCGCAGCATATAAACGAGTCCTTTAAATCGGGTTGGTGGCCGCATTATGCTGGCAGCAACTTGCGGTGTGTATGTATCGACATGAGGATACCAAAACTGGCCATGAGTGTGACAATCGATGTACCGCCATAGCTGATCATCGGCAACGGCAGGCCAACTACTGGCAGTAGCCCGGTCACCATGCCGGTATTGACGATTATATATACAAAAAAGGTCATGGCCAGACTGCCGGCAAGCAGCCGCGTATAGGTATCCTGTGCCTGGATCGCGATCAGGATGCCCCGGACCACGATAAAGACGTAGAATGCAAACAACCCCAGGATGCCGATAAAACCGAATTCCTCGCCCAACACGGCGAAAATAAAATCGGTCGAGCGTTCCGGCAGGAAATCGAGCTGCGACTGCGTACCGTTCAGCCAGCCCTTGCCATACAGTCCGCCGGAACCGATCGCGATTTTCGACTGGATGATGTGATAACCGGCACCCAGTGGATCGTTTTCCGGATTGAGAAAGGTGATCACCCGCTGCCGCTGGTATTCATGCATGAAATGCCACAGCAACGGTGCCGTGGCCGTCGCCAGCCCGGTCAGGAATATCAGCAGGCGCCACTGCAATCCGGCGAGGAACAGAACAAAGAATCCGGCGCTGGCAATGAGCAGTGCCGTACCCAGATCCGGTTGCTTGGCGATCATCAGCATCGGCACGGCAATCAATACGCCGCCGGTAATCAGCTGAAAACGGTTGGGCGGCAAGCGGACATCGGCCAGATACCAGGCAACCATCATCGGCACTGCCAGTTTCATCATCTCCGATGGTTGAAAACGCACGATATACAGGTCCAGCCAGCGTCGTGCCCCGCCACTGGCCTCACCGCCGACCAGGACCGCAAGCAGTAACAGGATGCCGGCAGCAAAAACCCAGGGGGTGAAACGCAGCAACAGGGCGGGCGGGATCTGTGCCACCGCGATCATGGTGGCAAAGGCAAGCGCCAGTCGCAGCATTTGCCGTTCAACCAGGGCAACATCCTCGCCACCGGCGCTGTAGAGGATGATCAGGCCCAGCACCGACACCCCGAGAAGTGCCAACAACAGTGGTGCGTCGATGTGCAGACGGTGTTGCCAGCCGCCCTGGCTGGCATCTTCACGGTTGTTAGACAGCAGGGTGCTCATAGTGGCTTGTCCAGCAGATAACCGTCCAGGATCTTGCTGGCGATGGGGGCCGCGGTGGAGCTGCCACCACCGCCATTTTCCACGATAACGGCGACCACAATCTGCGGATCATCGACCGGTGCAAAGGCAATAAACAGGGCGTGATCCCGCAGCTTCTCGGCGATGGCCTCGGCATCGTATTTCTCTTCCTCCTTGAGGCCGAAAACCTGCGCCGTCCCGGTCTTGCCGGCAATACGGTAGGGACTGCCGATGCCGATTTTCCGGGCGGTGCCGCGGGCGCTGTGGACGACATCTATCATGGACTGGATTACGATATCCCAGTTTTCCGGGTGGTGTATCGAAACGGATTCGATGGTTTCGGGCCGGTGGGGTTGCAACGCATCACTGCCCGGATCCTGGGTGGCATGGATAATGGACGGTCGCATGCGCCGGCCGTGATTGGCGAGGGTCGCGGTTGCCGTGGCAAGCTGCAGCGGGGTGACGAGGAAAAACCCCTGACCGATGCCAGTGATGATGGTTTCCCCCGGAAACCAGGGTTCGCCGCGGCGCTGCCGTTTCCATGCTGGTGACGGCAGCAGGCCGGGCAATTCCCCGACAATGTCAATACCGGTACGGCTTCCAAAGCCGAAATGTTGCAGGTAATCGTGCATCCGGTCGATGCCCAGCGACAGTGCAAGGTCGTAGAAATACACGTCGCAGGATTGGGTAATGGCCTTGTTGAGGTCGACCGTGCCGTGCCCGCCACGCTTCCAGTCACGGTATTTTCGGCTGCTGCCCGGCAGTGTATAAAAACCCGGACAGTAGGTGCTGGAGTGACTGCTGGTGATGCCTTCTTCCAGCCCGGCAAGCCCAATGAAGGGTTTTACGGTTGAACCCGGCGGATATTGTCCGCGCAGGGCACGGTTGAACAGCGGCTGCTTTTCATTGTCCCGAAGTGCCTTGTAGTCGGCATAATCAATGCCGTTTACGAACGGGTTCGGGTCATAGGTCGGCTGGCTGACCAGCGCCAGGACATCGCCGGACTTCGGATCCAGGGCAATGGCGGATCCCGAGTAGTCTGCCAATGCCTGTTCGGCCACCGCCTGCAAACGGGAGTCCAGGGTCAGGTAGAGGTTTTCCCCGGGCACGGGCGGCTTGCGGTCGAGAACGCGCAGTACCCGTCCCTGTGCGGTCGTCTCCACCTGCTGCACGCCGACAGTGCCGTGCAGCAGGGCCTCGTAGGTTTTCTCTACACCGGTCTTGCCGATGTACGAGGTGCCGTTGTAGTTCGAGGAGTCCAGATTCTTCAGGGCCTGCTCGTCGATGCGTCCGACATAGCCCAGTGCATGTACGGCCAGGCTTCCCAACGGATAATGGCGCGCCAGTCCGGCCTTGATATCGACGCCCGGAAAGCGGTGCCGGTTAACTGAAAAGCGCGCCACTTCCTCGTCACTCAGGTGAAATCGCAAGGGTACCGCCTCGAAACGGGGCTTGCGTCCCAGCAGCTTTTCAAAGCGCGACCGGTCAGCTTCCCCTATCTCGATAATCTCCTCGAGTGCCGTGAGCGTGGACGGCATGTCATCGACCTGTTCCGCGGTTATTTCCAGCCGGTACGAGGGGAGGTTGTCGGCGAGCAGTATGCCGTTACGGTCATAGATCAAGCCACGATTGGGGGCGATTGCCTGCAGTTTTACCCGGTTATCGTCTGACAGGGTCGTGAAGTGATCATGGGCGACGACCTGCAGGAAAAACAGCCGGGCGAACAGGACCAGTGACAGCACTCCGCACAGGACAAGCAGTATGATCGCCCGGTTGCTGAACAGGTGATATTCGAATAAATGATCTTTAAGTGTCAGCTGGCGTAGCATGCCGTCAGGTAGTTTGACAAGAATTCATAGGAGTTGCTAACTGACCCTGAAATTCCGCCGTACGGATCGCAGCGCAATGTAGATGAGCGGCCAGATGAGCATCCCGGTGACCGAGGGCGCCCAGTAATACCACGGTGGCCCGGGCCGCCCGATAAAGCGGCTGACCCATAACGCGAGCAGCTGGTTCAGTATCAGCAGGACCAGCACCATCAGGGCCTGCTGCCAGACGGGAAACAGCCGTACCCGCTGGTGAAATTTCAGTGTAAGGTAGGCAATGATGGCCAACGACATGGCATGCTGGCCCAGCAGGGTACCGGTCAGCAGATCAACCAGCAGTCCCGTTAACCAGCCGGTAATGACGCCCACGCGATCCGGCAGGGCCAGACACCAGTAGATCAATACCAGCCCGACCCAGTCAGGGCGCAGATAGCGCATCCAGTCAGGCAGGGGTACGATCGTCAGTATCAGGGCAATCAGGAAAGTCAGGCTGATGACGCCGCCGCCATGATGCCTGGCGAGGGTCACGGGCGTTCTCCGCCGATTTCCGGGATTTCCTCCGTGACGGCCTGAACATCTTCCCCGGCGGCTGGCTCCGCTTCTTCCCCGGTGTCTGCCGGCATTTCCGGCGTATCCTCCTGCCATACCAGCAGGACTTCACGGCTTCGGTCCAGCCTGGCAGTGGGTCTGGCGGCAATCTGTGCGAAGGTGCGCCCGGTGTCATGCTGTACGGCCTCTACGATGGCAACCGGGTAACCGGGTGGAAAACGGCCGCCCAGCCCGGAGGTGATCAGCAGGTCACCGGGACGGATGTCGGCATTGTTGGAAATATAGGGCAGATCCAGGCGGTCGATGGTGCCGCTGCCCAGTGCGATCGTGCGCATGCCGTTACGGTTGACCTGCACCGGGATGGCGTGTGAAGTGTCGGTAATCAGGACCACGGTTGAACTGTATGGACCGACATGCATCACCTGGCCCATGACTCCGTCCGCGACCAGTACCGGCTGGCCGGGGTACACCCTGTCCAGATCACCCTTGTTGATGACCACCTGGTGTTTGTAGGGATCGAGGTTGGCGGACATCAGTTCTGCGACCAGGATTCTTTCCCCGACCTCGAAGGATGAATCGAGCAGCTCACGCAACCGGATATTTTCGACTTCCAGGGCCTGCAGCTTCTGGCTCTGCGCCTTGAGCATCAGTAACTGGGTGTGCAGGCTGGCATTCTCTTCCTGCAATTGACGGCGTGTTGCCAGTGATTCACGGAACCACCTCGAGATGGAGCCGGGAAGGTCGACGGCCACTTGCAGGGGATAAACCACAACGGACAGCCCGGCGCGCAGGGTTTCCAGGTGGGTATGCCGGTGGTCCAGTGTCATCAGGATCACGGACAGCGCCACTAAAGCGATCAGCCGCGCCGTGATCGAGGGACCCTGTGTGAAAATCAGTTTGATGTGCGCACCCTGGTTTAAAGCCGGTGTTAATCTGCAAGGAATTCGTTCCCCGCAGTAATCAAGGGGCTATTCTAGCGCATCCGCGCGGGTGCTGGCGGCACACCACCGTGCCCGGGAAGGTCCCGGTCACTCCACGGTGAAAACGTCACCGCCCCGTTCGTCAAATAACTCGAGGGCACGTCCGCCACCCCGGGCGACGCAGGTGAGGGGATCATCGGCCACGACGACGGGGAGACCGGTTTCTTCCATCAACAGCTGATCGAGATCGCGCAACAGCGCGCCTCCCCCGGTGAGCACGATACCGCGCTCGGCGACATCGGCACCCAGTTCCGGTGGCGTCTGTTCCAGTGCCGTTTTCACGGCCCCGGTGATTCCCGCCAGTGGTTCCTGCAGGGACTCCAGGATTTCATTGCTGTTCAGGGTGAAACTGCGCGGAATTCCCTGGGAAAGGTTGCGGCCCTTGACCTCGAGTTCCCGAACTTCCTTGCCGGGGTAGGCAGAGCCTATTTCATGCTTGATATGTTCGGCGGTCGCCTCGCCGATCAGGGTGCCATAGTTGCGGCGCACGTAGTTAATGATGGCATCATCGAAGCGGTCGCCACCGATGCGAACGGATGATGAATAAACTATACCATTCAATGAGATAACGGCTACTTCTGAGGTTCCACCTCCAATATCGAGCACCATGGAACCGCGTGCCTCGTTGACCGGCATGCCGGCACCAATCGCAGCGGCCATCGGCTCCTCGATGAGGTAGACCTCGCGGGCTCCGGCTCCGGCGGCCGATTCACGGATGGCACGGCGCTCCACCTGGGTGGAACCACAGGGGACGCAAATCAGTACCCGCGGGCTGGGTTTGAAAAACCGGGCCTCATGTACCTTGTGGATGAAATGCTGCAGCATTTTCTCGGTGATGGTGAAGTCGGCGATCACGCCGTCCTTCAACGGCCGGATGGCGGTGATGTTGCCGGGAGTGCGACCCAGCATCAGCTTGGCTTCCATACCCACCGCAGCAATGCTCTTGGGACCACCCGGCCCCCGATCCTGGCGAATGGCAACGACCGAGGGCTCGTTCAGCACAATCCCCTGGCCGCGTACATAGATCAGTGTATTGGCGGTACCCAGATCAATCGATAGGTCGTTGGAAAACAGGCCGAATAAACTTTTTATTACCATTGAGTGCTTGTCCGTGGAGGTCCGTCGCAACCGAAGTGGGGTAATCTATCAACGGTGACCGCTTTGGGCAAGGAATCAATTATGCTACCTTTGCGCCCCGGTTGAGGAACAGAAACGAAAAAACTGGAGCACGTATGACGCTTGAAACCGCGGATGTCGAGAAGATTGCACACCTGGCGCGACTGGCTATCGATCCCGGTGACATTCCCGAATACGCCCGCAACCTGTCCGCCATCCTGGCGTTTGTGGAACAGCTGAATACGGTGGACACCACCGGTGTGGAGCCCCTGGCACACCCGCTGGATGCCACGCAGCGCCTGCGACCGGACATGGTAACGGAAGTTGATGAGCGCGAGATTTTCCAGCAGATTGCACCCCGGACCGAGGATGGCCTGTATCTGGTCCCCAGGGTGATCGAGTGACCGGGCACAGGCGGTTCACTGCCGGCCCTGCGGGTGGTGTGCTTCACCCATGGCGATCGAATCCGGAAGCGTCCCATGCACCAGAAAACCCTTGCTGAATTATCCACCGGCCTGAAGCACGGCGAGTTCTCGAGTGAGGAACTGACCCGTGACTGTCTGCAGCGGGTAGCTGCGCGGGACGCACAGCTCAACAGTTTCATCACGGTTACCGGCGAGGCGGCGTTGCAGGCGGCCCGGGCGGCCGATACCCGGTTACTGGCCGGTGATGCCGGACCGTTGACCGGAATCCCGTTTGCCCACAAGGATATTTTCTGCACCCGGGGAGTGAAGACCAGCTGCGGCTCCCGAATGCTGGACAACTTTCTTGCACCCTATGACGCCACCGTCACCTACAAACTCGCGGCAGCCGGGGCGGTGATGATCGGCAAGACCAATATGGATGAATTCGCCATGGGTTCGTCCAATGAAACCAGCTTCTACGGCCCGGTGAAAAATCCGTGGAACCCGGAGAAGGTCCCCGGCGGGTCCTCCGGCGGTTCGGCGGCGGCGGTGGCGGCACGGCTGGTGCCGGCAAGTACCGGTACCGATACCGGCGGTTCCATCCGGCAGCCGGCCGCCCTGTGTGGCATCACCGGGCTCAAGCCGACCTACGGACGCGTATCGCGCTACGGCATGATTGCCTTCGCCTCCAGCCTTGACCAGGGAGGGCCGCTGGCACGTACCGCGGAAGATGCGGCGCTGATGCTGGGGGTAATGGCGGGGTTCGATCCGCGTGACTCGACCAGCGTGGACCGGCCGGTCGATGATTATACGGCACGCCTCAATGCCCCTCTGGATGGTTTACGCATCGGTTTGCCGGAGGAGTATTTCGGCGCGGGGCTGGACAGTGGCGTGGGTGCGGCGATCGAGGCCGCCGTGGGGGAATTCACCAGTCTGGGTGCCCGCATCACGCGGGTATCCATGCCGAACAGCCATCTCGCGGTCCCGGCCTATTATGTGGTTGCGCCGGCGGAGTGTTCCTCCAATCTTTCCCGCATGGACGGGGTGCGCTTCGGCTACCGCGCACAGGATCCCGGAGATCTCGAGGACCTGTACAAGCGCTCGCGTGGCGAAGGCTTCGGGGAGGAGGTCAAGCGCCGTATCATGATCGGTACCTATGCGCTTTCCGCCGGGTACTACGACGCCTATTATCTCAAGGCGCAGCAGGCGCGCCGGCTGATCCGTGAGGATTTCCTGCGGGCATTTACGGAGGTGGACGTCATCATGGGGCCGACCGCACCCACCGTGGCCTTCCGGCTGGGTGAAAAAGCCGATGATCCGGTCACCATGTACCTGTCCGATATCTATACCATAGCTGTGAATCTGGCCGGCTTGCCGGGCCTGTCGATTCCCGCCGGTTTTGTGGACGGATTGCCGGTAGGCCTGCAGATCATCGGCAATTATTTCGACGAGGCCCGTCTGCTGAATGCCGCACACCGGTTTCAGCAGGCCACGGACTGGCATACCCGCATTCCGAATGGCTTTGCATAACGCTGGTGGTGGATGACGATGGAATGGGAGACAGTGATCGGGCTCGAGATTCATGCCCAGCTCAGGACGCGCAGCAAGATCTTTTCCGGCGCGGCGACGCAATACGGAGCGCAACCCAATACCCAGGCCTGTGCCGTCGATCTGGGGTTGCCGGGCGTACTGCCGGTACTCAATGCGGAAGCCGTGCGCATGGCGGCAAAATTCGGTCTGGCGACCCATTCGACGGTTGCACCGCGTTCCGTGTTTGCGCGCAAGAACTATTTCTATCCCGATCTTCCCAAGGGTTACCAGATCAGCCAGTACGAATTGCCCGTGGTACATGACGGGTATATCGATATCGAACTGGATGACGGGGCGACGAAACGCATCGGCCTGACCCGTGCCCACCTGGAGGAGGATGCCGGCAAGTCACTGCACGAGGATTTCCACGGCATGACCGGTATCGATCTCAACCGTGCCGGGACCCCGTTGCTCGAGATCGTCTCCGAGCCGGACCTGCGCTCGGCGCGGGAAGCCGTTGCCTATATGAAGAAGATTCATTCGCTGGTGCGCTATCTGGACATCTGCGACGGCAATATGCAGGAAGGTTCTTTCCGCTGTGATGCCAACGTGTCGGTGCGCCCGCGAGGGCAGGCGGAACTCGGCACGCGCACGGAGCTGAAGAACATCAACTCGTTTCGCTTTGTCGAGCAGGCCATCAACTACGAGGTGGAACGCCAGATCGCCGTCATCGAGAGCGGCGGCAGCGTGGTGCAGGAAACCCGCCTGTTCGATCCGGATCGGCACGAGACGCGCCCCATGCGTACCAAGGAGGAGGCCAACGACTACCGCTATTTTCCCGACCCTGACCTGTTGCCGGTCGAACTGGACCAGGCCTACCTCGAAACGGTGGCGCTGACACTGCCGGAACTGCCGGAGGCAAAGCAGCAGCGTTTCATGGCCGACTATGGCCTGTCGGCCTATGATGCCGGTGTGCTGACAGCCAGCCGCGAGCTGGGTGACTATTTCGAGGCGACCGTTCGGGCATCCGGGGGGCCGGGCAAGCTCTCGGCCAACTGGGTGATGGGCGAACTGTCCGGTGCCCTGAACCGGGAAGGCAGGGATATCACCGCTACACCGGTTACGGCAGACGCCCTGGGCGGTCTGTTGCGGCGAGTCGAGGATGGTACCGTTTCCGGCAAGCTTGCCAAGCAGGTATTCGAGGCTATGTGGAATGGCGCCGGCTCCGCTGATGACATCATTGAACAGCAGGGCCTCCGGCAGATCTCGGACTCCTCCGCAATCGAGGGTATTATTCGCGAGGTACTGGAGAATAACCCGAAGCAACTGGAACAATACCGCAACGGCCAGGAAAAACTGTTCGGCTTCTTTGTCGGCCAGGTCATGAAAGCCACGCAAGGCAAGGCCAATCCCCAACAGGTCAACGAACTGCTCAGGAAAATGATCGACACCTGAACGCTAATTTTTATCCGGGTTCCTGGATAGCGGTTTTCCCGTGCGTAAACCGCCAGGGCGAGATGAAGAATTTTTCCCCGGGTGGCGTTGCACCCCGATGAAGGCTTTTCCCGGGTTTTTCCCGATTACAATGCCAACCACCGAGACATGAAAATCATCGCCGATGAAAATATTCCCAGCGTGGAACAGGCGTTCTCCACCCTGGGGGACGTGACCCTGCTTCCCGGACGGGAGCTGCGCGCCGCTGATGTGCGCGATGCCGACATCCTGCTGGTGCGTTCGGTGACCCGGGTAGACCCCCGGCTGCTGGAAGGGTCCCGGGTGCGTTTCGTCGGCTCGGCAACCATCGGCTTCGACCATGTGGACCGCGACTATCTGCGGGCACACAACATCGGCTTTGCAACGGCCCCCGGCAGTAATGCCACTTCGGCGGCGGAGTATGTCGTCAGCGCCCTGCTGGCCCAGGCTGTCCGTGATGGTTTCCAGCCGGCGGACAAGACCGTTGGTATCGTCGGCTGCGGCAACGTGGGCTCGCGGGTGTGGCGCAAACTGGCGGCACTCGGCTGTGAGTGCCGGGTAAACGATCCGCCGCTGCAGGCGCGGGGCGGGCATGATGACTATGTCGAACTCGACAGCCTGCTGGATGCCGATATCCTCAGCCTGCATGTTCCCTTGACGCGCGCCGGAGATCATCCGACGTATCACCTGATTGACGAGACCTTCCTGCAACGGCTCAAGCCGGGCGCGATCCTGATCAATACGGCGCGTGGTGCCGTGATTGACAATCCGGCGCTCGACCGGCTGCTTGCGGAACGCCCTGATGTGTCCGTGGTCCTCGATGTCTGGGAAGGCGAACCCGCGATCAGCACCGCGTTACTGGAAAAGGTCGCGCTGGGAACAGCGCACATCGCCGGCTACAGCCTGGATGGTAAATTGCGTGGCACCGGGATGATCTATCGGGCGGCCTGTGATTATTTTCAACGGCCTGCCGGATGGGTGGCGGAACGCCAGCTGCCGGAATCCCCGCCACTGAAACCGGAGATCGATCGGGACGACGACCCGGTGGATGTGGTCAGGAAGGTCGTGCATTCCTGTTACGACGTACGGCGCGATGCTGAACGGCTACGCGGCCTGCTGGACCTCGACCCGGAACAGCGCCCCGGGTATTTCGATCGGCTGCGCAAGGAATACCCGGTGCGGCGCGAGTTTTCCACTACCACGGTGGTGCTTGACGGGGTGGACGAGCGGTTGCAGACGATGCTGCAGGGGCTCGGGTTTACCTGCAGTTGACTATTCCCGGATTCTGCAGCACCCGTGCCGGGCAACAACGGCCTCCTGAGCGCGATGATGTGCCATCACAATCGCGCCGGAGGGGCGCTACCTATGGACGTTTCGTCGCGGATCAAGAACGGGAAATCCCTGGTCGCTACTACAGGTAACGGCGCAGGTATTCGGGACGGTGATCACGGCAGCCATGGGGGCGGCGCAGATAGCGCATCATGAAGGCATCCCGGGTATTCTCCGCCTGGCCGTGAACGGGATCGGTACACTCGATATCCTCGATGTAGTAACACAGATTGCGCATCAGGCTGCAGAAGAATCCCATGTGCAGCTGGTATCCGAATTCGGTCAGCAGGGCCTCGATAATCTGCATGGTGATGCGCCGGACGTTGTAACTGACCCGGATGCGATCCGGGCCCATGACGGCTACCTGGGTGACGCCTTTCACATTACGCAACAGCCGGGCGGCAGAATTCGCCATCTCCGGATCATTGTCCGGGCTGCTCAACCGGATAGTTCTGTGTTTGAATTTCTCCATCCCCTGCAATCCTAGTCCTCTGATACAAAAATACAAGCGACCAGCTGGCCGTTTGATGCGATACAGATAATTATAGCCTGCCGAGCGTGACCCGGCTGAGCCCGGTGGCGTCGGTGCGATCGCCGATGTCCCGGTAACCGGCTGCCTGGAACAGCTGCCGCACCTGCGTGCCCTGATCACAGCCATGTTCCACGATCAGCCAGCCATCGACGCTCAGGTGGTCACGGGCACAGCGTACAACCCGCTGCAGGTCATTCAGACCGTCCGGACCGGAGACCAGGGCATGGCGGGGTTCAAACCGCACATCGCCCGCCTCCAGGTGCGGGTCATCCTCGGCAACATACGGCGGATTGCTCACGATCACATCAAACGGATATCCGGGGAGCGGCGCACACCATGCGCCGGCAACGAACTGCACATTGCCGATGCCACAGTGCCTGGCATTTTCGCTGGCAACGGACAGGGCGCGTTCGGAAATATCGGTGGCAACCAGCCGGCACAGCGGCCGCTCGCTGGCGATTGCCAGGGCAATGGCGCCGCAGCCGGTACCCAGGTCGGCAACCCGCAGCGACGCATCAGGCGCGATCTTTTCCAGCGCGAGCGCCACCAGGGTTTCGGTTTCCGGGCGCGGGATCAGGGTGTCCGGCGTTACCGCCAGCGACAGCGACCAGAACTCGCGCTGCCCGGTCAGGTAGGCGACCGGTTCGCCCGCCGCCCGGCGTTGTACCCAGGCCAGATACTGCTGCCGCTGCTCCGCTTCGAGGGCATGTTCCGGCCAGGCATACAGATAACTGCGGGGCTTGTCGAGGCAGCCGGCCAGCAGGACTTCTGCATCGAGGCGGGCCGTTGCCGTAGCGAATTGCCGGGTGGCCGCGTCCAGCAATGCTTTGATGGACGCGGTTGCCATGCTCACGGTAACCGCGGGTACCTCTTCACGCCTGCGCATCGAGGGCCGCCAGCTGGTCGGCCTGGTTCTCACTGATCAGCGGGTCGATGACCTGGTCGAGGTTGCCGGCCATGATTTCATCGAGCTTGTAGAGCGTCAGGTTGATGCGGTGATCGGTCATGCGTCCCTGCGGGAAGTTGTAGGTACGTATCCGCTCGGAGCGGTCACCGCTGCCGACCAGCGAGCGGCGGGTTTCGGTCTCTTCGGTTTTCTGCTTCTCGCGTTGCGCAGCGAGCAGGCGGGCGGCCAGCAAGGCCATGGCCCGGGCGCGGTTCTTGTGCTGCGAGCGTTCATCCTGGCATTCGACGACAATCCCGGTGGGCAGATGTGTCAGACGGATCGCGGAGTCGGTTTTATTGACATGCTGGCCACCCGCGCCGGAGGCGCGATAGGTGTCGACCTTGAGGTCGGCGGGATTGAGATCGACGGGATCGATCTCATCCGCCTCCGGCAATATGGCCACGGTGGCCGCGGAGGTGTGGATGCGCCCCTGGGATTCGGTATCCGGTACCCGCTGCACGCGGTGTGCCCCGGACTCGAATTTCAGACGGGACCACGCACCCTGGCCGATGATACGGGCAATGACCTCCTTGTATCCGCCATGCTCGCCCGGACTTTCGCTGAGGATCTCGATCTGCCAGCGGCGCAGTTCCGCATAGCGCGTATACATGCGAAACAGGTCGCCGGCGAACAGCGCGGCCTCGTCACCACCGGTCCCGGCACGAATTTCGAGGAAAATATTACTGTTATCATGCGGGTCCGTTGGCAGCAGCAGATTCCGCAGTTCAACCTCCAGCCCGGTAATCCGGACACTGGCCCGGGTGAGCTCCTCAGCGGCCATCTGCTGCATGTCGGGGTCCGGGTCCCGCAGCATTTCTTCGGCGGAAGCGATGTCCTCGCGGGCCTGTTGCCAGGCGCGAAAACTGTTCACCAGCGGTGCGAGTTGCGCGTATTCCATCGACAGCCGGCGGTATTGGTCCTGCTCGGCAATGATTTCCGCGTCGGCCAGCAGGGCGCTGACCTCATGGTGGCGTTCCTGGATACTCTCCAGCTTGCCGAGAATGGATGGTTTCATGGGAACAGATGCCTGCCTGGTTAGCGGGTTTCGTCGAGGCTGAACAGCAGGCGGACGGTGTCCAGCAGACAGGCCTGATCCTCTTTTCCCGCCTGGCGCAGGTTGACGCTGGGATTATGTGCCAGCTTGTTGATGAGATTGTGGGTCAGGGCCTCCAGCACCAGTTGCGGTGCATCGCCGTTGGCAAGCCGCTGGCTGGCTTTTTTCAGTTCGGCCGCACCCAGGGCATGTACATGACTACGGTAGGCGCAGATCGCCGGAACGGCGTCCAGCGAGCGCACCCAGTCCATGAAGTGGTCCACCTGTACATCGATGATTTCCTCGGCCTGTGCGGCGGCGTCCTGGCGCGACTTCAGGTTTTCCTCGATGACTTCCTGGAGGTCGTCGACGGTATACAGGTAAACATCGCTGAGTTCGGCAACTTCCGGGTGGATATCGCCGGGCACGGCGATATCCACCATGAAGACCGGACGGTGCTTGCGGCCACGGATGGCATCGCAGACGATTTCCCGATCGAGAATGTAGTTCGGACTCCCGGTGGATGAAATGATGATATCGGCCTCGGCCAGGTGTGCGGGTATCTGCTCCAGTGCAATCCCGTAACCGTTGAACTGGGCTGACAGATCGATGGCGCGTTCCACGGTGCGGTTGGCAATGATCATTTTACCGATGCCGTGTTCGTGCAGGTGGCGCGCGGCAAGCTCGATGGTTTCACCGGCACCGAGCAGCAAGGCCGTCTGCCTGTCAAAGGTGCCGAATATCTGCCGCGCCAGGCTGACGGCGGCAAAGGCTACCGAAACCGGGCTGGCGCCGATTGCCGTGTCGGTCCGGACCCGTTTGGCGACGGAAAACGTATGCTGGAACAGGCGGCCCACCAGGGTATTCAGGGTGCCTGCCTGTACGGCCTGTTGATAGCTGGCCTTCATCTGGCCCAGGATCTGCGGCTCCCCGAGGATCATGGAATCCAGCCCCGCGGCAACCCGCAGGATGTGGCGCACGGCTTCCCGGTCCACGAAGGAATACAGGTGCGGGGACAGGAGGTTTCTTTCCAGGCCATGAAACCGGCACAGCCACCCGGCCACATGTTCCAGGGTCTCTTCCCGGTTGCCGCAATCCTCCTCCCGGCTGGCGCAGTACAGTTCGGTGCGGTTGCAGGTCGACAGGATCGCCGCTTCCTGCACGCTTTCCAGCGCAGTGAGTTCCAGCAACGCACTGGAAAGCTGCTCCGCCGGGAACGCAACCTGCCCGCGAATTTCCACGGGGGCTGTACGGTGATTGATGCCCAGTACCGTCAGATGCATGCCAAATCGAAGAACACCCTGAATAATCGTAAAATTCTGCATGGTGATGTGCCCGAATACAAGCAACAGTCGATTCCGGCCGTGAAGTCAGGGAAATACCACCTGTTCCGGTTCCCACTGTTCACTGATTTAGTGAACTTTACAAGTAGCATGCTGTTAGAATGGTCATTATTAGCATGCACTTAGATATGATCATTATGAATTTATCAGGATTTTTCAGGACTGGTGTTTCTCTTCGGGCAGGGCTGGTTATCATACTGACATGGCTGCTGGTTTCCTGTGCCTCGATCCCGGACGAGAATCCGCAAACCCCGAAGGCCGGTGAAAACCCACTGCCGCCATCCGCCGTCCCCGGGGCGCAGGGCAACGCGGCGACGGCGCAGCCGCTCACCCAGCAACTGCTGTTCGATGTCCTGCTGGGCGAGATTGCCGCCCAGCGCGGGCAGCATGAGGTTTCGGCACCCCATTACCTGCAGGCCGCCGAGGATTCCAGTGATCCGCGTGTCGCGGAACGGGCGGTTCAGGTGGCCACCGCTGCCGGGCAATACCGGGTTGCGCTTCGTGCGGCCCGGCGCTGGCAGGAACTGGATCCGGTTTCTATCGAGGTACGCAAGGTCATCACTGCGCTCGCTCTCAAGCTCGGTGACATGGATGAAGTGGTTGACCAGCTGGAGTACATCATTGCGAATTCCGGGGACATCCAGGAGGGTTTCCACCTGGCCACGGCGACCCTGGCGCGCCAGTCCGACAAGCAGGAGGCGCTGGAGGTCATGGAACAACTGGCCGCCCGGTTTCCCGACAGCGCCGAAGCGCAGCTTGCCGTTTGCCGCATGGCGGTTCTCGCCAATAATCTGGACCGGGCACTGCAGACGGTAGAGCAGGCGGAGCGCCTGCAGCCGGGCATGACGCAGGCCTATATCCTCAAGGCCCAGGTGCTGATCCGGCAGGACAGGAAACCCCAGGCGATCGAGGTGCTGGTGACTGCAGTGGCCCGGCACCCGGATGATTCGGAACTGCGGTTTGCCTACGGACGACTGCTGCTCGATGCCGACGACATGGAGGGCGCGAAGGAGCAGTTCCGCAAGGTGGTACAAATGGCTCCCGACAATGCCAACGCCCGGTACTCACTCGCACTGCTGCAACTGGACAGCGGGGAACTGGAGGCCGCCGAACGCAATCTGAAAGTGCTGCTGGAACAAGGCAGCAAACAGCAAAGCGTCTATTACTACCTCGGCTATGCCGCACAGGAACGCGGTGATGAGGATGCGGCACTGGAATGGTATGGCAAGGTGGAGGAAGGCGAGTACTGGACCCAGGCCCGGCTGCGCATGTCCAAGATCATGATCAAGCAGGGCCGGCTGGATGATGTGCGCCGGGAGATGCAGGAGCTGCGGCGCAACAATCCGGAAAATGCCACCGATTTCTACCTGATCGAAGGGCAGGTGCTGTCCGATCTGACACGCCTGGAGGATGCTTACAACCTGTACAGCCAGGCACTCGAGGCTGACCCGGAGAACGAGGACTTGCTCTATGCGCGGGCCCTGGTTGCCGAAACCATGAACCGTCTCGACCTGGCCGAGCAGGATATGCGGCATATCCTGGACAATGATCCGGACAATGTCAGGACACTGAATGCCCTGGGGTATACCCTGGCCGACCGGACGGAGCGCTATGAGGAAGCCCTGGAATACATCCAGCAGGCCTATGCCCGGGACCCGGATGATCCCGCGATTATCGACAGCATGGGCTGGGTACAGTACCGGCTTGGAAATCTGGACAAGGCCCGGGAATATCTGCAACGGGCCTACGATATGACCAACGACGGCGAAATCGGCGCCCACCTCGGCGAGGTCCTCTGGATGCAGGGCAATCGGGACGGCGCACGCCGCATCTGGGACGAGTCCCTGAAAAATTCACCGGACAACGCGGTGCTGAAGGAAGTCTATAATCGATTCCAGCCGTGAGACCGTTCGCCGGTGCCATCCTGACGCTGAGCCTGTTGCTGGGAGGGTGTGCGACTGCACCGGTTTCCGATACGGCAGGGGGCATTTCCCCGGGAAACCTGTCTATCCCGGAATATGCCGTCTGGCAATTCCGGGGGCGGGTTTCGCTGGTCCGGGAAGAACAGGGGTGGCACGCCAGCCTGGACTGGCACGAATCCGGCGGGCGTTACCGATTGCGTCTTTCCGGCCCCCTGGGGCAGGGCGCTTTGCAGGTCGATGGCGATGGCGGCAGCGTCCGGCTGCGCACCGCGGACGGCAGCGAATACCGGGCAGCGGATGCGGATACCCTGGTGGAGTCGGCCACCGGCTGGCAATTGCCCGTCGCCGGGATACGCTACTGGGTCCGGGGTATACCGGCTCCGGGTGTCGAGGCCCGCATCACGACGGATGACCGGGGGCGGCTGCAACGCCTTGACCAGTCCGGATGGGACATCCACTATGACCGCTACCTGGAGGTCGACGGGCGTGAATGGCCCACGCGGCTGCGCCTGGCCACCGCGGATATCTCGATACGCCTGGTGGTCGACCAATGGACGCTGTCGAACTCGCCGCAGGAGGTCACGGCGGATCCGGCCCCGGCAACCGTATCCCCATGACCTTCCCGGATATCCCGGCGGTTGCCCTGGGTCCCTGGCCGGCACCGGCCAAGCTCAATCTGTGCCTGCACGTCACCGGGCGGCGTGCTGACGGCTACCATACCCTGCAGACGGTGTTCCAGTTCCTGGACCACGCCGACCAGCTGTATTTCGTCATCCGCCAGGATCCCGTGGTTCGCCGCTTTGGTGGTCCGGAAGGAGTGCCGGAAGCCGCTGACCTGTGTGTCCGCGCCGCACGCCTGTTGCAGGAGGTCACGGGGATCCGCCAGGGCGTTGATATCTACAATGACAAGCGCCTGCCGGCCGGCGGCGGACTGGGTGGCGGCAGTTCCGATGCCGCCACCACGCTGCATGCCCTGAACCGGCTGTGGGGACTGAATCTGGAACGCGATACCCTGGCCGGGCTTGGCCTGCAGCTGGGTGCCGATGTTCCGGTATTTATCCATGGACAGGCGGCCTGGGGCGAGGGCGTAGGTGAGATCCTGACCCCCGTTACCCTCCCGCAAGCGTGGTATCTGGTCGTAATTCCGGCGATCAGCGTTTCCACCGCGGATATATTTTCCGACGCGGAATTGACACGGGACACGCCCCGCATGACAATACGCGACTTTCTTTCGGGCGGTGGTCAGAATGACTGCGAGGCGGTGGTGAGGCGCAGGTATCCGGAAGTTTCCGCGGCACTGGACTGGTTGAGTGGGTTTTCCCCGGCGCGGATGACGGGTACCGGCGGATGTGTGTTTGCCGCCTTCGGATCGGAAGCAGAAGCCCGCTCCGTGGAACGGGTGCTGCCCCCGGCGTGGTCCTGCCTGGTGGCCCGCGGACTGAACCGGTCTCCCCTGCTGACAGCTGCGCCAGACAGGCAAGCCTCCCATGAGGGCTGACCGTTCATTAACACCG
>Ga0210064_1000027_pt1 | contig 64653 bp, 59 predicted proteins | sample Muzzi_CordC_D2_FD_185531 | JGI IMG/M metagenome (GOLD analysis project Ga0210064, IMG submission 185531) | Wetland microbial communities from San Francisco Bay, California, USA, that impact long-term carbon sequestration - Muzzi_CordC_D2 (SPAdes) | ecosystem: Environmental > Aquatic > Marine >... | reverse complement strand
GGGCTGCTGAGAGCCTGTCAGGATAAGAATGCCTATTACATTGCAGCGGATCAATATAATTCCATCATGCTGTTGTTGGAGGCCACCTGCACGGCCTGTCGGAATTGAAAATTGAAGATTGAAGATTTATGGCTGTCGCTTCGCTCCGTCTTTTTTAAATTGCTGCGCCGCAGGCGGACCTTAAATATTCAATCTTCAATCGAAAATATTCAATTATGACAAGTCAGCGAATATATTCCTATACAATTTTTTTTGCACAAAATGCACGAATTTAACCTCTAAAGCTCTAATATGCAGGAACGCTTAACATGCAAACCAAATCTCACATCGCGGCCGGCTTTTCAGCCGGATTTATCACCGGCGCCCTGGGTGTGCTGGTCACCGGTGCGGCTTTGCTGTATATGCTGAATATGTCCGAAGTCGTGGCCATTTCCGTTTTGAAAATACCCAGCGTTCAGCGGGTGCTGGGTTGGACTTATGAGAATTTGAGACTGTCGGTCATTCCGTTTTTCTTAACCTTTCTTTGTTTTGCCGGCTCCCTCCTGCGCTTATATCGTTATCTGCAAGATCCAGGCGTTTCGGCCGAAAAAGTTGCTCAAACCGAACACATGGTAGATATCTGGATCAATCTGTTCTTCGGAATCGGAGTGATTTGGACGGCAATCGGCATGCGGGGTGCCTTGCTGGAGGGTCTGGGAGACCTGAATTCCCAGTCGGCGGCCCAGTTGGGAGCCTTTTCGATCCTGCAGCGGCTGGTGGACGGCGGCATTCTGTTGGCGCTTTCAACCACGATTTTCGGGGCGATCGGAGGTTACCTGCTGCGCTTAATTAAATCTCTGACAGTCGGTACCCGGGTCAAAGCCTACTATAACCGGCTGGCAGAAAATCAGACCGCTTCGGTGCAGGAATTACTGCAATCGATCAACGAACGAGCAGGTAAACTCGTCGCCACGTTTTCCGCAATAGACGACATACAACGGACAACTGACAACGATCTGTAGCAATTTGGCTGTAAACCGGGGGCAATAAATGCATCTTTTACAACCTCATCCCATGTTGATTAACCCAATCAGCCCTGCCCTGCCGAATGACGAGGAAATGCTGCAGACCGATGTAATGCGATTTTTCGCGATACTGTGTTTGTGCTTAATGGCGATATTTGCACTGGTCAAGGCACTGCCCATGGCTCCGCCGGCCGATAAACCGTCGATTGCGGCACCAACGGATTTCAAAGCAGAAACATACTCACTGCAAATACAAATTGCCGGACTGAAAAGAAAACTGGCCCAAACCCAAACTCAAGTGCAGGCCGCATCGGTCGCCGCCGAACAGTCATCATTGCAGACAGAAAAAGCAGCCAAAGATGAACAGGAAATTCTCACCCGCTTGGCCCGCTCCCGACAGGAGCTGAAGAAAGTCTCACAATCTCTTGAAGAAACCCGGCGTGAGTTAACCGCACGGGAAATGAAGCTGGCCGAAATTTTAAATGCTATTGAAAATAAAAAACGCGTCCATTCGGGTTTGAGTTCTGAAATCAACCAGGAAACCCAAAATCTGGAAAAAATACAAGCGGCTTTGACCCGGGCTAGAGAAAAAGTCAACCGGAGCCATCGCCAAGATCAATATTCCGAGAAAATACCGGCGGAAGTAATTCCTCCCAAGCAGCCCGTCAAGCAGGGATATACCCTGCGATTTGCTTCCGATGCGGCTTTGCAAACACTCATTTCTCAGGGCAAAGTTAATTTCTATGCGGTGGCCGGCAAGAAAGCCTGGCAACTTCGTTTGACCGGTGGACGGCCGGATTATATTTCCGCCCAAAATCCGCTGCAAATATATGAGATGGATAACGCCACCGTCCCCCTTGAATATGCGACGGCCTTCCAGCAGCAAATAGCCGCATTCGGCCGCAACACCCTGACCTGGGGTGTCACGCTGCCGGCTCAAACGACGGCGTCCATCAATCGGTTCATCAAGGGGCAAACGGGCGGCCTCCTGGTAATTATGCCGGACGGCGAGGTGGTTTTAAATTGAAAACAAGGGTCACGCTACAGACAAAAAAATGGTTGGCGGTGGTATTTTTAATCTGGCTGGGACTGTCGGCCTGTGCCGGGCATCCAGAGTCGCGCGACCTGGATCCCCATGCCGGACACCCGTCACTGAACATCTGGCTGGAAAATTCACTGATTCCCTATTTACAGCAACAATTCACCCAGCATCCACGCTTCAAAGGGCAGCCGGTTCTTTTGGTGCGGATGCAGGGTGAAAACGTTCTGCCGCAAATCGATGATCTGACAGAACAAACTCGACAAAAAATCGTCGATGCGCTCCTGAAAAAACCCGGTCTCCACCTATCCTGGCGTCCGACTGTTAAACCCTGGAAACACCAGCAGACCCTCGAAGAAATCGCATGTGGTGAGTACAGCGATGTTGCTTATTACATCGGAATTGATGCGGGCCTGTCGCCTTTGAATCGAAAACTTTATGTAAAGGTAAGGGCTTTAAATCTAGCCGAACATATATGGGTGGCCGGTTTCGGAAAATCCTGGTCCGGCACACCGACCCAGGATCAATTGGACGCGTTAGCCCGGGAGCATCCGGATGAATATTTGAGGGGACTGCGTCCACTGCCATTTACCGAGGGGCAACCGGATTTGCTGGCGGCCTACCTGGCGCGTAATCTCAGCTGCCTGTTGCGACAGGGTGAAGCAGATAATCTGGTGGTACATGTCGCCGCCCCTGGCCCCAATACACCCAGAGTCATCAAAATCGCCCTGGAACTTGTGGGCCGATACCTGACCCGTTTCAGGGAGGTCGAAGTAACCGATGATCCGAACCAGGCGAACATCACCGTGGTTTCCGCAATCCATCCTATAGACCGGGAATTACTCCAGGTAGGGATATCTGCCAAACAACGGCAGGGAGAAATATACCTGCCCGGGGCGGAAACTGATGCCTACTTGCTGGTGAAATCCAAAACGCACGCGATGATTGCCGATGTGAATCAGGCAAAGCCGGCTATACCCATTCGGCCTTTCGAGAGTCTTTCTAAACCATCTCAAATAATATCAACATTTGATATTCTCACGCCATTGAATCAACGGCTTTGTACAACCAATATGCCCTGGAGTTCTGGTGTACAACGGGTAGCCGCCTATGATTTGCTGCCTGCCGGAAGCTGTATGGCTGTCGAAATGGGAATTTCCTACCCGGCATACGTCTTTCTGATCGGACAGAACACCATGGGTGATTTATCGCGTATATTTCCATCAGACTGCACTGCCCCTGGCCCGGGCGATGGTCTGCTCCACCCCGGAGAGCTTTTCCGATTTCCGCCCCTGTCGGATCCACAATCTGCGGTTTTGGAACTTGACGGCTCACCCGGTACCGAAAGAATTTTCGCCATCGCCATCACGGCTCCGCAATTGGCCGCTATATTTGCCGATCGCCTGAAAGAGCTCCAGGATCTGTGTCGTCCAGGCAGAAAATATCCGGGCACACTCAGGAACGACAGACGCCAGCAACCGCATGAACGCATTCAACGCTGGCAGAACTACTTAACCTGGCTCTCCATCAATAACCCCGGCCTGATTGAATGGCGGGAATTCAGTTTCCAACATGCGGCGTTGTAAATACCAGAGAACAGATGAAAGGGGAATTTTCGAATTCGGCATGCGGCCTGCGACAAGCCCAGCCGAATCGAAGTGGGAAATAAAAGATTGCGGCAATTGGAAGGTGGGAAGTTGGGTATGAGCCATTTTAACTATTCCACAAAACTGATTATTTGCCTTTTTTTGATTGGATATGGACAGCCGGTTTCAAGTGCCGTTAAAGATACCGTGCCTAATATTGAAGCGCTGTGGCATCAATATCTTCGCAATGATGCCGCAAAATTTCCGGCTGTCAGTTATCCATATGATCACTGCTTTCGATCAGCCGCCCAAAAATTTGATCTCCCACTGTCACTGCTGCTGGCTGTGGCCCGGGGCGAGTCCAACTTTAATCCCCGCGCCAGATCCGACCGCAACTGCCATGGGCTGATGCAAATTCAGTGGCCCGCAACCGCCAAACATCTGGGTATTTATCGGCTGAAAGCGCTGTATGAACCCTGTACCAATATCCGGGCCGGGGCCCGATATCTCAGAGAGCTTCTGGATCGCTACAACAGCAATCTGCACCTGGCTCTGGCGGCTTACAATTACGGCCCGGGACGGATCAAAAATCAAGCCGGCGCCGGTCACATTCCGCAAGGTGCCAAATGGTACAGCAGCTATATTTATCACCACTTGAAATACATCATGCAGGCGGCCACTTTTGCCGGCGCCGGAGCTTCCGGCAAGCCTGCCGCTTACAACCCGCAAAAGCGCCTTGCCCTCATCACCTTCAATCAGCCTTACCGGGCCAATGCATATTATCAATATCTGCAAAAACGATCACCCTCGTTGGATCTGGACTGGTACCGCATCGGTTTGGGGCGCTATCAGGTGGTAATGCTGTATTCGGATAATAAAACACTGGCCAGCGGTCGACAAAAACTAAGAAAACTGGGGGTAATCGTCAATGCGAAGTAATGATCTCGGGTTACGGAAATAAAATGAATATTAATCTCAAATAATAATTATATATCTTTTTTGTAAACCTTATTTAAAGCCAAGGCGTCATACTCATTAAACACCAGGTTACGGAGTCTTCATGGCTAACAACAATAAACAGAGCAGCGGCTTTTGGTCCTATCTCCTGTGGCTGGTTCTGATGTCAATTGCCCTGGTTTCAGCGGCACGCGGTGAGGACCGGGCCCTGTTGATCGGTGTCGGTCGTTATGCCCATTTCGATGATCGACTCAACGGCGTCAGTCTGGATCTTGACATGATGAACGAAACGGCACAGATGATGGGCTTTCATAAAAATGCGATTAAAATTCTTGAACATGAACAGGCCACCACAACCAATGTTTATAAAAATTTCGATGACTGGCTGGTGAAAGGAATTAAGCCCGAGGACCGCGTTTTGATTTATTTCAGCGGGCACGGCTCCCAGGTACCGGATGAAAATGGCGATGAATTGGATCATTTTGATGAAGTGTTGCTGCTCTATGACACAACCCTCATCGTAAAGGATGGGCGCCAGTCCCTGAACGGCGTATTGCATGATGACCGGTTCGGCAAGATGCTGGCGCAAATCAACAGCCGCAATATTCTGGTGATCCTGGATGCATGTCATAGCGGAAGTGCAACCAGAAGCATCCGGCTGGCCCCCCGGACGTTTCCCGTAAACGATGCCCAGGTGAAATACTTTTATTATTCCCCGATGCTGGAAAGTGCCGGGGGCAGCGGGAAGTTTGATCTGATGACGCCTGCGAATTCAACCGATGTTGCAGGTCGATACGTTGCCATTACTGCCTGCCGGGATAATGAGAAGACCATAGCGACTTCCCGGGGAAGTATATTTACCCTGGGACTGCACCAGGCCGTGCGCTCGGCGGCCATGGCCGGGAATAGCCTTACACCCGAAGAATTGCAGCGTCAAACGACCCGATTTATCCGTGAACAGGTTCGATCCGATGTGATTGTTTTTCATCCGCAAATCGCAGGTTATAAAAACCTTCGCCAACGGCCGTTGCAGTTGGTGGCACTTTCCGGCGGCCAGGGCGAAATACGGCCTAAACTGGCCGGCTTGGCGCCAAAAAGCCCATCAACCATGCGCTTAAAGCCGAATAAAACCTGTTTTGAGCCCGGGGATGCGCTGGAAATATCCGTTAAAATTACCGAACCCGGTTATTTAAACGTCATGAGCACCACGGCGGATGATCGCTCTACGGTGCTGTTTCCAAACCAGTACCACCCGCAAAATGCCGTCGATACCGGGGATCTTACGATTCCCACCGATCAAATGAACTTTGAGCTGGTCAGCGAGGGCCTTCCGGGGCCGCATCTGATCACGGCCATTTTAAGCCACCGGCCGGCAAACGGCTCTGAAGCAGGCAATCAGACAAAATACGAGGTGATGGCGGACCTGGCGCCGATTTCAACAGGATCCATGAAAAAAGGCCAAAAAATGGGGTATCTGGCCGTCGGCAAGATAACGGTGGAAGTCCGGGAGCCAGGCGGTTGTAAATGACCGCAAGTAGATTTATGGAGGCCAAGCATGTTGCGATTTCTTTGGATGGGAATTTTAGCCGCAATAACCGTATGGTCCGGTTCAGCCCCGGCCGTCGGCAGCAACGCGCTGGCCGGCGCTGAAAACCATGCCGACCGGCTGCATACCCGGGCGTTTATTGCACGCCCGGCAGACGGCCTGACCGCAACATCCTCGGTGGCGACAGAACCGAAGCCAGCCGTGAGATTTCAGGCGGCGAATCATCAACTGGACTATTCTTCTTCCTATGCGCTGGTGGTCGGAATTAACCGATACGACCATTGGCCCGGCCTGGAATATGCTGCCGAAGATGCGAGAGAAATGGCTGCCCTGTTGGAAGCGCAGGGTTTTCAAATCTATCTGCTCACCGACACCCAGGCCACCCGTCAAAACATTCTTGCCGATCTGAAATCAATTGGCGATCGGGTGGATGGAAACTCCCGGGTGGTCTTCTATTTTGCCGGGCATGGTCAAACCGAAGATCTGCCGGGCGGCCGGGAAAGAGGATATCTGGTGCCGGTCGATGCGGATGTCTACGATTGGCAGCGTTCGATGCTGCCCATGGATCAACTGAACCGGCGTATCAAGCAAATAGCGGCCAAACACATCCTGATGGCTTTTGATTCCTGCTATTCCGGTCTGGGCCTGACCCGCTCACTAAATCGGCTTCCCGAGAATGATTCGGCATACATTCAAAAAATGATGCGTTCCCGAAGTATTCAAATCCTGACCGCCGGCAGTCGCTCCGAGCAGGCAATTGAGGCTGCCGGCCATGGACTGTTTACGGACCATTTGCTGGCAGCACTTTCGGGTGCCGCCGACATCAATGCGGATGGGTATATAACCGCGACCGAAATTTATGCGACTTTGCGTCCGAGCATCACCCGGACATCTTTCAGCCACCAGACACCGCAGTTCGGCTATATTGAAGGCAACGGAGATATTATATTTCTGAATACGCCTCCCGTAATGCAGTCGGCCGCCGTATTGATCGAAACCGCAATCAACGGAATCGATGTCTGGGCCGGTACTTCTGAAATCGGCAGTCGCCTTCCGACCGGTCGGCATCGGCTGCAGGCAACTGCGGGGCAAACGACAATTATCGTTAAAAAAGGCGGACGCACCCTTTTCCGGGAAAATGTACTGCTGTCGGCTAACCGGTCATTTCCGATCCGGATTGGCTTGCAGGGGCATGAACCCAAACCCCGGGAAGCATTTTCCGTCCTGACAATTGTCAACCGGAACGTGGAGAACTATTCAAATTCAATTGCCTGGGACCTGGATGACGACGGCCGGGAAGAGATCATTACCGCTTCCGGCAAACAACTCTATGCGTTCAAATCAAACGGCGCCATCCTCTGGCAAAAAGAATTCAATGACCCGATCACTCTGGATCTGGTTGACGACTGGAATTCGCAACCGGCCATCGGACTGACGGCTCTGGAGCAAAATAAAGTTCATCTGATGCTCCTAAACCGCCATGGCGAAAAAATCTGGCAGCATCGCCGCACAATCACCCGTTATCATCGCGGAAAGCCCGACGGTAGCGGCAGTATCACCAAACTGGCCGACATTGATGGGGATGGTCGTAAGGAAGTCATAGCCATTGCCAGGGCGCAATACAGTTTAAAGCCCCGCGGTCTCATGGTATACGATCAAAATGCCGAAGAACTGTGGCGCTATACCATGGGACCCAGTCCGCAGAATATCGTCATCTGGCCTAAAGATCGCGGACGTCCGGACATTATTATCGGGACGTACAGCCCCGGTAATGGGAATCATGAGATTCAAAATAACACCAGTGACATGCAAGCGTATGTCATCAGCATCGATGGTTATGGCCGGACCAATTGGATTATCCGGGTCGGCGAATTTTACAACGGGGTTGGCGTGCTTTTGGCTGATCCGGCGGGCAGCGGCAATTCGTCCCTTTATGCCCATAAATACACATCACCTTTTTTGCGCGAGGATACCGGTGCAATTTACCGGATTTCAAGATCCGGCAATATTCTCAATCAATTTGATACCGCAAATTCAATTCTAAGTGTTACGGCGCCGTCATCTGCCGGGAGCAGACCGGGGTTTCTATATGCCGCTGATAGCAAAAGCAACCTGTACCAACTGGATGAAGACCTGAATCTGCTGCAAAAAAAAATGTGGCAAACAGACTCCCCTCATCTTCAAATAAGACTTGTCGGTGTTCACGACTATGACGGCGATGGTTCCCCTGATCTGTTGTTATACACCTTCAATCGCCTGCTGAGTGACAGAAATCCTTTGGCGGTCGAGCGTTCGAACAACCAGGCGTTTTATTCCAATTTAAAATTTCAGGTCATCTCGCATGATTTTAGTAAATTGCTGAAAAATGTTTCCATCGCCGAAGCGTGGGGAAATTGGCGCGGCTTTTCCGTCAGGGATTTTGAGCGTCCCGAGACGGCTTATTATCCGTTCATGGCGCTAAGTGACAAAATCACGATGTTCAACTTTGAAAATTAAAAGCGGAGGACTTACAGATGAAAGCAATTAAAAATGGTATTCTTATACTATTGGCTATGGGATTATTCATTTCCTGTGCCGGCAGACATTCAGATCGTTTTAACACGCAACGCGGCGCTGCTATTGGCGCGGGTTTTGGCGCCCTGGCCGGACAACTGATCGGCCGCAACACCAAAGGCACGCTGCTCGGCGCCGGCGTCGGAACACTGGTCGGTGCGATCATGGGCAACGCGGTTGATCAGGAGCATCAGATTGCACGGGAGGCCGCTGCGACAAATCGAAGAATTGTTTATTACGATGATGAAAAAGATTATGCGATCGAAGCAATTCCGGGACCGGAAGACCAGCAGACCAAATGCCGCAAAGTGACCAAGCGGGAGTGGGATAAGGGCTATCTCGTCAGTGAAAGAGTTGAGGAAATTTGTGAGGGGGAAAAAGTGTCTCGCAAGTATTAAAACAAAAGGGCATTCCATCGGGATATCAATGAATGCCCTTTTTAATTTAAATACAGTTGGTTAAACTACTGTAACGTTTGCCGCAGAAGGACCTTTTTGTCCCTGCTCAATATCAAACGTCACACGGTCGCCTTCATTGAGAGTTTTGAAACCGCTTGCGTTAATCGCTGAATGATGAACAAACACATCCGGTCCGTCTTCTTGTTCAATAAAGCCGAATCCTTTTCGATCATTAAACCACTTAACAGTTCCCTCAGCCATGATAACATCCTCCTTTCATATTATTATCAACGTCTCTAACTGGAGGATGCCACTCAGACAGCTGGATTCTTCCTTCAGGACGTAACCATCCCGCCAGAGGCAGCCGGGACTCGATTGATTCCAATAACCATAACCTTTCTTAAAGGCAATGGCAAGGAAAATATTTAAGGGCATTAAATTTCAAAACAGGAGAAATTATCTTAGTCAGGCAAAAGATCATAAAAATAGAGCATGGCATCCGAACGGGTAATGATGCCGATTATCCGGTCATTCTCCACCACGGGCAGCCGACCGATGTCATGTTTCACCATCAAGCGGGCGGCCTGCATGGGGCTTTTGCCGGGTTCGATGGTCAGGATTTTGTTGGTCATAAAAGCTTTGACCGGGGCTGATAACTGGGAATCTTTTTTTACCCTGCGAAAATCGCGCCGGGATATCATGCCCACCGGTTTGTTGCCGTTGACCACCGGTACTCCCGTGCAACCTTTTTCTTTTAAAATCGCTGCCACCTTTTTCATGGAAGTGTCTTCGGATACGGTAACTACTGGAAAAGACATAAGGTCGCTGATTTGAACCGATGCCTGCTGATTTCCCCGTATCAACTCTTTTATCCAGTCTTCCACCGCATCGGGGTTAACTGATTTTAACAGGGCCGATCCGGCATTGGGGTGACCGCCGCCGCCCATACTGCGCATAATCGAGCCGACATCAAAACCGTCCACCGCACTGCGTCCGATCACCATGCAGCGCCCCTGCTCTTTATCCGAGAAGATGCCAAAGGCAACGTCGACATTGACGATTTCCATATACATGCGAACTACAACCGCCAGGCTGTCGACATATCCCTTGACGGCAAGCTTGTTCAGGCTGATCAAATGACCGTTGATTTTGATACGCCTGGCTTTTTGGAGCATCTTGAACAGGATATTTTTTTGTTTTTCACCGTAGGCCGGACGCAGAAACGTATTGATAATATTCAAGTCGGCCTTGCGTTCCAGCAGATAGGCAGCCGCATAGGCGTCCCCGGCTGTCGTGGCGGGAAAGGTCAGATTCCCGGTATCCTCATATATCCCTGCCAACAGCAAAGTGGCCTGAATCGGCGTCAGCAATTTGCCTTCTTTTTTTAGTTGCCTTGCCAACAGCGTAACTGTGGCCCCGACAGGCTCCTGACATTTAAAGTTTGCGGAAATATTTCCCTCATTGGTATGATGATCCCACAGTATTATTTCAAGATCATCCTTGCTTTTGAGGTTTATGAAGCGGTCGAGTCGTTCCCAATTATTAACGTCAACAACGATCAATCGCGTAACCTCCTGCAGGTTGATGTCATCTACCGCACTGACCTGCAAAAGGTCTTTGTGAATGGATAAAAACGCTTTCACATTCGGATTCAAATTTCTGGGCAGAATCGGAGTTGAACCGGGATACAAAATGGTTGCAGCGATAACACTGGCCAGGGCGTCAAAATCGGTATTTCTGTGAGTGGTCACTATCTGCATGAGAAAAATTATATCCAACAGCAGAAAAAAATCAAAGAAAAAGAACGTGTATTGACAGAAAATCTCTATTTGATACTAAAGTGCAACAAAATAAAACAAATTTGGTACTTGAAATATAAAGTTAAAAAGCCTAAAAAAAATGCGCAGCATCAAGTAATTAAACCGTCGGCATTTCAATCGGACAACCATCTTCATTTTTCAGAAAACAATTTTAGACCTGAATAAACCTTTCTGCAGAACGGATTAATTTATGAATAAAGTCATTTTATCAGTTCTGGGGCATGATCGGCCGGGTATCGTGGCCGCGGTAGCCAGGATCCTTTTTGAACAGCACTGCAATATTGAAAATGTCAGCCAGACAATTTTGCAGACTGAATTCGCCGGATCTTTTATCCTAACCCTGCCGCCCGATTTATTGCCGGAGGAGCTCCGGAAGATCCTGATTGCAGAAGGGTCATTAATGGACATGCACGTTCATATCGAACCGATTGCTGATGAATCTGCCGCTTTCCATTCCAGGCCGAGCGAACCGTTTGTGATTACAACAAAAGGGCCTGACCGCAAGGGCCTTGTAGCCGGTATCAGTGCCGCTATCGCCCGCTACGGCATAAATATCACAAATTTGCAGGCGGTCTTTAAAGGCGGCGATGCACCCGGCAACAATATTATGATTTACGAGGTGGATATTCCTTCCGATATCGACCAGAAAACCTTTTACCAGGAACTCAGAGAAACTGCTGAATCCTTGACCCTCGACATCAGCATTCAGCACCGCAACATTTTTGAAACCATTAATAGGATTTAGCAAGAAAGGCAGCCATGCTAACCGATAGTGAAATCATATCCACCCTGGAGATGCTTGAAAATGAGAATTTAGACGTGCGTACCGTAACTCTGGGGATCAATCTGCTGGACTGTGCCGGTGATGACCTGGCCAACGTAAAAAATAAGATCCATTCAAAGATCACCCAATTAGCCGAAAAACTGGTGCCGGTCTGTGACGGTGTCGGCCAGAAATATGGTATTCCGGTCGTCAATAAGCGCATCGCCGTCAGCCCGATCGCGGTGGTCGGTGCGGCCCTGTCTGCATCGCAACTGGTCGCCGTTGCCGAACTCCTCAATGACGTGGCGCAGGAAGTCAATGTTGACTTCATCGGCGGTTTTTCGGCCCTGGTCCAGAAAGGGATTGCCCGGGGAGACCGCGCCCTGATCGAAGCCATTCCGCAGGCCCTGGCAGCCACCGAACGGGTTTGCGCGTCCGTAAATGTCGCTTCCACCAAGGCGGGCATCAATATGGATGCCGTGTTGCTCATGGGAAAGACCATCAAACAGGCTGCCGAGTTGACGGCTGATAAAGATGGCCTTGCCTGTGCCAAGATCTGTGTTTTTGCCAACATACCGCAGGATATTCCGTTCATGGCCGGTGCCTATTTGGGAATCGGTGAAGCAGATGCCGTAATTAACGTTGGTGTTAGCGGACCGGGTGTCGTGAAAAAGGCAATCGACCGGGCGCTGGAGGCTAATCACGACTTGGATCTTGGACATATATCTGAATTAATTAAAAAAACAGCCTACAAGGTGACCCGGGTGGGGGAATTGATTGGACGGGAAGTCGCGGATAATCTGAAAATAAGTTTCGGGGTGGTGGATCTGTCTCTGGCACCCACGCCGCATGTCGGTGACAGTGTCGGTGAAATTTTTCAGAGTTTGGGCCTTTTAAGCATCGGCGTTCCCGGCACGACCGCTGCACTGGCCCTTTTAAACGATGCCGTTAAAAAAGGAGGTGCTTTTGCCAGTTCCCGGGTAGGGGGTCTGAGCGGGGCATTTATCCCGGTCAGTGAAGATCTCAATATATCCGAATCCGCCCGTCAGGGTTATATCGGTCTGGATAAACTTGAGGCCATCACCAGCGTCTGCTCAGTCGGTCTGGATATGGTAGCCATACCCGGAGACACATCCGCCGAAACTGTTGCCGCCATCATCGCCGATGAAATGGCGATCGGGGTCATCAATAATAAAACCACCGCCACGCGTTTGATCCCGGTCCCCGGTAAAGCCGCCGGCGACAGCGCCTTTTTTGGCGGCCTACTCGGCCAATCCACCATTATACCGGTAAACAATGGCCCCAATGAGAATCGCTTTATTCGCCACGGCGGTTTAATACCCGCCCCGTTGCAGAGCCTGACGAACTAAGCCGATATCGGATCCCGGGGTCGGGGACCGGCGGCAGCGAAAATATAAGAGCTAAATCATTTGATGCGAATGCCCAATATCAGAGCAGTGCAGATCTGGTCACCGTTGATTGATGTCACCAAGTACATTCTGGTGGTAGCCGCTATCATCTGGTTGATGGTAACCAGCACCAAGCAACTGGGGTATCACTGGCAGTGGTATCGGGTGCCCCATTATATTTACGCTGTAAGGGACGGACAAATTTTCAGCGGTCCGCTCATCGCCGGCTTGATGGTGACATTGCGTATTACCGGTATTAGTCTCTTGCTGGCGTTTATCTTGGGTCTGGTCACCGCACTTTTACGACTTTCCAACTCGTTCATCGGCAAGATCATTGCCCGGGTTTATCTTGAAATTATTCGAAACACACCATTGCTGGTCCAATTGTTTTTCATATATTTTGTGCTGGCACCGGTTTTTGATATCAGTGCTTTTACTTCGGCTGTGATTGCGTTGAGTCTTTTCGAAGGTGCCTATGCATCTGAAATATTTCGTGCCGGAATCATCTCTATCCACCGTGGTCAGTGGGAAGCAGCATTTAGTATCGGACTCAACGCCCGTCAGACGTACCGGCTTATTATTTTGCCCCAGGCGATCAGACGAATTCTGCCGCCCCTGACCAGCCAGGCGGTTTCACTGATAAAGGATTCAGCCCTGGTCAGTACGATTGCGATATATGATTTAAGCATGCGCGCACAGGCCATCATCTCAGAAACGTTTCTGGTTTTTGAAATCTGGTTCACGGTTGCGGCGATGTACCTGATCGTTACAATTTTACTGTCATTAATCGTCTTTTATATGGAGAAAAGATTTAAGGCTGAATATTAGAATCCTGCAAGTTAATGTATTATATTGATTTTAAAACCGGATCCGGGCATTATTTTTTTCAATAAATCTCAAACAACCAATAAACCCAATAAACTCAATCAACTAATCTAACTAAACTTGGGGAGGTGTGAAATGAAAAGCATGAAAACAGGGGCGGTAGTCTTGATGACGTGTGCATTGATTCAGATCCTGGCCAGGGGTGGATCGGCCGGCCAACTTCAACAGGAACTGATTCAGGAAAGCACGATTGAGCAGGTGATCAAACGTGGGATTCTCAAAGTCGGCATGTCAACCTTCGTTCCCTGGGCCATGAAGGATAAAACCGGCAAATTGATCGGTTTTGAGATTGATGTCGCGACGCGTCTGGCGGAAGATTTGGGTGTAAAAATCGAATTTACCCCTACTAAATGGGCCGGGATTATACCGGCGCTATTAACCGGAAAATTTGATGTAATTATCGGCGGCATGAGTGTTCAACCGGCTCGAAATTTGAAAGTGAACTTCAGCATTCCGTATGATTATGCCGGTCAATCACTGCTCGCGAATAAGAAACTGGCCTCAGGCTTCGCCAGCCTCAAAGATTTTGATCGGGCCGATGTGGTGATATCAGCCAGGCTTGGCTCAACAGCCGCCGAAGCTGCCAAGCAGTTTATGCCGAAGGCACAAAAGCGTTTATTTGACGATGAAGCCCAAGTCATCCAGGAAGTCGTCAATGGCAGAGCCCATGCAGCCGTTGCCTCCGCACCACTGCCGGCCTTTCAAGCAATTAAATATCCGGACCAATTATTTCTGCCGCTGCAGGGAACCTTCACCAAGGAACCCATTGGTTTTGCAGTCAGAAAGGGTGATTTTGACACCCTCAACTATTTTAATAACTGGATTCGCGTTACCGAAGCCAAAGGCTGGCTGGCTGAACGCAAACACTACTGGTTTGAAACCAAAGATTGGGAAGGCATGTTGAAGTAATGATAGACTGCCATTGGGAGACAGCGCTAAGGTATACGGAGAGACCGGATTGGGTGATAAACGGTTTCAGGTGGAAATAGATTGCTAAAAAGAAAAACAAAACTAACCCCCCTGGATCTGATCCTTTCGGTCTTACTGTTGCTGGCCTCTATATATGTTGCGTATAAAATAAAGGTTGGACTCAGCTATAACTGGAACTGGAGGGCCATACCGCAATTTTTTTTCCGCTACGATCCGGAAAACCAAAGATGGGTCATGAACGTCCTCATGCAGGGGTTTCTGACCACCATCCGTTTGAGTATCTGGGCTACCGTGGCCGCCACCTTTATTGGGACTTTAATGGGTCTTTGCCGGGTGAGTCGCAGCCTGTTTCGAAGACTGATTGGCGGCAGTTATGTGGTATCGATTCGTAATCTGCCGCCGCTGGTAATTATTTTTATTTTCTACTTTTTTGTCGGAGATCAGATTCTTCCGGCCCTGGGAGTGGAGGAATTCATCCGTGAAAGCAGTGCAGGCACCCAGAAGCTATTAACCCTGCTTTTTGCACCACCGCCGCTTTTCACGGCATTTTTGTCAGCGCTGATCACACTTTCTTTATTCGAAGGAGCCTATATTACCGAAATCATCAGGGCCGGGATTCAATCCATCGAAAAAGGACAATGGGAAGCCTCCGATGCCCTGGGGTTTTCCAGATGGCAAAAAATGCGCTATGTCATTTTGCCCCAAGCCACACAACGAATCTTACCGCCATTGGCCGGGCAGTTTATCTCGACCATTAAGGATTCCGCCATCGTATCCGTCATATCGATTCAGGAATTGACGTTTCAAGGTATGGAACTGATGTCGGCCACTTATTTTACCTTTGAAATTTGGATCACCATCACGGCCATGTATCTGATCCTGACGCTGACCTGCTCTTTGGCCGTCGAACGCTTCGAGATTTATCTCCGTAAAAATCCGGCCTAAGATCGATATTTGGTAAAGAGCCTGACGTCAATAGTGTGCTGGATAGCGGCGAAGGAACAATGAATTCGAATTTTTAATATAAAGAAAATTTTGATTAAGGAAAAAAATAGAGGCGTATTCAATAATTTTTATACAAGATTCAGTTTTTAACCCCGGTCGGAGGCAACTAACCGGGGTTTGATACAGATTCGGGGCGGTTTTACTTAACGGAAACCACCGGGCAGGGTGCTTTGAGAATGACATATTGCGCCGTTGATCCCATCAGAAGCTTGCCGACTTTTGAGCGTCGTTTAACACCAACGAGGATTTCATCCACGTTGCTTTCGTCGGCAAACTGGACAAGATCTTCACCCGGCGCAAGCCCTCTGATCAGCAGATGTGTTTTGCATGAAATTTCACTTTCATCAAATAAGGATTTTGCCCACTCCAGACCGCGCTCGGCCTGTTCGATATCCTCACGCTCATTTTCGGTTCCTTTTTCCATGGAGGTAACAATATCCACCGTGGCACCAAATATTTTCGCGTGGACCTTTGCCAGATTCAAGGCTTCCTTCGCCGCACTGGAACCATCATAGCCAACTAAAATTTTCATAATGATCTCCCCATTCGTGTTGGTATAATCTAGAAATGAATTTCAGAGAACGTTGCCACATTCATTTTGATAAATCTTATAACACAGCCGGCCTAAAAGTGCTATATGATTTGGTTGCTCCCGGTTCTTTAAACGCAAAGTTAAACTCGTCAACCCTGAACGGTTAATGCAGGACCTCTAACTTAATGCTTTAATTATCGCCCTCATAAAAGCCGGCAGGTCGTCCGGCGACCGGCTGGTGATTAAATTCCCGTCAACCACGACTTCCTGATCCACCCAGTTCGCACCGGCATGAATTAAGTCATCTTTTATGGCAAAAAAGGAAGTAACGGTTTTGCCCTGAAGTATTTCAGCCGAGGCCAGCATCCACCCGGCATGACAAACTGCGGCGACGACCTTGCCGGCTTCGTTAAAATCCCTGACCAGCTGGACCATCTTCGGGTAGCGGCGCATGATGTCCGGTGCATATCCGCCCGGAATCACAATGCCGTCAAAATCGGAAGCAGATACCTGATCCGCATTGACATCCACCGTAACCTCAGTCCCGGGTTTGCCGGCATATGTCTCGGCGCTCCCCGAGCCCATTACCACGACTTCGCAGCCGGCCTCCTTGAGCCGGAAATAGGGATACCAGAATTCATGGGTATTGAACATATTTTCAACCGGTATGACAATCTTCTTACCTGAAAGCTCCATAATCGATCTCCTTTCCCTCTGTAGTTTTTCTTAATGAAAATTTTTAAAAAAGCGACATAATGAATTGAATTTGTATTTAAATTTATAATATATGCAATGTTCGATATCGAGCTCAGATAATGCGCCTGCCAACTTAAATTTGAGAGAAATATATGCATCATTCAAAATATGTCCAGTTTCCGGCTGCCAAGTTAATATATAAACCTGTATGTCAATTTATTGTGCTCAACCCATATATAATACACTACAAAATGTGTTTTCACGTGAAACCGAATTAATCCGCCCCTGAAGACTGCACGGACGGGGTTAATCGGGCGTACACAATTGTTTGTCGAGAACTGGAGATTGTAGATTTATCCGAACTCCGGGGGATTAATGCGGATATATTCGTGTTTTCCAATTTTCGTGTTTTCGTGATAAAATCACAGGCATACTATTACCAGATTTTAGCACGTATGCTTGCCGTCAATGTATGGGCGAGTAAATCTTTGGGTTCTACCTGGCGAACTTTGCTGAAAAATTTAAGGTTTTGGAAACCGTTTCAAAAGCAAATATTATGATACAGATTTCAAATAACTTAACTTTGGATGAGAATGAAATTCAACTGGATTTCATACGGGCATCCGGTCCGGGTGGACAGAATGTCAACAAGGTGTCCAGCGCCGTCCAACTTCGATTTAACGTTTCCGAATCCGCTGTTTTAAATGAGGCAATTCGGCAAAGATTAAAAAAAATCGCCGGCAAGCGCATGACCACCGAAGGCATTCTTATAATTAAAGCGCAACGCTACCGATCTCAGGAGCAAAACCGTCAAGATGCCATCAACCGATTAGTTTTAATGATCCAAAAAGCAGTCGAAGCCCCAAGACACCGCCGACCGACCAGGCCAACTGCGGCCGCCAAAAAAAGACGCCTGACAACCAAACGCCGGCGAAGTGAATTGAAACGACAGCGCCAGGTGGTTCGCCACACGGCTGATGATAATTAAAATAGGAATAACAATGACCAAGAAGTTTCAAACCAAGAACAACTATCTTATTGGCATTATCTCAGATACCCATGGGTTTCTGCCTCAGTCTGTGGCTGAAGCTTTCAATGGTGTCGATCTCATCATTCATGCCGGTGACATCGGTGAACCGGATATTATAGCAGCGCTCGAAGAAATTGCACCGACCATCGCCGTGAGAGGAAATATGGATTTTGGCAAATGGGCGCACCAGCTTTCAGCAGAAGAAACAATTGAAGTCAATCAAACCCTATTAATTGTGCTCCATGATGTCGGAGTCGCCAATATGATCCATCGAATTAAGGGGGACGTAAAGAGGATATCCTTAATCGCGGGCTAAGGATATTGCGTATTCAAGGTAATAATCGGAATACAGATGCTGGATTTCCCATCTATCAGTGGTGTCGTTCCACGCAACTTTAAATTGCCGCATCTGATGCAGACCGTCATCGGAATCCGTAAAGAACAGAATAAAATTGTCTTCTTCCGCCAGGTAACGGTACCCATAAATACTTAAAAAATGCCCGGTTTTTTTTCCGGGATAGTTTATCTTTATGGCCACTCCCTTGCCCTCATGGACCGCACTCACAATGAAATCCAACAGCTTGTGGGAGTGGGATTCTCGCACTGCAACCATTTCAGCACTGACGCCGGGTACGTAATTGCCGAAATAATAACGCAACGCGTCGTAGACGTATCCGGCTTTATCTTCAAAATGATCCTTAAAAATATCAAAAGTATCATCTTCGTCGGCGGCCCAACCGGACCATGTGATTAAATTCGCCGCCGCCGCCGCCCAGCACATCTGGCTATCGCCCTGCTCGGTTTTATCGGCGTCGGCAAAAGGGGTTTGATTTTGTTGCCACATTTTATATTCCACTTCGTAATCCCACGCGGTATAATCCTCTGCGCCGGCTCCGGGGACAAGATCATCTCCCTCAAGATTTCCCCCATCGCCGCCGGCATCAATATTACAACCGGCAATAAATAAAAAAAGGCAGATCACAACGGCCGATAGATTTTTCATTTTAGTGTCTCCTTGTAAAATCTATATCGGGCAGTTGCTGCGGCCGCTAAAGGCATTTGTAACCTGCGGCGAGATTATTCCGTACTCTGTTTGCTTTTAATGATAACAATTGATCGATTGGAATTAAGATATGGAAGCTGGAATTTTTCCACTGTCATGAAATAAGAAGGAAGAACGGTGTGGATGTGGTCACCGTCACCTGGTCCCCTGCCCTGCAAATCACCCAGCTCGTCTTTAACCATGTCTCCTTTTAGAGCAAGGATAACCCCCTCATCGGCCAGCAGCGGTAAAGCCAGCCGGTGGATTAATTTCAGGGAGGAAATAGCGCGACTGACGATAACATGGAATTGATTACGATAAAGCGGGTCGCCGGCAAGATCTTCTGCCCGGATATGGAGCGCTTCAATATTATCCAGTTTGAGGGTGCGGATGACATGCTTTAAAAAATTGACTTTTTTGCGGGATGCATCGATCAGTGTGACCGACAGGGAAGGCATCAGGATCTTTAACGGAAGACCGGGAAATCCGCCGCCGGAACCAATATCCAGCAGAGTTGCTCCCGGTCTTAAAAATCGAGCGGCTGTCAGTGAATCCAGGAAATGCTTGACGGCGACCGCTATTGGATCGGTGATAGCGGTCAGGTTAATTTTTTGGTTCCACACGAGGAGTTCCGTGGCATGGATGGCGAACCGGCGGGTTTGATCGTTGTTAAGTTCGATACCAAAGGCTGCAGCACCTTCAATAATCAGGTCCGACCATACTTTTGAACCGATTTGCATGATGAGACAAAGTTTCAGGTTTCAGGTTTCAGGTGTCAGTCTAACAGCCGATGTCCACCGAATCTGCCAATCTGATCAGAAAAAAGCCTTTGGCCTTGCTGGGCATCATACAGGGTAAAAGTGAATATCGAATCATTTGAAATGTGTTGCTGACACCCGAACCCTGACACCTGAAACCAATATTATTATCCTATCGGCCTACTGGCTAGGGCTGCCGGTTTCTCTAAAAAACTCATTCTTGGTCAAAGCATATGGTCTTAATTTATGCAGACGCGGCGCACTTCTTCCATATCAGAGTTGCCCTTGAGCACCTTGAGAATGCCGTCCTGCTTCAAGGTCAGCATGCCTTCTTTCATGGCGCGCTCAAAGAGCTGCTCGGTGTTTGATTGTTTTTTAATCATTAGTTTAATTTTGGGGGTGCCTTCCATTAATTCGTGGATGCCCATCCGTCCGCGGTATCCGGTACCCGAGCAATTGTCACAACCCACATGGCGAAAGAGTGTCATTTCGCTATTGTATTCAATGCCGGTTTTGGCAAAATGTTCTTTGCCGTATTCACTGACAATCCTCTCAAATTCTTCTTCGGTTACCGGATATTCTTCACAACAGTTGCTGCACAGTCTGCGCGTCAGCCGCTGGGCCAGGACGCCCAGGAAGGCATCGGAGAAATTGAGCGGGTTCAGCCCCATGTCGAGCAGACGGGTAATGGTTTCCGGCGCACTATTCGTATGCAGGGTCGAAAAAACCAAATGCCCGGTGAGGGATGCTTCAATACCGATGGAGGCGGTTTCTTCATCGCGCATTTCACCGATCATAATAATATCCGGGTCAGCCCGCAAAAAGGCACGCATCATCCGGGCAAAATCAAGGCCGATTTTAGGCCGCACCTCGGTTTGCCTCAAGCCGCTCTGGGTGATTTCAATCGGATCTTCCGCCGTCCAAATCTTAACGCCGGTTGTATTGATATGACCCAGGATGGCATGCAGAGAGGTCGTTTTACCGGAACCGGTGGGCCCAACCGCCAGAACGAGTCCATAGGGTTTGTGGATGATATTTTTCATCACCGTCAAATTGCGTTCGGTCAGTCCCATTTCATCGATTGACATGGCTCCGGCGGAAGCCAGAATTCGCATAACCACATCTTCAAATCCACCGGCAGTCGGCAGAGTAGCAACCCGCAGTTCAAAAGTCGGGACCCCTTTACGCCGAAACTTAATTTTGCCGTCCTGGGGCAATCGTCTTTCGGCAATATCAAGGTTGGACATAATTTTGATTCTGGAAATGATGCCGCGGACCATGGAATTGGGGACTTTCATATATTCCTGGCAAACCCCGTCCAGCCGGAATCGGATGGTTGTGGCCTTGCTGATGGGCGAAGGTTCGATGTGAATATCGGAAGCGTTTTTACGGTAAGCGGCAATGATGGCCTGATCCACCAGCTTGACGACCCGGCTGGAAGTTTCATCGGCTTCGTCGGTTACCATATCATCTTCATCTTCTTCTTCGAATTCCACATCCGGAATCAGGTCAAAATCATCCAGAGCATCATCCATCGTCTGGGTATTGGCAACCTGTTTCTTCTGATCGAAAAAAAGTTTTATGAACTCCTGGATATCTTCCCGGATAGCGACCGAAAAATTAATTTTGCCGGTCTTCATCAAGGTCTTGATATTATCCGTCTTATTTAAATCCCGCGGATCATCAACCAGGACTTCCACGCCCTCCTTGCTCCAGCTGAGCGGTATCCAGATTTCATTGAGCAAAAAAGCCTTCTTAAGATTACGCAACAATTCAGTCGGCACGGGAAATGCCGGATCGAAAGCTCTGAAAGGGCAGCCGTAGAAAAGGGAGAAGGATTTTCCGAGAGCCTCTTTGTCGATGTGATGATGCTCGAGTAAAACGAATTCCACGCTTTTATTCATCTTTTTCGACAGGGCAAAAGCCTGCTGTAATTTATCGGTGGTGACAATATCTTCTCTTAGCAGAAAATCATATTTAGAGCCGGAGGCAAAGGTGGCGGCTATCGATTTATAACGTTTTTTGATCTCGGGATCCGCAGGATCCAGCTCCGCCGCAGCCTGATAAAGATCATGGGCCTGATCGCGATATTCCCTTCTTTCCAATTCCTGACCGAGCAAAAACTTGACGCGGGCGATATCTTTGCCTTTCAGTTTTTGCCCTTTGATAATTTTTTCAAATTCCTCGACAGCCCGGGCCGGAGAGTTCATTTTCAAAAGACTCTCGCTCAGCTTAGGAACAATTTTTTCTTTGGGATAATCTTCTTCGAATAATTTCACGTACTCGGCAACGGCTTCTCCGTGCAGACCCATTTCCTGGAAGGCGGAGGCGCTGTCCAGAATTTCGGTAACATCTCCCTGGGTGGAAAATGTTTTTTTAAACATCGAAATATCTTTGGCCGACACCTCTTTGGGTTTTGTCTCTTCACGGTCGGCCATTTCTTTTTTAAGCAAGTTTATGCGCTTTTGGATTTTATCCTGGGTCTGACCATCCTGGGGGGGAACAATGGTAAGAATGTTCTCATAAATACTGAGCGAATCGCCATACAATCCCATGGATCGGCAAACTTCCGCTTCATTGATTCTGGATTCGATATCGGTTCTCATATCCGTATTTTACCTCTCATTACATCTATCGGCCGGATGACGAATGACTTTAAAAAATTATGATCCAAAATGCGTGATATTTGAGCGGCGTAAGCCCGGAAACCGACTTGCCGCTTCCGATGTGCAGCTGATCGATGCCGATTGATAAAACATCACCGCATCAAAGTGTCTATTTTTTAAAAAATTTTCGTATCCCTTTCTTCGCTTTGGCAGGTTTTAATGCCGGAAGCAAAATGTCACATTGTAGCCGCATCATGGCAATCGGAACAAAAGATCCTATCAAAACAACCAGATAGCCGATATCCGTTCTGCGAATATATAGCCGACCTTTTTCAAAGATCAGATCGGTTTCCCGCATACCGCTCAAAGATTCGATAAACAGCCTCCAGTCCCTGTTCTCGAGGACTTCAAGTACAGTATGGTTCAATTGCTTGAAAATGATATCACCGGCCAAGGAGAACAATATCAGTCCCTTTACACCTTCAATACTCAAAATATCACTGAACAGTTCTCGCATGCCAGTCTTTCAATCACTTAAAATCTGTAAAAGTTTATCTCGCGGACACTTTGGATTGACCGATATCACGGTGGTTTTTTCGCCGGGCAATATGATGTAATCGTTGCTCTCGCCTTTATCGATGTAACCCAACACCAATTTTCCGATGTTTAAATACTCACCTGTCCTGGACAGCTGGAAAACAAGACTATCCCAGGAGTCGTCCTGGTAAATATCTTCCAATCCACAAGCGGGGCCGACAGCCTGCTCTATTTTATCCTTGATGTTCTTGATGATGGTTGCCGGATCCAATTCATAGGGCTCCACCTCCTCCAGCACCGACGGGGGCGCCGGGTCGCTGACATCTTCATCCTTGCGCCGCGCAGCCTCAAGGATTAAATAATGCATCTCGCTGTGGATTCGCTTGTTTTTAAGTGCGCAACCGTTTTGAATGGAGAGATTAACCTGATCCCATGAAAATACCTCATACGCCGCGTCTTCACCCTGCAAATCGTTTACCCGGGCATCCAGCAATACACCTTCATTAAAAAAAAGAATTCCCTTTTTGCCCGTAAATTTGTCTTCCAGACGGATGGTACAGGTTTTTTGCTCCATTTCAACCAGCTGCAGGAAGATACCCGAAGACACATTATGCAGTGTTCCGCCTTCCGATTCTTTGCGGAGCGTGGTCATGATCTGGCGTGCCAGATTTTCTATCAGAAAGGGTTTGGCAATATATCCGACCGCACCCCCCTCTCTTGCCAGATGTTCCATTTCCGGTGTACTGTAGCCGGTGATGATGATAACCGGAATATCCGGGTAATGCTCCATTATATGCGCCAGAAGCTCAAAACCATCCATTCCGGGCATTTTTAAATCCGTGACGACCAGGGAGACGACACTTTTCTTTAACCGCTTGACCGCCTTGAGCCCGTCAGAGGCCAGTTGTACCGTAAAGGAATCCCGGTACTTGGTAAATCCCTCTTTCAGGGCCATTAACATTTCTTGATCATCGTCTACGAGCAGCACGTTTTTGATCATGAATTATCCTTATTCCGGGCCCAGGAGGCTTTATCAATATCAACAATCTTAACTCCGGCCACATAATCCATGGCCTCGTATTTTTTTATGTTGCCTATTTTTTTGGCGATTTCATTCATCTTATTAATCTGGTCGTGTACTTTCAACAGCTTCGGAAATATTGAATCATCCGGCTGCTGATCGTCCAGAAGTTCGCTGAGCAAATTGTTGACAACGGTCAACGGTTGATTCAAACTGTGCGCCACACCACCGGCCATTTCGAGAACACCCTGAAATTTTTGATCAATATTGCGTTCTCTTTGTCTGATGACGATATCGCTGACATCCCGCACGATGCATTTAATGTGATGGGGCCGCCCTTCATTGCGGACCAGGTATGCATGCCAGTCCAAATAATGTTCATGGCCACGCTGATCCTTGACGGCCAGGACCGTTTCATTACGGCCGGTTTTTACAATATCGGCAAGAAAGATAAGAAAAAATTCCCTGTCTGCGGGCACGAAAATACCGGATAAAGGTCGTCCCTGCATTTGTTCATGGGAAAATCCTAAAAGTTGCACCCCCGCTCGATTAATATCGATTAATTCTCCCTGCAGATCCATGATGATGACCCCATCGTCAAAATCGTCGGCGATACCATCCAATCGGGCAGTATTTTTAGGTATTTCGGTCTGCCCGGTAATATCCCTGATAACGCCGTCCAGATGCACCACCATGTCATCATCATCCAGGACAACTTTGGCCGTTACGGCGCACAATATGGGAGTACCGTTTTTCATTTTAAAGGCCATTGGCAGATCAAAAAGACGGCCCCGTTGTAAAATGGAATGAATGAAAAGGCCCCGATCTCTCTTGTAGCGGTATAGTTCTATTATGGGTGAATCAATCAAATCGTCGGCGGAATCAAAACCAAATATTTCGGCGAAAGCTCTGTTGCAATAAACAATTTTGCCTTCAAGCGTTGCGCGATAAATCGCAGCGGGGATACCGTCGAAAAATTCAGCAAATCCCCGTGCCGATATACCGAAATCACTGATTGATGGGATATTCGTCATTACGCCGACTTAACGTTGAAATTCGCCAATTGATTCGAGAATTTTTCGGACCAGGCAACTGAATTTTCCCTGAATTGCGGTACCAGTCCGAGTTCCTGGATCAGTTGCTTTATCGAATTCATGATACCCTTAACTAACTCTTGATCGGTTGCATGTCCTGAAAACTTGATCCGCTGATCGGCATACTCGAATTCCCCGGCAAAAGGATCTAAAAATGCGTATTTTTCAGCATTCTCTACAAATTTCTGTTTCAAAATTTTATTAAAATCGATCTTTATTTTCTTATTTGAAACGATTGTTTCTTCAAAAATTTTCAATAGTTCTTCCATCATCGCTAATGTATTTTTAGAAGGTTTGACAAAAGATGCCCGTGGTTCACCGCCAACTTTTAATTTGGAAAGGGGGATGCGGCAGACATTAAACGACCCGCCATGTGTTTTGGTTTTTTTGATCAGCAACTGCTGGTTCTTCCTGGTTGGTCCGGGTTCTCCGTTGTCCCAGGAAAAGGAGCCTCCCATGATTTTGCCGTTAATAATAAATATCAGCCCGCTTTCCCCACCGTTGCCGATAGCCACATCAATGAAGCCGGTTAATTTCTCAGAACTCATCTTGCGGATCAGGCCTTCGAGATCGGTAAATTCCGTGCTCAGATCTTTGTAAATTTTCTCGGCTGCGGGAATGCTTGACCAATAATATACTTCGTCCAGTGAAATTTGGTAAACATGGACACTGAAATTAGATTGACCTCCGGCTTTGATAAGCTGATCAATGGCGTCAGCTCCGGTCAGCTGCAAACCTTTCTCCTCGTAAATCGCATTTAGCAAATCATCTTTATCGAAAAAAATGACGCCTTCGGCGGCGTGGGATTTAAAATAAATTCCGCCGGAGCCGACTTCCCCCTGATAGTGTTCCAACAATTTCTTGACATCCAGGTAGTAAATATTCAGATTTTCGATAATCGGCTTTTCTCTTGGAATAATAACCATTTTAAAATGCGAAACTCCTAATCCGGATCCGCCGGAGCCGTAAAATTGAAACAGGAAGGCGAGTTGTTAAATTCTGAAACCTGAACACTGATCCGCCTGCGGCGGAAAACCCACATTTTTAGCGGCGTCGACGCAAACGCTCGATGGAAAGCCGGATACTGTCTTGCATTCTGGCGATGGCCTCGGCCAGGTCTCCGATTTCATCCTTTGATTTTGTTTCGATTTCCATTCCGAGTTCACCCACACTGATACGATCGGCGACATCGGTCAGCGATCTAATTTTTCCGGTCAACCGGTGGCCATAGATGGCAACAATGAGTCCGATTAAAAGCAGGGTTGCCCCCAGTATAGCCAGGGTGACCATCTTGGCTTTGTCAGTGAATGCTTTGGCATTGGATTCCATCAACTTTACCGGTCCGGTGAATTCATCCATATAGGTTGTGGCCGCGACCACAAAGCGGGTTCCGGCAATGGGCGTACATACCATGAATTTTTCGCGAAACTTACCGTCCTTATCCTGCCAGGTATAGTACCCCTGGGATTTTTTGCCACCTTTAACCCCTGAAAATATCGCCCAAAATCCCGGAAAATTTATCCCGAGGGGGGTTTTCAGCGAACTCATATCAATACCGATTATTTTCGGGTTGACATGGGCCCAGGTTCGCCACACGCCATCGCTTCCCGGCAGCTGGTAAAGGGCCGTATAGCCTGTCAGTCCCACTTGCTGCACGGCCAGGGATTTAAATCCGATATCATTGCTAAAATCTTCTTTTTTTAATTCCGGATGGCTCAACAGGTAAAGTTTACATTGCATGGCAGCAGCCACCGAAATGTCACCAATTTTTTCCTCAGCCATCCGATTGACAAACTTGGCACTTTCCCGCGTAAGCAAATCCGTGGTGGTTTCAAACTGCCACAAATAAAATAAACTGGCACCGGCCATGAAAACCATGGGTACGAATAAAAACAGCACCAGCATCTTGGCCCGCAAGCCGAATCGCCCTGCCCGGCGCGGGCGCGGTGTATCGGTTTCCCCGGTTGTCGGCCTTACCGCCCCTGTTTCGGAGACGGCCGTTGCGGTCCCGTCATCAATAGCGGTGGTAATTGATTCCAGGGTAGCCCGTGGTTCGGACCCGAATTTGGCAGCCGCGGGAACCGGCGACGTCGGCTCCGGCTTCGAGACCACTATCAGGTGCGCACAGGTGCGGCATTTAAAGCTGGCGGCCTGGCCTTTTATTTTAGCGGGATCGATCCGATATTTTTTGCCACACTCTTCACAGATAACTATCATACACGATATCCTTTTTGACGAATTTTACCGGCCATGTTTTTGATAAAAATAGTTTTTTTTTCTTCGCGTCTGATCTCTGCAGCCAGCCGGTTCACCAGATCACCGGCTCGATAACCGGGGAACTGATCCACCTCATATCCCAAGCCATGAACCTCGTCTTCGATCAAAACGCTTGCAATTGGACCCGTTGCCAGGGAAAGCTGGTTGATCAGATAGCGGAAAAAGTCTCCGTCCAGCATCACAATGTCTTTTTTAACCGCTTCGATAAGTCCAAGCTTCAAAAGATTGGATATCACCACCCGCATGGTTCCCAGGTTCGTGCCGGCCGTCGTGGCGAGCTGCCCCAGGGTATCCTTACCATTTAACTGCATGTATATATTCAGCGTCCGACGATCTAACGAAAAATCCCCCAGAGCGTTTGTGACCGTGCGCCTGAATATCATGGAAGAAATATCACCTGAAGATAAATCCATGGAATCACCTGTTCGGCATCAACAGCCACCCGCAGGGCGGATGGTCTGAACTTGTCCGACCTCCAGAGGCGGCTAAACCTCGGGCGGGTTTTCGGCCTTCCAGCTTAAGGCCAATGAGCATCCTATATCTGATCGCTGGACCGGCAATCGGGTGTTGCGTCCCGCCGCGGCGTGGTTTGCAGGACGATGACCATTATTTCGCAGTACTGCCAGACATCGGGAAATTATGGGCCTGAATCGATTTCAATGGGTATCCAGGAAAATTGACAGGTCGTTGATCAACCTCAATATACCACATCAAAATTTCATTTTTGCTCCCGTAAAGACTGGATCTCCTCCATTAAAGCATTAATCTCAGAATGAATGTACCTTTTGATTTCCTCAACGGCTTCGGCTAGGGTAGCCACTGCCGGTTCCGCTTCCAATTCCAATTCCGGCTCCGGACGGCTGACCGTCAGCTTATCTTTCGCAGCGTCCGCAGGCGGTGGCGAAGGTTCCGCTAAAGTAATGATCGGTTCTTCTTTTTTTTCTTTGATTTCAGGAGCTTCAGTTATGACGGGTTTGGCTTTGGCCTGGCGCTGGGCAGCAGCGGTTTTGCTCTGGGCAATCTGAGCCCGCAGTTCCTTATACCGATTCATTTCCGCCCGCAGAATTTTCTTTTTCGCCGGCTCTGTCATATCCCTGGAAAGCACAACTTTATCAAGACTGGCGAAAACCGAATTGAGTATCTTAAATGTTTTGGGATGGGCCTTGGCCCGATGCGTTTTGATGTAATTGCCCAGGGAGTTCAGAATTTGAAGAAACGTCATCACGATTTTATCGTGCTTATACGTTAACTGGAGGTCTTGCAGCTGCTGCAGAAGGCTGACCAGCACCTCATCGGTTATCTCCCAGTCAATGGAAAGTATCAGATTTTTCAATTCTGCAAGTGGATAATGTTCTTTTAGCTTCTTTTCCTGGGTATCGGGCAGCTGAATGTCGTTCTCACCGAAGAGATCATCCAAACGGTTTTCAAGCTCGGAACTCAGGGTATCAAAATCTTTTGGATCGGCCAATTTGTCTTCTCCTAAATTAAATCTTTTTTTATGGACGCTACAGTCATGGAGATAATCCTTTTCAAGGTCGCAACCACATTTTGACCCAAAACGGCACTGGCTGGAAAAGATGGCATTTTCAGTTGACTGTTCAAATCTCTTTCAAGCGTTTTTAGGGGTAATAGCGGAATACCCTGCTCTTTGAGATCCATTTTATTGTATTGCATGACAAATGGAATTTTAAATACGCTTTTTTTATACGCGGCAAGATTTTCCTGAAGATTTTTCAACGCCAGGATATTTTTTTCGCGGCGCACCGCCATGGCATCAGCCACAAATACGATACCGTCCACCCCGCGCAATACCAATCTGCGGGTCGCATTGTATTTGACTTGGCCGGGCACCGTATACAACTGAATTTTAACATCATATCCGTTGATGATTCCAATATCAAATGGCAGAAAATCAAAAAAAAGCGTCCGGTCACCATGCGTTTTGACCGTAACCATTTCGGTATTTATACGCTTGGCAAATTTACCATAGATGTATTCCAGATTGCTCGTCTTCCCCCCCCGGCCGGGACCATAGTAGACAATTTTAACCTGGATTTCTTTATTCTTCAGATTTACAAATGCCATCAGAGTGAACCTGAGTAACAAACATAACCTGATATCATTTCTGAATCAGACTAAAGGACGGTCATCCTACAGCGACAGAAGCGGTTCCAATATCACCTTCAACTGTTCGACGGATTCAGATACTTTCAGCCTTAGGAAGCCCAATGATATATCATTGCCGAATATCGTAATCAGCAAAAATTCGGTGGTTATCTTATTAAAGTGGATGTTCTCTTTTTTTCCTTTATGGAAAAGCAACGAGAATTCATTCTCACCGATGATTTTGGCCATGGCGCTGACCGCACCAAAATTACCCGCCGCCAGCGCCGCCAGCGAGTATATATCGTGCTGTTTTTCACCGTTGTCCAAGTTGGCAATGATATTGCCGGCCATATCAATCAAAAAAACACACCGAACGCCGTTATCGATGAGATCCTGCTGTAAAATATCTTCAATGCCATCGAGCTGTTTTTGACCAAGCGTATATGACAATTGCCTCCCTCCCCTAAAGTGTTATTGTTGATAATAGTTTTATATCTTTATTAAATTCGGTAACTTTTAGCAAAACTTTAATTATTTCCGAATCCTCGGTGGGTAAAACGAATTCGTTAAGCTGAAAAAACAGATCTCCCACAGACCTTGAGCCGCTCAGGCTTGCAGGCAACACGAGATCACATGAGCTTCAAATATAAAAATATCGGTTTGAGCTGGGGAAAACACGACTTATACTTCTTAAATTACAAAATATATAGCATTTAAGCAAGTCAAATTTTATGGCCTGCCGGCTCCGGTATCCGAATCAGCTTCACTAAAATCCATCAGAATCCGAAGATCCGAGCCGCTGTTTACCGAGATCTCGGCGTTCGGGAACCGTTTCTTAAAGACACGGACCATGGCGGCATTCTCACGCAGCACGGTGGCGCAAAAACTGTTGTAGCGATTTTCTTTTGCAATTTTAACAAGTATATCAAGTAGATAAGATGCAATTCCCATGCCCTGGAAATCCTCACGGACAACAAATGCCACTTCAGCCCGCCGATCGTCCTCCTGGGCATAGGACCCGATGCCAATAATTTCCTGGTGCCCACCCAGCTGAACCAGGCCGATAATGGACATATTCTTGCGATAATCAACACTTGACCATTGTTTTTGCACGACCTCATGCGAAAAGGTGCGCATTTTATAAAAAAAACGCATGTAAATAGTTTTTTCCTGCAGGGAATAAAAAAAATTGCGGTAGGCAAATTCATCCGAAGGCAACAGGGGACGAAATTCTGCGATCTTCCCGTTTTTAAGCTTCATTGAAGATTTATAACCCTCCAGAAAGAGGAGATCTTCGGTTGACGGCGGCAGCTGATCGGCAAAAATATAATGCCTTTTTTTGGCCACCTCGATAAGTTCTTCGCGGAATTTCGGATGCGCAATCTGGGCCAGTTCCATGACTCTCTGGTAAATTCCCTTGCCCTTCAATTCGGCGATACCATACTCGGTAATCACGAAATTGACGTCGCCTCTGGTCGTCGCCACACCGGCGCCTTCACTCAGGTGCGAGACGATACGGGATACCGAGCCGTTTTGGGCCGTCGAGGGCAACGCAATAATAGAAAAACCCCCTCTGGACATTGAACTGCCACGCAAAAAATCGACCTGGTCCCCGATTCCACTGTAAAACAGATACCCCATGGAATCCGAACAGACCTGACCGGTCAGATCCACTTCCAGTGCCGAGCTGATGGAAATCAGATTGTCGTTGCGGGCAATGACCGTTGGATCGTTGACAAATTCGGATGATCGAAAGTAAAAGGCCGGATTGTTGTCAACGTATTGATAAATCTTTTCCGATCCCATACACAAAGAGCTTACGACTCGACCGGGCAGCAAGGTCTTTTTTTTATTGGTAATCACACCTTTTTCAAACAACGGCAGCAGCCCGTCGGTAATCAACTGGGTATGGATTCCCAAATCATTTTTGCCGTCCAGGTATTTTAATATGGCATATGGCAAATTGCCGAATCCGATTTGGAGCGTGGACCCGTCATCTACCAGCTGCGACACGTAATGTCCAATTCGACGGGCGACTTCATTGTCTTTGATGGTGGGCAGGGCCTCCACCAGATTTTCTTCATACGGCACCAGCCAGTTGATTTCGTCCACATGCACAAAACTGTCGCCCCAGGTTCTGGGCATTTTCGGATTCACCTGTGCAATGACAACGGTCGCATGCGTCACGGCTGATCGGGTGATATCAACGGAAACCCCCAGACTGCAATACCCGAACTTGTCCGGTGGGCTGACCTGGACCAGCGCGGCATCCAGCCCGATGCGATGGGAGGAAAACAACCGCGGAATCTGGGAAAGATATTCCGGAATATAATCGATTCTGCCTTCAAACGCAGCCTTGCGCATGGCCCGGCTGATAAAAAACAGTTTCAGCGAAAATCGGCGCCTAAATGATGGATCATCGACATACTTAGACAGTGTAAATGACAGCATCTGATAGATCATAATATCCTGTAAATTTTGATCTTTGACCATGGCGCGGATAAGATGCTGGGGTTCACCGCAGCCTGTGCCGATAAACACGCGACTGCCTCTCATGATCTTGGATATCGCTTCGGGCGCGTCGACAATTTTTGACGCGTAAAGATTTTGCCAGTCCATTTACTTCCTCCTATGCAACAGCTAAAGTTTATGATTGACATATATCAAATATTTCAATTTAAATCGACATTTTAGTCGTTGTTATCGACCAAATTGTCTTCTGAGACTGCACTGCGGTGGATTCCGGTTGACCATCGCGGGTGATATTGTTACCCTATAGCAGTGATGCACCACCGCGCAGGGTAGATGGCAGAAACTGGCGGTATTTGCACCCGATTACGATTTCTTGCGGATCGACCCGTTTAACGGTGGAATCGCTTATTGAAAAATGGGATCTTGGACCTGCTATGAAACCGTCAAATTCACCAGGTGTTTTCAAGCCCTTCAAGAATCTGAAAGCACTGCTGAAAAGCAGGTCGATTGAACTGCGGCCGGCACCGGAACCTGGATTCGGGCAGTCCTCCGAGAACCCAACCGATCATCGGTCGGATCACACGATATTTAAAGCGGCAATGGCCGATGTAAAAAGAATATCCAAGACCAAATGTGCTTCACAAATTACCCCGCCGGCGGTATCGCCGATAGCCCATATCAATGCTGAATACCAATCGGTGGCACAGCTCAAAAATCTGATCAGCCATGGGACCGGATTTGTGGTATCCTTGACACCCGAATATGCAGAGGGCATGGCGCCGGGCGTAAATCCTGAAGTCGCGCGCCGGCTACACCGGGGAGAGTTTTCAATTCAAGACCATATTGATTTGCACGGACTGCGGGTATATGACGCCCGCGAAGCCGTTGACGGCTTTTTAAGCCACAGTGTTTTGTCCGGCAAACGGGCGGTTCTCATCATCCACGGTCGCGGCCTGTCTTCGCCTGCCGAACCAATATTAAAATCCAAAGTTTACCGCTGGCTCACTACCAGTCCCTGGCACAAGTGGGTTATTGCTTTTACCAGTGCCAGACTTTGTGACGGAGGGGCCGGTGCCACCTATGTGCTCCTCAGAGAGAAACCCTTGAGCAAGCGTTTTCGCAAAACTATAGAGGATAATTAATACTTGATTTTATTTGAAAAAATGTGAATATAATGAATAAGAACAGTCGACCATCCAAAAATTGCGGTATTCAGAAGTTGAAAAATAGCGGGATCACTTCGTCTCCCAGGGTCCGTTAAGGAACGCAAATGATGAAACGCAAAATCCACCTCATAAAGAGAAACAGTTTCCCGGCTCATTCATTTTTTGATCATTTACTCAGAGGCACCGAACATTATCACAGCCGGGAATTTGAACTGGCCGCAGAAGAATGGGGAGCAGCCGAATGGCTGAATTACGACGCACCGGTAAATTTACGGCGTCATGATGGTCGGATATTTTGCGGCGGTTTCATCCGGGAAGTTCCCTTTCTCTTTTTTCTTTACGCGGTATATGCCAACAAGGCCAACGGTATCGGTGCCATCAAGACGAACGGCATCTCCAAAAACCTGGTTTTCAACCAGGGGCGCCTCGTACGGGCCGCAACCACATCGCGCGAGGAAAGAATCGGCAACCTCATTTTGAAAAGGGAAAGCTTATCGCAGACGACCCTGAATATGCTGGTAAACGATGCCAAAAAACAGGGCAAGCGAATCGGCCAGTACCTGGTGGAAAAAGGAGTACTTTCGCGCGATGCGCTTCAGGATTTGTTATTACTTCAAAACGAGCAAATCCTGATCGATATTCTGCAATGGCGGCAGGGATATTTTTATTTTTTCGAAAGGCCGATTGCCAGAGATTTCATCGTGAATTATGATCCCCTGAATCTTGCCCGCATTGCAACTTACAAGGGTTTTAGCTTTTCACAATTCCGCAGGAAAATCCCCAACATGAAAACGATCTTCCGCCCTTCCCCCTATGCTGAACTAAAAAAAGAGAAGATTCTGCTGAAACTTTCTGACAATCACAGGTATATTTTTTCACTGATCGATGGAACCCGCAATATTGAACAGATTGCAAGATTCAGTGGAATTGATGATGCATCCGCCCTGGAGGTTCTATATCAATTCAATGCGGCCGGTATGATCAGGCAGTCCCTTGAAATAATCGAGTACGAAGATCGACAGTACCGTGAGATAGCAAATTTGTTGGACACCTTGCTCGAAATTTATGTCTTTATGTCGCAAACGCTTATCTTTGAACTCGGCACCAGAGCAAAAGATGTCCTGCGGCAGTCTAAAATAAGCCTGGCCAAAACCTATGACGGCATGTTTGTCGATATGCCCTGGGAAAACCCGGACCGGGTAACCAGAGAAATGATCCTCAGAAACATTGCACAATACTGTCCGGAACCGGGTCGGCAGGGACTTTTTATTGAAGCCTTTTATGATTTGTTTCACTATTTGCGGCGGGAAACCGCAAGATACCTCGGACCGCAGTTTGCCGATCAGGTCACTGAAAAAATTAAAACCGAGATGAAAAACGTTGAAAGATATGCCCAAGAAACCGCGTTAAGAAGCCATCTGATAGAGACCTTTGATAAACTGGCTATTTAATCCGCGTTGAAAAACAACACTTTCAGGATTGTAGTTTATCGAATATGTGATGCTGGAGGACCGATGTCGAATATTTCTCTTGATAATACCACGCTGTCCATTTTTATACTGTTAACCTTGGCGATTTATCTGGTCATCATCGTTGTTTTCATCAGTGCCAGGCGAAGATACAAGGGCGGTCTCATCGGCCAGGTAATCCAGTTTATTATTGCCACAATCGGTTTTTTCCTGCTGGCCGATATGGCTTTATTCCTAATTCCGGTATCCGGATTTCAAATCGGCTACACCGCCCATGTCATCTTAAAGATTTGTGCCATGACATGTCTGGCGGTTGGGGGTCTAAAATTCCTTGCAAAATAACCTATCAGATTTCCTCAAACGCATTGTACTGAACCCCCGAACGTTGAGCGCGATTTAAAAATGAATCGGTAAATTTGATTTGTGCCTGCGTTTCTCCCTTCAAATCCACCAGAAGTTCCTCAGTCATAATGGCATTGGTTTTGCCGTTTTCCAAAAATATAATTCCGCGTCTGTCGTCGACCGGAAACCAGACTTCAATACATCCCGAAAAACCTTCATCGTTCAATCGGGAAATAAAATCACCCAGGGGAGAGTATTTTGATGAGAGGTTCTTGTGTAAAAGTCTTACCGACAGGCCATAGGCTTCGGACATAAATTTGATATTTGGCAGCGGCAATTGGGTAACCTTGATCGTACCGTTTTTATCCTGTCTGGAACGAATCAGGATGCTCTTGACTGCCTTAGATCCGGTATTTCGCTCCTCTTCGATGGCAACGATACCGTTGACAACATCTCCTGCCTGAATAAAAACGGCACATTGACTGTCGGAAAACTCAAAGTGCAAATATCCGCAGAATTTCTGTTTTTTTAAATACAACAACAGCTCATCGATATCAACAAATGAAGTCTTTAAATTCACCCACAAATCGTTGCCTTCCAACAATAGCATCTGCAATCTCCTGTCGATAATCTGCTGTGCAATGCGACGCAACTTCCCCACGCCGGATATAACCCTCTTGCAAAAAATGGATTCTAAGCGTTTACCACGAGCAAAAGATTGGTGTCAATATGTGCCGGAAAAGTTTAGCCGGTTGATAGGTAACCCATAGGGTAAAGGAATAATGTGAATATAGTAATTATTTTATTGACAAATATATAATATACGCTTATTATCAACGTTTTAATTAAAGCTGGGTTTAATACACAATCCCCCATTCGGTGTGAGGCCCTCGAATGTGGGGTTTTTTAATGGGCATCACAAATCTGAAATCCATCACGCCAGAGAAAATCTAAAGGTATTATTCCGATGAAAAAAGTAATAGAAAAAGTCAGAAATATCGGTATCAGCGCTCATATCGATTCAGGGAAAACGACCCTGACCGAAAGGATTCTTTATTTCACCCAACGGATCCATGCAATTCATGATGTCAAAGGAAAAGACGGCATCGGTGCCACCATGGATTCCATGGAACTTGAAAAAGAACGCGGTATCACCATCGCATCGGCAGCCACCTATTGCGAATGGCGCGGCCATGAAATTAACATTATTGACACCCCCGGTCATGTCGATTTTACGATTGAAGTTGAACGCTCGCTGCGCGTGCTGGACGGTGCCGTATTGGTTTTGTGTGCCGTCGGCGGCGTACAATCGCAGTCAATTACCGTCGATCAGCAAATGAAACGCTACAAAGTGCCGTGTGTGGCATTTATTAATAAATGCGACCGCAGCGGTGCCAACCCGTCTAGGGTTGTGAATCAGCTGAAAGAAAAACTGGGGCACAATGCCGTGGCCATGCAGATGCCGATTGGTCTTGAAGCCGATTTTAAGGGTATCGTCGACCTGGTATCCATGAAAGCATTTTATTTTGACGGCGAAAACGGAGAAGTGGTTCGCATTGAACAAATCCCGGAACACCTAAAAGCCCAGGCCCTACAGAAAAGAGAAGAGCTGATTGATGCCGCCACCATGTATTCCGACTCACTGACCGAGGCTGTCCTGGAGGAACAGGAAATAACCGGGGATATGATACTGGGGGCCTTACGCCGCGGCGTGCTGGCAAGACAGTTGACACCCGTGTATATGGGATCTGCCTACAAAAACAAAGGGGTTCAGCCGCTTTTGGACGGCGTTACCGAATTATTGCCCTGTCCGGCGGACGTTGAAAACCATGCGCTGGATATGGCAAAAGATGAAACTCCGGTTAGGTTATATCCGGACAGCCAAAAGCCGCTCGTGGCACTGGCCTTTAAACTGGAGGACGGTGCCTATGGCCAGCTGACTTATATCCGGGTTTACCAGGGCTCCATGGCCAAGGGCGACACCATTATCAACATTCGCACCGGGCGCAGGGTAAAAGTCGGCCGCCTGGTGCGCATGCATGCCGACCAGATGGAGGAAATTACGGAGATCCCGGCCGGTTACATCGGTGCTCTTTTTGGAATCGATTGTGCCTCCGGTGATACCTTTGCGGCTCCGGGTCTCGATCTGACCATGACATCCATGTACGTCCCGGATCCGGTAATCTCGTTGGCCATTGCAGCCAAAGATCACAAATCCGAGATCAACATGTCCAAAGCGCTGACCCGGTTTACCAAAGAAGATCCCACTTTCAGGGTTCATACCAATGAGGAAACCGGTGATACCATCATCTCGGGCATGGGAGAACTGCACCTTGAAGTTTACATTGAACGAATGCTGCGGGAATATAGTGCCCAGGTGATCCCGGGCATGCCGCGGGTGGCTTATCGAGAAACCATTACCCGCAAAGCAGAATTTGATTACATTCATAAGAAACAAACCGGGGGCGCCGGTCAGTATGGCCGGGTGGCCGGCTACATGGAACCGGTAAACGATGCGGATTTTGTTTTTGAGAATCGCGTGGTGGGTGGCGCCATTCCGACTCAGTTCATCTCCGCCTGTGAAAAGGGTTTCAAAGCCTGCCTTGAAAAAGGACCCAAGATGGAATTCCCGGTAACCGGAATTAAAGTTGAAATTAACGATGGTGCCTCTCATGCGGTGGATTCTTCGGAGATGGCCTTTCAGGCTGCTGCCCGGGGGGCATTTCGGCAAGCATATTCCAAAGCCGGCCCGGTGATCCATGAACCGATTATGAAGGTTGTGGTCGAGTCACCGTCGGAATTCCAGGGGCCCGTTATGGGCTCCTTAAATCAAAGGCGGGGCATCATTGTCGGCTCACAGGATGAAGGGGTGCTGTGCGTCATTGAATCCCAGGTTCCGTTGGCTGAAATGTTTGGCTACTCAACTGTTTTAAGATCCCTGACCCAGGGGCAGGCGCAGTTCACGATGGAATTTGCCACCTACAAACAGGTGCCGCAAAGCATCGCCGAAGATCTCGTCAAAAAGGCCGCTGAAGGAAAAAAGAATGTGGCATAGGGCACCTGCGGTGACGGCTGATAGCTCAAAGCTGAAAGCATTTAGCTTTAGGAAATGATTGATCTTAATGGGGGTGCGAGGGACGAGTTAGGCCGCGGAAAAATTCCAGGCACCAAAAAACAAATTTCAAACAAATACCGATGACCCAAATTCAAAATTCGAAACTAAAGATCAGTCTGCATAATTGCCCATTGGTATCATCACAGGCAGACTTCGTCTTGCAAAGCGATACCATACAACCAAGGTGCATGTTTTAGTCATTGAGTATTGAGATTTGAGATTTATTTGTAATTTGGTGCTTGAGATTTGGGATTCTATGGTTTCATAGGACGATGTAACACACTGGTTAAATTTCTTTAATATTAACCTGTAGTTTGCAAATTTATATAAAATTATGGCAAAATCAAAGGGCGTTGAAAATTTGGATTCACCACAAAATTCAGGATCAGCAATTAATTCCCCTGATCAGGAAGCCTTATGCGCCACTGAAAAGATTAATTCTGAACGCGTTGACACGCTTTCACCCTATCGAAAACAGATCGATTCGCCTGCCGCATTGATCAAAGACAGACCCGCAGTTGAGCGGTCCGGCACTTCCGGTCCTGCTCAAAAGCAGACAGGCGTTATATACATTAAAGAAAGGTATTTCACCATGCTGAAAAAGGATCTTATCCTGAGAAATCCGTTGCGCATGATGGGTCATGAAAATGAAGATATTCTGGGCCCCGGCGAGTTCGGCGCCGTACTGGCACGCGCCGGTGTCGGAAAAACCGCGTTTCTGGTTCAGCTATCGCTGAATGCATTGCTCAACGGCAAAAATGTGCTTCACATCAGCCTGACAGATCCGGTCAACAAAGTCAGTCTGTGGTATAAAGAAGTCTTCAATCTGATTGCGGAACAGTATCAGGTCGATCAGATCAACCAGCTGTGGGACTCCGTATTGCCGCACCGGTTTATTATGACTTTCCGGGTCGAAGGCTTCAGTGTCCCGAAACTGCAGGAACGGCTGACGGACCTGACCGAACAAAATATCTTCTCGCCCCAGATGATTATCGTTGACGGGTTTCCGTTTGATGAATCCGTTCACCCATCCTTAGGTGAATTTAAAAATCTGGTCCGGCAACAGGGAATGCATGCCTGGTTTACCGTGCGCACCCATCGCCATGAAGAGCCGGAAGCTGATGGAACCCCACTGCAATTGACCCATATTTCCGATTTGTTTGAAATCGCCATTCAGCTTTTACCGGAGGGCAAAGAGATCCACGTCAAAGCACTGAAGGGCGGCGATTCATTTTCCAGGCACCTAGATTTAAGATTGGATCCTTCCACCATGCTGTTGACCAATCAGAGCTGATACCTGAATTTTTTAAACCCAAACAGCGCGCTCATTTAACTGCGGCAATTCGATTCCCAACCTCATCGATGGTTTATGCGCACAAAATTCAGGTAATGCTACAATTGTCGCCACCATAAATAATAGAAGTTGAACTCCGGCGCCAGGGGATCAATATCCATAATACCGGCCTCAAAGGAATCGCTGCCTGCCACAGGGATCGTGCTTCCAACGGAAATCAGTAGTTTCTGGCCGTGGCTGGTAATGATCGGAACCGGACTTGAAGGTATGCCACCGCCGATCAGTTTATCGCGCACTATATCCGTTCCCCCAAATGACAGCACGGCCGCACCGGTTTTGTAGTTTAGTGCAAATATTTTGGCGTCACCGCCCGGCACACAAGGATCCGTGCTGGGGATAAAAGTGGTCAGATAATAAGTTTTATAAAAAACCGACCCTTTGGCCAGCACTTTTTCACCAACTCCCGTCCCGGTGGCATCCACCAGCTGCAGGTACCAGCCCATGTCGGTCTCATTGTTGCCATCCACATCGCCGGCAATATCCAGATTCGGCGCCGCAGCGGTGGTATTGGTCACATCGACCAGATTCATCTCGGTTAATGTCACGGTTGAGTGGTCGTCCTTGATACTGTAAATCCGATCGGGCGCCGTAGTTGGACTACAGGCCATCTCTCGATCGCCCGTTCCCACATAAACCAGATCATAGCCTCTTTCAAGGGTCAGGCTGGGTGGATAATAGAATTTGCGGGTGTACGTCACGGAACTCTGGACGTAGGTGGGTGCGATGAACAATGGCCGGGCAGTCCAGTTATGGATATTCTCATCGCTTTCGGGAAAGACCAGCGCATTTCCGACGGGATCCTGGTCAAACTGCCCGATCCGCCACATCTGCCCGCCGAGGTCTCCGACATAGATTTTATCGACGAAACCATTGTTGTTCTCGTCGATGGCATTGACTGAGCTGGGGATACTGAAAAGCATCGTCGTGATGTCAAAGCCATTGTTGACAAATTGTTCGACCACGGTTCCCGTAAAGACATCAATCGCCAGAACGGTTCGCCCCAGGGTGTTGGCAGGGCTGTAGCCGCCGCCAATGAAAAATACGGGGGTTCCGACGCTGTCGATGTCGGAGGTTTTCACCAGGCCGAACTGGGGTTCGGACCAGCTTTGTCCCAGCTCGGTGATCACCACATTCGGACTGAAGCTGTCACCCGGGCTTATACGCCATAAAAATAACGGGTTATTATAGTCGGTGACATCCAGTGCAAAATAGCTGCTGCCACCCTTCCCCTGGCCACACACGAGGATAACCTGATCCCCAGGATCGAGGACACCATCCTGATTGGCATCGTTGAAATAAACCTTAGGGCTTGAATCCACAAAATACTGATGGCCGGTGCCCTCCACGATATCTTTTAATAGCGGCAGATGCTCGGGCGAAATGAAAGCCCAGGCTTCGGTTCCATGTTGGGTTTCATCACCATCTGTGCCGACGTCCGGGTCCGTGGCGTCCAGCACCGCATGCAGCATGCCGTCGTTGGAACCGAAAAATACCATGGATACCGCGGAATCGTCCGGATAAACATATTTAAACACCAGGGGTTGGCTGTGCAGCACATCACCCGTGACGACTTCACGGTTTTCAGCTGTCACACCGTCGCCGTCTTCATCAAAAACGTCGGCCCCCCTGATATAGTTGATGATCTGGGCCGTTGAGTGGGTCGGATTTCCCAGAATCGTGTCGGTCAGAATGGTGATGGCATTACCCGCAGTGAAGTGATTATCTGTGTTGGTTCTTAAATCCGTGTTCCCGCCAAGATAGGTAAAAATGGATCGGCTGCTGTTAAAAGTTGAGATATTCGCCCAGTCCTTGGTGGACCAGAACGGTACGGCGTCCTCGCGGATGGCGCCATTGGGCCAGGTCGCGGGATTGGTGTTGGCGTCAACGATTTCAAGATCTTCATTTATCTGGAATTTGACGATGTTGCCTTCCCAAAAATTAGATTTCAGGGGCTTAAAAAAAGCCATATAAATATTGTTGGAGCTCATGGTTTTGGTAACGGGCACCACCGGCGCGGTCAGCGTCATGTTCTGGGACAAAATACTGTTGACCGCATCCAGCAGCACGGCGGTCAAATCATCCGGTGACTCGGCTGCAAAATGATACTTACCGTATTCCAGATGGCTGGTATTATAAAGATTGGGGTTGCCGTTGCCGTTATTGGAGGTGTTGATCAGGTACAGATTGCTCTCAAACTCGCCCATGAAGCCCACGGTGTAGGTTATCACGTTTTGGAAACCGACCTGATACCCCACCATATCATGGGTATACATATAATGGGCGACATCATCCAGCCAGGTTGCGCCCATGGTGTTGACCGGAATGGTGTAGGTGTTGGAATCGGCCTGAATGTTACCGCTCCCGCTGCCGTAGCCGTCGTTGTCGGTTCCGTCGGCATCATAGTCTTCCAGCGTTTTCGGAAGATACTGATTGGCGCCGATGCGGTCTGCCGAAGGAACGCCCGGTGAGACCACAATCACGAAATTTTTCTGACAGTAATAGCCCACCACATGCGATGACGGCGAATCGAAATACCCCCCGATGGTGGCCAGACCCTCGGCCAGCGGTGAATACACATTTGTGCCCATGTTATTGACATTGTTGACATAATTTGGATCTAAAACATTGTTTTCCGGCAACGGTGCGATAGTGTCGACCACCATCCCCAGTGGCTGCACATTGGAGGCCCCCTCATCGTTGCTAAAATTGTAAATTCCGAAAGAAGCCCGGTTGGAAGCCATCTTGGACACACTCAAAATTGCCGATTTGGCATTGTAAAACCGGCTTTTATGCGGCAGGGCCCCATCGGTGACAGGATCGTAGCTGCCGCTGAAAAAAATCCAGTTCAAATAGTTCCTGGAATACCGCAACAGGCCGGCGTTGTCTTTGATGCCGTCGGCGTCCACCGCCGCGGAGGCTTGGGCCGGCAGCGTCACCGTGCGGCCGTTAATGGTCCAGGTACCGATGCCGGCGCCGGCGTCGCTGCTGTCGGCCTGGATACCGCCACTGTAATCACCGAATTGTAAATCATCCCGGATCGCCACCAGATAGTAAATTCCGCCATGTTCGGCCAGGCCGTAGTCGTTGGTGTTAAAAAAACCATGGCCGCTTCCCATGTTTTTGACGACATCGTCCTCCTCGGCATCATCAACCACACCATCCCCATCGTCATCAACACCGTTAACCGCCAATCCGGCCGGACTCGGCGAGTAGTCGGTGCTGTTGGTATATCCGGAGTGCCAGGCGACTTGTTGCATTTCAGCGCCATTGTCCAGCAGGATAACAATATTGGGCGGGACTTCATCTGCGGTTACTGCAAACATACAGGTATCGTCGGCATGGGCATGGGTGATCGCAAGGGTCATGAATATGGCGATCATCAACGCTCGGTATCGGAATTTTTGTTCATTCATTATTTTCATTATCCACCTGCTGCTGATAAATTAGAAGCCGATTCGATAAAACCCCGCCTCGACCTGACTTTGTGATTTTTTTGGACCATAGCCGTTGCAGGTCATCTGATATTTATGGGCCCTGAAGGTACCGACTTCATAACCCGATCCCCGGGGTGGAATCGAAGAACCGATAAACATCACCTCACCGTTAAATTCCTGATACGGCCCAAGTGCCGTCTTTTCAGATGAGTCAAGATTGTTGGGAAAGTTCAAAGAGGCATTTTCAATAATATTATCGGAACCATACAAATGCGATTGAATCGGTACATAACCCCGGGCTGCTTCGGCACCATAAAAAGCAATTTTAAAAAACTGATCATTTGAAGCAATCCGCATTTCAGTGAGGGAAACCATGATGGCCGACACGCCGACAACGGTAAAGGTGGCCAATAAAAACAGCATCATTCCGGTCACAAACCCGGTCTCATTTTTAAACTGCGTTATAAATATTCTCATTCGGTCACCTTGCGCTAACCGTTCTTTGAAATTAACTGTCGTATGGCAACATTGGTTTCTTTCAAACCACCTGTGCGGGTCACCGTAACGATAATGGATTTCGACTTATCAACAATATCATTTTCAACAACAGTCCAGGATATTTTATAGCCGCCGTCTTGCGTCTCACCGTCACTGACCGTATCATAGGGCAGTGTCATCAACCGCTCCAAACGGTCTTCGGCCAGGGTAGTGGCCTCGGTAAGTCTCCTTGAAGAGGAGTTGGAGTTGACGGAGGTAATCGCAAGCGTCGAAACCGCCAGAATTCCGATGGCAAAAATAGATAGGGCAAAAATGACCTCGATGAGGGTCAGACCCTGATGGTTATTTTTTTTGTTATTGTAAAATTTATGTTTTTCAGTCATACGCCATGCTCCTCAGTGGAAAGCGAGATTCCTGCACTTCACCCGTTTGATTAAAGTTCGGCTGACCGGACTGCCGCGGCCGGAGAATCTTTGAATCGTCATACTAATTTCAACCGATCGGACATCTTCTGCGTTTGACGTGGGCGCGGCATCCGCGTCTAAATAACTAAAGGTTAAAGCGGACACGTTCTCCACCAGAGTCGCACGCATTTCCTCCGTACCGTCCGATTGGTATAAAATCATTTCGATCCTATCAGCGCCGTTGTACTCATAGGCCATTTGTTCCAGATCCGATTCCTGGATACCATCAGCTTCATTCGGCTCATCCAGCAGACCGTCCATGTCTCTGTCGGCCGTAAACCGGATGCGCTGGGCGGTAAGCGGCGCTGTCAATCCGAAAGCATGGGTTACCGCAGGATCGAGTCCCGCCATCCGTATGTCCCGCACCATCATATCCAGACTGGAGCGCGCGCTCTGCTGCACCTTGATTTTAACGCTTTCACTGGTCTGCATCCGGATAAATGACATATACAAGTTATAGACCGACGTCATGGATATCGCCAGAATAGCCAACGAAATGAGAAGTTCGATGGCGGTAAAGCCTTTTTTGGTGTTAATCATATTCCCACCCGATAGTTTGCCCAATAGAGTTATAGGCAAATAGTATGCCAGCAACATAATAAATTCTAATCTATTCTGTTTAAACTAAACCAGATGCAGATCCCGCTAAAACCTGATCACAAAAAATTTCAAGTAATTATCCGACTCAACGGTGAATAGTTAAATCATCCGATACAGCGTAATGCCACTTGTATCGGTTTATTTTTTTTAATCTTGAGGATAACAAGGTAAAAGGAATAGTTGCAGATCGGTCGCCGGGGATCAATTGGGGGAAATTATCGCTTTCACTCTTGAAAGGCGGAATTCAAAGTTGAAATTATAAATCAAAGGTTCAATAATCAAAAATGCCGAATCAACCGGCAGGTGAGCGGGATTTCCGCATAGTTCTGTACTTTTAGTGTGGTTTTGAGGTATTAGGCAAAACATTAAAAAAGGGCTACAAGTATCTGAAATTACCCATAAGCCCTTATTTTCGTAGTGGAGGCGGCATCCGGATTTGAACCGGAGAATGGAGGTTTTGCAGACCTCTGCCTTACCACTTGGCTATGCCGCCCTAAAAAAAAATGGAGCGGGAAACGGGATTTGAACCCGCGACTTCGACCTTGGCAAGGTCGCACTCTACCACTGAGTTATTCCCGCTCAGCTGAATTTTACCAATTACCCATTTATTAATATTTTGTCAACAAAAAACAAAGGGTTGGTGCAAATAAATTTGCGGTTCCGGGTTCAAAGTTAAGGGGTTCAGAGGTTGGATTTGCAGGTCCCGGTTAGGTTAACCTTGAACCCTGAACCTTTGAACCTTCAAGTTCTAAGCAGTTTTCTGAATTTGAAAAAATAATCCGCACCGGACCAGATTGTAAAAATCAGGGCTCCCCACAGAAAGAAATTCCCGATGGCCTGGGGCTTAAGCCCCCAGAACGGATAGTGAATCAAAAGCGGGATGGCGGCAGCAATTTGGAAACCGGTTTTGTATTTGCCCAAATTGGAGGCCGAAACATCTTCTCTGTGCTCGGCGATGATATTGCGCAACCCCGTCACGGCAATTTCACGACCAATGATGATGCACACCATCCAGGCCGGCACCCAACCGAGAGCGGCCAGCATGATAAATGCCGATGAAACCAATAGCTTATCCGCCACCGGATCCATCACTTTGCCCAGATTTGATACCAGCCCCCGGGTTCGGGCGAAATATCCGTCCAGATAGTCGGTAATCGCCGCGGCACTGAACAGGATCGCAGCCAGCCAGGTGCAAACTCGATTGGGGAACATCATCAGGATCACGATGACGGGTACCGCTATCACTCTAAACAGAGTCAAGGTATTGGGATGACTTAAAATTTTATCCACTACCCCTCGCTAAGATTGGCGTCTTGCTTAAATGAGGTTTTGAAACCACGGCTATATTTTTCTCTCAGATTGGTCCTGAATATATTTATCTTTGCACTCGGTACTGCAAAAATACAGATCTTCTCCGCCAATATTTAAATGCACTGCATTTCTCTTCGGAAAATATGCTTCACAAAAAGGGTCTTTGATCATGATATCATCGATCTTGCCGATGTTCTTGTCCGCAACCGATTTAGCAGCATCCGGTGCCGGGAACATCCATGATCTCAGGGCTCGGTAAAACACATACGCGACGACCGCCAATATGATAATTCGGATCATTTATATTCAGTTATCCCCTGTCCCGCTTCATTCAGATTTTCCAGCAGGGAGATCATCGTTTGCTGAAGCACCGGATGGTTGATGTCAGGGTCTATATCACAAATTGGTTTCAACACAAAGCGCCTTTTGTGCATCCTGGGATGCGGGATCGTCAATTTTGAATCATTGACCACGAAATCATCGTATAAGATGATGTCCAGATCAAGGACCCTGGGGCCGTAGCGAACGGCATCCAGCACGCGGCCCGCCTCCTGTTCAATGGATTTGATAAATTCCAATAAGGGTAGCGGATCCAGTTTGGTCTCAATTTTTACCACATAATTTACAAACCAGTCCTGGTCCTGGTAATCAACCGGCTCGGTTCGATAAATAGAAGATTGAGCGATTAATCGGATATCCGTGCAGCGCGTCAGGGATGCAATACCCTTGCGGCAGTTGTCAAGTTTTTGGCCCAGATTGGAACCGACACTGATGTAGGCGATATGACAGAGGTTCACAGGTTCAAAGTTCAAGGTTAAATTCCAAGTGTTTTATCGGCTCTGGGGATAAGAGTTTCATTGTTCTCTGCGAGTCATGGGTTATTTGATGCTTGAATTCACAACCTTTAAACCCTGAACATCTGAATCCCGGGAAGCCGAATTTTGAACCTCAGCCCCCGAATGTATAATGCCAAGTATTGCAATGAAGTCAGTTGATCAAACCTTCCAGGCCTCTTCGCCGAGTTGGGCGGTGTAGATGATGCGGGCATCACCTTCCAGGTAAACATCGTTGAAAATGCCGCTGTTTTGAGCAAAGTGAATGGTCAGGGATTCTTGGCTGCGTGTCACCAGATTGATGGGTGAGGTCCAGCCAAGTTTAATCGCGGAAATAAGGGCGCTGGCGATCGACCCCGTTCCACAGGCCAGTGTTTCATCCTCGACACCCCGTTCATAGGTCCGGATAGCCAGCTTGCCCGGTCCTTGCTGACAGATGAAATTAACATTGGTGCCGGCCGGTGCAAAGGCCTCATGGCGGCGAATCTCGCGGCCCACTCCGAAAACATCGACCGTTTCAATATCATCGGACATGATCACCACATGCGGCACACCGGTATTGATACTGCTCACGGTCAGGGGACCGTCTGCCAGCTCGATGGCATAAACCAGACGAAGATCCCTGGGATCCGGCATTTTGACCTTGGTCCGATCCGCATTTATCTGTCCGCTGACAATCCCGGCGTCGGTTTCAAATGTTAAATTCTGCCCGGCGATGCCATTGACATAAGCAAATCGGGCGGCACAGCGTGCGCCGTTGCCGCACATTTCAGCCCGGCTGCCATCGGAATTATAAAACCGCCAGCGGAAATCGGCCTTGTCAGAAGGTTCGATCAGAATTAATCCATCCGCCCCCACCGAGATTTTGCGACGGCAGACGGCAGTGATAAATTTTGACAAATCAATGCCGTCCAGGTTGCGCCTGCGATTGTCAATGATGATAAAGTCATTACCACTGCCACTCATTTTAGAAAACGTAATGGGGTTCATATTATTATATCCGTTGTAATTTGTATGGATCTTGTTTGGGTCATAAGTTGGGGTGGCTTAGACGGCCTTCGGACTCAACGGTTTCAGGTGCCAGGTTTCGGGTGTCAGGAGAAAGCTATCGCTGCGCTCCTGCTTTTTAAATCACAAAAATCGATCGAATGCCTTCCCTATAACCGCCGGATGATTTAAAATTCGATATTCATTGTTCGACAGTTTCCCGCCTTTGGATAATTCGTTTGTTCCTTGATGAAACCCTGTATCTTCATCAATCACATGGCCCACTTCGTCTTCCGGAGGTTGGGCTGACACCTGAAACCTGAAACCTGAAACCATAAGATAGCAACATATAGTATTTTAACATCGTATCCGAAAAAGAGCCCTTAAAATGAATTATTCCCCCAAAAAAGGCGGCAGCGTCTCTCCCCGGATTAAATCCTCGTAGTTTTCCCGGGCCTTGACGACATGGAACCGGTCGCCTTTTACCATGACTTCGGCCACCCGGGGGCGCGAACAATAATTGGAAGACATGACGTATCCGTAAGCACCGGCGCTCATGACGGCCAGAAGATCACCGCCCTCTACTGTAGCCATGCTGCGATCGACGGCTAAAAAATCGCTGCTTTCACAAATCGGCCCGACCACATCAGCGACGATCAGATCTTGGCGGGAATTTACCACCGGTTCGATGGCATGATAGGCATTATATAGGGTCGGCCGCATTAAATCGTTCATGCCGGCATCCACAATAACAAAATTTTTAACGGTCCCGGACTTGCGATACAGCACTTTGGTAACAAGAATTCCGGCATTGCCGACCAACACCCGCCCGGGCTCCAGCACCAGCTTGAGATCCACATCTTTAAGCTGCTCGATAATTGCGTCGGCATAATCATTGATCGGTGGCGGTTTCTCATCGGCATAGGTGATGCCAAGCCCACCGCCCATGTCTAGATATTTTATATGGGTGCCCGTTTGTTTCAATTCATTTATCAGGGTTTTCAAATTTTTAAGGGCTGCTTCAAAAGGCCCGGATTCAGTAATCTGGGAACCGATGTGGCAGGCAACACCGACCACGTCTATGTGTTGAAGGCGTTCGGCTGCCCGGTAACCCTCAATCGCAGCCTCAGCAGCGAGACCGAATTTATTTTTTTTCAAACCGGTGGAGATATACGGGTGGGTTTTCGGATCAACATCCGGGTTTACCCGAATGGCGATGGGCGCGCGCTTATTCAGACGTCCGGCCCTCTCGTTGATCAGCTCCAGTTCAACCAGAGACTCGACATTGAACATTAAAATGCCCTGTTCCAGGGCATAGTCGATCTCTTGGGCGCTTTTTCCCACGCCGGAATATACAACCCGGCCCGCTGCAAAACCCGCCTGGATGCCCCGGAATAATTCCCCGCCGGATACGATATCCAACCCACAACCCAGATCGGCGAACAGCTTCAACACAGCCAGGTTCGTGTTGGCTTTGGCCGAATAGCAGATCAGATTATCGATGCCTTCAAAAGCCTTGCTGAAAGCCTGGAAATGCCGTTTCAGGGTTGCATGGCTGTACAGATAAAAAGGGGTGCCGATCTTGTCGGCAATCTGCTTTACCGGCACATCTTCACAGAATAGTATGTTCTCACGATATTTAAAATGATGCATCATTCACCTGCTTTGTAATAATCACGTTTCAAAAAAGAAATTGAACGAAATTGGAATCTCCGCTCGCTGTTCCCTCATTATCATAGGCTTTCACCTTGTATATGTAGCGGTAACCGGGCTCTATCGTTTGGGTAAAAATCAATGGCGCCACCCCCGGTTGACCGGAACCGGCCCGGCGGGCGGGGACATCTCCGACTTGTTTAAATATAACCGGGCAGTTCGGACATTCCCTTTCATAAGCCGCTTGTTGATACCGGAATATTAAAAAACCGGTGACCGCTGATTTGGCTTTGGCAGTGGTTGCCGGAAGGGTCCAGCTTAATTTAAGGGTATTCCCGGTTATGCTGTATGCTAAATTCCTGACCTGGGGGGGCTTGTCTCCGCTGGGGGGTTTCGGCGGCCCCTTTTTTCCGCAGGCCCCGATTATGATTGCCGCTGTCAGAAAAATCATTACCGTCAGGACGACGCCTGATGCCGGCTTTAAGTTCACGGTCGTATTGTCGTTCACGTTACCGGCTCCTAATTCATATCCGCTGCAGGCGGACAATAGACTGCTGAAAATATAATGATGGAGAAAATGTTATTGTGAAGGATGTGCAGCATCGATTAATCAATCCGCCGGTGCTTCGATCTGACAGATTTCTTCAAGATTAAAAAAATATTTTACGCCGCTGAATGAGCTGGCTTTCAGGGCGGATTAATTACCGAAATGCGGCAGCGTATCTTTTTTTTGCGCCAGTTTTTTTTCGGCCGCTGCGATCGCCAGACGGACATTCTTGCCGGCGGTTCCGCCATAGGATGACCGACGTTCGATCATTTGTCGAGTTTTCAATATCGAATAAATATCTTCTTCGATCAGGGCTGAAAAAGATTGCAACTGTTCCAATGTGAGCTGGTGCAGTTCTTTTTTATGGGTCAAGGCAAAACGGACCGCCTCACCAACCAGATGGTGTGCTTCGCGAAATGCGACCCCCCGGGAGACCAGATAATCGGCCATATCCGTTGCATCCAAAAATCCGCTCGACGCGGCCTGCAGCATGGTCTTTGCTTTGAACTTAATCTCCGGCAGCATGTCAATATAAACCCCGATGCAGGCTGTCAATGTGTCCACTGTATCGAACAAAGGTGCCTTGTCTTCCTGCATATCCCGGTTATAAGCTAAGGGCAGCGACTTCATCATGGTCAGCAGGGCCATCAAATTTCCGATGACGGTTGCGGTTTTGCCCCTCACAAGCTCCGGAACGTCGGGATTTTTTTTCTGGGGCATGATACTGCTGCCGGTTGCATAGGCATCCGGCAGTTCAATAAAACCAAACTCCGCTGTTGACCATAATATCAACTCTTCCGACAAGCGGCTGAAATGAATCATACAGATTCCGGCGCACGCTAAAAATTCAAGGATAAAATCCCGATCTGATACGCCATCGATGCTGTTGGGCGATACTTCCGCAAAATCCAGCAGTTTAGCCGTGTAACTGCGGTCGATGGGATAAGTGGTTCCTGCCAGGGCCGCGCATCCCAGCGGCATGACATTGATGCGCGGCAGGCAATCCTCCAGGCGGGCCATGTCCCTGGCAAACATCTCGTAATAGGCCATGAAATGATGGGACAAAAGCACCGGCTGCGCCCGCTGCATATGGGTGTATCCGGGCAATATGGTATCAATGTGTTTTTTAGCCAAAACAACCAGAACCTGCTGCAGCCGGTAGAGCTGACGGACGACGTCGCATGTCGCGACTCTTAAAAACATCCTCACGTCCAGCGCGACCTGGTCGTTGCGGCTTCTGGCAGTATGAAGCTTGCGGCCGACCGGTCCGACGATCTCAACCAGTCTGGATTCAATGTGCATATGAATATCCTCCAGGCTGTCATTGAACCGAAACCGGCCTTCCTCGATCTCCTGTTTGATGGCTTCAAGACCCAGAATTATCTCAGTGGCCTCTGCTTCAGTGATAATTGAAGCTTTGGCCAGCGTTTGGCAGTGCGCAATGCTGCCTTGAATATCATAGGCATAAAGCCGCTGATCCACCTGAATTGAAGCCGTAAATGCCTCCACGACACTTGCCGTCGTCTCTGAAAATCTGCCTTGCCAAAGTTTTCCCATAATTAGTCCGCCCCGGAAAATAGCATTTTCAGGATTGTAATTTTATTTCGAAAATACTCAATCCCTTTCCTCATGCAATAATTCATCCAGGCAATCGACCAGGGCATCAATTTGTGCTTCTTTAATGATCAACGGTGGCACAAAACGCAGTATGTTTTCCTGGATGCAATTTATCAAAAAGCCCCGCTGCATACACCGCCGGACTAAGGATTCTGCATTGAAATTAAGTTTTATGCCGAGCAGCATTCCAAGGCCCCGCACATCGTCGATAGTCGCATGCCGTTTCTTTAAGTCTAATAGCTTCTCCTTAAAGTATTCTGCTGTTTTCCGTCCCTGTTCAACGACTTTGCCGTCAAGAAGGATTTTGCATACTTCAAGCGCCGCTGCGGTGACAATCGGTGTACCGCCGAAGGTCGTTGCATGGGCGCCGGGCCCAAATGCAGCTGCCACTTGCTCTTTGGCCAGCATGGCGCCAATCGGTAATCCATTGGCCAGGGCTTTGGCCAGTGTCATGATATCCGGCTCGACGGCAAAATTCTGATAGGCAAAAAGTGTTCCGGTTCGCCCCATGCCGGTCTGGATTTCATCAAATATCAGTAATACGCCGTTTTCGTCGCATAATTGCCGCACGGCCTTTAAATATTCGGCATCCGGACAGCGCACGCCGCCTTCTCCCTGAACCGGCTCGAGCATCACCGCGCAGGTATCCGGCCCAATTTTTGATCGTAACGCCGCCACATCGTTAAATGGCACAAAGTCAAATCCGGCTAAAACCGGGTCAAAGCCCTTTTTGATTTTATCCTGACCGGTGGCTGAAAGGGTCGCCATGGTCCGGCCGTGAAAGGACTGCTCCATGGTAATGATACGGAAGCGATGGTTTTGACCGCTATCGCTGTAATACTTGCGGGCCAGCTTGATGGCCGCTTCGTTGGCCTCCGCCCCGCTGTTGCAAAAAAATGCCCGGTCGGCAAAACTGTTTTTTACCAGCCAGGCGGCTAATTCTACCTGGGGGATGGTGTAATAAAGATTGGACACATGCCAGAGCGTTTGCGCCTGGTCGGTCAGCGCCCGGGTGATTGCCGGATGTGCATGCCCCAGATTGCAGACCGCAATTCCAGCTACAAAATCCGTGTAGCTGCGGCCATCAGTATCGTAAAGAGTGCAGCCGTTGCCTTTTGAAAGGACGACCGGAAATCGTTTGTAAGTTTTAGCGATGACTTGATCAGCCAGTTCCATGATTTCAGTAGTCAAAGTTGCCCCCTTTTTTTATTGAAGATTGAAGAATGAAGATTGAATAACGATAACAAATGACGGAGCACAGCGACTCAATAAATCTTCAAACTTAAATCTTAAATCATAAATTTTCAAATTACAGGATGTACCGGCTCAAATCTTCATCATCTTTAATTTCTTTTAATTTGTCTTCAACATATTTTCGATCGATAACTATCCGCGTTTCTTGCATGTCCGGCGCATCAAAGAGGATGTCTTCCAGTAAACGCTCCATGAGCGTATGCAGCCTGCGGGCCCCGATATTCTCGGTTTTATTGTTGACCTCTTCCGCCATCCTGGCTATTTCGGATACGGCATCATCCTCAAAAACGACATCAATGTTTTCGGTTCGCAGCAGGGCCATGTATTGAAGCAAGAGGGCGTTTCTGGGTTCGGTTAGAATCCGAACAAACTCCTTTTGGCCCAGTGAATTCAGTTCGACACGTATCGGGAAGCGTCCCTGCAGCTCCGGAATGAGATCCGCCGGTTTGACCATGTGGAAAGCCCCGGACGCAATAAACAGAATATGGTCAGTTTTGGTCGGGCCGTATTTTGTGTTAACCGTGCTGCCCTCGACTATCGGCAATAGATCTCTTTGCACGCCTTCCCGGGAAACATCCGGCCCGTGTGCACCGTTTTTCCCGGCGATTTTATCGATTTCGTCAAGGAAGATGATCCCCGATTGCTCGACCCTTGCGATGGCTTCTTTGATGACCTTATCCATGTCCACCAGATTCTGGGCCTCCTCCTGGGCCAAAATTTCCATGGCTTCCGGGACCTTGACCCGCCTGCGTTTGGTGCTTTTTGGAAACATCCCGCCGAGCATATCTTTAAAATTAATCCCCATCTCCTCCATACCGACATTGGAGAATATCTCCACCATCGGCATGCTGCGATCGGAAACGTCAAGATCAACATAACGATTTTCGAGTTTGCCCTTGCGCAGCATGCTGCGCAACTTCTCCCGGGTCGAAGAAGACTCCTCGTTGCCGGATGTCACCAGTTCAATTTGGACATCCGGGGCGGCATCATCCGTTTTGATGGGAGATGAGGGTTCCGACCTGGGGAGCAATAGATCAAGCATGCGCTCTTCGGCGATCTGCCAGGCTTTTTCCTGGACGCTCTCCTGGGCCCGGACTTTGTATGAGTTGATGGTCAGTTCCACAAGGTCTCGCACCATGGACTCGACATCTCGGCCGACGTAACCGACCTCGGTAAACTTGGAAGCTTCTACTTTGCTAAACGGAGAATCTGTAAGTTTGGAAAGTCGACGGGCAATTTCGGTCTTACCGACCCCGGTCGGTCCAATCAGGATAATATTTTTAGGTGCAATTTCATCACGCAGTTCTTCCGGAACCTGTTGTCGGCGCCAGCGATTTCGAAGCGCTACGGCCACCGATCGTTTGGCTTTATCCTGGCCAATTATATATTTATCCAGCTCATTTACAATTTCTGACGGTTTCAGGCTGCTCATCACATTTCCTCGATCGTTATGGCATCATTGGTATAAATACAAAGGGAGGCCGCAATTTTCATTGCGGCCTGGACAATGCCGCGCGCATCCAGATCGGCATACTCGATCAAGGCCTTGGCCGCTGCCTGGGCTGCCACTCCCCCTGAGCCGATTGCCACAATTCCCTCATCGGGCTCAATGACGTCACCGTTGCCGGAGATCAGGTAGATGCTTTCTTCATCAACGGCGACCATGACGGCCTCAAGCCGCCGCAGATATTTGTCCGTGCGCCAATCCCGGGCTAATTCCACTGCCGACCGGGTCAGGTTGCCGTTATACCGTTCGAGTTTTTCTTCTAGACGCTCCGATAGGTTCAAGGCGTCTGCGGTCGCACCGGCGAAGCCGACAATGATTTGGTCGTTGTAAATGCGTCTCACTTTTTTGGCGTGATGCTTGACCACATTGGCATTCAATGTGACCTGACCATCACCGGCAACAGCTGCTTTTCCCTTGTGTCTGACAGCTAATATGGTTGTCCCGTGGTAGTTCATTGTTTTTTATCCCGTATTTGTCATAAAAACATTACTGTGACGTTCAAAATTCGTCACTGCCTTCACTTCCGCGGATGCGCCCGATCGTAAGTCTCCATCAGGCGATCGATGCTGACATGGGTATATTTTTGCGTTGTGGATAGGCTCTTGTGCCCCAACAGTTCCTGGACAATCCGCAAATCTGCGCCGGCATCCAGCATGTGAGTTGCAAAGGTGTGCCGCATGGTATGCGGTGACACGGGTTTCAGCAAGCCACAAGCTCTGACCAGGTTATCCAGAATTCGGGCCACCGATCGGGCGGTCAACCGCCCCCCGTTTTTATTTAAAAAAAGCGGCCCGTTGTGATCTGCTTGGGCTCCCCCTTGCTTTTTAAATTGTTCCCGATAAATCTTGATGGCAGCCAGTGCTTTGCGCCCGATGGGTACCATACGTTCCTTGCTGCCCTTGCCAAGTACGCGGATTACACATCCCGCAACATCCACATCAAAAACATTAATCCCCACCAGTTCCGAGACCCGTATACCACAGGAATAGAGTGTTTCAAAAATGGCGCGGTTTCTCAAATCCAGGATACTGCCGGTTTGGATGGAATCGAGTAACCGAAACATTTCATCAACCGTTAAATATTGCGGGATGGTTTTATCCTGTTTTGGAGTGAGAATTGAGTCTGCCGGATTGTCGTCAATTATTCCCCGTTTGACAAGAAATCTAAAAAAAGATCGCGCTGCGGAGAGTTTGCGCGCGATGGTGGATTTTTTATTTTTCTTGTGCAACCACCCCAGATAGCCTCTGATGGTAATGGGATTAATACCATCGATCTTAATTTGAGCACCGATTTGTGAGCGTCGATTCCCCGGAAGGTGATTCCGGATTAGATATTCCATGAAACCTTTCAGGTCATTGCGATAGCTCCGACAGGTATTCTCCGAATACCCCTTTTCGACGGCAAGGGATTCGATGAAAGCGTTGATCAGATTCTTAACCGGCGGCCGAGTCATTACAATCCAATCCCTTAATAAATATTTCGTCTAAACAACGGCGTTGCGTGATTTTTTCTTTAGCCTGGAGATACGTCGCTTGTATATCGTTGCCATTTTACTGTCTTTGGCTTCAAGCGCAGCCTGACGTTGCACCTTAATTTCCTTGATTTTCTTCTTGATTTCAGCAACGGTAGCATCCGCTTTTTTGACCGGTTCATCCTTGATGCCTTTGACTTCCTTAATGGCAACGACCAATTCCTCTTTTTTCATACCGTGCACGCCAACGATTTCCGGTATGTCTTTGGCCACCTCGCGCAGATCTTTGACCGTCATTTTCTCCAGGGGTTTTTCCATGCCTTCAATCTTTTCATCACTCATTTTCTGTTATCTCTCCTTCTTAATGGTAAAGCACAAGCGGAGGCTGTCTAGCCCCCGCCTGATATATATAATCCCTAACTTTGGGTCAAATTCACGCTTCTGCTACCTGCAGAAATTAACATTGTTGCTGTGTGACAATTTTAAAAACTTATTTTATTAACTATTTTTTATTTACCTGTCAACAGATTTTCAAGTCTATTTGTCGCTTTCACCCTTGCTGAATGCGCCGATAACGGCTTTAAAAAGATCAATCGGAACCGGGAAAATGATGGTCGAGTTGCTTTCGGTGGACATTTCGTTCATGGTCTGCAGGTATCTGAGCTGCAGGGCTGTGGGATGGTTCTCAATAATCACGGCCGCCTCAGACAGTTTGGCGGCCGCTTGAAATTCACCCTCGGCGTTAATTACTTTGGCGCGCCGTTCTCTTTCGGCTTCGGCCTGTCGGGCCATGGCACGCTGCATTTCCTGCGGCAAATCAATGTGTTTGAGCTCCACGGTGGCAACTTTAATACCCCATGGATCGGTATGCGTATCAAGGATTTCCTGCAGTTCAGAATTAATCTTATCCCTTTCTGATAAAAGCTCATCGAGCTCGGCCTGTCCGCAGACGCTTCTTAAGGTTGTCTGGGCCAGCTGCGACATGGCATAAGCATAATTTTCCACCTCTATGATGGCCTTGATGGGGTCAATAACCCTGAAATATATGACGGCATTTACTTTGACGGATACATTGTCTCGGGTAATGACATCCTGGGGATCCACATCCATTGCCACCAACCGCAGACTGACTTTTACTATTTTATCGATAATCGGTATCAGAATGATCAATCCCGGGCCTTTGGCATTGATCACACGACCCAGTCTGAAAATTACACCACGTTCGTATTCGTTTAAAATACGCAGGGCTGCGGACAGGAAAAAGATGACCAGCACGAGTATGGCAATTGGCGTAATAAAATTCATATCATCCTCCTTGGGTGGTAGGTTGTTAATCTAAAATAAATTATTTCAATTAAACTGCTGATTCATCAACTGATTCTACCTCCAGAATCAAATTAACCACCTTTACTACCCGCACCTTGACATGTTCGTCAAGTGGTTCTTTGGCCCTCGCATTCCAAAGTTCACCATGCACAAACACCTTACCTTCAGGTGTCAGGGCTTTTTGGACGATTCCGATTTCGCCCACCATCCCTCCGGAACCGGTGACCGGTTTTGACATTTGGGCGCGGAAAACCAGACCCGCAACCGCCGCAAAAAAAACTGAAATCACAATGACCGTGGGCAACAAAACCTGCAAGGACAATTTTGTGTCCGGCGTATCACCCTCAAACAGCATCAGGGAGCCCAGCAGCAGGGAAAAAATGCCGGCGATACTCAATAGCCCGTAGCTGGTAATTTTCATTTCCATAATAAAGAAAATAATGGCCAGCACAATCAACAAAATCCCGGCATAGTTTACCGGCAGGGTTTGCAGTGCAAAAAAAGCCAGGATCAACGATATCCCACCGATAACTCCCGGGAAAATGGCACCGGGATGCGACAGTTCAAAATAAAGCCCGGCCAGGCCGATCATCATCAGGATATAGGCGATATTGGGGTTGCTGATAGTCTTTAATATTTTGGTGCGCAGCGTTTCTTCCAGCACGATTTTATTGACTTCATCAAGTTTGAGGATGCCCCGGTCTTTGATTTCACGGCCGTTGAGTTGCTTAATCAAATCCTCCGTATCTTTGGCGATAAGGTCGATGATGTTTTCTTTTAAAGCTTCGGTTTCGGTCACGGATACGCTCTCCCGGATCGCATCTTCCACCCATTTGGCGTTCCGACCTCTTTTTTCGGCCACACTTTTGGCCTGGGCCACCATATCGTTGATGACCTTTTCCGACATCGTTCCATCGATATCCTTACCCCCGGCACCCACGGGATGGGCCGCACCGATATTGGTCCCCGGCGCCATGGCCGCAACGTCAGCCGCCATGGTAATCATCACACCGGCCGAAGCGGCTCGGGCGCCGCTAGGTGATACAAAAACCACCACCGGCACCCTGCTGGCCAGAATGTTTTGAACAATCAGGCGCATCGATTCCGCCAGACCTCCGGGTGTGTCCAGCTCAATAATGATGCAGGCCGCCTCATTTTCTTCCGCCCGCTTGATTCCCAGTTTAATAAATTCTGCTGTTCCCGGGCTGATGGCGTCGGCAACCCGCATAATATAGATATCGCTTGGTTCAGCCGCGGCCACAAAAGCACCTAGCAAAACCGCCGGCAAAATGACGAGTAGAATGATTTTAGTCTTCATAGCGGTATTCCCTCATCAGCATTTTCAGATCCTCCCACACATCGCGTTTTTTTTCCGGATTTCGTAAAAGGTAGGCCGGATGATATGTGGGCATAACTTTAATTCCCTTATATTCATGAAACCGTCCCCTGAGCCTGGAGATGGGTATCGCTGTCCGGAGCAGGGTCTGGGCGGCAAAGGTGCCTAGAGCACATATGAAGTCGGGTTGGATGGCCGCAATCTGACGCTCCAGAAACGGGAAACAGGTTTCGACTTCATCGGGTTCCGGATTCCGGTTGCCCGGCGGACGGCACTTGATGATATTGCAAATATAAACCTGGCTACGGGAAAGTTTGATGGCTTCGATAATACGGGTAAGCAGTTGACCGGCAGCGCCGACAAAGGGTTTTCCCTGCCGATCCTCTTCAAATCCAGGTCCCTCGCCGACAAATATCAGCCTGGCCCGGGTATCTCCGTCACCAAATACAATATTGTTTCGTCCCTGGGAAAGCCGGCAGCGCTGGCATTCACCCAAATCGGTCCGTATATCGCCCAATGTTTCGGGATAATTTATTGTGTGCCGCCCCCATTTTTCAAGCTTGGCCAAAGAGTTGTCGGAGCAGTCAAAACCACGCCATCCATTGTCGGCTAAAAACCGTAAGCTGTTGTGAATTTCTGCGAGTGCCCTGTCGAATGCTTTTTTGCCACTCATCTGAAAATTTTGATAAAATCCTTTTAAAGGTTCACAGGTCGGAGGCTACCTGAAGGAAAACCAGATAGGGCTTAACAACGAATCATACAAACTGTCCAATTCCGGTTTATCCACAAAATATCCATTCTGCCGATTTGTGTCAAGATTCGCCTAGTTTGCGATTCCCGGCTGATAGCTGGACTCCTGAACTTTAAGACAGGTTTCATCGCGCCGGGTCCATTGCGGTAAATGGGTCGCAAGTATTGCTGATGACTATTGACGTGCAAAATGCAGGTATGAGCGCGTTGAGTTATTTCAAAAGACCGGAGCCGGGTTGGCCGCTAAAGGGTGCAACCCAGATTTCCACCTGAGTGTCCCAGTTATTGTCCGTAATGTTAATGACGCACCATCTGTTTTCTTTTTGAAAAAGCAAAAGCGTTCGCGGGGATTTAAAACTGCTGACAGCCTGCCAGTTATCCTTGGCCATGTTATTCTCAAAAAATTGGATCAGAGAATTGCGTTCAATTTTAGATGTAAAGACCAGAACGCCGGCAGTCAGGCCGGAAGTATGGTAGACAAAGGAGGAGTTGGTTTTCAATTTTAAATCGCGTGGAACCAGCACATCTTCGAAATCAAAGTATAGCGGGGCAGTTTTCTCGTCTTTTTCCCGTGCCTCAGTGCCGTCGGTTGTTTTCGATGTTGATGAGCATGCTGCGCTGAATAGCAACATCAGCGCCGCCAGGATACCCAAAATATGCATCACCGCGCGATACCTATTTGTGCTTCGCATAATGATTCCTCCTTATTTCACCATGCGCTTACCACATAATCTGTAGTTCCGGCAATCATAATTCGCCCCCAACCCAAAGTCGGCAGGAAATGAGTTCAGCTAATTATTCAGCATGATTAAATGTCTGAAATCCTTCCTGCAGGCAAAGATAATCTTTGCGGGCCCCGTCGAGATCGGCCGCGATCATCTCGGCGACCATTTCTTGAAAAGTGATTCGTGGCTTCCAGCCCAATTGTTGCCGTGCTTTACCGGCGTCTCCCAGCAGTTCCTGCACTTCGGTGGGCCGAAAGTAGCGGGGATCGACCGCCACAATCAGCCGGCCGGTCTCTTCGTTGATGCCTATTTCGTCGAGGCCCTCGCCTTCCCAACGGATGCTGATGTCGAGCTGTCGGGCGGCAGTCTCGATGAACTCCCGGACGGAATAGTGCTCACCGGTGGCGATAACATAATCCTCCGGTGCAACCTGTTGCAGCATTAACCACTGCATTTCAACGTAGTCCCGGGCATGTCCCCAGTCCCGGCGGGCGTCGAGGTTGCCGATATACAGGGTGTCCTGCAGGCCGGTTTTGATGCGTGCCAGGGCTCGGGTGATTTTGCGGGAGACAAACGTCTCACCGCGAATGGGAGATTCGTGATTGAAAAGGATGCCGTTGCAGGCATATATGCCGTATGCTTCTCGATAATTGACCGTGATCCAGTAAGCATACAGCTTGGCCACGGCATAAGGCGAGCGGGGATAAAATGGCGTGGTTTCTTTTTGAGGAATTTCCTGCACTTTGCCGTAGAGTTCGGAAGTCGAAGCCTGGTAAAAGCGGCATTTTTTTTCCAGCTTTAAGATTCGGATGGCCTCAAGAATACGCAACGCTCCCAGACCATCGGTGTTGGCCGTGTATTCGGGGTTTTCAAACGAAACTTTCACATGACTTTGGGCGGCCAGATTGTAGATTTCATCAGGTTGAATTTCCTGGATGATACGGATAAGGTTGGTGGAATCCGTCAGATCGCCATAGTGCATCAAAAACCGCACATCTGTTTCGTGGGGATCGCGGTAAAGATGATCAACCCGGGCCGTATTGAAAGATGACGCCCGACGTTTTATGCCATGTACTTCGTAACCTTTTTCCAACAGGAATTCTGCCAAATAAGCGCCGTCCTGACCGGTTACGCCCGTGATTAACGCTCGTTTCATATTATCTCCAATCCCGGTGATGGTAATAATTCGTGGTAATTCGTGTCAATTCGTGGCCAAATAATTATTAAGCGGTTAGAGAACTCAAAGATTATTTTTGAAATATTCGATCGTGTGTTGGAGTCCGTCTTCGAGCTGGATTTTAGGCTCCCAGCCCAGTTGATTTTTTGCCAGAGTTATATTGGGCTGTCGTTGCAGGGGATCATCTTCGGGAAGCGGCCGATAGACGATTTTGGATGTCGATCCGGTCAATGCAATTACTTTTTCAGCAAGCTCCAGGATGCTGAATTCATTGGGATTGCCGAGGTTAACCGGTCCGATAAAATCATCCGGTGCACCCATCATCCGGATAAACCCTTCAATCAGATCATCCACATAACAAAACGACCGGGTTTGGCTTCCATCACCAAATATCGTGATGTCACGGTTGCTTAAGGCCTGAAGGATAAAATTGCTCACCACCCGACCATCATTGGGATGCATGCGCGGACCGTAGGTGTTAAAAATTCGCACCACCCGGATGTTTATCTGATGCTGGCGGTGATAATCAAAAAACAGGGTTTCGGCACAGCGTTTGCCCTCGTCATAGCAGGACCTGATCCCGATGCAATTGACATTGCCCCAATAGCTCTCGGTTTGGGGATGCACGGTGGGATCACCGTAAACCTCCGAAGTCGAGGCCTGCAGAATACGTGCGTTCAGTCGCTTGGCCAGACCCAGCATATTTATGGAGCCGTGCACATTGACCTTGGTAGTTTGAACCGGATCGTTCTGATAGTGAATCGGGGAGGCCGGACAGGCCAGGTTGTAGATTTCGTCGACTTCCAGATACAGCGGAAACGTAATATCATGACGAATCAATTCAAAATAGGGATTTTCCAGCAGATGGATGATATTGCGTTTGGTCCCGGTGTAGAAATTATCCACACATACGACATCGCACCCTTCCTGCAGCAGACGTTCACAAAGAAAAGAACCGAGAAACCCGGCGCCTCCCGTCACCAGAACCCGTTTTCGAAGATGCATATGCTTTCCCCTTTATTAAGTTTACTGTTAAATTTTATATATCACGAAACAGATAAAATAAGCAACAACCTTTCGATATATCTATAAATTTTGTTAGTCGGGCGCCTCCCCAAGTATGTATTTTTCATGGGGTCAGAAAATGATCCATACACGATGCCGGTTTCAGGCACATAACACCACACCAGCGGGCAATCCGGGACAAACAAATTCCAATCAAACCGGATTTGAGTGACTTGTTACGATTTGGAAATATTAGGCTATTTTCGAAGGAAATGGTGGGTCGAAAACGTGGATATGCGGAGCCGGGATGTCGCTGCTGCTAATCACGTCGTATTAGAAAGGCGTCGCATTCCGTTTTTACGTTTTTTGCAAGCTGTTGTAAAGAAATTCTGTCCGGTATCGAATCCCCGCCACGCTTGATTTCCTTCAGCTTATCGCCGAATTCCACCATGGCCGATTCAATACTACTGGTCGTGAGACTTCTGACATCCCCAGTGTATGACTGCGTCTTTTGCCGCAACTCGATAAGATTCATTTCGCCGAAATACAGTTCCCAAAATCGCCGCTCGGCAGATTTATCGTCGTCGTTTGTTGTGGCGAGTTTAGACGTCACTGCTATGGCTTCTTCACAAATTTTCCTTGATGCTGCTAAACCGGAGTCGCTTGCCACACCAACTTTGATGCGTTTGATTATGTCATCGATATCCTTTTTCGCAGTCAAAGCGGCTGATTTGGATTCCTCCGCATCATTTTTGGCTGCCACCGCATTTTGAATTAGGATTTTAGCATAAACACCCAACCCGACTATAACGGCCAACATCAATGACGCCGTGATCACGCCTGCAACGATTAATTGAAAAACGCGGCGGGACGCTTGCAGCTTTTCCGTGGTCGCCTGATCGGCCTGCTTTAAAGCTTCGGCCTGGGACTTCTGCGCCACCTCCACATCGGCAACCATCCTTTCGCGTTCGACAAGCTTTCGATTTTCTTCGCTTTGCCGTGCTTCCTCGGCTTCCTCGCTGGATCCGATATACGCTCTGAGTATCGGCGACAACTCCGGTGCACTGGGTTTCCGTTGTTGTAACCAGGCACGCGCCTCGCTGATTTCAGTGCCGCGCAACAGAAGGTCCGGATCACGCTCCCGTCCGTGCCAACGTCCTGCCTGCTCATTGAGTTGAGTATGCTGGCGCAACCAATCGAGATCCTGCCTTAAGGTGTCCACCAACTCTGCGAGCGGCGCTGAAAATGATTCCCCGGTTGTAAAAATCGTATAGTTGAGCCGTTTAAGTTCTGCCGGGACATCGGCTTCAGGTACGGCTATCCACTGCACCGGCACCAGGCGCTTGCTCAATGCAACCGTGCGCTTTATCTCCCAATCGCAACGGGTTGAGCTTACCGACTGCGGGGTGATGATGAAGATAATGGTGTCGGATTTCGCGATGAGATCGCCAAGCCGTGCCTCCCAGTCTTCAGCCTTGGCGATATTGTGGCGATCAAGGTAGGCATCGAAGCCCTCAAACTTCAAGGCAGCGGAAAGATATTCTGCAAAGTCACTCGCGTCAGCGCGGGCGTAGGAAATGAATACGCGAGGTTTACTGGCCAGGTTGGAAACCAGCCCCTCATTTGAGTCCTGCTGTTCGGCCATAAGGATACTCAAATACCAATAATTTGCCGGGGCACGTGATTTAATTGCTTTTATCCGGAAGCATGCAATGGTTGGTTGCCACCTATACCCGGCGGTTTTCTTTAGCCATTTTCAAAGTGGACATTTATTTCTCTCCGAGACGCATGCTCTACGAGCCGGAGGCAAGGCCGCCGTAAAAGCAACCTGGTTCAAAACGATGCTTTCCTGATGCAGCTTTCCGATTACATTCTTAATAATCCGTCACGCGCCGGAATTGTCAAGAGGCTTATCGATTATCGCTGGAGCAGCGATCCTGCCTGTTCTTATAATCGCCGTCATCTCATAATCATCTCGTATTTGCAATAATTTTGGTCGGCATGATAGCGGGACCTCCGGCAGCCTGTCACATGCTTCAAACTTGATCAAAGTATGTCATCGTTCGACTAATTACTTGAATCATCAGTAGTGTGATATTATCTTGTAACTTTCGAGACCTGAGACCTGGGAGGCGGATGTTTTTGCCGGCCCGTATAAGACACCCTTTAAGATCCACCAGGAGACCTGACGGTTTGTATGATATTTATTTTCTGTTAAAGGTACGGCAAGGACTGCTATACGGACAAACGAACGAAATGCGACACTTTATAACTTGAAGATAACGTGATGGATGAAGAACCTTCGATCAAGCGCTGGCTCGCTGCCATTCTGGCAGCCGACATTGCCGGCTACAGTCGGCTTATGGGCCAGGACGAGCCTGCCACAATCCGCGACCTTAAGGGTCATCAGGAGGTGGTCCTGCCGTTGGTGGCCCGCCACGGCGGCCGCATCATGGACACAGCCGGCGATGGTATCCTCGCCGTGTTCCGCAGCGTAATCGGCGCGACCCAGTGCGCGGTCGAGATCCAGACCGTCATGGCGGCACGCAACAAGGATGCGCCCGAGAATCGCCGGATGCTGTTTCGCATCGGCATCAACCTCGGAGACGTTATCCACGACGAAACCCGGCTATACGGTGACGGCAT